>Ga0209055_1001754_pt1 | contig 14103 bp, 11 predicted proteins | sample GraSoiAngelo_110_FD_185875 | JGI IMG/M metagenome (GOLD analysis project Ga0209055, IMG submission 185875) | Grasslands soil microbial communities from the Angelo Coastal Reserve, California, USA - 14_0903_12_30cm (SPAdes) (version 2) | ecosystem: Environmental > Terrestrial > Soil > Grasslands ... | reverse complement strand
CTCCGCGAGGCGATGATAGATTTCCTCCCAGACTTCATTCGACATCACCGCCTCAAGCGGCGACTTCGGAAGTTCGATCGCCAGATCCAATTCTCGGCGATGACCTATGTCGATGACTTCGCAATCTGTATTGCCGGCCGCATCCACTGCATGCGCGCCGACTAAGAAGCGCGCGACTTCCTCGATTGGTTTTTGTGTCGCGGACAAACCGACTCGCTGGAGCGGTCCGCCCGAGACGGATTTCGTTAGCGCAACCAAGCGCTCCACGCTCAGGGCCAGATGAGCGCCGCGCCGATCATCGACGACAGCATGAATCTCGTCCATAATCAGCGTCCGCGCTGTGCTCAACATGCGCCGACCCGACTCGGATGTGAGCAGCAGATAAAGGGACTCCGGTGTGGTAACGAGGATGTGCGGCGGCTTTTTGATCAGCGCCTGCCGTTGAGCGGCAGTTGTATCGCCGGTGCGAACTTCGGCGCGCACATCGATCTCGCGACCATTTGCTTGCTGTAGCAACGCACGAATTCCAACGAGCGGTTCCTGCAGATTTTTTCGGATATCGTTGCTTAACGCTTTGAGGGGCGACACGTAAACTACTTGTGTCTCGTCCGGCAAATCGGCGTGTGCGCCTTCGCGAAAAAGCACATCGAGTGAAGCAAGAAATGCTGCCAGCGTTTTGCCTGAACCGGTCGGCGCAGAAATCAGCACGTGCCGACCGGACTGGATTGCCGGCCAGCCGCGCAGCTGCGGTTCAGTCGGTGATCCAAATGTCTGCTCGAACCACCGTGTGACCGCGGGATGAAATCGGAAGGACTGCATAAAGGCAAGAGTCGAGCAATTAATTTAGGTGCCGACGCGAGAAAGAAAAGTTCTCGCGAAACCTTCCGAGGTGGATCGGCTTTTCCTGAAGACGATGGCAGTCGCCGAAGACGGAGTAATCTGTTCCATGGCCCATCGCACACAAATTCGGGTGACAAGCCGCATCTTTGCCAACGCGTGAGAACAACGCGTTCCACCTTGGGAATGCGTCCCGGCCGAGCCCGACGTTACGCGCGCGCTCTCAGCGCGATCACTTCCCGCAACATTCGCAAGCTATCGCGAAAAAAACTGACTTTGCTACCCTCAGCGTGGTTCCAGCGCACCGGAATTTCACGGATTCGCAATCCGGCACGCTGGGCCAGATAAAGCAGTTCGACATCGAAGGCGAACCCGTCCAGGCGAGCGGCCTCCAGAATTGGGCGGCACACATCGAGACGAAAAGCCTTGAATCCGCATTGCGTATCCCAGAACGGCAGCCCAGTCGCGATGCGGACGAGCAAGTTGAACGCGCGACCAGCCTGCTCACGCCGCCACGGCTGATGGATGCCAATCAGTCCGCGATCCAGGGCACGCGACCCAAATGCAATGTCGACCTCGCCATTTGCAATCGGCTCGATCAATTTCGGCGTCTCTCCCAGAGGCGTGGAAAGATCGGCATCGAAAAACAGGCCGATTGGTTTTCTCGCGGCAAGTAATCCAGAACGAACCGCGGCGCCTTTGCCGCGATTTGGAAAATTCTCGAGCAAGCGCGTTTCGATCTTGGCATCCTTCAATCTTTCACGCGCAATCGCCGCAGTCGCATCAGTTGATCCGTCATTCACGACGATCAATTCACTCTCCGGCGCGTTAGCGTTGAGATAATCGAGCGTGAGGCGAAGCGTTTCTCCAATACGCGCCGCCTCATTGAAACAGGGAATAACGACGGAAAAGGGTGGAAGCATCGTATAAACGTTAAAGGGTTGAAGCGTCACAACGCCATTGTGCGAATGTCATGTTGAGCGAAGCGAAACCATCTCTGATTATCACTTTCAGCGCGGCCGGAAAACAACCAGAGATTCTTCCCTTCGCTCAGAATGACAATCCTGTTTTCCGCTTCAACGGTTCAACGAATCCCGAACCTACCTGTAAATTTCAATAGCAAACTTGCCATTCGCATCGACGTAGCCGCGATACATTCCTGAAGTATTGAATGGCAACGTGACATTCCCTTGGTGATCGATTGCGATCAGTCCTCCGTTGCCGCCAAGTTTCGCGACCTTGTCGAGCGCCGCTTGCGCAGCATCTTTCAGCGACATCCCGCGATATTCCATCAACGCGGAAACATCGCGCCCAACCGTTGCGCGGATAAAATATTCACCATCGCCGGTCGCGGAAACTGCGCAGGTGGCATTGTTTGCGTAAGTGCCTGCGCCGATGACTGGCGTATCGCCAATGCGTCCCGGCCGCTTGTTGGTTGTCCCACCGGTTGAAGTCGCTGCGGCAAGATTCCCGTTTTGATCCAACGCTACTGCTCCCACCGTGCCGTGCCGATCTTGATCGGTAATCAGAAAGGCCTTTCCGCCGCCGCTCGTGTGATTTTTTTCAGCAGCCTTGATCTTCTGCAAAGCATCCCAGCGGTCCTGTGTAAAAAAATATTTCTGATCGACCAGTTCAATCCCGTTCTCTTTCGCGAACGCCTCTGCGCCTTCGCTATCCATCATGACGTGTCCGGATTTTTCCATCACCAGCCGGGCAAGGCTGATGGGACTTTTGACGTGCTTCAAAGAAGCGACCGCGCCGGCAGCGAGCGTTTTCCCGTTCATGATCGCTGCGTCCATCTCGTTGGTTCCGGCGCTTGTGAACACTGAACCCTTGCCTGCGTTAAAATGCGGATCGTCTTCGAGCGTGCGCACAGCGGCCTCTGTCGCGTCGAGACTCGAGCTGCCGCGCTTGAGAATTTCGTAACCAGCCGTGAGTGCGCGTTCCAGCCCGGCACGAAATTCGCGCTCCCGTTCCGGCGTCATATTGCTTCGCTCGATCGTGCCGGCGCCGCCGTGGATCGCGAGTCCAATTTTCTTCATTTCCATGTTCGGTTGATGATCTGGGTTTCGTTCGCTAGAACCCTCCGCCGGAGGTGATTGCTCTGGAGCCGCCGCCAGCGCCCCCGCACTAAATAGTAGGACGGCAAAGAAGCAATTCGTTATGCGAAACAATTTGAAAGCTCTCATTTAATGTCTGTTGATTTTAACGTTCACAGGCTGAGCGTCGAAAACTTTCGGCTGGGCGTTATCGGTTAAACCGTTAAATCGTGCCTCCGTTTTGACTTTGTAACCCGTTTAACATCTTAACGCCTTAATACTTTGCGCTTTTCCCAATGGCGAAGTGAGGCAACTTCTCGTCCATGGCGAACACTGAACCGCCCCCCGTTTTGATTGCCGAGGGAATCGGCCATGCCACGCGCTATTTTCTTCGCGAAGTAGGCGGCGTGTTCTGGTTCATTGTGAACACGTTCGAAGAAACCTTCGAGCGGATTCAACACGGGCGCGTCCCGTTTCGTGCCGTCAGTTTCTTTCGCCATACCGAACGTGCCGGTGTGGATTCGGTGCCGTTGGTGGGACTGGTTTCCTTTTTCCTCGGCCTCACCATGGCGCTGTTGACCGGCTACCAGTTGCAACGCTTCGGAACAGAACGGCTGATCCCCGGTCTGGTGGCAATTGCTTTTACGCGCGAGCTCGGCCCCTTGCTCACCGGTATCATGCTCGCGGCGCGCATCGGGGCGGCCTTTACGGCGGAACTCGGCACAATGCAAGTTTCCGAAGAGGTCGAGGCGATTGAGGCGATGGGCATCGGCCCGCTCCGTTTCCTCGTCGCGCCGCGAATGCTTGCGCTGTTTCTGCTGATGCCGTGTCTATCGACGGTTTCGAACATGGCAGCCGTTTTGGCGAGCAGCCTCGTCTGCAAAGCCTATTTCAGTATCGCCTTTCCCTATTTTCTCGATCTGGTGAAAGATTCATTGCTCATCCGCGACATTATCACCGGCATTTTGAAGAGCTTTCTGTTCGGTCTCCTCATCGCCGCAATCGCTTGCTACCGGGGCCTGACAGTGAAAGGTGGTGCCGCCGGGGTTGGCACATCGACAACCTCCAGCGTCGTCACTGCGATCACAGCGGTGATCGGCTTTGATACACTCTACAACGTCGTTTACACCACCTTTTACCCGACGTGAGCACCCCGGTTGACATGGTCGAACTGCGCGATGTGCATATGCAGTTCGAGGAAAAGAAAGTGCTCGACGGTGTTTCGCTCAAGGTCGAGCCGCAGGAACGCCTGGTCATCATGGGTCAGAGCGGCAGTGGTAAGAGCACGATTTTGCGATTGATTCTCGGCACGCTTCGTCCCGATTCCGGCTCGATTTTCTTCAAGCGCTTTGAAATCACGCGGCTGCGACGCCGGAAGCTTCAGCAGGTACGACAACACATTGGCATGGTTTATCAGTATTCGGCACTGCTGAGTTCGCGCAATGTGCGCGATAACGTTGCCCTCCCACTGGAAGAGCTTACTGATAAATCGGGCAGTGAGATTGATAGGATTGTCGATGAAAAACTCGAGCTTGTTGGGATGGAGGATTCCAAAGAGCTGTTGCCGGAGGAGTTGAGCGGCGGCATGCGAAAACGCGTCGCCCTTGCGCGCGCCCTCGTGCTTGAGCCCGAATTGATCCTATTGGACGAGCCATCGGCTGGCCTTGACCCAGTCATTGCCTCGGTGATCGACGAATTAATTATCAGCCTCAGCGAGAAATCCAAGGTCACGTCCATCACCGCAACGCACGAAATGGACAGCGCCTTTCGCATCGCGACGCGAATGGCTATGTTGTATCAGGGGAAAATTATTGAAGAAGCCGAACCTGAAGAATTTAAACAATCCAAAAATCCTGTGGTCGCGCAGTTCGTGAGCGGAAGCACTGAAGGTCCAATCCTGGAAGGCAGCCTCGATGCAATTACAAAGAAATGAAATCATGACTGGTCTGCTCGTGATCGGAACGATCGCGGTAGTCGCTTTCCTTCTGGTGTTGCTTGGCGCACCGGGATTATTCCGGCCGCTTGTGACCTACAAGATTTACTTTGATAACGCGGTTGGAATTAAACAGGGAGCTCCGGTGATGCTCGCCGGTCGCAAGATTGGACAAGTCCAGAAGCTGTATTCACCGGTCTCGCCCGAAGAAGAAAAACGGGCAGAGGAAGCTGCCGCCGCAATTAAGCCATCCGAACCCAACGCCGGTCCCAACCCCTCTCCGACGCCGGGCAAACCCAGATTTGAAGTTCGCATCGATGTTCAGGTGGACAAAAATGCGAAGGTCTATCGCGATGCCAAAACACGAATGATACAGCTGGGATTGCTTGGCGACATGGCCATCGACATCACCCAAGGCACTGAGAAATCCGGACGCGCGAAAGACGGCGAGATATTCGCCGGAGAACGCACGCCCGATCTGGGCGAAGCCGCGGCCAAAATGCTGGAAGTCATCAAGCCGGTTGCGGCCGAAGCAACCAATACGATGAAAGACCTTCAGCAGACCGCGCAAAACATTAATCGTCTCACCGACGAAAACTCAGAGCTGACCCTTGCGCTCGGACAGTTCAAGACGTTCGGGCAACATCTCTCCGATTTGACCGCGCCCGACAGCGCGCTTTCACATTCGCTTACCAACATCGAAAAGATTAGCACCAGTCTCACAGAGAACGACAACATCGAGGTCACGCTGCGAAACCTGCGAAACTCGTCAGAGAAACTAAAGGTCGCGACGACTGAGCTCGGGCCAGCCGGCGAAAACATCAAGCAATTCAGCGAGACAATCAAAACTCAGCCGTGGCGTTTAATCTGGCCCACGACAAAAAAGTACGCCGAAGCATCACCGACTCCCGCTCCTGGTCAGGGAGCCATCAACGTGCGTAAGACCGCTAGAACACGATCACGTCCAAGCTCGACTCCCAATTCGCGTCAGAGCAGCCGTTAGAGCAGCGTACCGCGTCTCGTCCGCCACAGGAGGCTCGCCGTGGCGAACATGCTCGTTTCGGTGTTTCACCGAAACGGACGTTGCCGAGACTCGGTCACGCTAATGATTCTCACACAGAGGACGTGATCGCGAAAACGATGTTCCACCTTGCGTTTGCTAAAGATGGATCGGCTTCTCCGAAGACGATGCGTAAGCCAAGCGCCGAAGGCGCAAGATTTCGAGCGTCGCGCACCAAGGCTTACTCGATATTAAACGTCAGTGACAAACTGCGTTTTAGTTGCCAACCTTGGCGTTTGCAAAGGGGGGATGATGGCTTACGGCCCGTAGCTCTTGGTGAATTTCTTTCGTGATTCCGTCTCAGGCTCAGCCGACTTGCTAGGTGCTGACGGTTCGGACTCCGATTTTGCTGCTTGCTCAGCTGCCGCTGGTGGTGGGGCGGCCTCCGGAGTTTCAGGCTGAGGCGCGCCTTGGGGTCGCGCGCCACCCGAAGCTTCCACGAATGCCATTTGCAAATTGGAAAGCGCGTTACTCAATACTTTTGCCTCTTCGCTGGTCAGATTCCCGCGCGTTTTTTCCTGAATCATGGCGAGTTGATCGATAAACATTTTGGCCAGGTCCAGGTTCACTTCCGCTTCACCGGTTCTTGGATTTGGAATTTGGCCGAGAAACAGCGCGGCGTTTTGCGCGTGCATCACGACAAATTCAATGAAGCGCTGCGAAAGCTCGCCGCTCAACGTGGTTTTCTGGACTTCAGCCATGGGTCATTTTTGTTTCGCAGCTGCGGAACCTTCCGGGGGTCGCACCGTTGCCAAAACATACGGTTGATCGCGAAAATATTTCGCAGCCACTTGTTTAGTATCCTCGAGCGTTACCGTGTTCACATCATGCTCAAGTTGCTTGTAATAATCAAATCCAAGTCCGTATAGCTCGTCGAGCGCGCAATGATAACCAAAAGCGTCGTTGCTTTGATTGGCGATTTCTTGTTGGCCAATCAGTTTCTTCTTCGCTCGCGCCAGTTCGTCAGAGGTTAACCCCTCATTTGCGAGTTTATGAATTTCATCAAGTAACTCTGTCTTTACCTTCTCAATTTTTTGCGGGTCGGTACCGAGATAAAATGCGAAGAGACCTGGCACAAGACCTTGCATCTGGCTTGCGCCGACATAATAGGCCAAGCCCATTTGCTCGCGAATGCGAACAAAGAAACGCGATCCCAGATCGCTGCTCGCTTCATCAATTAATTCCAGCGCGTACCGATCCGGACTCGACAAACTCGCGCCCCGAAATCCAACCATGATCACTCCTTGCGCTTTGTCTTTGCGGCTTTCGACGGTCTCCGGTTTGCTTAGCGGCATGGACGGCTTTGCATCAGTTAGCGCAAGCGCGCCAGTTTTCATCTTGCCCAGCGCTTGCTCGACAAGCTGCTTGACCTCAGCTGCTTTAACATCTCCAAAAACGTAAATCACTCCGTTCTTCGCGACCACGTAACGATCACGAAATTCGATGAGATCTTTTTGTGTTAAACCCTTAACGGATTCGACGGAACCACTGCCGCGCAGTGCGTAAGGATGCTGCGGAAAAAGCGCCTGCCGCATGATGTTGCGGGCGACCGCCGTCAGTTGTTCCTCCTCCTGTTGGATCGCGGCGATCTGGATCTCCTTTTCGCGCGCGACCGCCTTCTCCGGCATGGTGGCGTTCAGTAATACATCCGAGAGCAAGTCCACACCTAGTTTCGAGTCGGGTTTCATGACATCGACCGATACGCCAAAGCTGTTGTTGCCAGAATCGCTGGAAATGGAACCGCCAACCGCCTCGATCTCGTTGGCGATCTGCTCAGCGGTGCGCGTCTTGGTTCCTTTCAGCAGCACTTTCGCCATCAAATGAGTGATACCGTTGTTTTGGGGACTCTCCGCAAGAAGACCGCCGCGAAAAACAGCGCCCATCGCCACGAGTGGCAAGCGAGGATCTTCGCGAACCAGAAGACGCAATCCGTTCGATAATTCAAATTTCTGGATCTCACCGGCGGCAGCGACCTTCGGACCCTCGGCTTTGGCGGCGAGCGACCCTTTCGGATTCAACGAGATAACCGTCAGATTGTTTTCCGTCAGGTATTTCGCGGCGACGCGCTTGATATCGTCGGCCGATACTTTCTGGACAGCATCAAGATAATCGCGGCTAAAATTCAGATTGCGCGTGAGCAACCAGTTCGAGCCGATGTCCGACGCCTGGCCCCGCATGGTCGTGAGCGCGCCCAGGTGATGACTGAGCATGATTTTTTTTGCCTTGGCAAGTTCATCCGCAGTGACACCAGCGTGCTTTACATCCTCAACAATGTGAAGGGCCAGTTGCTCAGCTGCTTCGCGTTTCTTTGGATCGACTGTACCATCTATGCCGAACAAACCGGGATCCCCCGGCGTGTAGGAAAATGCCGATATACGAAACGCGAGACCCGCCTCTTCGCGAACGCGCCGGTACAAACGCGAACTGCGCCCTTCACCGAGAATCGTTGAGAGCAAATCAAGCGCGGGTACGTCTGGGTTCGTAACCGCCGGGATGTGCCATGCCAATGAGAGATGCGTCAGCTCCGTGGCAAATTCCTGATGCGCTTCGCGCCGGCCAAGTTGCGGCGGTTCCCCTGGAATGAATACGGGCTGGAGTGATTTCTCCGGGTAAGGCTTGAACAAGTCGGCGAGCTGTTGGCGCACTCTTTCGGCATCGACATCGCCCACTACGATGAAGGTGAGATTATTGGGGACGTAGCGCGTTTTGTAATACTGCATGACCTGCTCTTGGGTGAGCTGGTTGTAGATTTCGATCTCGCCGATGACCGGGAACCGATAGGGATGTACCTGATACGCGGTTGAAAAAAGGAGCAGCCCAGACATGCGATCGGGATCATCCATGCCCATGGCAAACTCGCGCCGGATCACTTCCTGCTCCTTCTGGTATTCCTCCGGCGGCAAAGTCGAATTCATCATCGCATCGGCCAAAATATCGAGCGCGGTAACAACCCCATCTCTCGGAACGTCGATCCAAAAGACCGTGCGATCGAACGATGTATATGCGTTGATGTAACCACCCACGTCCTGAATTTTCCGCGCGATCTCACTTTTCCCTCGCGTTTTCGTCCCCTTGAAAAGCATGTGCTCGAGAATGTGAGACAACCCCGCTCCGAGATGCTGGTCTTCGTCGATGCTTCCCGTGGCGCACCATGCCTGCACGCTGGCTACGGGGGCACTACGATCTTCCTGGACAATAATCGTCAGTCCGTTAGGCAAAATCCATTTGTGCGCGGAGGTCGGCGGAAACGTGATGACGGGCGAGGGTTCAGACGTAGCAGCTTTGAGATTGACCATCATAAATAATAGAACCGTTGAGGAAAACTTTGCCAGTGGTATGCGAGCCATTGAAATACGGCGACGGCGTCCTCAGCGATCAGTGATTGCTGATCACTTTCTCGATGCAGCAGGCTTAGGCGCTGGCAATTCCGCCCGCGCCCTCGTCACCGCTGGTTTTTCAGGTGCGAACGGTTTCACGAAGACCTCTTTGAAATCGTAAACGTTCCTGAAATCTTCGATCGAATCCTTCTCTGTTTTTCCGAATATCCCGGCGCCGATCAAATTAAAAACCATGTTTCCAATGTCCTCGGATGAGTGAATCCCCCAGCTACTGAAAACCGTCATGACCATCGGCCCGAATTCCTTGAGCGCGTACTGTCGCAAGCCTTCCAGTAGCTCCGGCCCGGACACATGGCGGACGCTGGTTCCTTTCACTTTCTTTTGCTGTTTCGTCGTGAAATCGAGCGCGTCACGCAGAAAAATGTATGCGTCTCGCTCGTACCGCGGGTCGATCTTCACAATGGAATCGAGGGCTTCAGCAAATCCAATTTTTTGCATGGGATGAAAAAGGCGCGTTTTAAACGCGCATCTAAGCATAATCGCCAAACTAGGAACCGGCAACTGGCCGCGCGTCGCTGGAGTGATCGAGTAATGAAATGATGGAAAAAGCGCAAATCCCGAACACTCCAATAGTTCATCACTCCAGCTCGGAAGTCTCGATTTGGTCTTCCAGTGCATCGAGATACACTGAGAGCGGGTCGCGTCGCCTTTGCGCGGAGACCTGCGATTGGTTCGCCGCCTTGAGGTAATCGCTGAAAGCTCCGCTCTGATTCTCCATTTGCGTAGCTTCGAACCAGTTCATGTAATCATCGATATCGCCCATTCGCGCGGCGAGTTCCTTGCGAATTCCGTCCAGATGCGATACACGCTTTGCTATTCCGCGCCGCTTCCCACGTATGAGCAGCGCTGCAATTTGCTGATACTCGCGCGCGACCGGACGCAAGACTGGATGTGCCGTCCCAACAAGCAACAGCAAGCCCTGGCTCATGTGGTTGACTGCGGCTTTTCCCTCTGCGGACAGTTTGCTGCGCGAAAGCTCGCTAAGATTTGCCGGCTTTGGCCGCCCCCGATTGCGCGAGCCATCCGAAATCTTGATCTGTATCAATTCATCAAGACGTTGTTCGCTTTCGGCAAAACTTAGCAACTGGTAAGTTTGATGCTCGCTGAGTCGGGCCACCCTTGAGCGCCATTTCTTTTCCACATCATCCCGCAATTGCGGAAAGCAGGCCTTCAAATCAGCAACTCGATCATTCGACCCATGCGAAAGATTGGAGATGTATCGCGCCAGACGCCCGCGGCCACCGCCCTCATCGAGGAGCAATTGCACGAGCGCGACGGAATATGCCCGGTAAAGCATGCGTCCGGCGGAATCGAGCAGATCGAAGCGCTGACCCAGAAATTCCTGCAGGGACTTTCCCTTATCGGCTGTTGAAAGCGCCTCCACGAGAGCCTCACGCTCTCGTCCCGGCGTCAGCGCCAGCGCGCCTTCCAGCAGCCAATCCGGCGGTTCGACCAGTCTCGCGCCCGGTGCAAGTTCGCCATCGTCTCGATAAATCATCTCGAACAGAATGGCGCGCAGTAGCTGGCGCTCGACCAATGAACCGTCGAAATTTTGGCCAACGGTCAAATCGAGTTGCAGCTTCACGCCAAATCCGGTCTGGCTGACTCGTAGGCTCGCCGGCGGAATTTCGGGGAGGTTCGCCTGTTGCGTCTGCAAATTGATTACAATCGCAGTTTTCCATCCGTCGCGCTGTCGCAGCAGGGCAAGGAGATTTGTCTTGGTCTGCTCTGCTAGTTCCGAAATCGCCCCGCGCAACGTGGCAGCGGCGCCGTAAATGACGAACTGTCGGGAGGGACTTACGCTGTGCTCCGGTAAAGCGCGAAGTTGGTGGCACGCGAAGACCAACAATATGAAAGTCGCAGCACGCCTCATCTTCGTTATCCGGCATGATAATCAGGGCGGCGGTCTGCTGGCGAGAAGGAATCAGTGCGAACTCTGCTCCCCGCCCCGTTCAAGAGCCCTCAAATTCATCTGATTTATTCTTGTGCGCCGTAAAAGAACGAGACTTTTTGGTGCGTACGGTGTCTAATAATTAGAAACCCCACCTAACATGAATAATTCAAAACTGATACTTTCCTTGAGTTGCTTTGTTGCCGTCACACTGGCTTCCCCATTAGCCACCGCTGCGCCCCGAGGAGGCGGTGGCCATGGTGGCCATTTTAGCGGGGGCCGCGGCTTCGCCTCGGGACGCCCCGGGATGGGTGCATGGAGCGGACGCAATTGGAATGGGCGAAACTGGAGTGGCCGCAACTGGAATGGCCGAAACTGGAGTGGCCGCAATTGGAACGGCCGCAACTGGAATGGAAATTGGCGTCATCACAGTCACAATAATGTCATCTTCATCGGCGATTTCGGCTTTCCAGGGTGGTGGGGCTGGGGCTGGGGATATCCATATGGATACGGCTATGGGTATCCGTACGGCTACTACGGGTACGGCTATGGCGACCCGTACGGATACGGCGGCTATGGTTACGGAGGGTACGGATACGGTGACTACGGCTACGGTAACGGCTATGGATATGGGTACGGTTCTGGCGGCCAAAACGGTGGCAGCCAATACGGCTCTGCGACTCGGTCGAGGGTAGCCGAGTTACAACGGCGGCTCTCCCGCGCCGGCTATTATCGCGGGTCAATCGATGGAGTCCTGGGGCCTCAGACGCGGCGAGCAATTCGAGCGTACGAACAGGAACACGGTTACGCTGACGCAGGCTGACCCTGGCGTTCCCGCCGATTTTTGTCGCGGGCCATTTGATAATCTTTCGGTTGGTTGACCGGCGGAATTCGCGAGGGCGCAAAGGGCGAACCGCCGGTCGCCTATTTTCAAAGCGCTGCGGCTCGTTATTCATCACCTGCGCCGTCCGCCTGTTTTGGTTAGATCTGATTGCTCACGAAATCACTGCTACTCCTCCAAATCCGCCGTTCCAATTTCTCTGGACCTTCTTCAGCGCAGAGCTCCTTCTAATTTTTTTCTTTTCATCCGCAGTCTTTTTGGCATACGACAGGATCCCGGAGGAACTGTATCTGTCCGGTTAGCCATCGAATCCTGGTCGGCATCGCTGTTTTCGCGTGGGTCGTACCACCGGCAGTAGCCGATCTTTTTCCAACCTCTGGACCTGTTGTGTCTGGCAAGGCCGCGCGCCTTCGTTTTGGCAAAGCAGCTGCGCCAAAGAATGCGCCCCTCGCCGTGAAACGCGCGATCTGGGCAGCCAATCAACTTCGCCACAAAAAATATCGTTACGGTGGCGGCCACAAATCGTTTGATGACCGCGGCTACGATTGTTCCGGAACGATCTCGTATGTGCTGGGCGCGGGGGGATTGATCAGCGCTCCAATGAGCTCAACGGAGTTTCGCAATTACGGCGACCGCGGTCCCGGCAAATGGATCACCATCTACGCACGAGAAGGTCACACGTTCGCTGTGATTGCCGGCCTGCGCCTCGATACAACGCCATACGACCGTTACCGCGGCAAATGGGCGCCGCGATGGCAAACCATTTATCGTCCGCCGCGCGGGTTTGATGCCAGGCATCCGATCGGCTTATAGCCGAAAGCTCCAAATCCCAAATTCCAAGCCCCAGGAAAGATGTAAAATAACACGCAGAATGCTTCGTAAATGATGAATCAATACTCAAATGCCACACACGCGGGTCACTATGCGAAATTCGCCGCGATATTACTGCCGATTCTGCTGATGCCGTTGGGCGTGACTGGCCAGGAAAAGTCTCATGTTACTTCCGAGCAAGTGACTCACGCGATTCAGGAACTAGAAAAACTCGCGCAAACGCAAATTCAGAAAAGCGCGCTGCCGGGCCTTGCCATAGCAGTCGTGTTCCAGGACAAGACGGTATACGCGAAAGGTTTCGGTGTTCGCGATGTGAATACCAAGGCGCCGGTTAATGCGGACACGGTGTTTCAACTCGCGTCGCTGTCCAAATCGATTGGCTCAACGGTAGTTGCCGAGCTGGTCGGTGAAGGAAAAATCACCTGGGATTCAAAGCTCAGCGGCCTCGATCCCACTTTCGAGATGTTCGATCCGTGGGCAACGCGCGAAATCACGATCCGCGACATGTACGCACATCGCAGCGGCTTGCCCGAACACGCGGGCGATTTGCTCGAAGATCTCGGTTTCACGCGCGCGGAAATTCTATATCGCCTGCGCTATCAACATCCCGCGAGCAGTTTTCGTTCGCACTACGCCTACACGAATTTTGGGATGACTGAGGGCGGCATCGCCGCAGCGAATGCATACGGGCTGGAATGGGAAGAGGCAGCGGCGCAGAGATTATACAAACCGCTCGGAATGACGGCCACGAGTTCCCGTTACGCCGATTTTGTCGCGCGCCCGAACAAAGCCCTTGGGCATGTGCTAGTGGATGGCAAATGGGTACAAAAGTTCAAGCGCGATCCGGACACGGAATCGCCTGCAGGCGGCGTGAGTTCCTCGGTGAATGATTTGACAAAATGGATGCGGTTACAGCTCGCGAACGGCAAGTTTGAAGGCAAACAAATCGTGGACGAAAAAGCGCTGACCGAAACGCATCACCCGCACATGCTGACAGGTTTCAATCCGTTCACGCAACTGCCGACTTTCTACGGCTTGGGATGGAACGTCAGCTACGATCCAGAGGGTCGCTTACGCTTAAATCACTCCGGGGCCTTTGGCCTGGGCGCTGCAACTTATGTAGGTCTGGTGCCAGGCGAGCAACTGGGCATCGTTGTTCTGACTAATGCCTATCCCCTCGGCATAGCGGAAGCACTAGGGACGACGTTCTTGGATATCGCTCTGTACGGCAACCCCAGCCAAGATTGGTTTGCGCTTTTTAAACAGGTATATT
>Ga0209055_1001746_pt1 | contig 14151 bp, 18 predicted proteins | sample GraSoiAngelo_110_FD_185875 | JGI IMG/M metagenome (GOLD analysis project Ga0209055, IMG submission 185875) | Grasslands soil microbial communities from the Angelo Coastal Reserve, California, USA - 14_0903_12_30cm (SPAdes) (version 2) | ecosystem: Environmental > Terrestrial > Soil > Grasslands ... | reverse complement strand
CGCCGCTTGCCCCAATCACATCGAGGGCCGTGTGGAGAGTATTTTGTATCAAGTCATCGATGTTTGTCCGCTGGAAAAGGGCTTCACAAATGCGTCGTGCCGCATACAATTGTCGTTCCCAGCGCAACTGGAGTCGATCTTCTCGCCTGCGCGGTTCGGTGCGGCGCTCGACTAATGGGACAGTGGCAGTGGCGTCCTTTTGTACTTCCATGGGGCCTTACCTCCGGGATTCGATCATTGGGACGAGGCACGCGCCTGGGCGCACCGCTCTTCCGTGCACCGCAAGTGCTTACCTTTAGATGGAGCAACTGAGATGCCATGTCAGGACTTGTCTGTATTTGGACCAGGAAAGAACAGTCTGAGGGATCGTTTCGTGCGATGAGAAGGATAGGTGTGAAGGTTACTACCTGCAGTGGCTGGGTAAAAGGATAGGATGCCTTAGCTCTGCCCGTGCGATATATAACGGTTGATTGCCGCCCGGTCCTCCTGATGGGCGGCGGTGAAGACGATCCCCGCCTGTTTCTCATCCTGACTCGACATCGCCACCTCGTAGACCAATTGGCCGATCATTGTGACCGCTGGGGTTGTGCCTTCTGGAAGACGGAGGCTGAGCTCAAGGAAGTCCCCGGCGCCGGCCCGACGATAGCCTGCCATCCGCAACCCGTTCGCACCCAGCTCGACGCACATAGCGCGCTCCACAGGTGAGCCGTCGAGGGATTGGCCACGGAGCCGTTCGTGGGTCAAGAACCCGATCAGGGCATCCATCTTCTCGTGAAGCGCGAGGAGCAGCGGGATCACGGTCTGGTCGGCAGAGGCAGCGGACAACTCGGTCGGTTGCGCGAGTCCGGTTGGGGAGGACGATTCGCGCAGCCTGGTGGGCACGGTGAGATAGAGGGGACGGAGCATGTCGTGTTGGCTCTTGGTCAGTACGCGGTACTCCATGACAAGCTGGCATGTGGTCCGAGGACCGGCCCGGCGTTCGGTTTGTGGAGGGGCTTGATTGACCTTGGGCATGCTCAGCGTTCGGGGTCGGGCAGTTCGACTGCGGCCATTCACAGGAACTCGCGCGGGTCCGTGATCGTGCCCGTGACCGCGGACGCCGCCACCGTGTAAGGCGAGGCGAGGTAGACCTGGGCCGTCTTCGAGCCCATGCGTCCGGGGAAGTTCCGGTTGGTGGTCGAGACGCAGACCTCGCTCTTGTTGAGCCGGCCGAACGTGTCCGACGGGCCGCCCAGGCACGCCGCGCACGAGGCGCCCTGCGCGATCTTGGCCCCGGCCCTCTGGAAGATCTCGAGCAGGGTCTCCCCGTTCAGCGTGGTGGTTGCCAGGCCGCGCGCCACCTCGGTCGTGGCCGGCACGATGTAGGTGTCGACCTTCACCTGCCGGCCCTTGAGGATCTGGGCCGCCGCGACGAAGTCGTTCAGCTTCCCGCCGGTGCAGGAGCCGATGTAGGCGCGGTCCAGCTTGATGCCGTGGCACTCGCGCGCCGTGGCCCGATTGTCCGGCGAGTGCGGCTTGGCGACCGTGGGCTCGATGGCGGCGGACTTGTACCGCCGCACGCTGTGGAAGCGGGCGCCGCGGTTGTCCGTCACCGGCTCGTAGGGCTTGGCGGTCTTGGACTTCACGAATTGCTCGGTCACGGCGTCCACGGGGATCACGCCGTTCTTGCCGCCGGCCTCGATCACCATGTTGCAGAGCGTCATCCGCTCCTCGATCGAGAGCGACATCACGCCGTCCCCCGCGAATTCCATGGCGCGGTACGTCGCGCCGTCCACGCCGATGTCGCCGATGATGTGCAGAATCAGGTCCTTGGCCATCAGATACGGCGGGAGCGGCCCTTCGAACTCGAAGCGCATGGTCTCCGGCACCCTCACCCAGAGCTTGCCGATCCCCATGATCAGGGCGGCGTCGGTGTTGCCGATCCCCGTCGCGAACTCGCCGAACGCGCCGGCGGTGCAGGTGTGTGAGTCGGTCCCGAAGAGCACCTCGCCAGGGCGGGTGTGGCCCTCCTCGGGCAGCGCGATGTGGCAGACCCCCTTATATTTGTCCGTGCCGACGTCGTAGTAGTACGGCAGGCCCTGCTCCTTCACGAAGGCGCGCAGGACGTCGATGTTGCGGTGCGCGTGCTGGTCATTGGTGAAAATATAGTGGTCCGGGATGATCACGACCTTCTCCGGGTCCCAGACCTTGGCGGTCGGCCCGAACTGCCTGCGGAAGATGCCGATCGTCCCCGGCCCGCAGACGTCGTGGGTCATCAGGATGTCCACGTCCACCCAGATATTGTCGCCCGGCGTCACGGTTTTGCGACCCGCGTGTCGCGCCAGCACCTGCTCCGTCATCGTCATGCTCAAGCGCCCGACTCCTTTGCGTGGAATGCGATCAGCTCAGCGTGCGAGAGCACTGATTCTAGCCGATGAAACGCCGAAAGTGCAAGGCAGCCCCACTACCACCCTCCCGCTTAAATTGACATGGTGGACGACCTTCGGCTATCGTTACCGCATGGACGTGAGCCCGCAGCCCGGATTCGGGGATAACCTCGAGCCGATTCGGATTCCCAGCGTCATCCCGGTCTTTCCCCTCCCGAACGTGGTCTTCTTCCCGCGGACGTACCTGCCGTTGCACATTTTCGAGACGCGCTACCGCCGGATGGTCCGTGACGCCGCCGCCAGCCATCAGATGATCGGCATGGTCTTGCTGAAGGAGGGCTGGGAGACGGACTACGAAGGCACGCCGCCGATCTTCCCGATCGGGGCGGTGGGCCGGATGGTCACCGTGCAGGCGCTGTCGGATGGGCGGTTCAACGTCCTGCTGCAAGGGCTCAGCCGGTTCGAGATCCAGGAGGAGCTCGGCTGCGAGTCCTACCGGCAGGGCCAGATCAAGCTGACGAATTTCACCACCTCCGAGGCGAAGCTCCCGTCCGACGTGCGGACGGAGCTGGTCAAGATGGTCGGGAACTTCCTCCTGACGCGCGAGGACGGCGTCGCGCTCGCGACCTTCCTGAAGCAGCCCCTGGATGACGAAGCCCTGGTGCAGAACCTGTCCTTCGCCATGGATTTTACGCCGCTGGAAAAGCAGTTCCTGCTGGAAGCGGACTCCCTGGTCCAGCAGGCCCGCCGGCTCCTGGACCTCCTACAGTTCAAGCGTTACGAGCTGAACGAACCGACCGGTGGGGGCTGGGGCTGAGGCTAACCTTGGGCAGCTCCGTCGCCATCGAGGTTTCACACCTCTCGAAAGTCTACGAAGGCAAGGTCACCGCCGTCGAGGACATCACCTTCCAGGTGTCCCAGGGCGAGGTCTTCGGCCTGCTGGGGCCCAACGGCGCCGGGAAGACCACGACCATGCGCGTCCTGATCACCGTCCTCCGTCCGTCCGGCGGCACGGCGCGCGTGCTGGGGTTGGACGTCGTCGCGCAGGCCACCAAGGTGCGCCAGCTCATCGGCTACGTGCCGCAGGAGCGGGCGATCGACCGGTTCCTCACCGGCCGCGAGCACCTGCAACTCCTGGCCAGCCTGTACCACCTACCCAAGGACCGCGCGGCCAAACGCATCGAGGAAGTGCTGAAGCTGGTCAACCTCGAGGACAAGGCCGACGAGGTGGCCCGGAACTATTCGGGCGGGATGAAGCGCAAGCTGGACATTGCCTGCGGGCTGATTCCCGACCCCAAGGTCCTGTTCATGGACGAGCCCACGTTGGGGCTGGACGTCCAGAGTCGTTTGAAGATCTGGGAGCACATCCGCGAGTTGAAGGCGCGCGGCATCACCATCATGTTGACCACGAATTACCTGGACGAGGCCGACCAGCTCTGCGACCGCCTCGCCATCATCGACGGCGGGCGGGTCAAGGCGATCGGCGCGCCGAACGAGCTCAAGTCCGGGCTCGGCGGAGATGTCGTGACGCTCACGCTGGCGCCAGGCGATCTGGACAAGGTCGAGGGTCTGGCGCAGGCCCTGAAGGCGCAGGAAGGCGTGCGAGCGGTGAGCGTCAAGCAGAACGTGCTGGACATCCGGGTCACCTCCCCGGAGAAGACCCTGCCGGCCATCCTGAATCAGGTGGTCGCGCGCCGGTGCCAGCTGGAGTTCGTGGAGTATCACCGGCCGCGCCTCGACGATGTCTTCCTGGCGCACGCCGGCCGTCGGATCGACAATCCGGATGATTCGGCAGTCCCGTAGCGAGGCGTTCGAGACCGACGTCCCGCCGTGGCTTCTCGCAAGTGAGGACGACGCAGGCGTACTCGCAGCAGTACGTCGAGGAGGCCGAACGAGAAAAGCCGCGCCGGGCGAGAGGATCGGACGACGTAGTAGGGAGTTCCGAATGATCCGGATTGAGGGAGACTGATGCAGGACTACCTCCAGGAGGTCGGCGCGCTGACGATGCGCTGGGTCAAACGGCTGAGCCGCGAGAAGTTCAGCATGGTCTTCACGCTGTTCCAGCCCATGGTGTTCTGGCTGATCTTCTTCGGCAACCTGTTCCAACGGACCGCGAACGCCGAGGTCGTGCAGGCGCCGAGCTACATCGCCTTCCTCGCGGCGGGCGTCGTCGTCATGACGATCCTCAACAACGGGCTGGCGGGCGGGACGGACCTCCTGTTCGACAAAGAGAACGGCTTTCTGGAGCGGCTGATGTCCACGCCGATCTCCCGCACGTCCGTCGTGATCAGCCGGTTCCTGTTCGTGATGACGATCACCTCCTTACAGGTGTTGGTGATCCTGGGCGTGGCCTACCTGTTCGGCGTGCACCCGGTCACAGGCCTCCCCGGTGTGGCCGTGATCATCCTGATCGGGCTCTTGTTCGGCGTCGGCCTGACGGCCATCTCCATGGCCCTGGCCTTCTCGGTCAAGAGCCACGGCGACTTCTTCTCGATGCTCGGCTTTCTCTCCCTGCCGATGATCTTCCTCAGCACGGCGCTCGTGCCGCTGGCGGCCATGCCGAAGTGGATGGCCGTCCTCGCGCAACTCAATCCAATGACGTGGGCCATCGACGCGGTGCGGCCGCTGATTCTCTCCGGCTGGGCCGCGGCGCTCCCGAAGATCGGCATCGTGGTGATCGTGATGACCGTCTTCGACTCGATCTGCCTCTTCGGCGCCGCCCGCGCCTTCCGCCGCACCCTCGGCTAGAAGCCAGCCCCCTGTCATTGCGAGCGCAGCGAAGCAATCTCCGTCGTTCGCACTGAGCCTTTCACTCTGTCATTCTGAGCGAAGCGAAGAATCTACAGCCCCTCGCCCCTTGAGGGAGAGGGTCAGGGTGAGGGGTGAGAGGGGTCTGGCTCATTTTCTTCCGAGAAAATGTGCCTGCCCCCCTTCTTCGGATTGACGGCTGGTCCTCTCGTCGAGCCACCCGCTCATGGCGGACCAATTTTTATTTTCGCAAGTAACCTTTTTCTCGCTGCGGTTTCTAAGGGGATATGAGCAATCGGCAGCGAGAGAGCACCGCCAAGTTTCTCTACGATATGGCGAAGGGCATCGGGCTCATTGCCGTGGTTGGCGGCCTGGTGAGTGGACAGGCCAGCTGGTGGAGTGCCATAATGGGCTTGATCGGGACGATCACCTTTTTCCTGATTGCCTACTGGCTGGAAGGACGGGAGGACAACGATGATACAACTCACGTTCTTTGAACAGATCATGACCCTTATCGCGTTCCTGGGCGTGGTCGGTGCCATTTGGGCGTACTTTTACACCCACCCGCGCAAGAAACAGAAGTAAATTCACCGACGCCTCGCCCTTTTTCTTTCGCGGGTCCTTTCGGTGCACTACCCTGACATGCTCAGGCGTATTCCCGATCGCAGCCCCAATGACTCGGCTGTAGGCCCTTCCGCTCCGCCAGGGTCCCGCTCCGCGCCGCCCGCCAGAGTTCCTGCAACTAGGACAGTGAATAATGGCCTCGATCCGTGAAATTTATAAACCCAAGATCGCGAAGGACTTGAAGTTGTTGACGTATCTTTGGGCGAACATTCCGATTGCCTGGATGCATTGCCGCTAATTCAGACTCAAACTGATAGACATCGGACAGACTGAATTCGGCTTTATTGAGTTTTCGAATAGCCTTCAGCACATCAAGGGTCCACCCTCGGAGACCGACTTTCATATCGGCTAAGGGCCTGATACGTTGAAATTGATTCCTTATCTCTTCCTTAGCCGATACTATCCCATTTGAAACCATCCTAAGTTTTCCATCAGGCGGTATCTCTCGCAATAGAATATTGCAACCTACCCAACCACTACGCCGCGCGTGTTCGCCAAGTGGCGTACGCTTTTCAATCGCGGATTCGGTGATGAAAAAGTACGGGACCAGTAAAATATTTTGCACATACCAGGCAGGAGAGTACTGGAGCACTAAAAGATTAGGTATATTTTCACTCCGTATGGCGGCGATCATTGCCCTGTAGCCTGCGTCAACTACTCTGTTCTCGCTCCAGTTTCGACTGCTTTTGAGTTGGTATGGCTGGCGACATGCTGGGCAGGTGAAGTCAATGGCTCGTGTATTAGGAGGTGCCTGCTCAACTCTATTTGAATAACAAGCTGGGCAGTAAAGATTTCGCGCTCCCCATTCTTCAGTTACAACGCGTGCGATTTGTGAGTTGCTTTTATAGTTTTCGCCACGTGCTGAAGTCAGCTTTAAATTCATTCACGAACCGTTATGCGGAGAGTCCGGCTGCCGTAAAGGTTTCCTCGGGCAGGGCTGAGAATGGCAAACAGGTTTGGGAACTAGACTGGTAGTTGTCAGCCCCTATGTCCTTAATGTCATCCCAATCGACTAATATGTACTCGAGGCGGTCGGGAGAGTCGCAATAGACTGCTTGGACAACTCCCCCGCTAACCTCAATAACGATCTTCATGTTATTCCCATCCCTGTGTTAGTCCTCAATCGGGGCGAATTCTACTACAATTAGCGGGTGGAGTCAGAGAAACAGCCAGGTTGCTTTTCTTCACGCGTCCGGCGCGGAGAGAGAGGGGCGGAAGCCGATGCGACTGGGAATAGAAACTATGCCTTGTGCGCTTCCATGTACGCCCGCAGCAGCGCATTGATGCGCGTTTGGTAGCCGCGTCCATGCGCCTTGAACCAGTCCAACACCTGACGATCCAGCCGGATGGTTATGGTCGCTTTCGGCTGTGGGAGCCGAAGCACGGCGCGCTTGAAGAAGGCTTTGCCCTGCTCTGGAATATCGGAGAAATCAATCTCGTCGTCCCGCAAGGCGTCAATTCTTGCCCAATTGGTCCGTGAGACTTTCCTTGAAGTGCGCTTTTTCACGATGGTTCGCCTTTCGTACAGAGATGATGCGAATGGTCTCTGGCTCAGGTTCGGTAAAGACCACCGCTACAAGCCGCCCGCGAATGAGACCAAAGCCGATCTGCCGCGCCTCCCCGTAATCTTTTCTGGTGTCGGGCACAACCAGCATCGGCCCACCGAACATTTCCGGAACGTCCACGAAGTCTATCCCGTACTTGGCAATGTTGGCGGAACGCTTGGCTTCGTCCCATTCAAACGTTACCTCCAAATGTCACCTCTCCATTGTAAATACAAAATGTAGTTACGTCAATACCTATTTAGGTCGTCCAGCCGCGTCCGTAGATGAGGGACGCTTCGTGGAGATAGACACTCACGGGGGAGAAGAAGTTAAAAGGGCCAAGGTAGAAAAGTGGCCAGGCCGCTTCTCTTCACACGTGTGGCGCGGAGGGGGAGGGGCGGTCGCCGATGTGCCTGGGCCGCACGCTCGGGTAGTTACTTTGGCTTGGGCGGATTCTCAATCGCGCGCAGGATTGGCTTGGCGAGGTAGAGGCGTCCCCATGCCCGCCCTGAAATCTCATCCAGCATGCCGTTCTTTTGAAGCAGCGTCACTGCTTGCCGGGCAGTCGGGTTTGAGACTTTCAAGATACGCTCGGCTCGGGCAACGGTCATGTAAGGGTTGATGAATAGCTGATCAAGCAAGGCCAGTGCCTTGGGCTTGTCACGTAAACGAGCCCGGAATTTTTCGCGCAGATCCATAAGCCGGCCAGCGTGTCGCACCGCTTCTCCTGCGGTCTCCGTGACTCCCGTAATGAAAAAACGAAGCCATCCGATCCAATCCCCATCTGTCCGCGCACGCTGAAGCAAGTCATAGTAGTCCTGGCGATGCGCTTCAATGTAGGCAGACAGATAAAGCAGCGGTTGCGAGAGACGGCCGCGTTCGATCAAGAATAACGTGATCAGCAAACGTCCGACCCGCCCATTTCCGTCCAGAAACGGGTGGATCGCTTCAAACTGCTCATGCAGCAATGCGCATTGAATCAAATCGGGTAATTTTTCGCGCTCGTGCAGGAAGCGTTCCCAGTCTGCCAGTGCCTCCTGCATGTGTTCGGGTGGCGGTGGAACATACGGCGCGGTCGCTGGAGTGCTACCCGACGGACCGATCCAATTTTGTGACCGCCGAAATTCACCGGGGGTCGCCCGCTCGCCGCGGACTCCCTTCATCAGCCGCGCATGCAACTCGCGCACGAGGCGAAGAGACAAGGGCAGATCACGCAGCCGTTTGATGCCGTATTCCAGCGCGACCACGTAATTACGCACTTCACGGACGTCATCTTCTTCTCGGGGAACTGAGGCCGCATTCTCCATTTCGTCCAGCAGCAGATCAGAGAGGCTGGCCTTGGTTCCTTCGATGCGCGACGACAACACGGCTTCGCGACGTACATAGGGCGCAATAAGCAGATGCGGATTGGGTAGATGACGGCCTAAACCGGAGAGTTCGCTGAGCGCGGCATCGGCGCGTGAAAGGGCGAGCACCAGATCATCGTCATAGACCAGCAGCGGGGGCAATGGTGCTGGAATGAACGCCGCATAGCCCTGCGGTGTCTTAATAACTTTCCCGGTACTTGATGAGCGGAAGTCCTTTGGATTCATTAGATTGGCTCGGGCACTGGAAGCCTAGTTTTAATAGCCTTGTTAGCTTTGAAAGAATTTAGCCGTATTCTTTCAAAGTTGGCCGGCTTTTGCAAGCGCACTTTCAAAGCGGAACTCTGCATAGCAGGCCTGACAAAATTCGGAGCGCGAAACGAGTCCTGCCCTAAGTCAAGTGTAAGTCAAGTTATGAGTCAACTTGAACCCCGCACGACCCTCTGCTAACATTCCGCCAGCATGCTGTCCGTTCCCGAGCCCCAGATCAGGGCGCTGATCCGCCTCCTCTCCGACGGGGACGAGCGGGTCGCGCGCACGATCGCCGGCAAGTTGGCGGAGATCGGAGAGCCGGCCGTGCCGCTGCTACGCGAGGCCGAGCTCGAGCAGCCGGAGATGGCCGCGCGCATCAGCGAGGTCCTGGACGACATCCAGGGACAGCGGCTCGAGGGCGACTTCCATGCCCTCTCCGCCTGCGACGATGAGCACTTGGACCTCGAGACCGGCGCGTTCCTCATCGCGCGGTTCGCCTATCCCGACCTCGATGTCGACCCGTACGTCGAGATGCTGGACGCCATGGCGCTGGAAGTGCGAGATCGGCTGGGGCGTAGGGCGTCCGGCGAAGAGATCGTCAAGGCCATCAACCGCTACCTCTTCGTCGAGCAGAAATTCACCGGCAATACCCACGAGTATTACGATGTCGACAACAGCTACCTCAGCAAGGTCCTCGAGCGGAAGACCGGCATCCCGATCAGTCTGAGCGTGGTGTATATGCTCGTGGGCAAGCGGCTCGAGCTGCCCGTCTTCGGCGTGGGCATGCCGGGCCACTTCCTCGTGAAGTACGAGGCCGACCGCTACCGTATCTTTGTGGACTGCTTCAACGGCGGGACACTGCTGACCCAGAAGGACTGCGCGCGGTTCCTGGACCAGGCCGGCTACGGCTTCGACGAGCGGTTTCTGCAGAAGACGCCGCCCCGCACCATCCTCATCCGCATGATCAAGAACCTGGTCGCCATCTACAACAAGATGGAAGACGTGACCAAGGCGACCCAGCTGACCCGCTTCATCGAGATTTTGGGGCTGCCCGACAAGGAAGAGTGATCCGCATGCGGTCCCGGGCCATGGTGATCCTCCCTCCGAATGTCCGGCCCGCCTGGGCCACGACGTCGTAGCGTTCCGCCATCGGATAGAAATGGGAGAGGACGAGGCGCTTCACGCCCGCCTCGCGCGCCACGCGCCCGCAGTCTCCGGCGTGCATGTGGTTGGCGCCGGGACGCTGGGTCGGGAACGAGCAGTCCAGCACCGCCACATCGGCGCCCTCGCAAAGCGCCACGAGCTCCGCGCAATACTCGGAGTCCCCCGAGTAGGTGAACACGGCGCCGTCGTGCGCCACGCGGTAGCCCTGGCAGTGGAGGCTGCGACTATGCCGCACCGTGCCGGCGGTCACGCGGGTGCGACCGATCCGGATCGTGCGGTCCACCAGCTCGGTGATTGTGATCGGGAACGGCCTCCTGGAAAATCCCGGAATCACCTTCAGGAGGGTGCCGAACAGGCGGCGCGTACCGCGGGGCCCGTAGATCGTCAGCCCGGGCCGGGGCGCCACCAACTTGGCGTGCACAACGGCGTCGAAGAAGAACGTGAGGAAGTCGGCGAAATGATCCGTATGGTGATGCGTGAAGAAGATGTGCCGCAGCCGGTGGCGGTCGGCGCCGACCTTGATGAGGTTCATCAGTGTGCGCGGCCCGAAGTCGAAGAGCAGCAACTGGTCGGTCTCGACCAAGTAGCCGGCGGCCGCGCGTGCGGGATGCACGTTCGTGCCGGAACCGAGCACGGTCAAGCGCATGACAACACCTCGGGGCTATGTTACCATCGGGCTTCGAATTTCTGAACGAGAGACTCCCGTGGATCATGCAGACTACATGCGGCACGCGCTCGACGAGGCGCACCTGGCGGCGGCGGCCGGCGAGGTGCCCATCGGCGCGGTGCTGGTTATCGACGGGACCGTGGTCGCCCGCGCGCACAACCGGCGGGAGGTCTGGCAGGACCCGACGGCCCACGCCGAGCTGATCGCGATCCGCGAGGCGTCGGCGCACCTACGCGCCTGGCGCCTGGTCGGCAGCACGCTGTACGTGACGATGGAGCCGTGCGCGATGTGCATCGGCGCGGCCGTCCTGGCCCGCGTGGAGCGCGTCGTCTTCGGGGTCCGGGATCCCAAGGGTGGCGCCTGCGGCTCGGTCCTCAATATTCCAGAGGAACGACGCTTGAACCATCACATCGAGGTGGTCGGGGGTGTCCTGGAGGAAGAGAGCCGGGCGTTGCTGCAGGAGTTTTTCCAGGGGCTGCGGGAGAAGGAAGAGATTGCGTAAGCGGTTCCAGCAAGCCCCGGGAAAAGGGCCCGTCTTGGCGGGCCCGGGGTGGGCGGGTGAGAACGTGGAGAGGTGGCCGAGCGGCCGAAGGCGCGGCATTGGAAGTGCCGTATACGGGAAACTGTATCGTGGGTTCAAATCCCACCCTCTCCGCCATCCAGTCTAGAGCTCAACACCTCAATAGATAGAGCATCAGACTGCGGATGAATCCAAAGGGGATTGCTCAAGTTATCAACGACTTGAGCAACCCCCCCAGTCAAATCCCGGCTTCGGCGCCATCCGCTCAGATCCCAAGAGCCTTGCCAAGTTCGTAAATGAGACCGTTCACGGCATCCTCAAGGGCGACTGCCTGCACCGCTCCAGGGGGAAATGTTGCCGTGTCCGGGTAGATGAACGCGCTGGTGCGTCCCGACGAAATGCTCGGGTAGAAGGGTCGGGCGTCCTCGTACTTGGTAGCCAGTAGCCGCGCTTCTCCGTTCGCTACGACAAAAAACAGACTCTTTCCGCTGGCCAGATCGAGACCGACCAGAGAGACCGTCATGAAAATGTCTGTGCGGGTGCCGACCGCACTCCCCTCCCGGCCATAATAGAGCCACTCAGGACTCACCACTTCGTTACCATTTGGCACGACGACCAGCACCTGCCGGACGCTCAGCGGAGCACTAGCCTTGCGAATATCGCTTAGCAGGTCACCTTGGGAAACCGGAAGGATCGCCGTGCCGGTAATTTCCAGACGTTTCCCAGCCGTGAATTGAGCTTTGATCTTCTCAGCCATTTTGCGTTGCGCTTCCTGCGAAGGGACTGCCGATCCGGCCGGCACAAGCCAGACCAGGCCGAACTTCGCTGGCTGAGCAAGCGTGATGTTCTGCAATGGAGTCGCTCCGGGGAGGAACGGATTGGCCGGGGGCGGGTAGGCCTCAGGGAAACCGGCACAGGCCGTGATGAGGAGTCAAAGCCCCACCGCTGAAGCGATGCGGTTGATTGTTGCGCTTTTCATGGCATGTACTCCTTTTGGTAAATCGAGTGGTTGGGTTATTGTTTATCGTCTCTCACCTGTAGAGACTTGCTTTCCAAAGAAATATTCCCAGTGACTCAGCAAAATTTACTTGCCTCACTCTTTGAAGTAGACTAGTCCCCCGCGGAAGCACCTACCCGGGCCAAGAACCATAGCCGGGAACCTTTCGTACAAAGCGCTGGAATAAAACACCAGAGAAATCAGTCTTCTTATGTGGAAAGAAAGGAATGTGCCGGAACAAACAGTTGCCCGCTTTGAACAAGTGGTCTTGCCACATATGGACGCAGCCTACAATTTGGCGCGCTGGTTGACGCGCAATGACCATGACGCGGAAGATCTGGTGCAGGAATCCTATCTGCGTGCCTTCAAATTCTTTGGCAGCTTCCAGGGTGCCAATGCTCGGGGATGGCTACTGACGATTGTCCGCAATACTTGCTATACCTGGTTTCGAGAAAACCGGCCCCAGGAACTCACCACATCATTCGATGAAAACATACACAGCACAGAGGCCGATCCCTTCGATCCAGAAAAGCTGTTATTGCAAAGCGAAAGCGGCCAACTACTCAAACAAGCGATGGAAGAACTCCCTCTGGAATTTCGTGAGGTGTTGACACTGCGCGAACTCGAAGGGTTGTCTTACAAGGAAATTGCCGTCATCGCAGGCATTCCACCCGGTACCGTCATGTCACGTTTGGCACGCGCCCGCAGCCGACTGAAGCAACACCTGACCAAACTGGTGAACAAGGAGTGTTAACGTGACCTGCACAGACATCCAGGCTGCCATCCATGGTTATCTAGACGGCGAACTGGATGCCGTGAGAAACCTTGAGGTCGAACAGCACCTGCAACATTGTGCGGTCTGCTCACAAACGTACAAGGCGGATCAGACCTTACAAGGGGCAATAAAAACAGGCTCTCAGTATTATCGCGCTCCGGCGCATCTCCGGAAGCGCATTCAGTCTTCCATCCGTCAAGGGGACAAGAGCGAACGGGTCGTTCCGGCGATGCCGTGGCGCTGGCTGGCTGTCGCAGCATCAGTGGTCTTTGTCGTCATCTTAGCTTGGGCTCTGATCCCCAGCGGTCTTGACGGCGAACAACTCGTGGCACAGGAAGTCGTCTCCAGTCATGTGCGCTCCCTTATGGTCGACCATGTGGCCGACGTCATGTCCTCTGACCAGCATACAGTCAAACCATGGTTTACCGGGAAGCTGGATTTCTCACCTCCCGTTAAAAATCTCACAAATGAGGGCTTCCCATTAGTCGGGGGCAGGCTGGATTATCTCGAGAATAGAGCCGTCGCGGCCTTGGTGTACCAGCGCCGGAATCATGTTATTAACCTCTTTATCTGGCCCTCATCACAAGACACACATGTGAAGACGAAAGCACTAGCACGCCAAGGTTATCATCTGGTTCATTGGTCCAAGGCAGGGATGACGTATTGGGCCATCTCTGACCTCAACGACACCGAGTTGCAAGAATTTGTTCGACTGGTGCAGGCCTCTTCGTAACCAGAACTCCTCTCGCTCTCCTCTGCTCCCGTTTGCCTCTGCCCCATAAGTCTCTCAACTGATTCGCCGTCTACTTCTCCTCTGATCGCATTAACCTGAATCCTGCCTTCCTGACGCTTAGCTCAACCATAGGTCTATTGAGACTCCTTCACGAATGATTTTATTCCCGGAAGCGGCATCAAAAGATTGCGGGAATATTTCCCGGAAAGCCGAGTCCTAGGGGTTGAGAGCAAGAGGCAACAACTTCAAAACAAAAGGAGGAAATACTATGAAAGTCGCTCGCATCTTACCACTCGTGGCTGCGTTCAGCCTTCAGGCCGCTGTTGTCAGCGCTGAGAATGCACGCATCAATATTGTGTCACCCGCCGATAACGAGCGGGTCGAGCGCGGTGAAGAG
>Ga0209055_1001743_pt1 | contig 14177 bp, 13 predicted proteins | sample GraSoiAngelo_110_FD_185875 | JGI IMG/M metagenome (GOLD analysis project Ga0209055, IMG submission 185875) | Grasslands soil microbial communities from the Angelo Coastal Reserve, California, USA - 14_0903_12_30cm (SPAdes) (version 2) | ecosystem: Environmental > Terrestrial > Soil > Grasslands ... | reverse complement strand
GCCTTAATAATAATGGAGCGATTTTCGCGCTTGGCCACATCGAGCAACGGCCCGAGCCGCTCGAGCGAGAGCCTTTGGTCGCGAAAATAAATCGCCGGAACCGCGCCGCCGGTGATGCTGATGATTTGTTGATTCTGCTGCGCGCCGAGCAGGAACGGCGAGGCTGGCGCCGAAACGGCGATCCCCGGTTGGAAAACAAAGTTCGAACTCAACAGCAGGAAAAAGATGAGCAGAAACACGACATCGATTAATGGGAACACGACTAGCCAGCCGAAATTATATTCCTTGGTGCGGCTGAGCTTCATACTTGTGCACCGTCATTGTCGATCTTGCGATTGCTCGCCACGGCGAATCCGTCCTTTGGCGGACCGATCTAACGATCGCGATGCGCTTCCCGCGAACTTGTCAGTGTTTCGGGCGATTGCTGAAAACTGATGATGCCAGTGAGCGCTTCGCTGTCCTTCAACATGTGCACGATCTCGATGCCGGCGCGCTCCATTTCGTGCAACATCGTATTCACCCGCGACGAAAGATAACTGTAAGCGACGAACGTCGGCGCGGCGACGACAAGGCCAGCCGCGGTAGTAAGCAGACTTTTGTAAATGCCGCCGGAAAGTTCAGTCACAGTCGCGTAACCGCCGTGGGAAGCGATCGTTCCGAAGGCATCGATCATTCCGGAAACGGTTCCGAGCAGGCCAAGTAATGGCGCGAGAAAAGCCAGCGTCGCCAAAACGCCAAGAAAGCGTTCGAGCTTCGGAACCTCCAGCTGCCCCGCTTCCTGCACAATTTCACGCAGCTCCGATCGGGACATGTCGTGTCGAAGAAGCGCAGAATGAATAACGCGCGCGACCGGGCCGGGGGTGCCGGCCGATTCGTGTAACGCTTCGGCGAAATTCCGGCGTTGGACCAAATTCGAAAGTCCTTTTAGGAATTCGCCGACGTGGATGGTAGCGCGATGCAAATAGAAAAAGCGCTCGGCGAAGACAGCGATGGCGATAATGCTGCAGGCCAGAATCGGCCACATGAGCAGTCCGCCCTTTTGGATGTAGTCAATCATGGGGGTTACCTTCTTAGCTCTTTTTCGGAGCGGGAGCAAGCTACCGTGGATCTAATTCTGTTCGCAATTTCCGCCTCACCTCTATCCTTTCCCTCAGGGAGAGGAGTACGCGAAGAGCCAGCTGCGGGTTGACTCACAACGTTCGAAACTATTTCGCGAGCGCATGACGAGGTTTGGAGGACGCCGTAGGTGTCGGCGAAGCTACGCCCGAGAGTAACTTGCCAGTCGGATCGAAAACTGAGTAGCCGATCTGTTTCCCCTTTGAATCGTACTTGTAGACAATCTTGTTGATGACTGCGTCGTCTTTTCCGAGGTGCGTCTCTTCTTCCAGCCGGCCGACCGCATCATATTTGTATACGCTTTTGAACAGGAACCTTCCGTCCGGTCCGAAGACAACCCCGCTGACGAATCGTCCGGCGTCACCGATCTGATAAACGATTTTGCCGCGCGGTTGTCCGTTGGGATCAGTCGTGGTCGCGATTCCTTCATGCTTCGCATTGTCGAACTGATAAATGGTGCGCGAGCCGTCGGCATTCAGCGTGACCGTCACTCGAACAGCGTCGTTTGCGCTGGTCGCTGGCGTTTGCGCGATGATCGGCAGAGTCGAAGGCAGAGCGATCGCGAGAAATAGTAAAAGTGAGTTGGGCACCATTATTCGAGATGCGGAGTTTAAATGAACAAAAACGGGCGGCAAAGCGGGCAATTAATTTTTATTGACGGCTGGCACGGAAGGTGGTTAAAAGTGGGGAAAAGTGGGTTAGAATGGAACACTTCTCCACCCGCCAATGCATACGTCCGACCAACGCTTCTACGCCGGCGAGTTTCGTCACTCCATTGACGAGAAAAATCGAATCACCATTCCCGCGCGCTGGCGGCGCGGTGACACCGAGGAATTCATCATTCTTCCGGAAGCGACTCACCAATTTCTTTTGGTCATGTCGCCTGAAGAATTTTCTCGTATGAGTGGTGCCGCCGAATCGGATCCGAATGTTTCCGCGCGCGATCGGCGCATTTTTTTCCGTCAACTCCACTCTCGCGCGCAGCATGGCGCAGCCGATAAACAAGGCCGCCTCGTTTTGCCGGAAGATCTTTGCAAAAAAGTTGAATTGAAGGGCGAGGTCGTGCTGGTGGGGGGCCGCGGCCGTTTTGAAATTTGGAATTTGCAGCGGCGGAAGCGCGCTCAGGAGGAAGAGACGCCCACTTATCAGCACGTCGCCAACGTCATTGGTTTGTAATCAACCCCATTATGAAGGCATTATTATTTGAGCGGCCAGTTTGGTTTGCGACCGGGCCGCTCGTTTGGGAAGAAGAGCCGCAGGAAATGGAGGATTTCACTTACCATCAACCGGTGCTAGCCGCCGAAGTGGTGGAATTGCTCACGCCGCATCCGGGTTCAGTCGTTGTCGATGGAACGGTCGGCGGCGGCGGTCATACCGAAATGATTTTGAAAACGGGCGCCGACGTTCTCGCGCTCGACCAAGATCCGGAGGCGATCGAACAGGCGCGGGAGGAACTCGCCCATTTCGGCGGCCGCGTCACCCTGCGCCAGGCAAACTTTCGGAACGCGGACAAGATCCTCGATGAACTCGGTGTCCAGAAAATCGGTGGTGCACTTCTCGACCTCGGTGTCTCCTCGCGTCAACTGGAAAATGCGACCCGCGGGTTCAGCATGATGCGCAACGGTCCGCTCGACATGCGAATGGACCCAAGATCGACAATCACGGCCGCTGACATTGTGAACCGCAGCACCGAAGAAGCGCTGACGCGATTGTTCCGCGACCTCGGCGAAGAACCGGCAGCGCGTCGCATCGCCAGCTTAATTGTGAAGATGCGCAAAGATTCGCCGTTCACGGAAACGCTACAGCTCGCGCGAGCGATTGAAAAAGTTGTCGGCCGCCACGGACGCAGACATCCCGCGACGCAGACATTTCAAGCGTTGCGAATGGAAGTGAACGACGAGCTGGGCGCGCTTGAACAAGGCCTGCGCGTCTTGACAGCGCGCCTCGAGCCTGGCGCGCGCATCGCGGTCATCACTTTTCATTCTCTCGAAGACCGGATCGTGAAAAATTTCATCCGCGATCACAGCCGCGAATGGCTGGACCGGCCGGAGTGGCCGGAGCCGCGGCGCAATCCGGAATACGACTTGCGCGCGATCACTTCGAAACCGGTCGAGCCGGGCGAGAATGAGCAGAGACTGAATCCGCGCTCCCGGAGCGCAAAGTTGCGCGTGGCGGAGAAGGTCGGATGAATCGGTCCCGCCGAAAAAATTGGAACAAGGTCAATGCCGCCTCGCTTGCGCGCTGGATTGTGCTGACTGCGTTTCTGGCGCTAACGGGGTTAAGTTATGTTTATCTGACCCTGCAACTCTACCATTTGGGTGATCGCAAGAAGGCGCTCGAGACAGAAGTGGCAAATTTGCGAATGCAAAATGAAGTGGCGAGCGCACAGATCGCCGCCCTCACCTCGCGCTCGGCATTGCAACGCCGCCTGAAGGAAGGTTATCTCAAAATGATTCCGATCGCGGAGCATAACATTGTTCGACTGACAATGCCGACACGAAACCAGGAAGACATTCTCCAGCCAGTTTCCAACCAGCGGGCCGCGAGATGAAGTGGAACAGCCGGACAAGATGCGCACTGGTTTGCCTCGGCTTCGTTCTACTCTTCAGCGCGTTTTCGTTTCGCTTGATCTATCTCCAGATGATCAAGCACGACCAGTACGCCGGGCTCGCGGCTGAGAAACACGTTTACAAGCAACCCATTTTTGCCGAGCGCGGCACGATTCTCGACGCTAATAACGAAGTCTTGGCGCACAATGTTCCGGTCGAAACCGTGGTCGCTGACGCGACTCATCTGACCGACACCGACGCGACTGTCGATCTTGTAAGCAACGAGCTGAAGCTTCCGCGCGAAGAAGTTTCGGAGAAGCTTCACGGCGACCGCCGTTACATCGTGCTGAAACGCGAAGTGCCGAAAGCAATCAGCGATTCGCTCCGCCAAAAACTGCGCGCCCAAAATTTACGCGGCATTTATTTCGAACGAGACGCGACCCGTATTTATCCCAACGGCTTGATGCTTTGCCACGTGATCGGATTCACCGACTTCGAGCATCACGGCATCCAAGGCGTGGAAGGTTCGCTCGATGAATATCTGCGCGGACAGGATGGCTATCGTTACATTGAGCATAACCGCGCCGGCCAGGAGCTCGTGCTTTATCGCGGCCAGGAGCGCGCGCCGCGCAACGGCTATCAGGTCCACCTGACCGTCGATCTAAATTTACAGAACATCGTGGAGAACGAACTCGACGCCGCCATGCGCGAGTATTCGCCGAAAAAAGCGAGCATCATTTTGATGCGGCCGCAGACCGGCGAAATCCTGGCGATGGCCAATCGGCCCGCGTTCGATCTCAATCACCGCTCCGAGGCGAAACCGGAGCAAATGAAAAATCGTGCCATCAGCGACATGATGGAGCCTGGCTCCACGTTCAAGATTGTCACCGCTGCGGCCGCGCTCAACGAGCACAAGTTCCGCCTTGATTCCTACATCTTTTGCGAAAACGGAATTTGGAACTATGGCGGCACCGCGCTGCACGATCACGCCGCTTTTACCGACCTGAGCGTCAAAGACATTCTCGTTAAATCGAGCAACGTCGGCGCAGCAAAATTGGCTGTCAGCGTCGGCGACCAGAAATTTTACGAATACATCCGGCGCTTTGGTTTCGGCGAGCGGACCGGAGTGGAGCTTCCGGGCGAAATTCCAGGACTAATCCGTCCGCCGCAATCGTGGAGCAAAATTTCGATCACTCACATTCCGATGGGCCATGAGATTGGAGTTACTGCGCTCCAAATGACTGCGGCCATGGCCGCGATTGCCAACGGCGGCAAATTAATGACGCCGCGCATCGTAAAATCGATCACCACCAGTGATGGAAAGACAGTCAGCACGCTTTCGCCGATTGTCTTACGTGAGGTTATATCGCCGCAGACCGCAAGCCAGATTGGGAGCGCACTCCGTGGTGTAGTCAGTGATCGTGGCACCGCCGCGGCCGCCGCTGTTCCGGGTTTCATAATCGCCGGAAAGACCGGCACCGCTCAAAAAGTCGATCCACACGGCGGCTATGAAAAAGGACAGTATGTCGTTTCGTTCTGCGGTTACTTGCCGGCTGACCATCCGGAATTTGTCGGACTCGTTGTCTTGGACGACGCACAAACAAAACCTGAGCTGAATTACGGTGGCCTTGTTGCCGGCCCGATTTTTTCCCGTATCGCCGAAAAGGCCGCCCGTTATCTCGATCTTGAGCCGCATGAGGAAATTCGCAAAGCCATCCCAGTCGAGCGAGTTGCCTTAACCAACGCCCCGCGCCATTGAGTCCTTGGCATAAGAATGGTCAATCCTCATGCAGCTCAAAACTCTTCTCGCCGCGATTCCCGTTCGCGAAATCATCGGCCCAGTTGGTCGCGCGGTGGAAAGCATCGCGTATGACTCGCGCCGTGTGCAGAGGGATGGGCTATTCGTGGCATTGCGCGGTGAAAAAAGCGATGGCCACAACTTCATCGGCCAGGCCGTTGAAAAAGGCGCCACGGTGATTGTTGCCGAGCGCGCTGAGAAACATCCACGCGCCACCTGCGTCGTTGTCGAAAATACGCGCGGCGCGCTCGCGGATCTCTCCACGCGATTTTACAATTTTCCCGCGCGAAAATTGAAGCTCGCCGCCGTTACGGGCACCAACGGCAAAACGACGACCACTTTCCTGATCAAGCACATTTGCGAGAAAGCGGGAATGCGTTGTGGTTTGCTTGGCACGGTGCGCTATGAAATCGGTGAGCGCGTTTTGCCCGCGGCCCGTACGACACCCGAATCGCTCGATCTTCAGGAATTGCTTGCCCAAATCGCGAACGCTGGTTGCCGCGCCGCCGCCATGGAAGTTTCCTCGCATGCGCTCGCTCAAGAGCGCACGCGCGGCATCGAGTTGGACGTCGCCGTCTTCACCAATCTGACGCAGGACCATCTCGATTATCACGGAACGATGGAAAATTATTTCGAAGCGAAGGCGAAGTTGTTCAAACAACTCCAGTTGCAGGGGAAAAAAAAGAAACCGCTCGCGATCATCAACATCGACGATCGTTATGGACGGCGGTTGCTCGAGAAGATCGACAAGAAAGTTTCGGTGGTAACTTTCGGAATGGGAGCGCTCGCCGATTTCCGGGCATCCAATTATCGAATGGAATTTGGAGGAACCTCGTATCAGCTCGATGCGCGCGGCAAAAGTTATCTCATCCGCGTGCCATTGATCGGCCGGTTCAACGTTGCGAACTCGTTGGCTGCGCTCGCCGCCGCCAACGCGCTCGGAGTCGGCTTGCGCGAGGCCGTGATTAGTCTCGCTAAATCGCCGCAAGTTCCCGGTCGTCTCGAGATGGTTCCGGCGAAACGACAGTTCCAAGTTTTCGTTGATTACGCGCACACGCCCGACGCGTTGCTTAATGTTCTAAAAACTTTGCGCGAACTTGGCCCGCGGCGCTTGATTGTCGTCTTTGGTTGCGGCGGCAATCGCGACCGCGAGAAACGGCCGCTCATGGGTCAGGTTGTCGATCAGAATGCTGATTACGCCGTCATCACTTCTGATAATCCGCGCAAAGAAGATCCGGACAAAATCATCGCGGAAATCGAAAAAGGATTTCGCGGTAATCATTTTGAAAAAATCACCGACCGCGCATCCGCGATTTCACGCGCAATCGAAATCGCGCAACCGCGTGACATCGTCTTGATCGCGGGCAAAGGTCACGAAAATTACCAGGAGTTCTCCGATCACACCGTGCCGTTTGAAGACATTCAAGTGGCGCGTCGGGCGCTCGAAAATCATCCGGTAGAATTTAAATGAATCCGGTGTCGATCTTACAGATTGTCGATCTTTCCGGCGCGAAGCTCGAACAAGGCGACGGAAAAAAAGCGGTCGAAAGAATCAGCACCGATTCACGAACCATTAAAAAGGGCGAGCTTTTCGTAGCGCTGCGCGGCGAAAATTTCGATGGTCACAAATTTGTCGGGGCGACGGCAAAGGCCGGGGCCGCCGGCGCGATTGTCGATCTTAAATGGAAAGGCAGAGTTCCAAAGAAGTTCGCCATCATTCGGGCCCAGGACAGTTTGCTCGCCTATCAAAATCTCGCCGCGAATTATCGGAAATCGCTGCCGATCAAAGTTCTAGCCATCACCGGCAGCAATGGAAAAACGAGCACGAAAGATTTTGGTGCGTCGGTGCTAGGTCGAAAATTTCGCGTCACGAAAACGCAAGGCAACTTCAACAATCACGTCGGATTGCCACGCACAATTCTGGAAGCCACAGCGCGGGATGAAGTCGCGGTCTGGGAAATTGGGATGAACCATCCGGGCGAAGTCGCGCCACTCGCGAAAATTGCGGCGCCTGATGCCGCCATCATCACTAACATTGGCATTGCCCACGTTGAGTTCATGGGAACGCGGGAAGCGATCGCGAAAGAAAAAGGCGCGCTGGCCGAAGCTGTCGGTGCTGAAGGAACAGTGATTTTGAATGCAGACGATCCTTTCAGCAAAGGCATTGCCGGGCGTAGCCGCGCCCGCGTGATTTTCGCCGGCACAAAAGACGGAACTATTCGCGCGATCGATATTCAACAAAGCGCTGATGGATCAGAATTCACAATTTTGGAAGGAGCGCACCAATGTCGCGCGCAATTGCCTGTTCCTGGACTGCACATGGTGCAAAATGCGCTCCTCGCCGTCGCGGCCGGGCGCACGTTCGGTCTTTCGCTCGAAGAAGCGGCAGCCGGTCTGGCTAGCGCTCCGCTCACGAAAGCACGTTTACAAATCAAAGAGATCAACGGCGTGCAATTTCTCGACGACAGCTACAACGCGAATCCGGATTCGATGAAAGCGGCGCTGCAGACGCTGGTCGAGTTGGACACGGATGGAAAGAGAATCGCGGTCCTCGGTGAAATGCGAGAATTGGGAGAAGAAACACAGCGGGGCCATGAAGAAGTCGGAGAAGAAGCAGCGGCGTTCGGCGTCGATCAATTGATCGGTATTGGCGAAATGGGTGCCGTCATCTCGCGAGCGGCAGAAAACGCCGGGCTAGAAAAGAGCGCCGCCGTCGGATCGACATCTGAAGCCGCAAAGTTGCTGCGGAACATCGCCGTGCCGGGCGACCTCGTGTTGATCAAAGGCAGTCGGCTCGCTCGCACCGAAAATGTGATTGAAGCATTCGCGAAGCAGAGTTCGCCAGAAAGCGCGGTATGATGTATTTTCTTCATCGGCTAAGCGATCACGTCGGCGGATTCAACGTTTTCTTTTACGTTACGTTTCGCGCGGTCGCTGCCGCGATCACAGCGTTCGTAGTGTCGCTCCTGTTCGGAAATTTCGTCATTCGAATCTTAACGGCGCTCAAACTCGGCCAGCCGATTCGCCAGGCGGCTGAGGTTCACCGGCTTGCAGAATTGCACGGGGGCAAACAAGGAACGCCGACGATGGGCGGCGTCCTGGTAATTGGCGCTGTCTTCATTTCCAGTCTTCTCTGGGCGCGTCCGGACAATCGGTTCGTCTGGCTCGCTCTCTTCGCCATGGTCTATCTCGGCGTGCTTGGCTTCGTTGATGATTATCTCAAAGTAACAAAGAAAAAATCCGACGGCGTAAGCGGCCGGATCAAACTTCTTTTCCAAATCGCCCTCGCTTTGATTATCACGGCGGTCTTTTTGACGAGCCCGCTTTTGGAAGTGCAGGCGCGCTCCCTTTATGTCCCATTTTTCAAATCGCCCGTGGTCACGAACATGGGCTGGTTCACGATCCTGTTTTTCGCGCTCGTGATTGTCGGGTCATCGAATGCCGTGAACCTGACCGACGGCTTGGACGGTCTCGCCATCGGCTGCACCGTCACGGTGGCTTTTGCTTATGCGTTTCTTTCCTATGCGGCCGGGAATTTTCGGATCGCGGAATATTTGCAGGTCCCATTCTATCCTTACACAGGCGAGCTGACCGTTGTTTGCGCGGCGCTCAGCGGCGCCGGTTTCGGATTTCTTTGGTTTAACTGTCACCCGGCGAGAGTTTTCATGGGCGACACCGGTTCACTCGCGATCGGCGGCTTGATCGGCGTCGTGGCGATCTGCTGTAAACAAGAATTATTACTCGTCGTTGTCGGCGGCGTCTTCGTCATTGAAGCCGTCTCGGTCATTATCCAAGTCCTGAGTTTCAAACTGACCGGCAAACGCATTTTTGCGATGTCGCCGCTCCATCACCATTTCGAACTCGTGGGTTGGAAAGAAAACACCGTGATCGTGCGGTTTTGGATTTTGTCTGGAATTTTCGCGCTGCTCGGGCTTGCGACTTTGAAGTTGAGGTAGAAATTGCGTTACTCGAATCAAAACGTCGCAGTTCTGGGGGCTGGCTTGAGTGGAGCGGCGGCGGCGCTTTTACTCAAAGCAGAAGGCGCAAACGTCACCGTCCTGGACAGCGCCGACGAGAACAAATTGCTCAAGTCGACCATCGACAATTTGCGCGCGCAAAACATTCGCGTGATTTGCGGGCAAGCGGCCGACCAGGATTCAGGCAAATACGATTTCGTTGTCTCGAGCCCGGGAATCGATCCGGCCTCGGCCCTGGCGCGCAATTTTTCGGCGCGCTCGCCACGGGACGAGTCCATCCGATCAGCGGACAAAATCGACATCATCGGCGAGCTCGAGCTCGGCTGGCGTTCCTGCGAAACGCCAGTGATCGCGGTCACCGGCACAAACGGCAAGACCACGACCACGGAAATGCTCGCGCAGATGTTGAATGATTGCGGGCAGGAAACAATTGCCTGCGGTAACATCGGCAAACCGCTTTCCGAAGTCGCGCGCGAGAAAACGAAATACGACGTGCTCACCGTTGAAGTGAGTTCGTTTCAATTAGAAACGATCCAGACCTTTCATCCGTCGATCGCGCTCTGGCTGAATTTCGCGCCGGACCATCTCGATCGCTACCGCTCCGTGGCCGAATATCGCGCCGCCAAGCTGCGACTCTTTGAAAACCAGACAGCTGATGACGTCGCGATCGTGAACGCGGTTGAAAGTTTGCCCGAGCTTCGTGCGCGTAAAGTCACCTTCAGCGCTTATACCAATCGGGCCGACTTTCGTTTGGCTGAAGGCGCCATCGTTTTTGAAAACAAACCGGTCTTGCGATTGAATCAGACAAAGCTGCGCGGCTCGCACAACATCGAGAATCTGATGGCGACTCTCGCCGCCGGCCACGCCCGCGGATTGGCATTTGAGAAAATGGTCCCGCCCCTTTGCGCCTACGAGCCGAAGCCGCACCGCTGCGAGTTCGTTCGGCAAATCGGCGGCGTGGATTACATCAACGATTCCAAGGCGACAAATCTCGACGCGGTCGAGAAAGCTTTGCTCACGCAAAGCAAACCGGTCGTTCTCATCGCCGGCGGAAAAGACAAAGGCTTCACCTTTGAGCCGCTTCGCAAATTGGTGAAAGAGAAAGTTCGATCGACAATTCTGATTGGCGAAATGGCGGAGCGGATTGCGCATGATTGGGACGGCGCAGTCAAAACGGAGCTCGCTACCTCGCTGGCCGACGCCGTTGAGCGCGCTTACGCCACCGCCAAATCCGGCGAAGTCGTCCTTTTTTCGCCGGGCACGTCTTCCTTCGACATGTTCAAGAGTTACGCGGATCGCGGCGATCAGTTCCGCGCCCTCGTCCAAGCCCTCCCTCAATGAAAAGGAAGTTCAAAATGCCAAAGCTGCTCAAATTCAGAAGAAAAAAACTCCGCGCCACAGCCGTGCGCCGGCCGCTTCGCATTGGTGCGACTGCGGCGGATTACGGTGACGTCGCCGAACCGAGCATGAAGCTATCCCGGGCGTTACTGATCGTGCTGCTGCTGCACGTCGTCGCAGTGGCCGGGATCATTGCGTTCAACGCGATCAAGACGCGGCAGGCGTCGCTGCCTTCTCCGCCAACGCCAACCACTATCGGAATCGCTTCGGCCGATACAAAACTGCAGGCGTCGGCTCTCAATTCACCGACCGCGCAGAAAGCGATTGCGAAGGCACAGCCAAAGGTTAGCGACTCCGGAAAAGTTTATGTTGTCGCGAAAGGCGATAATCCGGTGACGATCGCGAAGAAGTTCAAAGTCCCTTACGACGACTTACTTGCGCTCAATCGCATCGACGACCCGCGCAAATTGAAGATCGGACAAAAGCTTTTGATTCCCGGGAAAACATCGAAAAAGAACCAGTAATGTCATGTATCGGAGAAGCGCTTACTTCCTGTTCGTTGCGGTGCTTGGGCTGCTCGTCATCGGCATCGTGATGCTTTTCAGCACCAGCGCTTTTGCCAAGGATAGCCATGGCGACCCCTACTTTTTTCTCAAGCACCAATCGCTCTGGTTTGGAGTGGGCCTCGCTGTTTGCATCGCGGCGGCGCTGATCGATTACCATTTCTGGCAGCGCACGTGGTGGATTTGGCTCGGCGTCGCAACGATCACGCTCGTATTTTGTTTCATTCCGCACATCGGAATGCGGATCAACGGCTCGCGTCGCTGGATTGGATTCGGGCCGATTGGTTTTCAACCATCTGAGATCGCGAAACTCGCCGCGGTATTTTTTCTCGCCTGGTGGTTCGCGCGTTATGAGAAGGCAGCCAGTCATCCGCTGTTCGGCTTTGCTATTCCGTTGGCGATCATCACTGCTCTGCTCGCGTTGATTCTCTTTGAAGTTGATCTCGGAACGACCGCGTTGATCGGGGCGACTGCATTCACGGTGATGTTCGTCGCTGGAACGAATCCAATTCTTCTCGGTCTGCTCGCAGTGATCGGGAGCAGCGTGATCTTTGTCGCCGCGACGCACTCGCGTATGGAGCGCTTGGTCGCATTCACCGATCTCCAGCGCTACAAAGAAGACGCCGGACTCCAGCAAATGCAGGCGTTGATTGCGTGGGGCAGCGGCGGCATGGAAGGACTCGGGCTCGGCAACGGTCGCCAAAAAATGCTCTACCTGCCCTACGCGCACACCGATTTCATTTTCCCGATGATCGGCGAGGAGCTTGGATTGCGAATCAGTCTGCTCGTTGTTTTCCTTTTCGTGGTCGTAATTGTTTGCGGAATCGTCATCGCGCTCCACGCCAAAGACCGGTTCGGTTTGCTGGCTGCGTCCGGTGTCGTCTCATTGCTCGCGCTCCAGGCCGCCGTAAACATTGGAGTCACCACCTCGCTTTTGCCGAACAAAGGTCTGCCGCTGCCGTTCATCAGCTACGGCGGCTCGAACTTGGTCGCCTGCCTCTTCGGTGTCGGACTGTTACTTAACATTTATCGCCAGGCCGTTTTGGAACCGGCCAGTAAAAAACGCACTTCACTCCAGGTGCGAATGACGCCGCGAATTTAAAGCACCAGATCGACAATCACGGAATGAACGCGGTCATCGCATGTGGAGGCACGGGTGGACATCTCTTTCCCGGAATTGCGGTCGCTGAAGTACTGCGCGAGCGCGGGCACGAAGTGCTTCTGTTTGTTTCCGAAAAAGAGATCGACAGCCTCGCGCTCTCCACCCGCTCCCAATTTCGGTTCGAAAAATTGCCAACCGTCGGATTTCCGTCCGTTTATTCGCCGGCCATCTTTGGTTTCATTCGCCGGTTCACCGAAAGTCTTTCCCGCTGCCGATCGATTTATCAGAAGTTTAAACCCCAGGTCATTCTGGGCATGGGTGGATTCACTTCGACGGCGCCGATTTTGGCCGGCCGCATGCGCGGCATTTCCACGCTCATTCATGAATCGAATGCGGTCCCGGGAAAAGCGAATCGGCTCGCGGCGAAAATGGTTCGCGCGGTTTTACTCGGCTTCAAAGAATGCGCCGCCTTCTTTCCTAAGGTGCGAACGGAGCTGACCGGCACGCCGATTCGCACAGAGCTCAAACGCTTGGATCGACGATCGGCACGGCAAAAACTCGGATTGCAAACGGATGTCACGACGATGCTGGTGATGGGTGGAAGTCAGGGCGCGAGCGGAATTAATCAAGCGATCATCAAATCGTTGCCATTCCTGCGCCACGCTGGATTGCAAGTGATTCATCTTTCCGGAGCGCGCAATGAACGGCTGGTGGCGGACAATTATCGACGCGAACGAATCTCCGCTTACGTCGCTGCGTTTCATCATCATATGGAAGAAGTTTACAGCGCCGCCGATTTCGCGGTCGCACGCGCGGGCGCCGCCAGTCTGGCCGAAATCGCGTCCTTCGAGTTGCCCAGCATTCTGATTCCGTTTCCCTACGCCGCGGACGATCACCAGACTCGCAACGCCGAAATCTTCGCGCGCGCGGGCGCAGCATTTGTTTTGAAGGAATCGGATTTAACTCCCGAACTAATTACTCAGAAGGTCAAAGAGCTGATCGATCGGCCGGAGCGGCTTCGACGCATGTCCGAAAACTCTGCGCGGCTCGCGCCGCGAGACGCCGCTGATCGCGTTGCTGCAACAATGGAGAAGTACACGCAGTCATGACGAAGGATCTCGACCTTGCAAAATTCCTGACGCAGGAACGGCACGTCGTTCATCTCATCGGTGTTGCCGGCAGCGGCATGAGTGGAATTGCCGGCCTTCTTCTACAACTCGGGCACGAAGTCAGCGGCTCGGACAAATTAGATTCGCTGGAAACCGATCGGCTGCAGCGGCTCGGGTTAAAGTTTTATCAGCAACATCGCGCTGCTGACGCACGCGACGCCGAGCTCGTCATTTATTCTTCGGCTATCAAAAAGGACAATCCGATCCTGAAGAGCGTCCAAGAAAGCGGAAGGAGAACTGTGCGTCGCGCTGAAGCGCTAGCCGCGATCATATCGGCAAAACGCGGAATCCTCGTCGCCGGAATGCACGGTAAAACCACGACGTCGGCGATGACCGCGCACGTTTTGCGCGAAGGCGGGTTGCATCCGTCGCATTACGTCGGCGCCGAGATCCCGATTCTCGGGACGAACGCGCACTGGGATGCGCGCGGCGAATTTTTCGTGGCCGAAGGCGATGAAAGCGATGGCACGATCGCCTTGTTTCATCCCGAGCACGTCCTGGTCCTAAATATAGAGGAGGAACATCTCGACTTTTACACCGATCTCGCCGCGATCGAGAAAGTCTT
>Ga0209055_1001738_pt1 | contig 14207 bp, 9 predicted proteins | sample GraSoiAngelo_110_FD_185875 | JGI IMG/M metagenome (GOLD analysis project Ga0209055, IMG submission 185875) | Grasslands soil microbial communities from the Angelo Coastal Reserve, California, USA - 14_0903_12_30cm (SPAdes) (version 2) | ecosystem: Environmental > Terrestrial > Soil > Grasslands ... | reverse complement strand
GCCCGTAGCCAGCCTTTCCAGAGCATCAAGATCACCAAGATCAGCGGCACTCACAATGCGCGGATCGGGGCCATGTCTCCCGACGGAAACTACCTGGCCTACGTGTTGAATAGCGAGGGTAATGAATCATTGTGGCTGCGCCATCTGGCCAGCGAAAGCAACGTGCAGATCATTCCGCCAGAGCATGTGCAATACTCCGCCCTGCGCTTCTCTCCCGATGGCAGCCACATTTACTTTTCGCATACCCAATTGGTCAGCGGTCCTGCGTCTCAGGAGTACGATCTATACCGCATCCCCGTGCTGGGTGGAACTCCACAACTTCTGGTCAAGGATATAGATACGAATCCAAGTTTTTCTTCCGACGGGCGGCGCTTCGCTTTCATACGCGCCAACGATCCCGACCCTGGCAAGTACCACCTCCTCATCGCAAATGCCGACGGCAGCAACGAAAAGAGCATTTTCGCCGGTCCAATGGCCAATGTGGTGTCGGATTCAGCCTGGTCGCCGGATGGAAAGGCGATCGTCGGTACGATCTTCGATCAGGCGGAAGACAGCATAAGTGCAGTGATTTCGATTGATCCGGACACCGGTGCCCAGAGGACGATATCCAGGCCGCCATACACAGTGCTAACCAACGTGTCCTGGCTGCCCGATGGAAAAGCCTTGGCAGTAATTTACTCAAGCATGGAAACAAACTTCAGCCGGCAGCAGGTTGGGCTGATCAGTTATCCGGATGGCAAGTTTCGTCCAATTACCGCCGACACGAATGACTATGCCAACTTGAGTGTCTCCGCCGATGGCGCGACCATTGCCACTGTCATGCGCCAGTCGGTGCGGGACGTCTATGTGAGTTCAGGCCTAAAGGCCGATTACTCCGACGCTAGGCAGGTTAGTTCGGGAGACGCCGTGCCGGTGGTCGCGTGGGCGAGAGACAACAATCTGCTGACGGAGCAGGGGTCATCCATTCGGGAGATCAGCCCGAACGGCGAACTCAAGGGGGAGATCGCTTTCGAAAAGGAGTCTGCGGCGATGCAGCCTAACGGCTGCAGCGACGGCCACCTTGTTTTCGCGCGCAGGATGTTGAAAACCCTCTCGGTGAACATCTGGCGCAGTGAAGCGGATGGCACCGGATTGCACCGTCTCACCGAGGGCAAGAGAGATATGTTTCCGATGTGCTCCCCGGATGGCAAAACCGTCTTTTATATGGATATGACCGTTCCTGCCTATATGAAAGTGTCCATCGACGGAGGTCAGCCGGAACGAGTTACAAAGGATTTTGCGGAATTCAACGCCGGTTTTGACGTTGCCCGCGACGGAAAGACGGTTGTGCTGGGCACCTACGATTTCAAAGCCCAGAGGCCAACGATCTCCCTGGTTTCTCTTGATTCCGGCCAGGTCCTGCGAATGTTCGAGTACGACCCGCGGCATCAGGGGCAACCCCGCTTCAGCCCCGACGGCAAAGGTATCGTCTACCCTGTCCGTGAAAAGGGAGTGGACAATTTGTGGCTGCAACCGCTGGACGGCGGCCCCGGCCGACAGTTGACGAACTTCGGTTCCCTCAAAATCTACTCTTATCAATGGTCGCCCGATGGCAAGAGCCTGGCCCTGGTGCGCGGAGATTCTCCTTCGGATCTGGTATTGATTCAGAATTCTCCAGGGAAGTAGTCAGAACCCGCTTTGGCCGACTCCGGACGAGTTGTTGGCCGTACGGAAACTATCCATAACCCCCTTCTGGGAAGTACTGAGCGTATGGTCGGCCACTCGGAAGTTATCCCAGCCGCGGCCTAGCTGTGCAGTCGGGTTCTCGGAGAAGTGGGCCGAAAGGGTTGCGATTTCAACGTTAAGATTTCGAGGTCGAGAACGGTTTCTGCAATGGGCTGATAGGCCCTGCCAAAATCCCTCAGAGGCTTTTCGACGCGGTGATTGGACCCTGGACTCAAAGGGTCGGGAATGGTCTAACCTGTGGAATTTCTGACACGATCTGACAAGTCCAAAGATTTCTAAAATCGTCCTCTAGGGCGCGCCATCTTCCCGAATTTGTAACGGGTTAAGCACGGTCGCGGGTTAGCTTGTTCCCTTCGAGGGAACAAGTAAGGAGCCACACCTATGACTCGTGCACCGCCACTGATCCCAATAGCCGGACCACAACCTTCAGTTACGACAAGATGAACCAGCTGAGACGCTACCAATGAAGCAGATCGCGGCTTACGGGCGATTGCGGAATGGCAGAGCGAAACCCGTACGTATGCTGGTGTCGCCGCTCCCCTGTCCGGCCTCCTTGCTTACGGTAAATCTCCACACCACATCTCGCTTGATGCAGTTTTCGAACAAGTCACAGATGCCAGCTTTGAGCCGAGCCGTATAGGTTTCTCCGCCCTTCAATAAGACCTGGCTCGGAAATAGCCCCCAAGCGCCATCACCAACTTGATCCACCCACGCGGGAAGCTGAATACCACGAGAATCAGTCAAGGTAAAGGTCTGAGCATCAACACCACGCACTGGTTTTGAGAAGAACGCTTTTACGACCGCATCCTGATAAACGTGATTTGCTCCAGGAGATGGATAGGTGGCCACGTGCGGCGCACTTTTGTCCGCAGGGGTCCCCTCAATTGAGATCACCCAATTGCGCAGGGTCATGGGGACAGGCGGAGCTCCTTCGACCACAGGAGGCTCGGTGGCGGGTTTCCGCCCATCGCACAAGCCACCCAGAACGCAGGGCTCAAGTACAAAATTATTGTTCGTGTCTGCCAGATTGCCCAGGAAATGTAAAGCAACTATGGCTTCCACGGATTGATAGTAAACGGCGGCGGTTACGGCAATACGCCCCTGCGTACCAGGTGGAATCACCACAGCATAGCGGTCAACCCTCTTTTCGTATTCGGGGTTGCCCCGCGGCTTGAACCGGGTATCTTTAAGGAAGGAATCATCAAAATAGTCGCCGTTGTTGTTACTGTCTTTGAATACCTCGATACCAGGATTAGAGGCATCGATGACGCGCCCATTCTTGTCAATCGGAAGGCCATTTTTATTAGTAACCAAATTAAGCGGTGTAGCGTAAGGCAGATCCAGAGTTGGGCAGCCATTGCCGAGTGAAGCCACGGCCTTAAACTGCATCGAATAAGGATCAACGGAGCCCGCCGGAATCTTCCAATTACAACCGGGGAAGTTGGGATCGATCATTTCCTCCCTCGTAAGATCCCCCACTCCCAATGAGGTGCGGTTCCAGACGTTGTCATGAATGGGAAGTTCCTTGCCTGTGGCCAGGTCATAGGCATGAATCGCCAGCCACGCCGTCCGCCCCTCAGGAAAGCCTGTGGGAAAATTGTGACCGCTACCTGTGTTGGCGATAGTAATGGAAATAGGCGCCAAACTATTGGCGGCTGCTGTCGCTGGCCCGTGAAGGTCCATACTCACAACGTGGCGCAAGCGATCCCAGGCGAGCCGTGTTTGCTGCGCGTATGCGCCTCTTTTCTCCGTGTGCGTCCAAAAAGCCCTGGAGTACGGACTCTTCTCATTTGCGGAGGAGAAGCTGAATGCTGACAGCTCCGGATACGGCGCTACGTTCCCGGCCTTATCAAGATCTTTGCCGATTAGCCCAGTAACATACGAATTGCCGCCGACGAAATGATGAGTGAAGAAAGGATGTGGCGTTCCTCCCTCACTGACCACGCGGTCCACGAGCGGGGCGAGTGGGGTGCCATTCTTATATAAGGTCTGCGCAGTGCCAGGCTGGCCATAGTCCTGCTGCATGTGGCAGCTCTGGCAATCGCGCTTAAAATGGGGATCGAAGTTTTTGTTGCCAGGACGATCAGCATAAGCGCTGTTGGCCCACTCCGTATAGGTGCGCTCAATGGGGAAACCGCCGACCCATTTGCCGATGGGATTTTTAATGGGAAGATCGTTAGTTACATCATGACAGGCCGCACAAACTTCAGCGCGCCCAAACATCACGTGGTGAAATCCCTTGTGTTTTCCAGAATCCATGCGCTGATAAGGAATGTTCTTACCGAATACCTGACTCGTGTACACATCCTCTGGGTTGGGAGGCTGGTTGGCTGCAAGAGGCCCAAATCTTTCGGGAAACCCAATGGCGTGTGGAGAAAGACGATAGGAACCGGTGCCGATGCTGTATCCCAGATTCTGCTTGGTGGGATCGGGCACGTTGAAGGTATCCTGCTGGCCTGGAGCTAATAGTTCAGCCCGTGCTTGCCTGGTTGGAGCAGGAATGTAGCTACTCTGGGCACCAACGTAGTTGTGGAATGGAGTATCACGGGTCTCCGCATAGGTATGGCACACGGCGCAGATAACCCCGCTCTTTCCTGATTCAGTGTTTCGATACTGTGGTTCCAAGGTGGCAAAGGCTATTCCCGTTCCATTATCTGAAGTAGGGTTAAAATTAGGATCGCCCTGCGCCGATTCGAGCCCGGTGTGTGGATCGACTTTCACGTTCTTGAGCGGCACGTTATCGACATAGTCGGTCGGCATGTGGCACTGGGAACAGAAAAAATCCAACAGTGAGCCTGGTCTTGATACCTTATATTTCTGCGTGCCGATGTCAAACGTGGAAGCGCACTCATCTTTTTCCGCAAACGGATTGTGAATTGCCCTCGCCGTGCCGTCAGGAGGTTCTGGCGTATCGCATGCACCATAGGTAGAGGTGGCGCGAGCCAACGCTAGAAAAGCAGCGCGCCAGACCGGATCGCGCCACGCGTTGGACATCATGGAGCCGTTCCATTCATCAAAAATCTTCTGGTGGCAGGTCTGGCATTGGCCAGGGCTGTCTTCCTGTTCCCAGTGCTGATGGTAAGGAGGTGGAAATGCCCGCGCTTCGGCTAGAACGTACGGAGCCGCTTCTGGGATCCGGTTGGGGATATCATTCAACTTCCTTGGGTCATGATGGTAGACGGCCGCGCTCACGGCTAATGCCGTTGCCATTACTGCACAGAACTTGATAACTCTGCCGTTCCCCTTCAACATTGTTGTTCTACTCCAAGCAATCTTGGTGCTGCGTATGCAGCTTTTCATAGGCCAGCACTGGGTCATTCAAGGGCACCAGTGGAGCTCTGGCCAGACCATGGATAAATATGAGATACAGAAGCGCAAGGCAGCCTGTGGTGATGAAAATCTCAAACACGCCGATCCTCGGCACACTCCATACAGCCGGCATGATCAATAAGTAGAGATCAAGCCAGTGTCCGCACAGAAGCAGCACACTCATCATTGCGAGTATCTTCGGCATGCGCTTTGCGCGCGCTGAGAGCAGCACGATAAATGGGATAATCCAATTTACGGTCAGATTTAGAGCGAAGAGATAAAGCCATGGCCCAGTGGTACTTTTGAAGTAGTAGCTCACCTCTTCTGGAAGATTCCCATACCAGATCAGCAGATACTGGCACAACCAGATATAGGCCCAAAAAGTGGTGAAGGCAAAGAGCATCTTTCCCAGATCATGTAACTGGTCGTCGCTTACGGTCTTACGGAGAAACCCACGCTGTCTCAGGAGGACAGCTGCCAATGTAACGGCAGCAATGCCTTGCACAAACGTCCCTGCGAAGACGTAAACAGCAAACATGGTGGTAAACCATTCCGGGTTTAGTGAAATCAGCCAGTCGAAACAACTCCACGTAAAGGTCAAGGCAAACACGAAGACAAACCAGACTGTGTATCGCGTGAGGCGGTGATGAAGAACAAGGCTTGAATCCGGATTACGGTCCTGATCTAAGGAGGTTTTGCGAAAGAGCAACGCAAAAAAACTCCATGAGAGAAGGGCCAGCGCCATACGGGCAAAAACCCATGCTGGCTTCAGGTAATGCGCTTTGTCGGCGATAGACGGCGCATGAGCAAACACGGCGGGACGGCTCCAGGGGTAGATGAATTGCCAGCCGAAATAGAGCGCCAGCATCAGCACAGTGAAAACCGGCAAACCCAAGGCAAAAGCTTCAGGAATTCTGCGCAAGTTGGCCGACCAGCGCGCACCAGTAAGCCGCTGCGTCGCAAAAAAGAACATGGCCGATAGAGAAAGGGAGGTGACGTAGAAACCACCCAGGAGAAGGTTGGGCCAGGTCCGGTCAGGCGCTGAGCGCAGGCCATAAATGGCAATGCCAGCCCCCAGAATTACCAAGCATGACGATACGATCCGGCTACGCCGTGGGACCTCGAGTAAAGGAACGCTGCTCATTGCTTGCCCCCGGGTTGGTCTCCAAGTCCCTGAAGTGACGTATGCACGTAGGTCACGATCTTCCATCGGTCGCCCGTGCTGAGTTGCGAGGCGTACGAGGGCATTTTGCCTGCCCCCATCGTAATCGCGTGGAAGATCCGGCCGGGAGGAAACTGCATGAGACGATCTGAGGTGTAAGAAGGCGGGGGAGGAATTTTTCCGGCGATCGGCCCATCGCCCCGGCCCTGCTGTCCGTGACAAACCATGCAGTAGGTCTCGAAAAGTACTTTGCCTTCCTCTAGTGTCTGTGGCGTTGCGTGATAAGGGTTCCCCAGTTCCCGACCTGCGCGCACGGCTCCTTGTTCACCAGCTTCGTAATGGAAAGGACGGTAACCGCGCGGTATAGTCCCAGCCACAGGGCGCTGGAGTGTAAGTCCATCTCTTGTAATCCGATTAGGTGCGAACGCCTTGTACGCCGGGCTTTTGGCCATATCCGGCATGTACTCATACGCAGGCTGTTGTGGTGTAGCCCCGCAACCGGTTAGCAGGACGCTGCTCGCCAGGGCTACCACGGTGAGAATTAAGAATCTCATATCTCAGATACCTTTAAGCTCAATCGGTCTGCCCCTGCCTTCTCCAGGACTTCGCGGGCGCGCCGCATATCGAAGGCATCACGCTTCCGCAGGGCCAACGCGAATGTATCGTTGGTGACGCGTTCTGCCATAAGTTGCTCCCTTTTACCCGGGTAGAGGCGCGTGCGGAAGAAGAGCGCTGCAACTGTGGCCAGCCCCCCAAGAAGCACCGGAATTTCAAAGGAGATGGGAATGAAAGCCAACGTCGAATTATCAGGCTTGCCGCCGACATTTAACGGCCAATCGAGGACCGCGGCGTAGAACTGGAAACCGATGGCGAAGGTGAGCCCCAAAATTCCAGCTAGCAGCGTGACCCACGGCAAGCGGCTCCTGCGGATGTCCAGAGCACGATCCATCTCGTGTATTGGATAAGGAGCATAGATGTCGTAAATCCGAAATCCCTCGGCGCGTACTGCCTGGACTGCGCGCATGAGCGTCTCGGCATCAGAAAAAGTGGCAACCAGAAAATCCTTAGGCATTGACGACTCTCTCTTCTCTGTGTTCACTTTCTTCGTCACTGTTGAGAGCTGCTCTGTGAGCGCCATGCCCAACTACACCCTTTATTTCCCACATGGCTATCATAGGAAGAAGACGAATAAATAGCAGGAAGCAGGTAAAAAAGACGCCGAAGCTGCCGATCAGAATGCTTATATCCCAGATTGTGGGTTTGAACATGCCCCAACTTGAAGGCAAGAACGTGCGGTGCAGTCCGCCCACGATGATGACGAAGCGCTCAAACCACATGCCTATATTCACAAGGATGGAGACTACGAACAGAGCAGCCACACTGGATCGGACCTTTTTAGGCCAAAGCAAGTGGGGCGTAATCACATTACAAATGACCATGAGATAGAAGCACCATGCATACGGTCCTGTGGCGCGACTGATGAAATGATAGCGCTCATAAATATTGCCGCCGAACCAGGCGCTGAAAAATTCAGTTGCATAGGCATAGCTCACAACCATACCGGTCAACATGGTGACCTTGGCCATCTTGTCCAGGTGAAGGAGGGTAATATAACGCTCCAGATGCATGGTCTTGCGCGTGATGATGAGCAAGGTCAAGACCATGCCAAAGCCGGAGTAGATGGCGCCGGCCACAAAATAGGGCGGGAAAATGGTTGCGTGCCATCCAGGGATGAGTGATGTGGCAAAATCCATGCTCACGATGGTGTGCACCGAAAGAACCAGAGGGGTTGCCAACCCGGCGAGGATAAGGCTGACAATTTCATAACGCGACCAAGTGCGATGTGAACCGTTCCATCCCAGGCTTAGCAGCCGGAAAGCAACTTTTTTGATCCCTCCGGTAGCGCGATCACGCAAAGTCGCAAGATCCGGAATCATCCCCAGATACCAAAAGACCAGAGAGATTATGAAATAAGTGTTGATGGCGAAGACGTCCCAGACAAGCGGCGAACGGAAGTTCACCCATAGGGGTCCTCGCTGATTGGGAAAATAGGGGAAAATCCAAAAGGCCAGCCAGGGCCTTCCCATGTGAATGAGAGGGAATTGGGCCGCACAAATGACAGCAAAAATGGTCATCGCCTCGGCGGAACGGTTGATTGAAGTCCGCCACTGCTGGCGGAAGAGAAGCAGGACGGCCGAGATCAACGTGCCCGCGTGTCCGATACCGACCCAGAAAACAAAATTGGTGATGTCGAAAGCCCAGCCAACGCTATTGTTCAACCCCCAAAGACCGATGCCCTTCATGAAGGTACGGGAGACTGCTAGACCAAAAAGCATCAGGCCCGCAAAGGCAAAAGCAAAGCAAGCCCACCATCCTTTTCCGGGGCGCGCTTCCAGCGGGCGCGCTATATCTTCAGTGATCTGAGAAAGGGGAACATATTCTACGCATTTCGGAGGCGGAAGGGCCTGCGCCTCTTTTCCTTTTGCTGGAACCGGTGCAATGGTGATCGCGCGAGTTCTCATAGCCCCCCTTTCTCCATCTGGTTACGAACTTTCTTTAGATATCCAACGTTAGGGCGCGTGCCAAGTTCCTCCAGCACTTGATAATGCCGTTGCTGGCGGCGCAACTGCGAGACTTGACTCTTAGGATCCTTGAGGTCTCCAAATACAATGGCTTGCGTGGGACAGGCCTGCTGGCAGGCAGTCTGAATGTCGCCTTCTGCCAATTCCCGTTTCTCCTGCAGGGCGATATTCTTCGCTAGCTGGATACGTTGGACACAAAGGGAGCATTTTTCCATCACGCCGCGGTCTCGGACGGCGACATCAGGATTCAGCACCATGCGAGCAAGATCGCTCCCCATGGTGAAATCAAATTCTGGATTCTGGGCGTATTGAAACCAGTTAAAACGACGCACTTTGTAGGGACAATTATTAGCGCAGTAGCGTGTGCCGATGCAGCGGTTATACACCTGCTGGTTGAGACCCTCTGAACTCGTAGTGGTTGCCAATACCGGGCATACCGTTTCACAGGGAGCGTTCTGGCAATGCTGGCACATCATGGGCTGATGCACGATGGTTGGCTCATTCTCAGATCCACTGTAGTAGCGGTCGATGCGAATCCAGTGCATAATGCGGTTGCGCGCTACTTCACTTCTGCCGACCACAGGCACATTGTTCTCCGCTTGGCAAGCAATTACACAGGCGGAACATCCGGTGCATGCATTCACATCAATCGCCAGGCCCCATGAATGCTCCCCTTGCGGCCGTTCAGCCCAAAGTGTGGGCATTGGTTCCGAGCCGCTCTCTGCTTCGGCGCTGTTATGAAGCTCCTCGAGCGTTGTTTCCAGGACGATAGGACGTCCTTCCATAGAGAAGTGGGTCTGCGTGCTGGCCAGACTTTCATGCCGTCCGGTTTTTTCCAAAGCAACATCTTCGAGGTAATAGCGGCGGAATCGTCCACTAGTAAATGTCAAGGGATATGCATTGACGCCCACACCTTGCCCAGCCCTTCCGACTTGTGTTCTTCCATAGCCTACCGCCACCGAGATCGTTCGACCTTCCTGCCCCGGTTGGCGAAAGACCGGAAGTTCGATTTGCCCTCGGTTGGTTTTTACTCTGACTACATCGCCATCGCTTAGACCGAGCCTTTCTGCCAGTTGGGGAGCGACGGCGACGTAGTTCCCCCATGAAACCTTGCTGATTGGATCGGGTAGCTCCTGGAGCCAAGGATTATTAGCGTGACGGCCGTCGCGCAGCCCCACACTTTCGTAAAAATGCAATTCCAAGGGATTGGTCGATCCGGCAGCCTGGCGTTCTTGGCTTTCTTCCATGATGGCGCGCGATGCCGCTTTCCAATTGTCGTGGAGAGCCGGTATACGACCCGCGGGCTTGGACGGCATTATCACAACGCCCTTTTGCAATGATCGTTCCCAGAAAAGCCGGAAATCTGTGAACTCCGTTTGCCCAGGAAAAATGCTATTGCGCCAGAATCCTTGCAGATAGGTGTAGTAGTTTGGCTGCTCCTGACCCAGCCATCTGAGCAAGCTCTCCTGAGCGGCGCGGGTTTCGAACAGAGGAGCAATCACGGGCTGGGCCAGACTGAAATGTGACTGTACGGGCTCCGCGTCTCCCCACGCTTCTAAGAAATGATGATCCGGGCAGATGGCATGCACGCGAGAGCTGGTTTCATCACGACGGTCAGCAAAAGAAACTGATAAAGTGACCTGCTCGAGCCCTTTCAGGAATCGCTCGGCACACGGAGAATCGTAGCCGGGATTTACCCCATATAAGATCAGCGTGTGTACCTCACCGCGACTCATTTGGTCTACCAGTTCGGTCATCCCAGCATCATCGCCGCCGCGCTGAAGTGAAGGGCGCGCCAGATCAACGGTTTTACCAATGTTGCCCAGGAAGGTGTTCAGCGCGTTCACAACCACCTGAACAGAGAGATCATTGGAACCGCTTACGATCAGGGACTCGCCCCGATGCTTCCAGAGTTCATCGGCAATTGCGTCCAGTTTTTGGGGATCAATGGTGTCGGAAGCTCCAGGTGCTCCTGAAACGCCTGCTTTGTGAGCAATTCGCTTAAGCAAAGCTACGGCCACGGTTCCTAACTGCGAAGGCGCCACAGGCACGCGCACATCGGCATTGCTGCCAGTCACCGACAGTCCAGATTCAAATTGAATATGGAGGGCAGGAGTACCTTCAGGCTTGCGGTTACTCGAATATTGTCGGGCAAATTCTACCGGTGACAGCCAGGTTCCAAGAAAATCCGCCTCCAGCCCAACAATTACCCGGGCTTTGTCGAATGAATAGTGCGGAATAACAGGACGGCCAAACGATTCAGCATTGGCTGCGCGCAGGGCACTGTAGGAGACCGGGTCATAGACCACGTGGCGGAAATTCGAATAACGCCTGCTGCATTCAGCAATAATTTCCTTGGTCGAAGGGCTGGTGATAGTTCCGGAGAGAAGTACAATCTTGTGTTTCCCCGCGTGAGCAGCATTCAGGGATTTCAGCACATGCTGGTCAATCTCCTCCCACTTGGCGGGCTGCCCATGCCAGAGCGGCTGGCGCAGGCGCTCGGCGTCATAAAGCGAAAGGACGGTAGCCTGCCCGGTGGCGCATGTTCCTCCCCCGAATAGAGTCGATTCAGCATTGCCTTCGACCTTGATAGGACGGCCATCGCGCTGTTTCACCAATAAACTGCAAGAAGAAGCGCATCCGCGGCAGGTAGTCGCGTAAAAATTCGAGACCCCAGGTATGATTTGATCTGACCCTACCAGGAGGGGAATGGCATTTTGCACCGGCGCGCGGCACCCGGACAGGCCTGCGGCCGCAAGCGTGAAACCCATAAGAGCAAGGAAATCACGCCTGCTCACTTCTTTGGTTGCCAGACCTCCGGGAAATTCGCCCGAGAAGTGTGGCCCATTGCGCAATTCCTCTACACTCTTCCAGTAGACAGGCGCTGCAGGTTGGCCGATCTGTACCAATTCTTTTGAGCTCTTACAGGAGCGCGTGTCTCTGGCAGCGTCACCGTCGCGGCCCATGCAGCCCTCCGAGTTCTTCAGATTGACTTACGCTGTCGCTCATTCCGTTTTTTCTCCCATTTAGCTGCGCCCGGTCGAATTTCACGTCCTAATAGTGACAACTGGCACAGTCCAGCCCTGCAACCGGTTTTTGCTTATGTGCCAGGCTCAGCGTTGCTCGTTCGAATTCGGTTGCAGGTATCTTTGCGTGTTCGCGATGGCACTGGAGACACCATCCCATTGTTAGGGGCGCGGCCTGCTTCACGCGGTCCATCGTCTCCACCGGTCCATGGCATTGCTGGCAAGCAACCCCCGAAAGCACGTGCTGGCTGTGATTGAAATAAACAAAGTCGGGCAGACTATGGACCTTGATCCAGCGGACCGGGCTTTGCTGCTGAACGGCTTCTTTTAATTTTTCAATCTCAACCGTTTGCTTCTCCAGAATGCCGTGACAATTCATGCAAACACTGAGCGGCGGAATACCTGCATGGCGGCTGGTCCGTGCGCCAAAATGGCAATAAAGACAAGGAACCTTGTTCTGCCCTGCGTGGATCGTGTGTGAAAAGGCTATAGGCTGCTCCGGAGAATAGCCTTGATGAATTCCAACTCGAGATAGCGCCCATGCCCCCAAACCACTCACGGTGGCTGCGCCTATAACACCCAACAGTGCGAGCGGCAGCTTCATGGAGTTTTAGTCCTCCTCCGGCCACAGCCAGGAGGCAGGATTGTGCTTTCTCAGCCATGCCTCCGCCCTTTGCGAAGCAGCAGAAATCGGCCAGGCAAGGAACTCCAGACCGTGATGTAACGCCCAAACAAAGACTCCGGCAAGACGCGTGAGAGGCAGGACCGCAATTGCGCAGAACGCGGAGAAAATATGGAGCCGCACCAGGAACGGCATTTCTGTTACAAAGCTAGGCGCGGGTCTGCCTTGCAGGAGAGAAACGACATACGGGGTTAAAGTCATTACTCCCCAGGATGAGCCCCAGCGATAAAGACCCGCGACTAGAAGACCAGTGAGAATTCCCAGGAACAGAAGCGACAGAAAGATTGTGTCTAACAATTCGCTTGTTGGAGACTGGCTGGAGCGCCCTAGATCCCGCCACATGAGACTCGCCCAGCCTGCAAGCGCCAAGAGCCCGACTGCAAAAGCAAATCCTTCCAGCAGAAGCAGGCGTATCGTGCTGCCGTTCCACAACAGGATGCCGCGCGGGAAACAGAGTCCCACAAGATGAACAAGAAATAACAGCGCGAGGCTGATGCGCCACATCCTGCTTCCGCCAAACGTTACCCAAGCCTCGGACATCTCTGCCGTTATGGATGAGACCCGGTTTCGCACCAGAAGATAGCGGACGAGAATTCCTATCGCCAGGAGAGCGGCGGCGATATAAGGCCATGCGGCGAATAAAAAACTGGTCTTCATCGATTGCTCTCTCCCTTGGCCTGCTCCGTGAAGGAAAGAGATCGTGTCTTTGTTCTTCGCTCACCTGCCGACGCCGTCTTCCCCGTGTTATTTTCTGCTTGGCGGCTGATAAGGGCGGCTTGGCGTACGAACGATTTGATCGCGAATGATTCTTGTACGGTCAAATACTGAGCCGCCGAGATTCTGGGGTTCCACTGAAAACATGGGTGTCGGAGGAATGCTGTGAGCGCTTGATCCCGGTATCTCGCGTACACATCAGTCAGGTCGGGGCCTAGCGTGCCTCCGTGCCATCCCGCCCCTTCGACGGTGTGGCACGTTATGCATGCCTCAGCGCCGTATTTGAAACGTCGCTGGCCGTAGAACAGTTGCCGTCCTCTTTCAATTTCGGCCGGAGTCGCAGTTTCCGCATTCCTCTCGTCGGCTGGCTTTATATCGGGACCCCCAACTGCCAAGTAGTCAAGAATGTCGCTGATCTGTTTTTCGGAAAGATCAGTCCAGTCCGGCATGCGCTGCTGTTTAAATTCCGCGAACAACCTGGTGGCCGCAGGATCGCCCGACTTGATTGAGCTTGAAGATGCATAGATGAACTTCACCAACCAGTCGCGTTTACGCCGCTCTGTAACTCCCTTTAGATCCGGTCCCACCTTGACGCCTTTCCCGTAAGTGTGGCAGGCGGTACAGCGTCGGTTGAAGATGGTGGCCGCTTCAGCAGAAAACTTTGCTTCGCGGGTCTCGTCATCATCAGCCCCTGCTGGTAACGGCCCCGCAAACACAATCAGCAGCACTGCCAGACGAGTCAGCAGATAGCCGATATTCATTTCGTTTCTCGCAAGTCCTTTGAATATCCGCAAGTGGGAACTCGCTCACGCTGCTACGACTAACACGCACAGTGGATGATGTCGTTGGGCCAACGCGGGCGAAGAAGGGCCGTACCCGCAGCGCAGCCCCAACCCATCATGCGGCAGGATAAAAGTTGCGCCAAAACAGCTCAATGAGCCGAACGCCTCAAATTTTCAGTACCCGGGTTGTAGTACCCGGTCTTCTGGAAGTTCAAGGTGTACCGC
>Ga0209055_1001734_pt1 | contig 14226 bp, 12 predicted proteins | sample GraSoiAngelo_110_FD_185875 | JGI IMG/M metagenome (GOLD analysis project Ga0209055, IMG submission 185875) | Grasslands soil microbial communities from the Angelo Coastal Reserve, California, USA - 14_0903_12_30cm (SPAdes) (version 2) | ecosystem: Environmental > Terrestrial > Soil > Grasslands ... | reverse complement strand
CCTCTGCCGACACCAGTCCCATCGAACGGGGAGCCGTCGTCGTGTTCGCCGTAGCCGTCTAAGTTGTACCGATGCCAGACCGGGCCTGTCCTAGTCTCTTTTCGGAGAGTCGCGTCTATCACCTTGATAGTGTCGAGGATCCGCGGGTCCTTAGCTGATCGTAATCCGTAACGGACGAGAGCGAGAGCGTCCACGCTAACTAATTGTTCGCCGGGGACCACTTCTTGTCCTAAGGGACGATTTCGGAGAGAGACAAATGCTGAACCTGGAAGCTCAATGTCGGAAGGATTCGCAGGAGCGATTCTGACGTAGTACCCGTTGACTCCGACGCGTTTCGCGAGTTTCGTTCCTGTAACATAGGTCCAACGTTCAATGGCTTCGTTCCATGTATCTGCTGTCTCCCTGAGATACGAGGCCAGACCATAGTCCCCCTTTTCTTCGGCAAAATCAGCCGCCGCGAGCAACCCTGCGATCTCAGCCGCGAGAGTAAATGGAGAATATCCACCGTCCTCCTCCCACCTGTCCTGCTGTGTGACAGGGCCGTTTCTGACAAGGTATCCTGCTGCGCGTTGTATCATCGGCCACGCGTCGAACCCAGAAAGAGCATCCACACGTTTCAGCTGGTCCGCGACAAGTATAGGGAAGGCTGTTTCATCCATCTGTATCCCTCCCCAGTATGGTGATCCGTCAAGCCACATGTTCTGCAACCAGTGACCATCCTCCTCCTGAGTTGACATAAGGTAGAGTAGAGTTTCTCTTGCATGTTCAGTGTCTCCGGAGGCGATGAACCCCCCAGCTGCCTGGGCCAAATCCCTAGGCCAGATCAAGTGGTATCCGCCCAAGTCATCGTCGCTCTTTGAGAAACCCCATGGAATCGAGAGACTAGCGATCACTGCGCCAGGGTAGGATTTTTCCTCATGAGTTCGGAGGACCGTATTGCTTACGCGGTACAGGTCGAAGCCGGTCTCGTACGTCTTTCCAAGATCCATGCTCTGCGACTGGATATCCTTCCATCCATCAACAAACGCCCGCTGTACCCTGTCAAAGTCCTTCAGCAGGGCATTACGTGCCTGCTGTCCGGCCTCGTCTGGCGTTCGTCCGAAAGCAATAGCGGTTACACACTCGCCATCATTACTCGTCAAGTCGAGTTCTGCGGTCAGAGCAATGTTTCCGTTAGACGCGCTGGAATATTCCCATGCCATCTTCTTGCTGGCACTGACATCTTGCCAACCATCGCTGACACCTACGTATCCACAACTCATCTTCCTGAATGCTGTCGAACAAGCTAGGGCAAGAGATACTCCTCCTCTTTGCGCGAAAAGCATCGGTGTGCCTTTGTAGTTGCCGATCCATCCGTTGTTTGCGTAGCCACGGTTTCCAATGTGGGGGGCGAGCAGAGCATAGACGCCGTAGTCTCCGAGTCCGCCCTTGCCAGCATCGAAGTGGACCTTCTGGAGAAGCACGTCGCGTTCGGGATCGGTGATGACGGTCTTGGTCATCCTGTAGCGTCCTCTCTTGCAGGAGTTGACGAGCCTGTATCCAGGCACTCCCTGTTCTAGGGGCGAGATTCTTCTGTTCGTATCTCGCTTCTCCTCGGAGAAATATCGGTCGCCGTCAGCGACAAGAAATTCCATGTCACGAGTGTTTGCCTGATCAATTCGGGGATAGTAGACCTCGTTCAGGATTCCATGAGAAATAGTGAACCAGACCCTACTCTGATAGGTGGCGGAGGTTCCAACGCCCTCCTTGGCACTGGAAGTCCAGCGAGGGGGAATACCAGGCCAGCCCGGCGCAGTTTCATTTACAACCGAGGTCATAAGACTGGTTAGGTCGAATTGTCTTCATTCAAGCTTTGTCCAGAGGCTTGGACGACTAAGCTGATTTGACAGTTATTTGACCAGCTAGCCAGTTATGCCAGGCGCAGAAGTACTTGTAAACACCGGGAACCGTCAAAGTCGTGATAAATGTTTGTCCCGGAAGGATCAGGTCGGAGTTGAAAGTTGGCGCACCGCCAGGAACTTGGAAGGAGGTCACTGTATGCGCGACTCTGTCATCGTTTATCCATTCTATCGTATTGTTAACGCCAATCGTGACCGTTTTGTTGACTGGGAATCGAAATCCTGGCGATGACAAATCTGTGAAATTGTGCCAATTCGGTGGCGGATATCCGGAGCCTGTCGGAATATGGATAATATAAATCGGAAGTTTCGGAGCAGGAAAGAGTGCTGGTATCACATAGACATAGCCCCCTACGCTCGCAGCAACAATCGCGACCAGAATCGCTGACACGTAGGTGTATCTGGGAAGTCGCATTTGTCCCGGTCAGAATATGGTTGATCCATTCAGATTAAGACTTTGCCAGATAAGTGCGGTGTCTTGACCACAATTAGGCCAGTTCAAAACGAGGTCCACGATGCCCTTTAGTCAGCCAGTGACAGTGATTGTACCGGTCATCCAGTAGTGGTATGCGCAGAAGTACTTGTAGGTCCCGTCGACCGTGAACGTTGCCGTGTAGGTGGCGTTTGGGGCCATATTTCCAGAGTTGAAACTCGCGGCACCAGATGGAGTCGTTGTTGATGTTACTGTATGGTTCGCTACGTCATTGTTGGTCCATGTTACCTTTCCGCCTTTCGCAATCGTAAGGCTTGCGGGTTGAAAGTTGAGAGACTGGTCTCCTCCCACTCCCTTTGGCATTGATACGCTTGCTGACGATGGCACACCGAGACTACCGGTTGATGTGTTGAACAGGTTCGTGCCGGTCGCAAGCTGGTAAGTTCCTAGACCAGCCAGGCCAACACCGGCACCAACTGCGAGAACTATCAGGACCGGCACTACTATCTGGACGAGCCAGCGGTTCTTATACCAAGGAGTCTTTCCAGAGGCGGGCTGCAGTCTAAACCACGTTGCGTTATGTATTACGGAACGAAGATAAGATTTTTGCAATTATCCGAAATTGTCATAAGCTTCGAATCGTAGATTCGAATTGAGACTTCCAGCGTCGAAATGTCTAGTTGATGGCTTAATCTAAAATAGCTCGTCATTGACGACAGTCTGAGCCCTATTTGTCGAAAACGACTAGGCGCGAATTTCTCAAAATCGGACTAGCAGCAGCAGGAGGAGCACTTGCCGCCTCAGGACTAGAGATTCCTCTATTTGGCGGGAATACTTCTTCACTCCAGAACCAGATCGCAAACCTCAACAAACACATTAGCACAGTGACTGGTTTCCTCACACTAAGCATTCCAGAACAACAACTATTGGAACCCATTGTGGAGACGATCATCCCTTCGGACAGTACCGGTCCGGGGGCGAAAGAGGCAGGGGTAATCTACTTCATCGATCGCCAACTAGCGAGCGATTACGGCCAAAGCGGAAACATGTTCATGGACGCTCCGCACAATCCGCCGGGGATACCTGCCAGCGCTGGCCCGCTCAAGGTCAAGCCGAGTTCTGCGTGGGCATTCCTCCAGAATTACCAGCAGACAGCGTATCTACCTGCAGGAGGAGGAGGGGGAGCGGGGGTTGCCAACCCGATATCCTACCCTGGGGCAAGTCGAACTTACGCAGCTGGTGGGACCAACTACACGGTCAATTATGGCGTCACGGCGAGCCCACGTGTGGGCTCAGGCATTAACTATCAGTACCCCCTTAACATGAGAGAATTTTGGAGAGTCAGCCTAGCTGCACTCCAAGCCTACTCCAACAAGTACTACAGCGGGAACTATCAGAGTTTGAGTTCCGCGAATCAGTTGCAACTGTTGAAAGATCTTTGGTCGAACGCGCCAAAGACGAAAACTAATCCTTCCCCTCCCGCGGACGATCTTACAGGATTCAGCAACATTCAGGCCTCGGACTTCGCGTACGAGCTGACGTTCATGACTTGGGCGGGATTCTTGATGGACCCCATCTACGGCGGGAACAAGGATATGGTCGGATGGGACTATGTCGGATTTAACGGAGTGAACTTTGGCGACTTCTACGGTGAGGGACTGAGCCAGAAGACACTGATGGTTGCATCAAGTCCGACGAAGCTCAAGCCAGCCAGTCTGGCGCAATATCAGCAGCAAGCCACGGGAGGAACATAGCCGTGTCAACTGTAATCCAAGAAAATCCTGTGGACGTAGTCTGCTTAGGTGTCGGATTCATGAGCGGGGTGGTGGCAACGGAGCTAGCCCTAGCAGGTCACAGTGTTGTAGGGATAACCAAGGGTCCGTATTGGGACTACGTCAACGATTATTCAACAACCAAGTACGATGAGTGGGGGGTCGGACTCGGACGAAAGTACGACAGCCCCCTTCCTCTCCAAAGCACGACTATTCGAAACGACAGCAGCCAGTTCGCACTTCCAGTCCGCAGGTATACTATGCCGATCCAGTATCATGCGCTGGGACATGGGGTTGGCGGGGCAGCCCAGCATTATGGCGGAGGAATGGGCCGTTTTGGCCCGTGGGCATATGAGATGGCAAAACGAACATCGAGCGCTTACGGAGCAGGTTTTCTTGCCAGCATCAATCCCCAGGATGACACTCACGATTGGCCATTAACCTATGCGGAGTATGAACCATACTATGTTGAGTGGGAGAAAGCTCACGGAATCTGCGGAAACTACAACGGAAGCCCCACGAACAGCCCGTCCGACATTAACTATCCTTGGATGAGCCGGAACTACCCGCTCCCCCCCCATCCGATGACTCCGCTCGCGCAGTTGTTCCAGTCGACTGTTCAGGGCATGACGGCTCCAAATGGGCAAAAGTACAATCCGTTTCCAACCGTTAGTGCTCTCTCCTCGCAGCCGTACACCAACCAATACGGTGTAGCAGTAAACCCTTGCGTCTACGATGGCTACTGTGGGGGACTCTGCGACTACGCATGCGAGACTGGCGCAAAGGCAAATGCTGCCTATCGAACGATACCCGCAGCAATAAAGTCGGGCAATTTCACACTCGTCACTAATGCCTACATATACAGGCTTGAACTTAGTCCATCAGGCAATCAAGTCATAGCAGCACATTACTACGATGCACAGGGAAACGATCACCGGCAGCCTGGAACAGTATTCTTCAACGGAATGTGGGGCTACAACATGATACGGCTCATGCTCTTGTCCGGTCTTGGCACACCGTATGTTTACAACCCTGGCTCAGGAACAGGAACCGGTGTTGTTGGAAGAGGACTCACAAACGGATACACACCGTACAGGGGTACGAACGTGTCAGGAACTGTCAATATCGGAGGCAACTCCTACCCGGCTGGCAACGGCAGCGGTGGCGGGGTTTCAGTCTTCGATCTTATGGATGACAACTTCAGTCATTCCGGCATCAGCCCGCCATTTGTCGGCGGCGGGCTTTTCGGTGCTGGAGGCTACTTGGGAGGCGGACCCGGCAACATTACTTTTGCCGGAGGCGTAAGTGCTCCCAATACTCTGAACCCGAATGGGGCTATGGGTAGTGCCTTCAAGGCCACTCAACAGAACAAGTATCTGCCAACGAAACAGTCGGTAGGAGCTACTCCTTTCGCCCCAGATTTGCCTACCTTCATGAACTATATCGATCTTGATCCGCACTACACGGATGCGTACGGTGACCCTGTCAGCAGATTGACTTACGATTGGACCCCGAATACCTACAATGGAGCAACATACTTGGTGACCCAAATCAAAGCCATACTCACTCAGATGGGCGCGACCAACGTCACTGTGGGAAGCGCTGTAGCACCATATTCGGCTCACAATGACTGGTGGGGTCATCATCTCAGAGGAGGATTAAGGGTCGGCACCGACCTGAACGCCGGTACCGCAACTGCATGGGCGGCCCTCAGTGGATACAACCAACTGTACTACAATTCGAATACTAGTGGATTCAACTATTTTGCCGCGGGCGAGATCACAAACACCACAGGGAACAATGCAACAGCCGGGACACATGCCGCAGGACCTCAGTCTTACCGAGCTGCTGAAGGCATAAAGAAATACCTAGCTAATGTGGGGATGCCCGGCGGCGTCAACTACCTAGCATCGTAGGCTATTTCTCCTACAGGGTCAAAGAGGTTCCCTAGGGCAACAGCGATGCCTGTGCTCATCGTACCGGACAAATCAAAGCCTCTCAACATACCGGTATTTCAAAGCAGAATCCCGAAACCTGAGGAGCTAGTCGTTCTAGACAAACCTCTGCTTGAGGCAACCATAGAGGTAGGAAACCTCCTCAAGGACTGCAAAGCCAAGTGGGCGCTAGCGGGCGACATTGGAGAGATACTCAACGGAGTAAACGTACAGCCCGACCACATTACAATACTCACCAACGTTGTGGGATGCGAAGAAATCAGTACGAAACTCAAAGGGTTCCAAGTCGAAGCGTCAAAACTGGTCGAGACTCAAATTAAGCGTAATGCCGAAATCGAACCCAAACCTCTGCCAATCATGATCAAAAGTTACACATCACGATTCGACCTAAACGGCCAGAGACTCAACGTTCACGGCGATCTACGGATTAAAGTGGGAGATTGGGACTGGGGGGACCCACTTGACTACGAACCTGAATACGTTTACGTAGTCGGCGTTAAGGTTCCAGTAGTACCTCTGGAACTGAAGACCCGGTTGTACAGGGGTCTAGGCTGGTACGACAGAGTGTCGAAGATCCACGCGGCAATGGCTAGGCGCCATCACAAGATCGTCTAGGTTTAACATGCTCGCAAGTCGACAGATTGGATCAACTAGCTACCCGATCTTCTCGAAGAACTTTCGAAGACTCGAAGGAAAGGACGCTTGGCGCAACAACCTAGAACTAGCCGCCCTTGCGGCGTCCAAAGTCGCAAGCTGTTTAGGACCCACTGGCGCGTACAAGCTCGTCACCTACCACCTGGGTCCAAAGCTCGTAACCAAGGTGACAAAGGACGCAGCGGACATAGTCGATGAACTCGGCGTACAGTATCCTGCGGTCAAGACTCTAGCCGAAGCAGCGAAGATTCACAGGGACGAAGCGGGAGATGGCGTTTCCACACTTCTCGTTCTTGTCTCCGCCCTCTTGAACGAGGCTCAGAAATTGACAGAGATGGGAGTCCATCCCGTCGCTATTTTGGATGGATATAGAGAAGCGGCGAAGAAGTCAATCTCGATCATCGACGAGATTGCTTCAGAATATTCTGGAGACCTTCAAGACAGTCTACTGCGATTGATCGATTGCGGAAGAGGGATGTTGAATAGGAGACTGCGTGAGGAGCTCTCTCAAGCCGTGAGTCTCGTAGAACATACGGACGGCTTGGACCTGGCAAGAATCAAGATCGAGAAAAAGCTCGGAGGAACAACCGAAGACTCAGGGTTGGTACGCGGGATAATAATCAAGAAAGAGAAGAGGCATCGCTCAATGCCTGATCGGATCGATCAGCCGAGAATTGCACTAGTGTACAAGCAACTGGTGCTCAAACGTTCCGAGCAATTGGCAATAGATGAAGGCCCTTTCAACGCCAAGCTAAGCGTGGAGGACCCGGGACAACTTCGCCAGTTCAAGTCTGAAGAGAGCGCTCTCAGAGCCCGAATGGTTCAGAGGGTCAAGTCAGCAGGCGCTAACGTGCTCCTATGCGGGTCCAAGATCGACGAGCGGGTTGCGGACGGCCTTAGCAGAACGGGAATTTTCGCGCTAGAAATGGTCGAAAAGAAGGACTTTGATGAGGTAGCAAGAGTCACAGGCGCCAGGATTGCGGGAACTGTTGATTTCCTTGTGAAGGAAGATATCGGGGTGGCGAAATTGTTGGAGGTTGACAAGATCCCCCCGGAACAGATAGCGATTCTTCACTGCGACGGAGCAGCCACACTCCTCCTTCGAGGAAGTTCCCCTGAAATCGTTCAGGAACTCGAGAAGGTCGTGAGGAAAGGGCTGCTTGTCCTAAAGCACTCCCGCGCTAGGTCGAAGGTTGTGCCTGGAGGAGGAGCCGCCTTCGTTGAGCTTGCCTTTCGGTTGCGGGCCTTCGCTCTTGGGTTTTCTGGAAAACAGCAGCTCGCGGTCAAAGCATTCGCTGATGCCTTAGAAACAATACCTAGGTGGCTAGCATTCAATTTTGGCTTAGACCCGATTGACATCATGACACAGCTTCGGGAGCATCACTCCAATCATCAGTTGAATGTGGGCGTCGGAGAAGGCGGATGCGCCGACGTGTACAAGGAGAATGTTGTGGAGCTTGCATCCATATTCAAAACAACGCTTTGGAGAACCTTGGAAGTAGCTTCCCTTCTATTGAAGATCGACGACTACTTCTATGTGAAAGATCTCCCAATCGTTCACAAACAGTGATCCGGGTACCACAGTCAAAGCATTAGCTGTCTGAGTTACTATGTTTTACAAGACTTGGGCGTCAATTGAAATTGAAGAGAAAAGAACCCATCGAGGGTGAAGCGCGGCCAAAGGTCATCGTCTTCGATATGGACGGTACTCTAGTCAGTAGTCTTCCGGTGATCTTTCATTGCGAGAACGAGGTCTCTCGGAAATATCTCCAGACCTCACTGACCCTTGAAGACGTAATCTCCAAGTTTGGACCTCCAGCACATACGATCATCACGGACATGACTAGAAATCTTTCGGATGAGGTCCAGAGTCGAGCAGTCGCAGACTATTACGAATGTTATCGAACTCACGTCTCCAGCCGCGGACTCGTATTTCCAGGTATCACTCATCTGTTACGTAAGATCAAAGTCTCTGGACGGCGATTGGCCCTTTTCACGGGGGTAGAGAAGAACATGATGGAATACACTCTCAACCCGTTCAAACTAGTCGACTTCTTCGAAGTGCGTATCACCGCGGACGACATCCAGAAGAGCAAGCCCGATCCTGAAGGTATCAATCTGGCGTTGAGCCGAATCAACGCCAATGCGAAAGAGTCGATGTATATCGGGGATTCCCCTTCAGACATCATCGCCGGGAAAAGAGCTGGGGTCCTGACCGGTGCTGCCTTGTGGAGTCCCGAGAATCGTGGAGACCCTACGGCAGAGCATCCCGACTATGAGTTTCGAAGTGTCCAGCAGTTGTCAGATTTTCTCTTTCCGAGGAAAAAGTCTAGCGAAGAACCATATTTCGGCTCACGTTGGACCGAAGAAAAGTTGTGAGAATTTTCGAGAGGAAGAGGACTGCGATCTTCTCACATCAAGGAGTGAAGAAAAAAGGAGATTGGACCTGAAATGAACAGGTCCGTCTTAGTTTGCTGCTAGTCCGTCGGCTCCTGCTGGGATTCCGCCGGTCGTCTGTAGCCATGTGAGACTTCCATTTGCATGCACTTCATATGCTACGATAGAGTGGTCGCCGTTATCGAAGACGTAGAGGAACCTGCTGTTCCTTGCGAGAGCCATGTCGAGATCAGTGCCGCCGACCGTTGCCGCTTTGGCGTTTAGCAGCGAGATTTTTCCGTTGCCAGCAATGGTGTAGGACGATATGGTGGTGCTGTGGGCGTTGGCGGTGTAGGCGAACTGGCCGTTCCCGGTTACGACGAGCCAGCATGCTGCCTGCTGAGTGTCAGGGACAGATGCGCTTAGTGTGGTTAGACTGCCGGAGTCAGAGATGGTGTAGGATGAGACTGCGCTGGTTTCGGAGGGTCCGCCTGCTGCTTCGCTGACGATGAGTGTGCCGCTGGGGGCAAAGTCGAATCCGAATGGGGTTCCACCGCTAGAGGATTGAACGTTGGGGGCAGACGCAACGCCTTCACTGTTGACGAGGAATGTGTCGATGTTGCTAGTGCTCTTCTCGGTGACAACCAGTACTGTGCCCGTTGGGTTGAAGGATATTTGAGCAGGTGCTGTCACGCCGCTTAGAGGCTGGACAGAGCCGGAAATCTCTGAGAGCTGGCCATCGTTGAGATGGAAGCCTGCAATGTTACCGGTGCTCTCGGCTCCACCAGAATTGAGTACGTAGACGACGCTTCCATGAACCGTCAAGCTGATGGGCATGGTGCCTTGTGAGCTAGTCCTGTCAGTGAGTGTCAAGCCTTTGTGATTGACGCTGAAGACGGAAATGTCATTGCTGCCAGCGTTTACGACGATCAGCCAGCGGCCGTCTTCGCTGAGGACTAGTCCTCCTTGGTTACTTCCGGTCAGGCCGGTGATTCCGAGACCGTTGGTTGCATAATTTGCCTTCCAGGTTAATGTGCCGTCGGCTGCTCTGGTATATACTATGACTTGGTTGCCGCTGGCTGAGTTAGACATGATGTAGACGCTCCCGACAACTCCCTGTGCGTTAGCAGGCGTGATTACTCGCCCGCCGGAGAAAGCTACGACGAATAATGCGAAGAGTCCGAGGATAATGAACAGATTCTGCTTTTTCATTCCTTATTCCACCTCCCGCTTTCTAGGTTGTTACTGGGTGACGGTCGGAGTCTATTTGAGAGATTGGCGAGATGTGGTGGACGTTTGGTCTAGATCTGGGCCTGTTCTAGCGAAGGGTTGTTCTGAAGAGGACGAGTATTCCCAGGACTTGCGCGATGTTTATTCCTAGAAGGTAGGGTAGGAACGGGTCTCCGATGAATGGTGACATGGTCACGAAAGAGTAGACGGCGAGTATGTTCTGTGCGAAGAGGATCGCTGCAAAGATCGTTAGGCCTAGGCTAAACTGGGCTCTTGTGTCTCTGTAGACCTTCGCGTAGGTGAGGATGAGTCCGAGCAGTAGCGCAGCGCTGATTGCGGCCGTGTAAAGACTAGCGTCCATTAGTGATACCATTATTTTTTCACCTCCCTCGTTCTGGGTTGGATCTTGACCCAGATCTCGTCAAAGATCGGAAGGTGCGCCTCCATTTCCTGTGAGAGAAAGTACAAGCGTCCGTATCTTTCACCTGAAGGCGAGACCAGGTGATTCTTCTCTAGTGCACGGATGTGGTGTTCAGCAACTCGATAGTGAACGTCTAGAGCCTCGGCCAACTGGTTCACGTTCTTAGGCCCCTCCCTCAGCAGAGTGACGATCCTCCCCCGGTTGGGTCCTCCCCGAGACCCTGCGAGAACGTACCATAGGAGACGTCTCCAGGAGGTTTCCGAAGGAGAGAGAACCCTAGCCAACTCTAAGACTCCCGTTGCATCTGAATGAGCTTCCCGAAACAAGGGCAATAAGACTTGCAAGAGACTCAACGGGCTCCATGCTAATAGGCGCTGGTCAGGATTAGGTCAGGATCTTGCGGCGAATTCCGTCTCTCCATTACAAGCGCACAAATCTGAGAAAGAAAGAGTGAGGAATTCGTGAATTCATCCGATCAAAATAGCACCGTGGCTATGTAGAACGACTATGGTAGGAGCTAGCTGAACTAAAGTTGACCCAGTCTCCCCTCTCCGATTACGACCAACGGATTCTTGGCTTGACAAAGGACCTCTGCCTCCAACTGGACATTGCGAATTACAATCCGACATTTGTGTCCTGGGAAACCCTCGATTCCAGAGTGAGAGGTGGAGTCGAGTTTCGCTATGACGACTGTGTCATTGAGAAGTACTGTATGACGCTCTCAGCCAACGTGAAAGATATCTTGGAGCCGGACGATTGGAAGCCTATCGTAGCATCCTCGTTGATATTCTCGAAGAAGCTTCGTAGTCGTGGGCTCCGACAGACAGGCGTGATTTTCGCGGTTCTTCTCGCAATGTCAGTTTTACTATCCTTCGCGCTACCAGTACTTCTTCCTCAACCATTCACAACAACCACCAGGAGTGGTTCTTCGTACACCAGCACTCTCGGCGCAGCAATCTTTCCGCTAACAGCTCTCGCCCTGGTTATACCGGGCACCGTCATCATCTCTGTAGTAATTGCAAGAAGACTCAAGTCTCTGGCGGACAGAGAGGCCGCTGACATCGTCTCTGCCACCGCATTCGTGACTACTCTCGAAAAGATCGCACGAACTATGCGGGAAAAGGGGTATCAGGAGAGGCGCTTCGTCCGCGGGCGGATTCCACTCCTACCGGATATTCAGACAAGAATATTACGAATGAAAGGTTACGAGCAGGTCTTCAAAGAGAGCAAATAGAAAGATCGTTTTTGCCGTGAAAAGATTCATGGGATCTCATTCTGGAGGTTCATGCAAATACTGAAAGGTCAAAAGGTCATGCGTGAAGCATCGGAGCTCCAAGTTGAAAATTACCGACTTCGAAGTCTACCAGCTAGGTGAGCCCGCATCACAAGGAAGCGCTACCTGGGCTGGAAATTCTATCCTTCTAAAACTCACGACATCCGACGGCACGATCGGCTACGGAGAAGCAGTCCCAACACTACGAGTCCAACCAGTTATCCATTCGCTACACGAGGTCGCAAGAGTGTACAAGGGAAAAGATCCATTGGACATGGAATTGAATATTCACGAATGGCACAAGCATGACTTCTACCTCCCCGTCTCCTTCGAGTCAACAACCGCACTCAGCGCATTCGACATCGCATGCTGGGACATTGCCGGTAAACACTTCGGCGCACCAATACACCAGCTGGTTGGGGGCAGCTTCAGGAACAGTGTCAGGGTCTACGCGAACGGCTGGTATGACAAGTGCGTCACGCCCGAACAGTTTGGCGAGCGGGCCAAGAAATTCGCAGCGATGGGCTACACTGCTCTCAAGTTTGATCCCTTCGGGACACACTACGATTCAATTGATGCCAAGGGATTGGAAACGGCTTACGCGCGGGTAAAGGCTGTCAAGGACGCAACAGCCAGCAGGGTCCAGCTCTTGATAGAACATCATGGAAGGTTTGACCCCAACGCGGCCATTGCAATCGCGAGGAAGCTCGGCGAGTTCGATCCGTTGTTCATGGAAGAGCCTGTTCATCCAGATAATCTCGAAGGGCTTCGAAAGTACCGAAAAGCGACCAACGTACGAGTCGCCCTGGGCGAACGAATACTTACCAAGGAGCAAGCGGCCTTCGTCCTCGCGAACGATCTGACCGACTATCTGCAAATAGACATTACAAACATCGGCGGGGTTACGGTCGCTCGCAAAGTAGCCGCGATGGCAGAAGCGTACGGGGTAGAGATGGCCTTTCACAACGCTTTCGGACCCATCCAGAACGCAGTAACCGTACAGCTCGACGCCGCGCTCCCCAACTTCCTCATTCAAGAGTCATTCTACGACTGCTTCCCAGCCTGGAAGAGACAATTGGTAAGAGACCAGTCAAAGGTCGAGAACGGTCAGACGAAGGTTCCGACCCGACCCGGCATTGGCGTGGAAGTGGACGAGAAGGTCTTGCAAGAGCACCGGGCTGAGGGCCAGGAATACTTCAACCCAGACGAACCCGTCTGGGTCGTCAAAGACACGTGGAAGGATTAGTCTGGAACGATGATACGGGCCCGCGCCCGGACTCAGCGTAGACGCGGGCTAGACAAGTTACATCGTGACGTTCTTCACGCAATGAACGCAGCCCTCGCTGCAGCCGACCCGACGAGGATCATCAGGAAAAACCTGAAACTCATTGGATCCGTACTCCATGTTGGCAATCTCCAGTATCCGCTCAAAGACTATCGACGAATCCTCGTCATTGGCGGAGGAAAAGCCTCAGGCTGCATGGCTGAGGAGATCGAGAAACTACTCGGGGATTGGATTACGAGCGGACTGGTGATAATTCCAGATTATCTGCGGCCGACGCCTCGAAATCGACGAATAAGGTATCACCAAGCAACCCATCCGATACCGACCAGCAAGGGCGTAGAGGGTGTTCTAGCAATGCTACGCTTAGTCGATGACATTTCGCGAGACGATCTGGTCATCGTCTTGGTCTCCGGAGGAGGTTCAGCCCTCATGCCCTTACCAGTGGAAGGAATAAACTTGGACGACGAAGCAAAGGTCACATCATTACTACTAAGATCCGGAGCTGGCATCGAGGAGATCAACACCGTACGAAAACATCTGTCCCAGGTAAAAGGAGGCAGACTTGCAGAGAGACTATATCCAGCGACCGTTTTGACTCTGATTATCTCGGATGTTGTTGGCGACAAAGTTGATGCCATAGCGTCGGGCCCAACGACCCCGGATCCATCGACCTATCGCGATGTTGAGCTGGTTCTCAAGAAATATGATCTCTGGTTCCAGATTCCAAAGAACGCTCGAAGAATCATCACTCGCGGCCTCTCGGGATCGATACCTGAGACCCCGAAACAGAAAGACAAAGTCTTCAGGCGCGTACAGAACGTGATAGTCGGCAACAATCGGGCATCTTGTTTCGCTGCGGCGTCAGCAATGACCAAAGCTGGCTACAGGACCCAAGTGTTGTCGATCCAGATTACCGGTGAAGCACGCGA
>Ga0209055_1001732_pt1 | contig 14234 bp, 13 predicted proteins | sample GraSoiAngelo_110_FD_185875 | JGI IMG/M metagenome (GOLD analysis project Ga0209055, IMG submission 185875) | Grasslands soil microbial communities from the Angelo Coastal Reserve, California, USA - 14_0903_12_30cm (SPAdes) (version 2) | ecosystem: Environmental > Terrestrial > Soil > Grasslands ... | reverse complement strand
ACCGGTCGGACCCAGCGCGACCCGACTTACGCTCGTGGGGTTTGCAACCCTGTACGCCGTCGTGTTTACCCTGGCCGTGCAATTCAGCGATTTCAGGGCCCCCAGGTACCATGTACCGGCGTACCCCTTCTTGTTCTTTCTCACAGCCTACTCGCTGGCGAGCTGTCAGGACCTGGTCCCGCGTGTCCAGCGGCAGATCCAGACCATCTTCCTGGCGAGCGTGGTCGTGTTGGGGCTGGGAACGCACGCGTCCCTGCTGTCCCTGGAGCGGCCAGGCATTACCCTCTCTGCCAAGGGGTATGCGTACGCCTGGATGCCATGGGTCTATTTGGACACTCACGCTCCATCAGGCTTAGAGGATCGCTTGTTCGCCTTCACACCAGTAGGCTCGAGCGATCGCGAGCTCATCCTCGACGTGATGCAGCGGCCCTTCCTCTCCGACATCCTCCCCAAACTAGCTGCTGACGATCAGCGACAGCTTTCCCGTGGGATCGCGTGGATGCTCGCCGAGGCGGCCCCGTTGAACGGACAGGCAGAGGACTTCACCCGGCTCGAGCGGTTGATTCCTCCCGGCTTCGACAGATATTTCTACTATCAGGTGGGAGCGGTGTCCATGCGGCGACATCCTAACGAGTTGACCAAGGCGGTTGCGGCGGTAGAGTTTCTCCGTCACCGCTCAGCCACGGCTCATCACCTGGCCCTCATCGGGATCTATCGAACCTGGCCGTGGCTTGCGGCCCTGAATAGCAGCCCTGAAGCGCTCGCCAAGTCACCCGCAGCCGTGGCTCCGGCGTCGGCGCCACATTACTGGCGAGCCATTGGCGATCTGGCAGGCCGGTACTGGTATGACGCAGATCAATCACTGAGCCTTCTCAACGCCCGCCTGCAAGCGTTTGTGCCGCGGCTCGATCCGGCGGTGCAGCGATCGTTCCTCCAAGGCGTCGGGGAATTCCTGTCTGTACGCATCCGCAGTACTCCTTGGGTCGCGCCTGCCGAGCTGGAGCATTTCCCCCCAGCCTATCACCAGGCCCTCTTTGAAGGCTGGGGGATGGCACTGGGCGAAGACCAGTTCTTTTACTCGACAGATAATGGGAGTTTCTTGTGGACGGCATGGGCGAAGGGCTTATCAGCGAGAAGCCTCGTGTCCATTCAGCAGGGGAGAGCGCAATTTGAGGCGCTCTTCGAGGAACCGACCTCGCGCGTGCTGAAGCCCCCTCGCCAGGCTCCGTAACACAAGCCAAACATGAACCGCCAGAAGTCCCGCTTTGTATGGCTCCGTTCACATCCGTTTGGCGACTAGCTTAGGCGTTCTCACTCCATTTTTTTTCCTGCCGCCGCACTACATTTCTGGCACGAGCTTTCCATATATCCTGACCCTTCGTAGGTCAGGGATCGCAGGCGTTGTCCGACCGAAATTTGCGCCCACGATTTTTCAATGGGTTCGGCGTCAGAGGATCAAGGTGAGCGCCTGAAGAGGCGCTGGGTTGGGAGCGATGGACTGAACAAAAATGAACGGTCGCGGACGGCATGAGCCGCCGTTGAGACGGACTGAACTGATAGGTCGTCATTTTCCTATTCATAGAGGGGGTTTATTCATGGCCACGATCTTAGTCGTAGATGATGAGCGATTAATTTGTGAACTCCTACACGTCGTGCTCAGCAGCCAAGGGCACGAGGTACTCATCGCGTCAAACGGCGAACAGGCGCTTGGCCTGTTCGCCAAACGACGGCCTCGCCTGACCCTCCTCGACATCTGCATGCCGGGCCTCGACGGGATCGAGGTCCTCCGGCAAATCCACTGGATCGATCCCCTCGCTGCCGTCATGATTCTGACCGCCCTGGAGACGGACACGCTGAGACAGCAGGCCAAGGAATGGGGGGTCACCGAGTATCTGACCAAAGGATTGCCGCTGGATCAATTGATCAGCGCCGTGGAACGGGCGATCATGCAATCAGAGAAACGGTCCACCCTGATGCCGTCCGTTTCGGTGGGGCGGCAGGTGGGCCCAGACGAGCCGGCCTCGATCTTGGTGGTGGACGACGATGAGGTCGTTCGGGACCTCCTCACCGACTTTCTGAGCTCGCGCGGCTATCGGGTCCTGGCAGCCCACGACGGCCCGGCCGCCCTTTCCATGGTGGACGAACAACCGCGCCTCGTCGTGCTGGACATCTACCTGCCCGGCGGCATGAACGGCCTCAAAGTGCTTCGGGAGATACGCGCTAAACGATACGGGGGGGGCGTGATCGTGCTGAGCGGTTGCCAGGAAGAAAAGCTGCTGGAGGAACTGCTGGGCATGGGCGCCGTGGAATTCATGGCCAAGCCTTTCGATCTCGAACGTCTCGCGTTGGCGGTCCAGGTGGGGTTGATCCTCACCAAACCCTAACAACCCAAAGCAACCCCCCAACCTTACCAGTCCTCTCCGGACGCCTGAAGCGTCTGCTGGACGGCCCATCCGATCTCCGCGCCCAGAATCACCACCGCAGAGGCGTAATAGATCCACACGAAAAAGAAGAACAGCTCGCCGACCGCGCCGTACACCAGGATATTTTTTTGAGACAGTTCAACGTACCAGGCGTAGGCCCACTTGGACAGCTCGAACAGAGCAGCGCCGGCGAAAGCGGCCACGAACAAGGCCGGTCTCTGCAAACAATGGGAGGGACAGAACCGATAGACGAGATAGAGTAGGGCGAACGTGAACAGGAAGCCGAGCAAGTCGCTCGCGAAAACCCCCCAGGGGCCGATCAGGGCCTCCAGGTGAGGAACGCGATCCACAGCCCTCTTCGCGAGCGTGAACAGAGAAGTGAGGGCCACCATCAGCAGCAGGAGCCCGCTGGCCAAGAGCATGACGAGCACGTTGGACGCCGCTGTCCTGAAAACGCTCGAGGGCTCGTTGATCTGGAAGACGATGTGGAGCACGGTGCGGGCCGTTCCAAAGATCAAGCTGCTCATCAGGAAGAACATCGAGAATCCCAGAACCCCCAACAGGCCGCGGTTCTCAACGGCCATCTCAAGGTTCTCCCTGAAGGCTTCGCGGGTCAGAGGCAGGAACTCGTTCAGGATGGCCTGCAACGCATCGAGTGCCCGATTAGGGTCTCCAAACGCAAACTCCAAGGCCATGACGATCAGCAGCGAGAACGGAATACAAAAGAGCAGGATGGTGAACGCCAGCCCGGACGCCAAGAGAGGGCCGTCGTCCTCAAAGAATTTGACGAACGTCCTTGCCAGGACACGCCAAAAGGTCTGAAGGACCGCCACGTACTGTCCCGCCATCGTCCTCTACGAATGGCACAGGAACGGCGGACTGTCAACCTTTCTGCGTGCACCACCCGTGGAGGTATTCAGTATCCAAGGCTATTTGATTGAAAGGCTTGGCCTAGAAAGCGAGGGGCGCCTGCGGCTTCCGTAGCTGCGAGGTCGGGGTACCCGTTGCTCCTAAGTGCAACGGGTCATGAGCAGCGTTCGCCTTGGTGCCGGGGGCGGGGATCGAACCCGCACGCCCCTTTCGGGACACGGGATTTTAAGTCCCGGGCGTCTGCCAATTCCGCCACCCCGGCTCTGATGGTCAAATCACGGGCCCGCTGCTGTGCTTCTATCACAGTCAGCAGCACACCGTCCAACAGAACGAGGTGGACTTATGAAACCTGAACCTTCTCTTCCGGGGCGGCTCGTCCTTTACAGGAAGGTGGCGCCGACGGGGCGGGTGTGCCAAGGTAAAACTTTTGGCGTCCCGCCTCGTTTGCATTCTGGCTCCGGTAGACTAGTTCGTCGGACTCCAGATCATATTCCGGTATTTCGGGGTTTTCCCATGTCTTCATGAAATACTGGTAGAACACGGTGTAGAGACCGTGGTTATTTTGATTGTGCTTCAAGAGATATTCGGGCATGATCTGGACATCCAGAGTGGCATGATAATGTTGCATCCAAATGTAATCGCCCAGGATGGCCAATTTGATGAGTGGGATGTCGGAATACAGCTTGAGTTTGACGTTTTTATGCGCCCCCTTGAGGCGTTTTAAAAAATCTATGCTCTGCCTGACCTGCTCTATGATGCTTTCCTGTGGCGCATGCGGATGCTGTATGGCGCTGGCGCGTGCTTTCGCCGCCTCAGTATAAGGGTTCATAAGCATGACCTTCGCCTCCAGGCAATCCTGGAGCACGGGATGCAAATCTCCCGTAGGATCAACGAAAGTTCCGAACCCGGTTGCTCCGAGGACCATGACATTTCTGGCAATGCCTTGCTTCTCCTTTGTCTTCCTAATCCTCCGTTGAGTCAGGCGTCCCCGGACAGGGAAAAACCCAACCAGACCAGCGCCGGTAGCCATCTGGGCAAGTTTCCTGTCTCTGATGGCCCGGCCCACGTAGTTGAAGGAGAGGATCAGCAGGAGCGCCACAGCTATTTCGATCGAGACGATCACGATCTCTTCCTCCTTGATCCGGTTCCAGTAGTCCAGAAAATTTTGCGCAAGAAAGCTGGCCGCAAACGGCATGGACAGCGCGATCCCAGCGCTCAGCGTCACTACCCCAATGTGGTACAGAATATGGGCAGCGCTTTTTAGTAAGGCTTGCAGATCTTCACGCCATCTGTACGTCAACATGCGATTACCTCGTGCTCTTGGCTGTTCAGCACGACCTGCAAGAGTTCACAGATCAACCGTTCATCGTCGACGACCAACATGGAAGCCATAATGGACCCTTTCTCTTGTTATGCGTAGAAAAGACAGATCACGTGAGCGCGCATTTTTGTTCGCGCGTGTTCAGGCGGCGTGTGACCTTCCACTCACGCTCGTTGCGTATCCGGGGAAAACGCTCGCACAATTGATGAAATAGCCTCTCCCTCTCGGCTTGGCCGCGGGACTCGATCAAACATCCTTCGGTTGGAATGAAAATCCCGTGCCAGAAGAGGGGGCCGCAACGGTGTGTCGGAAAAAGGCTTACAGGTTGCAGGGCACCGGCGTACCGGTGTCGAGAGGGGAGCAGTCAGCACCACAGCGTCCAAACAGAACGCGGCACGAAAGAACCGACGGCCGGTCAGAAACGGACTCCCAAAGCGAGCCCGGGCATCACGTGCGTGCCTGTTCCCGCACCGGTGTCCAGATCCGTGAAGTTGAGGAGAAAGGTGGCGGTCACCGCGAGCCTCCGATCCAGCACGTAGTCGAAGCCGAACCCCAGCGGGAGCAGCCAGGAGGTATCGGACTGGCGAAAGTCCGCATGGACAAAGCCGAGCCCCCCCTGCAAGACCAGCTTGCCGCGATCTCCGGTACCCGGCACATTGAGCCAGCATTTGGCCTGCCCCGAAAGTCCAGTCAGGGTCAAGTCTCCGGTGAACCCCAGCTGGAGCAACGGACCCACCGAAATCTCATGGTTCAGACGATAGTTGAAGTCCAGGTTGAGCGCGAAGGCGGTGTCATCGGGTGTGTTGGCCAACAAGCCCAATGCGCCGCCGCCCGTCCAAGTTCCGGCTTGCGAATTTGCAGCCTGTGCGGGCGCGGGGCCGGGGGCGCCGATCACTACGACAGCGACCCCGACCGTGAAGACCCACGCTAGGCCCGTCATGTCTCTTGACTTCGTCGTTGTTAGTGTCCCGCTTCTTTCGCCTCGAGGTGCGTCACCAGATACCGCGCCTTTTGCACCGCAGGCGAGCCGGCCGTCAGCGGCGTCTCAAATTCCAACCCTGTGTTGTCGCCGCACTGCCAGATATCCTTGGCAATCAGCTCTTCGATGACTTCCCTGCCATCAAGACTCCGGAAATGGAAGCGGATGGTGACTCTCTCGTTACGCATCAAATTGTGCTTTAGGACGACCGCGACGCCGGTCCGGCTCAGGTTGCGCACGCTCCCCCAGTAGAAGTCACCACCGCCGGCCACCGCAATGTCTACGCGCGTCAGGAGGTGGAACCGCGGCATGAGCCGCTGTTCTCCGGCCATCGTCCTTTCAGATCTTGGTGTTGGTACCATTTGTGGGCCTCCTATCTATTCCGCTGGCGATCACTCACCGTGTCGAGCAGTAATCCTGAGGTGCCGGCCCGTGAGGTGGACGAAGCGGGCCGGCGTTCTGGGTCCCGTGCGTCTCCTTTCCCTACCGGTGCTCAATCGGAGGACGAGACCGATGAAAATCGAAAGGAGCAGGAATGCGCTCACGTACTCCATACGATGCCGCCTGCTGGACGCGCTCAGGACTGCGCTTCAGCCGGAATATTTTCGGGCTTGCGTCCAGGCTCGTGAGAAGACGACCTCTTCTTGAAGATCACGATCTTCCGGTCGGTCATGTACAAGAAGACCGTGATCCCGATGGCGACCGCCACCAGTGACGCCAAGACCATGGCCGTTACCACCAAAAAGCCCACAAGCTGGAGCCCGTCGCCCAACGGTTCCATGCTTCCTCCCTCGCTGAGATGGCCGGTTAGTACCCTTTTTGGCGTATGCATGAACGGTAGGCGGCCAGGTATTGCGCATCGTGGGCCGCCGCTCCCCTGCCGGCGTCAATGCCCCCGCCAGCGATGGCACCGCCCGCAGCGCCCACCCCGGCGTCGCTGGGATCGCCGCTTGCGATATCCTTGCTCACAGCCATCGTCTTGTCCTCAGTTCGCTGTTGGGCATAGGCTTGGCACGCCGCCACCTCGAGTTGGCTCGGCGCCGAGGCCTTCCGGGCCGACGCGGTGGCATGCGACGCGGCCCCTGTCTGCTTGAGGTCGTCGTGCTCAGCCCGGTAAGTCATGACGAGCGTCGTGACCAGGGCCGTCGCGCCGACCAACAGGAGACCGAATGTCGTCATCTTCCATACATTCCAGATTGTTTCCGACATTGCTCGCTTCTCTGACGTACCTTATTGGACCCATCCCGCGGAAAGTTGTTGGCTGGTTGAGCAAGGAAGGTGCCACACCAGATTTCACTACGATTTTAACAAGATGGGGCTGAACGACCAGTCAAACCGAGGCGGAGAGGGAGCAAACTGCATGACCGTGCATTCGGTAGTTGTACCGAGATGACTGTGATTGTTTTGATATCTCAATGCGATAGGGATGTACGGGTTCTCCTACAGGTTGATGAGCGAAATCTTCACGCTCCCTGCGTCTCAGCGAAAAACTCTGAACACACTTTTTAGGGAGCAAGCGTGGCACCGACTGGTCCAGCGCTTGCCGAATAGGTCTTTTCCCAGATCTTTAAAGGAGTTGCACGCAGGTCCCTGCACAAGGCATAGAGTCCGGATGGGAGGTACAGGACTCAGTAGTTTTACATAGCACACACTGATCCGATGGATTTCCATTGATTTACGTTGATTCACAATGTATTAGACGTGTATGGATTCTCCTGCAGTTGCGAAAACTACTGGCGCAGCCGCCAACGCACCGGCCCTTAGTTTTGCGGAACGCTCAGAAAGGGCTTTGGCGAAGCTCTCAATCTTCTGGCGATTGGCACTGAGTTCGCTGGCCATCATCATCGTGGTGGCAGGAGTCAACTTCTACGCCCTGAGCCAACTCCGGCAACTCACCACCTTGAGCACCCAACTGGTCTCCTACCACTACCCGTCCATCGACACGGCCAAGCGGCTCCTTACCAAGCTCTTCGCCCAACTGCGGAGCGAAAAAAAGTACCTCGTCGTCCGTGACAAGGCATTTGCACAGGACTTCAATGAGGAAACCGATGAGTTCCGCCAGATCCTGACGACGCTGCAGCAGCAGGAATCCATGCCCCAGGGCCAGAAGTTGCTGAAGGAAGTGGATCGGCTGCACCAGGAATACCTCGACCTCTTCCGCGGCGCGGCGGGTCGCAAGGCCCGGCCGACGGCCGGGTATGAGACTCGGCGTGACGGTCTCATTGCCCGGATCACGGACGCCCTGGACGCGTACGTCACCCTGCACGAGACCAGGGCGAACGCGCTCGTCATCGACTCCCGGGCGCGGTCGGCCCGCGCCGAGGTCATTACCCAGCACCTCATCATCGCCGTCGTCCTCCTCGGAATGGGCTTGGCCGGGCTCGCGACCTACAGCATACTGTATCCGTTGCGACAGGTGCAGCAGCACATCCGGCAGATCGGCCAAGGGACGTTCGGACAATCCGTGAACGTCGAAGCCCCCAGCGACCTGCGCGAACTGGTCGACACGGTGAACTGGATGGGCAAGAAGCTCCAGGAACTGGACGATATGAAGGCCGAGTTCCTGGCCCACGTCTCCCACGAGCTGCGCACCCCCCTGGCTTCCATCCACATGGGCACGCAACTGCTGCTGGACGAGATTCCCGGCGCCTTGAGCAATGAACAGAGTGATACCCTGCGGATCATCAAGGAGAGCAGCGAGCGGCTGATCCGCCTGATCTCCACGCTGCTCGATCTCTCGAAGATGGAGGCCGGGATGATGGTCTATCAGATCGCGCCCACCGACCTCCTGCGCCTGGCGGAAACGTCGGTGTCCAAAGTTCGGCTTCTGGCCGAAGGCAAACACATTCAGATCCTGACCGAGGCGCCGTCCGACCGGGTGTGGGCGTCGGCTGACGGCCCCCGGATCGAACAGGTCCTGGACAACCTATTTTCGAACGCCCTCAAGTTCAGTCCGGACGGCGCGGCCGTAAAGCTCCGCCTGCAGCCGGATGTCAAAGGGGGGATCGTCCACGTATCAGTGGCGGACACGGGGCCCGGTATTCGTCCCGAAGACTTGCCGCATATTTTTGAACGCTTCTACCAGGGGCGCGCGCACGCGAAGAACACCTTGGCCGGAAGCGGTCTGGGGCTCGCGCTGGCCAAGAAAGTCGTCGAGGCGCATGGAGGGCGGATCCGGGTCGAAAGCGACTTTGGCAAAGGGACGACGTTCCACTTCACCTTGCCCCTGGCCCGGAAAGAAGGTCCCGCATGAACCCGACCACGCGAGTCTTCCGCGGACTGGTGCTGGTGTTGCTGCTCACCGTGCACGCCTGCGCTTTCCTGCGGGGCGGTCCTTACTCTTCTTCACCCCTTTTCTTCCTCGATGCTCCGGAAGCCGCGCGCAATCAGGCCCTCGCCCACGAGCAGGACCAGCTCCTCGACACCTGTCAGGAGACCCACACCTGCGACCGCGCGCACTACACCCGTGCGCTGCTGGCCCTCTACGAAAGCCAGGAAGTCGCCGCCCAACATTTCCAGGACGTCATCGAGGCGGCCCCGAAAAGTCACCTGGCCGAGTCGAGCCAGTTCTGGCTCGAGTTCCTGCACGATGCTCCAAGCGCGCTCCTGCCGCGAGGCTCATTCGCCGAGGCCACCGATCGCCTGGTCCGCGACCTGCTGGAGTTGGAGACTTCGGCGTCGCAGGTCATGCACCGTGAGGTCAAAGTACGGGACAAGAAGGTGGAAGAGTTAACGAAGCGACTGCAAGCCCTGAAGCAGATCGACAAGGAAATGAAGGAGATGACGCGACCCGGAAAGCCGCCCCTCAAGACCCCCCCGCCGGCCGACAAAGGCGATCACCCCTAAGGGCCCGATGGTGCAAGAACGCATCCTAGTCGTGGACGATGACGAGGCCCTGCTCCGGCTCCTCTCGATGCGGCTGTCGGCCAATGGCTTCGCCGTGACCACGTGCGCGACCGGCGATGAGGCCCTCGCCCTCGCCAAGCGCGAGATGTTCGACTTGGCCCTCACCGACCTGCGCTTGCCGGACCGCGACGGGCTGTCGGTCCTGGAAGAGCTGAAGCTCATCCACCCGGATCTGCCAGTGCTGCTCCTCACCGCGCACGGCACCATCCCCAACGCCGTCGAGGCCATGCAGAAGGGCGCCTTCGGATACCTCACGAAGCCGTTCGACGACAAAGAACTCCAGGCCACGCTTGAGAAGGCCCTCGCGCAGCAGCGGATGAGCCGCGAGATCCAGCGGCTCAAGCTGCTGGTCAAAGAGCTCTACGGCTTGGAGAACGTCGTCGCCCGAAGTTCCAAGATGCAGGCCCTGCTGGATCAGGTCGCCCGCGTCGCCGAGACCGACGCCACGATCTGCCTTTTGGGCGAAACCGGCACCGGCAAGGAAGTCATCGCCCGCGTCATCCACTGCAACAGTCGCCGGGCACGGGGCCCCTTCATCGGGGTCAACTGCGGCGCGATCCCTGAAAGCCTCTTCGAGAGCGAACTCTTCGGTCACGTCAAGGGAGCCTTTACCGGCGCCCAGCAAGCCAAGCGCGGGCTCGTCCAGAGCGCCCAGGGGGGGACGCTCTTCCTCGACGAGATCGCCGAGATGCCGCTGACCCTCCAGGTCAAGCTCCTGCGCGCCATTCAGGAGCGCGAAGTGCTGGAGGTGGGCGCCGAGCGCCCTAGCAAGGTGGATGTCCGCTTCATCACCTCGACCAACAGAGATCTGAGTGCGGCCGTCCGCACTGGGGCATTCCGCGAAGACCTCTACTACCGCATTCAAGTCTTCCCGATCACGATCCCCCCGCTGCGCGAGCGGCGGGACGACATCCCCTTCCTGGCCCAGCACTTCCTGCAACAAAGCGCCCGGCGGATGCAGAAAGAGATCCGGGGGTTTCTCCCCGAAGCCATGCAGAAACTGACGCTCCACTCCTGGCCGGGCAACATCCGCGAACTGGAAAATGCGGTCGAAAAGGCGGTCGTCCTCTCCAGCCAGGACATGATTACGCCCGACCTGCTCCCGAGCGTCGCCCAGGAGCCCAGCGGCCAAGTCAAACCGCTGACGGAAGCCAGGGACGAGTTCGAGCAGAACTACCTGAAGGCGCTGTTGCAGCTCACCGGCGGCAACATTTCACGTGCCGCCCAGATCGCGGGTCGCTATCGCGCCGACTTCTACAAGCTGCTCAAGAAGCACGGGCTCCACCCTGGAGACGCCAAGGAAGAGAAAGACACAGACTCGGCTGAATCGGCATGAGGACCCGGCCTACCGCGTGAGCTTTCTGTACCGAATCCGGTGCGGGCGATCCGCTTCCTTGCCCAGCCGCTTCCTCCGGTCGGCTTCGTACTCGCTGTAATTGCCCTCGAACCACACGACCTTGCTGTCCCCTTCAAACGCCAGGATATGGGTCGCGATGCGGTCCAGAAACCAGCGGTCGTGGCTGCTCACCATGCAGCAACCACCGAACCGCTCGAGCCCTTCCTCCAAGGCCCGCAGGGTGTTCACATCCAGGTCGTTGGTCGGCTCGTCCAGCAGCAACAGATTGGCCCCTTCCTTGAGCATGCGCGCGAGGTGGACGCGGTTGCGCTCGCCACCAGAGAGTTCCTTGACCTTCTTCTGCTGATCGGACCCGGAAAAATTGAAGCGCCCGACATAGGCCCGAGAATTGACTTCCATTGTGCCGAGCGTGACGCTGTCCTTGCCGTCCGCGATCACCTCCCACACCGTCTTGTTGCCATCCAGCACCCGGTCCTGGTCCACGTAGCCGACCTTGACGGACTCGCCGGCCCTGATGGAGCCGGCGTCCGGCCGCTCCTTTCCGACGATCAGCTTGAACAGCGTGGTCTTGCCCGCGCCGTTCGGTCCGATGAGACCGACGATCCCGCCCCGCGGCAGGTTGAAGCTCAGGTTCTCGAACAGCAGCTTGTCGCCATAGGATTTGCCCAGATGCTTGGCTTCCACCACGAGATCGCCGAGACGCGGACCGGCCGGGATGTAGATCTCCAGATCTTCGGCCAGTTTGTCCTGCTGTTCGCCGAGCAGTTGCTCATAGCGCGTCAAGCGGGCCTTGCCCTTGGCATGCCGGCCCTTCGGCGACATGCGGATCCATTCCAGCTCGCGCTCCAGTGTTTTGCGCCGCTTGGCGTCCGCCTTCTCCTCCTTCTCTAGACGAGCCTGTTTCTGCTCCAGCCACGAGGAGTAGTTCCCTTCGAAGGGCATGCCGTGCCCCCGGTCGAGCTCCAGGATCCAGCCGGCGACGTTATCCAGGAAGTAGCGGTCGTGCGTCACCGCGATGACGGTGCCCTCGTACTGCTGGAGGTGCTGCTCGAGCCATTGGACCGACTCCGCATCGAGATGGTTGGTCGGCTCATCCAGCAACAGGATGTCAGGCTCCTGGATCAGCAACCGGCACAGCGCGACGCGGCGCTTTTCCCCGCCAGACAGCACGTCCACCGGTGTGTCAGGCGGCGGGCACCTGAGGGCGTCCATGGCGATCTCGAGCTGGTTTTCGATCTCCCAGCCGTTCGCCGCCTCAATCTGCTCCTGCAGGCGGCTCTGCTTCTCCAGCAGCTTCTCCATCTCATCCGGCGAAAGCTCGTCGCCGAGCCAGCCGCTCACGACCTCATACTCGCGTAGCAGGTTGATGATATCGCGGCGCCCCTCCTCGACGATTTCCTTGACGGTTTTCCCCTGGTCGAGCCGGGGCTCCTGCTCCAGCAGCCCGACGGTATAGCCTTTTGCGAACGTGACCTCGCCGAGGTAGTCCTTGTCCACGCCCGCGATGATGCGCAACAACGTGCTCTTCCCCGACCCATTCAACCCGAGAACGCCGATCTTCGCCCCGTAATAGAAGGACAGGTAGATATCCTTCAGCACCTGCTTCTTGGGCGGGTACACGCGGCCCACGCCGATGAGGGAAAAGATGATTTGCTTGTCAGACAGGCTCATACGTTGCGGAGATGTAGACCTTTGCAGCCTTCGTGGGACCCTGAGTAACATTTAACACGCCATCATTGATTTATTCCAGCCTCTTCCGTCAAATCCTACCAGCGCCCGGTTTTGTAGATGAGGCTTTATGGTACTTTAAGGTGCGGCGGCGGCTTGAAGCGGGGGAGGCGAGCATGATCCTTCGAATTGTCGGGATGACGGCGCTAGCCAGCGTGCTCGCCGGATGTGCCTCGTTGGTCCAGACGGCCGTAAGCAACGGGATCAATATCGGCCGGACACTCCCCGCCGACCGCTCTTTGTTCAACGTTCTGGATGATTTGAGCATCAAGAACACCATCAACGCCGCCTTACTCGACGAAGCGCTCCTACTGGACATCAACACCGATGTCTATCAAGGCATGGTGATGCTGACGGGGTCCGTCAGGGACGCGGCGACCCGGCAGAAGGCAGAAGATCTGACCCGCAAGGTCGACGGCGTCCGGGAGATTTACAATGAGATCAAGGTCACGGATAAGAGTTGGTTGAAGTCACTCCCCAAGGACACGTGGATCGAGAACACGCTGTCGGCCCGAATGGTGTTGGCGCCGGGCGTGCGTGCGGTCAACTACCAAGTGCGAGTGGCGAACGGTGTCGTCTACATCTTGGGCATAGCCAAAAGCCGGGCCGAACTCGATCGCGTGATCGCACTCGCCCGCACGAGCGGCGCGTACCAGATCGTTAGCCACGTGTTCCTCTCGGAAGCCATCGTTCTGGACGTAGACGGGATGAAAGCCCAGCCCAATGGGAAGAGGGCTAAGAAAAAACCGGTTCCCCCCTGAGCATATCCCCAGACTGTTGCTCCCTCTAGCCTTAAGGACCGGTTAAGGGGGCAGGTCCCTAGAAGTCACGCCACGATACGATCCGGCTCCAGGCCGAGTGCGCGGGCGTGCCACAGACCTGAACCAACACACCAACGCTGGTTTGGTAGAAGCCGGTGACCCGACTGACGCACCCTGAACTGCTGGACGTACCGGCCGCTCCGGTTCCCTGCGCGCCGATCTGGATAGACAACTGGGAAGGTAAGCCCTTGCCAAGCGAGATGGATTTGCTCGCAAGGGCGTTACTACCGGGCAGCGCGGTCCCGAAAGTCGATGTGGGATAGGGTCCGCCGGTCAGGTAATACACCGCATAGAGCTGCGCTGTCCCCGAGGCTATTCCCGAGACCTGACGGGTAACAGTAGTTGGGACGAAGGTCGTGAAGAACACGGTCCCGCCGAGCAGCGTGGCCGAGGCGAGGTTCCGTTCCCCTGCAGTCAAGGCGCTTCGCGGCGGCGTTTGCAGCGGAGCGGTCGGGTCGTTGAAGGTCGTGAACCAGCCGTCCCCATTCTGGACGTTGTTCACCAGACTTCCGCCGCCGGCACTAAACCCGATGGTAAAGCCGGACGTGCCGCCTGTCGTGCTCACGTTCGTGTCGGCCGCGCAACTGGAACAGGTCACGACGTTGGAGGCATTGAAGAGGTTGTTGCGTTCCACGGTCTGGTCCGTACATGCGCTGGAGACAATGCAATCCTTCACCCCGAAGAAGTGCTGGATGTCCACGTTGCATTTGTCGATGGTGGCCTGGACTGGCACGGTGCATTTGTCGGTGGCAGTATAGTACCGGCCGGTCCCGAAGAAGAGCCAGACATTGTTGGTATCATCCTGGGTCAGAGTAGGCGCGGTTGTGAT
>Ga0209055_1001724_pt1 | contig 14250 bp, 17 predicted proteins | sample GraSoiAngelo_110_FD_185875 | JGI IMG/M metagenome (GOLD analysis project Ga0209055, IMG submission 185875) | Grasslands soil microbial communities from the Angelo Coastal Reserve, California, USA - 14_0903_12_30cm (SPAdes) (version 2) | ecosystem: Environmental > Terrestrial > Soil > Grasslands ... | reverse complement strand
TCCCCGCGGATCACCCGTACGGTGTCGCCCTTGGCGACGTGCAGCTTGTGCCGCTCGGGCTCGCGGCCCCGCTGCCGGCGGCTCTTGCGATAGACCAGCGTCCGCATCTCAGATCACCTCCGGCGCGAGCGACACGATCTTCATGAACCGCTTCTCGCGCAGCTCGCGACCCACGGGCCCGAAGATACGCGTAGCGCGGGGCTCGCCCTGATCGGTGATGAGCACGGCCGCGTTCTCGTCGAACCGGATGTAGGAGCCGTCCTTGCGTCGCGTCTCCTTCGCGGTGCGCACGATCACGGCCTTCACCACCTCGCCTTTCTTGATCTGACCGGTCGGGATGGCGTCTTTGATCGTGACCACCACGATGTCGCCCAGGCCTCCGTAGCGACGCTTCGACCCGCCCAGCACGCGGATCACGAGCGCGCTGCGCGCGCCCGAGTTGTCCGCGATCTTGAGTATCGTTTCCTGCTGGACCACGTCGCCCCTCCCCGCCGCTAGCGCGCGTGCTCGATCACTTCGACCACGCGCCACCGCTTCGTTTTCGAGAGCGGCCGCGTCTCCACGATCCGCACGGTGTCGCCTTGCCTTGCGCCCTTGTCGTTATGGGCCGCGACCTGCTTGGACCGGACCACCTGCTTGCCATAGAACCCGTGCGCGAAGCGGCGTACCAGCGACACGGTCACGGTCAGCTGCATCTTGTCGCTCACCACCACGCCAGTGCGGACTTTGCGACGCGCCCTCATGCCTGCTTCCTCTCGCGCAAGATGGTCTTGATCCGCGCGATCTCGCGGCGCATCGTGCGGAACTGTAGCGGATTCGCGATCGCCTCGGTGCCGCGGCGGAACGCCAGGCGGAAGCGCTCTTCCACGAGGAGCGCGAGCTTCTGCTCGAGCTCGTCGGTCTTGAGCTCCCGCAACCCCTCGGGCTTCTGCCGCGCCATGTTAGCGCTCCTCCCGCTTCACGAACTTCGACTTGATGGGCAGCTTCGCTGCCGCGAGCTCGAGCGCCGCGCGCGCCAGGTGCTCGGCGATCCCCTCGACCTCGAACATCACGCGGCCCGGTTTCACGACGGCCACCCAGCCCTCGGGGTTGCCCTTTCCCTTCCCCATCCGGGTCTCCGCCGGCTTCTTGGTGATCGGCTTGTCGGGAAACAGCCGGATCCAGACTTTGCCGCCGCGCTTCATCTCCCGGGTCAGCGCCACGCGCGATGCCTCGATCTGCCGATTACTGATCCACCCCGGCTCGAGCGCCATCAGCCCGTAGTGGCCGAACGCGACGGTGTTGCCGCGCGTGGCCATCCCCTTGGTGCGGCCCTTGAACCGCTTGCGAAACTTGACCCGCTTCGGCGCCAGCATCGCTCAGACGCCCGTCGAATAGGTGCGCCCGTGCAGATCCTCGGTGCGCTCGCCCTTGAAGATCCACACCTTGACGCCGATCGTCCCGTACGTCGTCTTGGCGGTCGAGAGCGCGTAATCGACGTCGGCGCGGAGCGTGTGCAGCGGCACGCGCCCCTCGTGGTATCCCTCCGTGCGCGCGATTTCGGCGCCGCCCAGACGGCCCGCCGTCTTGATCTTGATCCCCTGCGCCCCCATCCGCATGGCGCTCTGTACCGCACGCTTCATCGCGCGGCGGAACGAGATCCGCTGGGTGAGCTGGTGCGCCACACTGTCCCCCACGAGCTGGGCGTCGAGCTCCGGACGCTTGATCTCCTCGACGTTGATCCCGACCTCCTTGCCCGTGAGCTGCGCCAGCTCGTCGCGCAGCTTGTCGACCTCGGCGCCGCGCTTCCCGATCACCACGCCCGGGCGTCCGGTATGGACCGTGACGGTCACTTTCCCCGGCTTGCGCTCGATGTGCACGTCGGCGATCGCTGCGTGCGAGAGCCTTGTCTTCAGGTACTTACGAATCAGCTCGTCTTCCTTGAGGAGCTCCGGGAAGTCGTGGCGCGCGTAATAGCGCGAGCGCCACGGCTTGACGATCCCCAGGCGGAACCCGTACGGATGCGTTTTCTGGCCCACTTACTTGCTCCCTTTCTTGGATCGCGACGCGGCGTCCTTGGGACGCTTGCGCTTCGCGGCCGCCTTCGACGCGGCCCGTTTGCGCTTGGCGGGCGCCTTGGGTTCGGCCTTCGCCTCAGCGGTCCCCGCCTTGGCGCGCGGGGCCGCGGGTGCATCCTCTCCGGCCACGTGGATTTCCACGTGGCTGGTGCGCTTCAAGATCGGCGTCGCCCGGCCCATCGCTGCCTGCGTGAAGCGCTTGAGCGTCGGCCCCTCGTTCACGACCGCGTACGCGACCCGCAGCTGGTCGGCGTCGAACGCGGCGTTCTGGCGCTGCGCCTGTTGCTCCGCGTTGGCGACCGCCGAGCGCAGCACTTTGTGAATCTGCCGCGCGGCCAGCTTCTTCGAGAACCGCAGGATGGCGTATGCCTCCGGCACCCCGCGCCCGCGGATCTGGTCGATGACGAGCCGCATCTTGCGCGCCGACTGGCGGACGGTCCGCTGAATCGCCCGGGCTTCCATCGACTACGCCTTCGGTGCCTGAGCGGCTTCGGCCTCGGCAGCCTCGCGCTCCGCCGCCGAGCCCTTGGCGCTGTGGCCACGGAACAGCCGCGTCGCCGCGAACTCGCCGAGCTTGTGGCCGACCATGTTCTCCGTGATGTACACGGGGATGAACTTGTTCCCGTTGTGCACCGCGAGCGTGTGACCCACGAAATCGGGTGTGATCGTGCTGCGCCGCGACCACGTCTTGAACACCTTCTTCTCGTTCTTCTCGTTCAAGACCCGGATCTTCTCGAGGAGCGACGGCTCCACGTAGGGTCCCTTCTTGATGGAACGTCCCATTACTGCGTCGCCTTCCCGCGCTTACGGCCGCGCACGATGAGTTTCGTCGACGGTTTCTTCTTGTGCCGCGTCTTCTTCCCCTCGACCTTGCCCCAGGGCGAGGTCGGCGGGCGGCCACCCGAGGTCTTCCCCTCACCGCCGCCCAGCGGGTGGTCGACGGGGTTCATGGCCACACCGCGCACCCGCGGCTGGCGCCCGAGCCAGCGGCTCTTACCGGCCTTGCCGATCGACAGCAGCTCGTGCTCGGCGTTCGAAACCTCGCCGATCGTGGCGAGGCACTCGCCGCGCACCATGCGCATCTCCGTGGAGCGGAGCCGCAGGGTGACGTGGTTCCCCTCTTTCGCCACGACCTGCACCCCGGTCCCTGCCGAGCGGCACAGCTGGCCCCCGCGCCCGATCTTGAGCTCCACGTTGTGCACCGTGGTGCCGAGCGGGATTTCGAACAACGGCATGGCGTTCCCGATACGGATGTCTGCGCCCGGTCCCGAGACGACGGTATCGCCGACGGCGAGACCCTTGGGGGCGAGGATGTAGCGCTTTTCGCCGTCCACGTAGTGGAGCAACGCGATGCGGGCGGTGCGGTTCGGGTCGTATTCGACGCTCGCGACCTTGGCGGGCACGCCGAACTTGTTGCGCCGGAAGTCGATGCGCCGGTACTGCCGCTTGTGCCCGCCGCCCATGTACCGGCTCGTAATGTGACCCTTGTTGTTGCGGCCGCCCGTGCGTCTGAGTGGCTCGAGCAACGAACGCTCCGGCTCGGTCTTCGTGATGTCCCCGAAGTCCGACACTGAGCGGAATCGCGTCGCCGGGGTGACCGGCTTGAACTGGCGGATGCCCATATCAGCCCTCGAACACCGCGATCGTGTCTCCCTCTTTGAGGGTGACGATCGCCTTCTTCCAGGACGGCCGCCGCCCGACGTAGCGTCCGTAGGTGCGGCGCTTGGCGCGCACGACCATCGTGCGCACGGCGGTCACGCTCACCTTGAACAGCGACTCGATCGCCGCCCGGATCTGCGGCTTGGTCGCGTCCGGATGCACCCGAAACGCGTATTCCTTGCGCGCCCCGTAGGCCGCCGACGATTTCTCGGTGACCACAGGCGCGACGATCGTGTGGTGCAGCTCAGGCATCGGACGCCTCCACGTCGGCCGGCGGGCCCCCCGCCGTCCCCTCTTCCTGCTCCCCCTTCCCTTCCGCTTCGCCCAGTGCCGGGAGCTCGACCACGACCGCATCGGACCACAGAATCTCGTACGCGGTGGCGTCGCCGAACCGCATCACGTGCACGTTCGGGACGTTGCGACCCGCGAGGTACACGTTGTACCCGTGGGCGTCGCCGCACGTGAGCACCAGCACCTTCCGCTCGGCGACACCGAGCTTGCCGAGCAGCCCGACGAGCGATTTCGTCTTCGGCTTCTCGTACGCGAGCGGATCGACCACGAGCACCGCGCCTTCGCGCGCCCGGGCGTTGAGGGCGGACTTCTTCGCGAGCTGGCGCACCTTTTTCGGGATGCCGAGCCGATAGTCGCGCGGGTGCGGCCCGAAGACGATCCCGCCGTGCCGCCAGTGGGGCGCGCGGATCGACCCCTGCCGCGCGCGGCCAGTGCCTTTCTGGCGCCACGGCTTCTGATTACCACCCGTGACCCAGCGTCGCGTCTTGGTGTCGTGCGTCCCCTGGCGCTGGTTCGCCAGGAACGTCACCACCGCCCGGTGCAGCGCGTGCTCGTTCACCGTGCCGTCGAACAGCACCGCCGGCAGCGACACGGGCTTCTTCTTCGCCCCGGTCGCGGAGTAGTGCGGCGCCTCAATCATGGCGGCTCCGGCCTCCCTGCTTGCGGACGGTGACGAGGCCGTTCATCGGCCCGGGCACCGCGCCGCGCAGGAACAACAGGTTGCGCTCGGCATCCACCCTCACGACCTTGAGACCGAGCTCCGTGAAGCGGCGCGCCCCCATGTGCCCCGGCATCCGCTTCCCTTTGATGATGCGCGACGGGTCGGTCCCGGGAGCGATCGAGCCGGGCTTGCGGTGGCGGGTGTTGCCGTGCGTCTCGGGGCCGCCGCCGAAATGATGGCGGTGCACCACGCCCTGGAAGCCGCGGCCCTTGGTCACGCCGGTCACCTTCACCACGTCCCCCGTCTTGAAGATCGCCACGGTGACCGCCTCCCCCGGTGTCGGGGCGGGAGCCGCGCCACCGTCCGTGACGGCCGCTACGGGGAAGGTCCGCAACACCTGCGGCACAACCTCGAGACCCGCCCGCTTCACGTGTCCCAGCAAGGCCTTCGACGCCCGCGTCGGCTTCTTCGCGCCGAAGCCGATCTGGACCATGGTCCCCGCGCCCTCCGCCCCAGCGGTCACCTGCACGATCGGGCACGGCCCCACCTCGATGACCGTCACCGGCACGTGCGCGCCCTCCTCGTTGAAGAGGCGGGCCATGCCGAGCTTCCTGCCGATCAGTGCGTTCATTCGTTCCTCGAGGCGCTACTCGACTTTGATCTCGACATCGACGCCGGCCGGCAGATCGAGCTTCGTCAGCGCGTCGACCGTCTGGGATCTCGAGTCCAGAATGTCGATCAGCCGCTTGTGTGTCTTGAGCTCGAACTGCTCTCGGCTTTTCTTGTCGATGTGCGGGCTCCGGAGCACGGTCCACAGCTGCCGCTTGGTGGGCAGCGGGATCGGTCCCGAGACCTGGGCGCCGGTCTTTTCCGCGGTGCGCACGATGTCAGCCGCGGCCTGATCGATCAGCGCGTGGTCGAACGCTTTCAGTCGGATGCGAATCTTGCCCGCCATGAGTGCCTCGCTACTTCCGGATCTTGGTCACCACGCCCGCACCGACGGTGCGGCCGCCTTCGCGGATCGCGAAGCGGAGGCCTTCCTCCATCGCGATCGGGGTGATGAGCTCGATCGCCATCTTGGTGTTGTCGCCCGGCATCACCATCTCCACCCCCGCCGGCAGCTCCACCGTCCCCGTCACGTCCGTGGTCCGGAGGTAGAACTGCGGCCGGTACCCCTTGAAGAACGGCGTGTGACGGCCGCCCTCCTCCTTCGTCAGGACGTACACCTCGGCATCGAACGCGGTGTGCGGCGTGATGCTACCCGGCTTCGCGAGCACCATGCCCCGCTCGACATCCGTCTTCTCCACCCCGCGCAGCAGCAGGCCGACGTTGTCCCCCGCCTGCCCCTCGTCGAGCAGCTTGCGGAACATCTCGACCCCCGTCACCACCACCTTCTTGTCCGTCCCGAAGCCCACCATCTCCACTTCCTCGCCCACCTTGATCTTGCCCCGGTCGATCCGCCCCGTGGCCACCGTGCCGCGCCCCGTGATCGAGAACACGTCCTCCACCGGCATCAGGAACGGCTTCTCCACCTCCCGCTTCGGCACCGGAATGCTCTTGTCGAGCGCCCCGAGGAGCTCCCACACCTTGGGCACCCACTGCTTGTCGCCTTCGATCGCCTTGAGCGCGGAGCCGCGGATCATCGGGATGTCGTCGCCCGGGAATTCGTACTTCGACAAGAGCTCCCGCACCTCGAGCTCCACCAGGTCGAGCAGCTCGGCGTCGTCCACCAGGTCGCACTTGTTCAGAAACACGACGATCGCCGGCACGTTCACCTGGCGCGCCAGCAGGATGTGCTCGCGCGTCTGCGGCATCGGCCCGTCCACCGCCGACACCACGAGGATCGCGCCGTCCATCTGCGCCGCGCCGGTGATCATGTTCTTCACGTAGTCCGCATGGCCCGGGCAGTCCACGTGCGCATAGTGGCGCTGCTCGCTCGAGTACTCCACGTGCGACGTCGCGATCGTCAAGATCTTGGTCGGGTCGCGCCGCCCCTGTGACTCGGACGCCTTGGCGACCTGGTCGTAGGTCACGTACGTCGCGAGCCCCTTCTCCGCCGCCACCTTGGTGAGCGCCGCGGTGAGCGTCGTCTTGCCGTGGTCCACGTGGCCGATGGTGCCGACGTTCACGTGCGGCTTGGTGCGCTCAAATTTTGCTTTCGCCATAACCCCTCAAAATCGTTTAAGAAAACCCTTGAGGACCCTCTAACCCTTCACTTTGCTCACAATCTCCTCCGCCTTCGTCTTCGGCACTTCTTGATAATGGCTGAACTGCATGCTGTAGATCGCGCGTCCCTGGCTCATCGAGCGCAGCGTCGTGGAGTAGCCGAACATCTCCGACAACGGGACGCTCGCCGCCACCACCTGCGCGTCGGCGCGTTGCGTCATGCCGCCGATCTTCCCGCGGCGACTCGAGAGGTCGCCGATCACGTCCCCCATGTAGTCGGCCGGGGTCACGACCTCGACGTCCATGACGGGCTCGAGCAGGACGGGGTGCGCCTGGCGGGCCGCCTCCTTCACCGCCATCGAGCCGGCGATCTTGAACGCCATCTCGCTCGAGTCGACGTCGTGGTACGACCCGTCCACGAGCTCGACCTTGACGTCCACCATCGGGTAGCCCGCGAGCACGCCGTTCTCGAGCGCTTCCTTCACGCCTTGCTCCACCGGGCCGATGTACTCGCGCGGGATCGCGCCGCCAACGATGTTGTCTTCGAATACGAAGCCGGTGCCCGGCTGGCCGGGCTCCATGTTGATGACCACGTGGCCGTACTGGCCGCGGCCGCCCGTCTGGCGGATGAACTTGCCTTCGACGTCTTCGACGCGCTTGCGCACCGTCTCGCGGTAGGCCACCTGGGGCCGGCCCACGTTGGCGTCGACCTTGAACTCGCGGCGCATGCGCTCGACGATGATCTCGAGATGCAGCTCGCCCATCCCCGAGATGATCGTCTGTGCCGTCTCGGCGTCGCTATGGACCCGGAACGTGGGGTCCTCCTCCGACAGCTTCTGCAGCGCGATGGAGAGCTTGTCCTGGTCGGCCTTGGTCTTGGGCTCGATCGCCACCGAGATCACGGGCTCGGGGAACTTCATCGCCTCGAGGATGATGGGGTGCCCCTCGTCACACAGCGTGTCGCCGGTCTTTGTGTCCTTGAGTCCGATCGCCGCGGCGATGTCGCCCGCGCGGACCTCCTCGATCTCCTCGCGCTTGTTGGCGTGCATCTGCAGCAGCCGGCCGATGCGCTCCCGGCGATCCTTGGTGCTGTTGTAGATGTAGGAGCCGGCGGCGAGCACGCCCGAATACACGCGGAAGAACGTCAGCTTCCCGACGTAGGGGTCGGTCATGATCTTGAAGGCCAGCGCCGAGAAGGGCTCCTCGTCCGCAGCCTTGCGGGTCGCGTGGGTCGCGTCGTGATGCGGCAGATGTCCCTGGATCGCCGGGACCTCCAGCGGGGAGGGAAGGTAATCCACCACGGCGTCCAGCAGCGCCTGGACGCCCTTGTTCTTGAACGCGGCGCCCGCCAGCACCGGGACGACCTTGCCGGAGATCGTCGCCTTCCGCAGCACGGTCCGGATCTCGTCCTCGCTGAGCTCGTGCTCCTCGAGATACTTGTGCAGGATCGCGTCGTCCTGCTCGACCACCGATTCGAGCAGGTGGTGACGCATCTCGGCGACCTTGTCCTTGAGCGCCGCCGGGATCGGTCCCTCGACGTACTTCTTGCCGAGCGACTCGTCGTCGTAGACGATCTCCACCTGGCGCACCAAGTCGATGATGCCGGTGAAGAGCTCGCCCGAGCCCAGGGGCAGGTGGATCGGCACGACGTTGGCGCCGAGGCGCTCTCGGACCATCGTGATGCACATCTCGAAGTCGGCGCCGACGCGGTCCATCTTGTTCACGAAGATGATGCGCGGCACGTGATAGCGGTCGGCCTGCCGCCACACGGTCTCGGTCTGTGGCTCGACGCCGCCCACCGCGTCGAGCACCGTGATCGCCCCGTCGAGCACGCGCAAGCTGCGCTCCACCTCGACGGTGAAGTCCACGTGACCGGGGGTGTCGATGATGTTGATGCGGTACGGCTCGTCGCGGCGGGGCCAGAAGGCGGTGGTGGCGGCGGAGGTGATCGTGATGCCGCGCTCCTGCTCCTGCTCCATCCAGTCCATCGTGGCCGTGCCGTCGTGGACCTCGCCCAGCTTGTAGGTCCGGCCCGTGTAGTAGAGGATGCGCTCGGTCGTAGTCGTCTTCCCGGCATCGATGTGCGCCATGATGCCGATGTTCCGAATCCGTTCGAGCGGCGTGGTTCTGGGCATTGCGTTCCTTTAATCAGCAAAAATGCGGGGCGACCGTGACGCCCGTCGTGCGGGCCGGTCTCGCTCCGCCGTCATCGGGGGGCTTCTCGCCCCCTCGACGCAGGACCCTTGGATCAGGGTCCCGAGATTGTTGGTCTGCGTGTTGGGGCACGGCACTGCCGTGCCCGTACACTGGTTTCAGCCTACCACCGGTAATGCGCGAAAGCCCGATTGGCCTCCGCCATCCGGTGCGTGTCCTCTTTCTTCTTGATCGTCTCGCCTTCGCCCTTCGAGGCGAGGATCAGCTCGGCGGCGAGCCGCTCCGCCATGTTCTTCTCGCGACGTGCGCGGCTGTACTGGATCAACCAGCGCATCCCCAGCGCCGTGCGCCGCTCCGGCCGCACCTCGACCGGCACCTGGTAGGTCGCGCCACCCACTCGCCGGGACTTCACTTCCAACGCAGGCTTCACATTTGAAAGGGCCTGCTTGAAGACGTTCACGCCGGGCTGCCCGGTCCGCTGCTCGATCAGGTCCATCGCCTGGTAGAACACCCGCTCCGCCAGCGACTTCTTGCCCCGCTCCATCAGGTTGCACACGAACTTGGAGACGGTCTGGCTGTCGTAGCGCGGATCCGGGGGCACCGGCCGCCGGACCGCCTTCTTGCGGCGGCTCACGTCGCGGCGGCCTTGGGCCGCTTGGCCCCGTACTTGGAGCGCGACTGCTTGCGCTCGTTCACGCCCGCGGCGTCGAGCGTGCCGCGGATGATGTGGTAGCGCACGCCCGGCAGATCCTTGACGCGACCGCCCCGGATCATCACGATCGAATGCTCCTGCAGGTTATGCCCCTCGCCCGGGATGTACGCCGTCACCTCGAACCCGTTCGTCAGCCGCACGCGCGCGACCTTCCGCAGCGCCGAGTTCGGCTTCTTGGGCGTGGTCGTGTACACCCGCGTGCACACCCCGCGCTTCTGCGGATTGCCGCGCAGCGCCGGCGCCTTTTCCTTCTTCGCGACGTCCCGGCGGCCGTGCCGTACGAGCTGATTGATGGTCGGCATACGCTCCGCTAAAAAGTTGCCAAATAGACTTCCAAAATAGTCGCGTAATTGCGGTTAGGGCAACCCCCGACCGCCCAGCAGCCGGCCGGGGGAGCGACTTGCCGCGACTTGACGCGGCAGCTATATGGGGAGGCCACGTCCCTCGCCGGGAGTCTCCCGCCATGTACCCCGTCCGCCCGTACCGCCCGTTCGCGCTGGTCCTGCTGCTCGGCGCGCTGGCCTGCACCATCCGCGTGATCCAGCCGGGTCCGGCCGCGGCCCCCGCGGGCGGGGGCCCGAAGGCCGATAGCGCCAAGAAAGACCTCCCCTGGAAGCCGTTCGCCGAGGTGACCAAGGACGCGCGTCTGCAGACCGGGGTGTTCACCGCGTATCTCAAACGGGAAAGCGCCTACCTCGCGCTCAAGCCGGAGCAGCTCGACCGCGACTACCTCATGGTCACGGAGCTGTCCCAAGGGATCGGCGAGCTGGGGATCGACGGCGGCAGCGACATCCGCTCCGACCTGATCCGGTTCCATAGGATGGGCGACCACGTGGAGCTATGGGTCGTGAACCCGTACGCCACGGCGACGCCCAACACGCCGATGGCGCGCACCGTCGCCTACTCGTTCGGACATTCGGTGGCCCAGTCGTTTCCCATCGCCAGCATCCGCGATACCACAAACGAAGTGCTCGTCGATCTCGTCCCGTTCCTCGTGTCCGACTGGATCGACCTGGGAGCGTACTTCCAGTTCTTCTCGCAGATGACGCCCACGCAGGGCCCGGGACCAATGTTCGACAAGGAACGCTCCAGCTTCCAGTCGCTGCGCATGTTCCCGACCAACACGGAGGCCGAGGCGCGGTTGACGTTCCGGGCGAGCCGGAGCCTCGGGATGGACATGATCCCGGACTACCGCTGGATTCCCGTCGGCGTCCACTACTCGATCCTCGAGCTGCCTGCGACGCCGATGCGCCCGCGCTACGCCGACGACCGCGTGGGCTACTTCGTGTCAGCGATGAAGAACTTCTCGCGCGATACCGCCGAGAGCTTCTTCGTCCGGTACGTGAACCGCTGGCGGCTCGAGAAGAAAGACCCGAGCGCCACGGTGAGCGATCCGGTGAGGCCGGTCACCTACTACCTCGACCGCACCATCCCCCTCGAATGGCGTCCCTACGTGCGGGACGGGATTCTCGAGTGGAACCGGGCGTTCGAGGAGGCGGGCATCCGCAACGCGATCCAGGTGCTGGACGCCCCGGACGACTCGCTGTGGAGCGCCGAAGACGCGCGCTACAGCACGGTGCGCTGGATGGCCAACAACGCGTTCACGTACGCGATCGGGCCCTCCGACGTCGATCCCCGCACGGGGGAGATCCTCAACGCCGACATCCTGATCGCGGCCTCGTGGATCCAGGCGTGGCAGGGGGAGTACCGGGACTACGCCGGGCCTCAGGCTATGATCCGGGAAGTGTTCCTCGAAGACTCGCTGCTTCGGGCGGACCCGAGCGGCCGTCGCTTCCAGCGGCTCTGCTCCTACGGGGCCAGCATGGCGCACGAGGGAACGCTGCTCCGGGCGACGCTCGCCGCGAGCGGCGCGATCGCTCCCGGCGCGGGTGTCCCGCGAGAGTACATCGGCCAGGCCCTGAAGGAGCTGGTGATGCACGAAGTGGGGCATACGCTCGGGCTGCGGCACGACTTCCGCGGCACCGCCGCCATCCCCATGGAGAAGCTGTTCGACCGGGCGTATACGGCGACCCACGGCACGTCGGCGTCGGTCATGGACTACAACCCGCCGGCCATCGCCCTGGACCGCAGCAAGCAGGGCGACTATTACTCGCGCACCATCGGGACGTATGACCGCTGGGCGATCAAGTACGGATACGCCACGGTCGCCGGAGCAAACCCCGATGCCGAGCGCGCCGGTCTCCGCGACATTGCCGCCCAGGCCTCCGATCCCGATCATGTGTACGGGACCGACGAGGACGCCGGGTTCGCCGGCTACGGCCTCGATCCTACCGTCACGCGGTACGACCAGACGTCCGATCCGCTCGCCTGGGCCAAGGACCGCGCCACGCTCGTGAATCGCTTGTTCGATTCCCTGGAAACGCGTCTCGTGGCGGCGGGCGACGGCTACCCCAAACTGCGGCGCGGCTTCCGGGACCTGCTGTTCGAGCGCTGGTACGCGACGCTCGTCACCACCAAGTACCTCGCAGGTGCGTACACGTCGCGCGATCACCGCGGCGACCCGAACAACCGGCCGCCGTTCGTCGCCGTGTCGGCGGCCCGCCAGCGCGACGCGCTGGCGTTCATCGCCGATGCCGGACTGGGCGAGAACCTGTATCGCTTCCGGCCGGAGCTGCTCAACAAGCTCGCCCCCGAGCGGTGGTGGCACTGGGGCGTGAACCCGTTCAGCGAGGGGCGGATCGACTTCCCGCTGCACGACTGGGCGCTGGCATTCCAGGGAACGCTGGTGCGGCTGCTCACGGACCCGCAGGTGCTGTCACGGGTGCGCGACGCCGAGCTGCGGGCGGAAGCGCGGAACCAGATGGTGACGATCCCCGATATTCTGACGACCCTCACCGCCAGCGTCTGGGCCGAAGCGGGAGTCCAAGGGTCCCAGCGCGCCCGCAACACCACGTCCATCCGCCGCGACCTGCAGCGCTTGTATCTCGCCCGGCTGCTGCAGATCGTGGTGACGCCCGAGCCCGGTATGCCGGAAGACGCGCGTACGGTGGCGCGAGCCACGCTCGCGAGTTTGAGTGGCGCCCTGGGTCGCGCGCTCGTGCCCGCCAACGAGCTCGACGGGTACACGCAGGCGCACTACGCCGACTCGCGCCAGCGCATCGAGCAGGCCCTCAACGCGCAGGTGGTGCAGCCGCTCGGCCCGACGCCGTCGCCGCGCTAGGCGACGGGACCAACGCGACGGCGCCCGGGATCACTCCCGGGCGCCGTCGCCCCTACCCCTCTACCCGTCTAGCCGTTAGTCCGCTTCCACTTCCTCCGGGAACGGACTCGGCACCGCGCCCGGCGTAGGCTCCGTCGGCGGCGGCGGAGGCTGGAAGCCCTCGGGCGGCTCGATCTCGATGTCGTGGTACCGGTAGATGCCCGTGCCCGCCGGGATCAAGTGGCCGATGATGATGTTCTCCTTGAGCCCCAACAAGTCGTCCCGGGCGCCGCGGATCGCCGCGTCGGTCAGCACGCGCGTGGTCTCCTGGAACGAGGCCGCGGAGATGAACGATTGCGTGGTCAGGCTCGCCTTCGTGATGCCCAGGAGCAGCGGCTCGCTCGTCGCCGGCTTGCCGTCTTTCTTTACGGCCCGCTCGTTGATCTCACGGAACGTGAGCTTGTCGACGTGCTCGCCCTCGAGGAACTCGGTGTCCCCCGGGTCGACCGTTTTTACCTTCTGCAGCATCTGACGCACGATCACGCCGATGTGCTTGTCGTTGATCTTCACGCCCTGGAGCCGGTAGACCTCCTGCACCTCGTTCAAGAGGTACTCCTGCACCGCCCGCGGCCCTTTGATCCGCAGGATGTCGTGCGGGTTGACGGGCCCTTCGGTGAGACGGTCCCCGGCGCGCACCCGATCGCCCTCGTGGACGCGCAAGTGCTTGCCGGCCGGCACCTCGTACAGCTGCGGCTCGCCCTCCTCGGGGTGGACGTAGATCTCGCGCTTGCCGCGCTTGATGTCGCCGAACCGCACGGTGCCGTCCACCTCGGAGATCGTGGCCGGGTCCTTGGGCCGCCGCGCCTCGAACAGCTCCGCGACGCGGGGCAGGCCGCCCGTGATGTCGCGCGTCTTGTAGGCCTCGCGGGACACCTTGGCGAGCACGAGTCCGGCGTACACCTCCTGGCCGTCCTCGACCGTGAGCTGCGCCCCTTCGGGGATGACGAAGTCGCGCAGCCGCTTTTCCTTCTCCCCCTTCTTCTGGATGATCTCGATGTGCGGGTGCAGCTTCTTCTCCCGGTCCTCGATGATCACGCGCTGCCGCCGGCCCGTCAGCTCGTCGAGCTCTTCGCGGACGGTCTCGTCCTCGACGATGTCGACGAACCGCACTACGCCCGCCACGTCGGTCATGATCGGGTTGGTGTACGGGTCCCACGTGAACAGCACGCCGTCGCGCGCCACCTTCTGGCCGTCCTGGACCATCAGGGTGGCGCCGAGCGGCACGTGGAAGCGCGAGTGCACCGAGAGCTTCCCCTCTTCGCCAGCCCCGTGTTTCGCCGCCCGCAAGATCAGCTCGCCCTCGTAGCTCGTGACCACGCGCTGCTTGTCG
>Ga0209055_1001719_pt1 | contig 14257 bp, 15 predicted proteins | sample GraSoiAngelo_110_FD_185875 | JGI IMG/M metagenome (GOLD analysis project Ga0209055, IMG submission 185875) | Grasslands soil microbial communities from the Angelo Coastal Reserve, California, USA - 14_0903_12_30cm (SPAdes) (version 2) | ecosystem: Environmental > Terrestrial > Soil > Grasslands ... | reverse complement strand
TAGGTTCTGGAAAAAACGTTGCATCACACGTCCTCCTTTCCTTCTGGCATGAGTTTAAGGCAACTGCTGTACCAGATTCTTGGTGCTGTGATTACGTTGTAAATTCAATGCATTGGAGGTTGCCGCCGTGGAGGGCTGCTAAGACGGCAACAATTTTCGTCAAGGCGGGATGCCCAATTTGCTCGACACGCCTCGGTATTGATCTTTACGGACCAGATGGTGAGAATGGCCGCACGTTGAGACGATGGACAGCCTGAAAGAGATCATCGTACGGATTGCCCGCCCGCTTGAGTATGCCAACCGGAGCGGGACGCACGGTCTTTCTGCCCTCAAGGGTCTTGGCCGGTTTGTGTCCCAGCAAGTCCTGACTATCCTCGGTCACTCCGTCCATCCCCCCCGCGTGGAAGCGGACTTGCTCCACCTGGTGCATCTCTTCTCCGACTACGAGACGCTCGGACCTGACCTCCGCGGCCGCCGGATCGCAGAAGGCCGGGCGGTGTTAGACCGACTCCTCCGCACGGTGGAAGAGGCGGCGACGTCTTCGTGCGGACCGGTGAAACTGGCGCACCGGCTCTGGGAGTTGCCGATCCAGTACGTCCGTGGCGTGGGGCCCAAGAAGGCCGAAGTGCTGGCGCGCGCCGGCATCCACACGATAGAGGACGCTATCTGGTCGCTGCCGTGGCGCTATGAAGACCGGACGCAGGTGCGGTCCATCGGGAGTCTCCTCCCCGGGCAGGAGGCGGTCGTCGCCGTCGAGATCCGGTCCGTCAAGCTTACGGTCACCGCCCGCCAGCGCCGGAAACTGGTCGAAGCGACGGCGGCGGACGAGACCGGGCGCCTGGACCTTGTGTGGTTCAACCAAGCCTATCTGGCGGAGACCTTCCGAGCCGGCCAGCATCTGATGCTTTTCGGGCTGGTGAAAGCGCGGAGCGGGCGGTGGACGCACCTGCAGATGGAAAATCCGGCCTTCGAGATCCTGGAGGGGGGGGAGGAGGCCGGGGGGCATCGCGACCTGGTCCACATGGGCCGCATCGTGCCGATCTACCACGGTCGGGAGACCAAGACGCGGATGATGCTTGGCGACCGGATCCGCGCCATCATGAAGGTCCTGGTGGACCACTATGCCGACGGCGCGGTCGACGCCCTGCCAGCCGAGATCGCGCGCGGGCGGCGGCTCATGGCGTTCGGGGAAGCGATCAAGGCCGTCCATTTCCCCGCGGCGGATGCGAACCTCGACGACCTGAACCGCGGCCGGACCATGGCGCATCGCCGGTTCGCGTTCGAGGATTTTTTTCTGCTGGAGCTGGCCCTGGGTCAGAAACGCGAGTCGGTCAAGCGGGAAGCGCGCAGCCTGGCCTATAACCTAGAGACGCCGCTGCCGCGGCGGTTTTTGGCCTCGTTACCCTTTCGCTTGACGGAGGCGCAGCTTCGCGTTTTGCAAGATATCCACCGCGACCTCGCGAGCCCTCATCCGATGAACCGCTTGATCCAAGGCGACGTGGGCTGCGGCAAGACGGTCGTGGCTACGGTGGCGATGCTGGTGGCCGTGGGCTCCGGGTTGCAAGCGGCCCTGATGGCCCCGACCGAGATCCTCGCCGAGCAGCACTATCTGAACTTGCATGGGCTGCTGGAGCCGCTCGGCGTCACCTGCGTGTTGCTGGTCGGGGGGCGCGGCAAGAAGCGGGAGGCGGCCTTGGCTGCCATTGCCGACGGGTCGGCAGGGATCGTGATCGGCACGCACGCCCTGATCCAGCAGGGGGTCCGGTTCCATAGGCTCGGGCTGGCTGTCATCGATGAGCAGCACAAGTTCGGGGTGCTGCAGCGCGCCATCCTCAAGGAGAAAGGCTACGCGCCTGACGTGTTGGTCATGACGGCAACCCCCATCCCGCGGACTCTGGCGCTGACGGTGTACGGCGATCTGGACCTCTCCGTGATCGACGCGATGCCCCCGGGCCGCACGCCGATCCGCACGCTCTTGTTTGCGGAGGGCCAACGATCGCGGGCCTACCGCCTGATCGAGGACGAGTTGGCGCAGGGCCGGCAGGCCTACGTGGTGTTTCCGCTGGTGGCGGAGTCGGAGAAGGTGGACCTGCAGGCGGCGATCACGGGAGCCGAGCGGCTGCAGCAGGAGGTATTCTCGAAGTGGAAGGTCGGGCTTATCCATGGCCGGATGAAAGCCGAGCAGAAGGACCGCGCCATGGCGGACTTCAAAGCCGGCCGGATCCAGGTACTGGTGGCCACGACGGTCATTGAGGTGGGCATCGACGTGTCCAACGCCACGGTGATGCTGATCGAGCATGCCGACCGGTTCGGCCTGGCCCAGTTGCATCAACTCCGGGGACGGGTCGGGCGCGGGGCGCATCAGTCGTATTGTTTCCTGATGGGGCCTCACCGGTTGTCGGAGGAGGCGCGGCGCCGCCTTGAGGCGTTGGTCAAGAGTCACGATGGCTTTGTGATGGCCGAAGAGGACCTGCGCATCCGCGGGCCTGGCGAGTTCTTCGGGACCCGGCAGTGGGGCCCCTCCGATTTGCGGGTGGCCAATCTCATCCGAGACGCCAAGATCCTGGAAGAGGCCAGGGAGGAAGCGACGCGGTTACTTGAGCGGGATCCAGATCTCGCGCGACCCGAGCACACGGAGCTGAAAGCGGTCCTGCTCCGACGGTGGCAGCAGAAACTGGAGTTGGCGGCGGTACCCTGAAGGGACCATGATGTCGCGATTCCGCCGATTCAAAAGCGATTTCCGCACGGGATGGGCCAAGGTGCGGCAGGGCACTGCCAAGGTTGCTGACCGCTCGCTCGAGGAGATGGAGTTCCTGCGCCTGAAGTTCCAGTTGTACAAGGTGGAAGACCAGATCAAGGAGCACCTGCGGGCGGCCGGCGAGCGGGCGTTCCAGTTAATCGAGCGGAAAGGCGGCGGGGTGCTGGAGGACAAGGAGATCCAGGACCTGTTTCGTAAGGTGGACCAGCTCAAGCAGGAAGAGGCGCGCATCCGGTTCGAGATGGAGCAGATCAAGGACCAAGGATAGGGACCCCCTTTGGTCATTGCGAGAAACGAGACCCCTCCTCTGTCATTGCGAGGCTGACGAAGTCAGCCGAAGCAATCTCGTGAGCTCGGGGCAGCTCCGCAATCTCTTAGTGAGAGAGGCGAGATTGCCACGCTCCCGTTGGTCGCTCGCAATGACAGTGTGGGTGTGTGACTCGATGGCGACCTATGCGGGCATCGACATTGGCACGCTGACGCTGCGGTTGCTGATCGCCCGGATTGAAGATGACGGGCGGCTGCACGAACTCGCCTCGGAGCGCCGCATCGTCCGGTTGGGCGAAGGCCTCCAGCCGAGCCGCTGCCTCCGGCCGGCCCCGATGGCGCGCGCGCTGGACACGATCGCCGAGTGGATGCCGGTGATCGAACGGGTTGGCGCGCGCGAAGTCGTGGCGGTGGCCACGAGCGCCGTGCGCGACGCCGTCAACCGGGATGAGTTTCTCCGGGAGGTCAAGCGCCGCAGCGGGCTGGATGTGGAGGTCGTCTCGGGCGAAGAGGAGGCCCGGCTGTCGCTCCTCGGCATCCAGGCTGGCCTCCCAGCCGGCGTGGACCGGTTCGTGGCCCTGGACATCGGGGGCGGGAGCACCGAATTCATGACAGTCGCGCCCGGGCAGGCTCCCGCGATGGTGTCGGTCGACGAAGGGGTCGTCCGCCTCACCGAGGAATGCCTGCGGTCCGATCCGGTGCGGGCGGCTGAGCTCGCCGCGGCGCGCGCCCGCATTGCCCGGCACTTGGATGTCGTCGAGGCAAAGCTCGGGTCGCTGGCCGGCTACCGCCTCGTCGGGACGGCTGGCACCATCACGACGCTGGCGGCGATGGACCAGCGGCTTGCGGTCTATGCCCCGCTCAGGATCCACAACCACCGGCTGTCCGGAGAAGCGGTACGGCGCATCCTGGCGGAGTTGATATCCCGCACGGTTGCCCAGCGACGCGAACTGGTCGGCTTGGAGCCAGGTCGCGAGGACCTCATCCTGGCCGGCACGCTGATCCTGGCCGAAGCTATGGAACGGTTCGGCTTCGCCGAGTGTCTGGTCAGCGACTACGGCCTCCGCGAGGGCGTCCTCATCGATCGCTGGCAGAAATCCAAAGGGTGAACCGCCTCATTTCATCCGGCGGTGCGCAAGCCAGCCGGCTGCGGCTCCGACGACGCAGCTCGCGGCGCCCAGGAGCCAGATGCCGGCATATTCGCTTAACGGCTGGCCGGGCTGCGCAGCGTTCATTCCCACGTAGCCGCTGACCGACAGCGACACGGCGCCGGCGAATTGGCCCACCAGGTTGATCCAGCCCAGCGATTCGCCCGCCCGCGCCACGCCCCATCGTTCAGCCGCCGCCGCGTTGATCAGCGGAAAGGTGTGCAGCGTAACGCCGATCAGCAGTGCCAGCCCTCCCAAGACCCACGGCGCAGGCATTGGCATCGTGAAGAGCCCGAACCAGAGGGCGCTCATCCCCACTCCAGTGGCGGCGATCGCCACCCGGCTGACGCCCAGCGCCAGCAGGCGATCGGACACCCGGCCTACCAGCGGGCTGCCTCCCACGTGCCCCAGCACGTACCAGATGCCGATCGTTCCGCCGGCAAGCACCGCGGCGTCCTGCGCGAAGCCCCAGTGCACGCGGTAGACGTCCGAGGCGTAGATCGTCAGCCACCCGGGAATCAACCGTAAAGCGATGATCCCGGCGGCGAAGTACACGCCCAGCAGCCACAGCGCCGGATCGCGGCAGAGGCTGGTCGGCGCCTGGGCTGGCGTGGTTACCGGGGCATCCAGCGGGTGGGGATTGTAGATGGTCATCGGCGGGGCCGATCGCAGCAGCGCCAGGCAGAGCAGCCCAACCACGCCGATCAGCACAGCGATGAGACCGATCGCGCCCCGCCAACCGGCGAGCAGCACCCCGCTTTCCTTCAGAAAATAGATCTGGATGACCGGCAGCAGCACGAAGGCAGCGCCTTCGCCCAGCCCGCCGCCTAGGCCATAGTAGGCGCCGTTGGCCAGGCCGCGCTCGCGCGTGTCGAACCACCGCGCCAGCAGGCTGGCGATCGGGACGAAGCCGCACGCGGCGACGAGGCCGATGCCGATCCGCCAGCTCATCGCTTCCCCGAGACTGTCCGCGGTGGCAAAGCCGGCCAGCAGGCCGGCCACCGCCAGGACGCCCAGCGCAATCACATAGCGGCCGCCGAACCGATCCGCGAGACGACCCCAGGGAACCTGTGCGAGGGCGTACGGGTAAAAAAACGCGGCGCCCAACAGGCCGAGCGCCGCCTTGTCGAGGTGGAGATCCTTGCTGATGTACGTGGCCAGCCCGGTGTAGCTCCAGCGGGTCAGGTGCGAGGTGGCGTAGGCCAGGATGCAACAGCCGAGGATGATCCAGCGGTACCGCACGCCGACAAGGCCAGGCATGGTGCGTATACCTATCACAATAGTTCTTGCGCGGACAAATCAGGCACGGTACCCTGCCGCCGCATGGGGGAGCGAGGCCTGATGGCGCTTCGGGTGGGACATCGTGGGGCCGCCGGGCACGTCACGGGGAACACGCTGGCTTCCATCGCCAAGGCCGTCGCGTTAGGCGTGGACTTCGTCGAGGTCGATGTCCGGGCGACGCGAGATGGGCACCCCGTCGTGTTCCATGATCGCCGGGTGGACGGGACAACCGACGGATCCGGTGCGGTCAGCGAACTGACCGTTGATGAGATGCGAAGGCTACGGACGGCCGACGGCCAGTCCATTCCGACGCTCGAGGACGCGCTCGCTTGCATCAATAACCGGGTCGGACTCATGCTCGACATCAAGTCCCCGGGGATCGCTGAACGCGTCTGGGCGGGTGTGACCGGAAGCGCGTTTGTTCAGCCCGTCATCTATGCCTCGTTTCTCCATGCCGAGATGCTGGCGATCAAACGCCTCGCCTCCGGGGCTCACACCATGGCCCTGCTGGATAGCGTGCCCGTCCGCCCGACGGCGTTTGCGCGAGACGCCGAGGTCACCCATGTCGGGCTGGGGCTCGACTGCGTGAGCGGCGAATTCGTCGGCGCGTTGCAGCGCGATGGGCTGCGCGTCTTCGTCTATACGGTAAACAAGCCGTGGGACATCGCGTGGGTCCGATCGCTTGGTGTGGATGGCATCGTCTCGGATTTCCCGGAGCGGATCGGATGAGCGGGCGGGCGGGACAGCCATGACCGACAAGCAACGCTGGCTGGTCGTCGCGCTCTATGCTGCGGCGATGGCCTACGTCGAGGCTGCGGTGGTCCTGTACCTGCGGACCATGGTTGACCGCCTGGACCCGTATCAATTCCCGCCCGTGACGCTGCCGGATCACCTGGTCCGTGCTGAGATGGTCCGCGAAGTGGCCACGCTGATCATGCTGTTCGCCGTGGGCTGGCTGGCCGGCCGGACGTGGCGCAGCCGCCTGGGCTACACGCTCGTCGCCTTTGGTGTGTGGGACATCCTGTACTACGTCTTCCTGGTGCCACTGAGCGGCTGGCCGCGCTCGCTCCTGGACTGGGACATCCTGTTCCTGCTGCCGTTGCCGTGGTGGGGGCCGGTGCTGGCTCCGGTCAGCATCGCCGTGCTGATGGTCCTGGGAGGGACGTTGGTCAGTCGGTTCGATCGCCCGGAGCGCGCGCTCTGGCCGGGTCCCTGGGCGTGGGGAGCGAATCTCGTCGGAGTCGCGCTCGCGCTGTACGTGTTCATGGCCAACGCCATCGGGGCGGCCGGTGGCGGAGCCGAAGCGGTCGCCCAAGTGCTGCCGACCCAGTTCAACTGGCCGGTGTTTGTCGTGGCCTGGCTGTTGCTGGCCGTCCCGATCGTGGACCTGTGCCGGCAACAGTGGGATCGCCGTTTGACCCCAGAGCCTGAGAATGACAAACTGAACGGCTCTAAATGACCCTGAAGGTGGACGGATCCGTGAGCATTCTCGTTGTGGATGACTCGCCGGAAACCCGAAGCGAGCTGCAGTCGATTCTGGCAGTCGCCGGGTATCAGCAGATCGTGCTGGCGGAATCCGCCCACGAGGCGTTTCAGCGTCTCAGCCTCGCGAATGCGAACGCTCCTGCCGAGGCTGTCGAGGTGGTCTTGATGGACATCATGATGCGCGATACGGACGGGGTGGAAGCGTGCCGCCGGATCAAGGCGGACAAACGCTATCGGGATCTGCCCATCCTTATGGTGACGGCGATAAAGGCGGGGGCATTCCTGGAGACGGCGTTTGCCGCCGGGGCTGCGGACTACGTCACCAAACCGATCAACCGCTTGGAGCTGCTGACACGGATGAGCTCGGCGTTGAAGCTCAAACGCGAAATGGACCGCCGCAAAGCCCGGGAAGAGGAGTTGGAGCAGGCCCTGCAGGAGATCAAAGTCCTGCGGGGGATCCTGCCCATCTGTTCGCGCTGCAAGAAGATTCGGGACGAGCACGGTCAGTGGCACTCCGTGGAAAGCTACATCAAGGGCCATTCCGAGGCGGACTTTTCGCACCTGATCTGCCCGGAATGCCTGGACAAGCACTTCCCCAGGTAACGAACAGGCCGGACCCGCGACTGTTATAATACCTGCACAGGCCAAGGAGGCGGGACACATGTTTCAGGTGACGAAGACGGACGAAGAGTGGCGGCGGATCTTAACGCCGGAGCAGTACCGGGTGCTGCGCCAGGAGGGGACAGAGCGGCCCTTTGCCAACCAATACTACGCGAGCAAGGAGCGGGGCACCTATCAATGCGCCGGATGCGACCTGCCCCTGTTCTCCTCCGACGCCAAGTACGACAGCGACACCGGCTGGCCGAGCTTCTGGAAACCGATTGCCGAAAAGGCCGTCGGCACGAAAACGGATTGGAAGCTGTTCCATCGGCGGACCGAAGTCCATTGCACGCGGTGCGGCGGGCATCTGGGCCACGTGTTCGACGACGGGCCGCCGCCCACGGGCTTGCGCTACTGCATCAATTCCGCCGCGCTGAATTTTGTGCCGGCCTCGGCTCGCTAGCAGAGTCAATCATTCTACTGGAGGGAGACGACGATGGCACTCATCAGCCGGTTTCCAAGATGTGTGAACCCTCACGCCTCGGTGATCTCGCTCGCCCTGGTGTTGGTTCTCGGATTCGCGCCGGTCGTGGCTGCGGTAGAGGAATTGCCGCGTGAAGCGGCGTTGCCGCTCACGCTGGCGAATAAGGCCGCGGCTGCCGCGCAGGAAAAGTGCAAGCAGGACGGCTATCGCGTGAGCGTGGCGGTGGTGGACCGGGCGGGCGTGCTCAAAGTGCTGATGAGGGGAGACGGCGCGGGTCCCCACACGACCAACAGCAGCAGCAAGAAGGCCTATACCGCCGCCAGCCTGCGCCGGCCGACCAGTGAACTGGCTGAGCTGGTCGCCAAGACGCCGCCTCTCCAGGGGCTGAGGGACATCGACGACAAAACCCTCATCCTCGGCGGTGGCCTGCCGATCGAGATCGGAGGCGAGATCGTCGGGGCGATCGGAGTCGGCGGCGCGCCGGGCGCTCATCTGGACGACGCCTGCGCCCAGGCCGGGCTGGACAGCATCGGCGCGGCGCCCAAGGTGCCGCCACCCGCAGCAAAATAAGACGCCCGTCATCGTAGATATACGACACCGAGGGCGATCAGCGCCAGGATGAGCGCGAAGGTCGAAGTCCACAACGCCCACGCCAGCGCCTTCTCCAGTTTCCCTAGTTGTACGGTCAGTTGTTCGATGAGCTGTAATTGCGCGGCCATGCGTTGTTCCAACTCTTGCAGGTGCACGCCTGTGTCCGCGACCTGACTCTTCTCCCGCTGCTGTTCTTTCTTCAGAGTCTTGACGGTGGCGATGATTTCCGGGACCGTCGGTACGACGAATCGGAGCAGGGCACCGATGAGCTTCCAAGGCACAGGCATGTCGGATTCTCCTAAACCGCGTCAAACCTCCGCGAGCTTCTTCACCAGCTTACGCTCATCGGCTTTGGTTTTCACTTCGCCGTTCAGGCGCGCCTCGAGCAGGCGGTCCAGGATCTTCTTATAGACCGGGCCGGGCTTGATGCCCAGGGCTTTCAGGTCAGTTCCATTGAGCGAGGGCTTCACGTGCTGCTGGGTGGTCACGTAGGCCGAGACCAGACGCGCGATATCCTTGGACCTGGCCTTGGCGACGAGCAGGATGAGTCCTTCATCCGGAAGGTCGGCTAGGGTTCGATACGTTTCCGAAGGTTTGGGGGACCGTTGTCGGACCAGGGAGCGCAGAGCCGGCGCCAAGTGCCTCTTGGCCAGACTGATCTTGTGCGCCTGTTCACCTGGGAGCGCCAATCGCTTCACCACTGCGTGAGTGGCCGACTCACTCAGCTCGTCCATGAGGCCTATGAAATAGACCAGCGCTCGATCGAACGGGCGTCTGGGGAACCGCTTCGTCCACCAGGCGAGCGATTTCCCAAGGTCCACCAGGAGGCCTGCGAGATGAGAGGTCAAGGCCAAGTCGGCGTGGAGAAAGCGCAGGAGGTCGAACTCGGCCATACGCCGGATCGCACGGGTGGGGGCCTGCTCCGAAAGCAGTCGCATGACCTCATTCCGCAAGCGTGGGCCGGAGAGCCGGCGGACGAGATCGGACGCAGCTGCTTCCTTGAGCAGGGTCAACGTGTGTTTCTCGATGTGGAAGCCGAACCGCTGCTCAAAGCGGATGGCTCGAAACACACGGGTCGGGTCGTCCACGAAGCTGCGGGCATGGAGGACGCGGATGACCTTGCGTTCCAGATCGCGCTGGCCTCCGTAGAAATCCACGAGCTCCCCGAAGTGGCTCGCGTTCAAGCGGATGGCCAGCGCGTTGATGGTGAAGTCCCGGCGGTAGAGATCGTCCTTGATCGAACTCGGTTCGACTGTGGGCAGGGCGGTTGGGTGGGCGTAGGATTCGCACCGGGCGGTCGCCACGTCCAGCTTGAAGCCGTCCGGGAAAACAACGAGAGCTGTGGCAAACCGGTCGAAAACTTTCAGGCCGGCTCCGTACCGGTCGGCCAAGCGCCGCGCGAAGGCCATGCCGTCGCCTTCCACGGCAATGTCCACGTCCAAGTTTGTATACCCCAGCAGGAGATCCCGGACTAGACCGCCGACCAGATACGCCGACACACTCGTGGCATCGGCCAGCCGACCTATCTCTTGGAGCCGCTTGAAGATTTTCGCCGGCAGGCGACGGTGCATTAGCGCGCGCAGATTGCGGTGGCCTTGCGAGATGACTGGCTTCATCGTCACCGGATTGTAACAGGACCGAAAGCAAGGTGCGATGAAAGGCCACGATTCGGTTGACAACCGTGCAATTGTGGCCTAGATAATGGGGCGGCTGCCATCATCCTTTTATAGACTCTTCTGAAAGGAGGTCATCTATGGCACTGCGATTGGGAGACGAAGCGCCGAACTTCACGGCGGATACGACCGAGGGTAAGATCAATTTCCACGAATGGCTGGGCAATGGCTGGGGCATCCTGTTCTCACACCCCAAGGATTTCACGCCGGTATGCACGACCGAACTGGGGTACATGGCGCGGGTCAAGGGCGAGTTCGAGAAGCGCGGCGTCAAAGTGATCGCGATCAGCGTGGACCCGCTGGAGTCGCACAAGGGGTGGACGAAAGACATCAATGAGACGCAACACTGCACGGTGAACTTTCCGATGATCGCCGACCCTGAGAAAAAGACCGCCATGCTGTATGACATGATCCATCCCAATGCCGCGGACAACATGACAGTCCGGTCGGTGTTCGTGATCGGCCCGGACAAGAAGATCAAGCTCATGATCACCTATCCCGCTTCGTGCGGCCGCAACTTCGAGGAACTGCTGCGCGTGGTGGATTCCTTGCAACTCACCGCCAAGTTCAAGGTGGCGACGCCGGTCAACTGGAAGGATGGGCAGGACTGCATCATCGTCCCGTCGGTGAGCGACGACGACGCCAAGAAGCTTTTCCCGAAGGGCTATCGAGCGGTCAAACCCTACCTGCGCTACACGCCGCAGCCGAACAGGTAACCCGCGGCTTCGAAGGGGACGGAGTCGACTCCGTCCCCTTAGGTGGTCGCGGTGGCCTTTGAGGCTCTGCTGTTCAGCGGAGGCACGCGTGAGCGAGGCGCAGGGGATCGATCACTACCTGGCCGGGCTGCTCTCGGAGCGGGGACTCTCCGCGAACACGGTGGCGGGGTATCGGCGTGATCTTGCCAAGCTGCAGGCTTTCCTCGAGCTGCAGGGGCGCAAAACCCCTGTAGCGCTGTCCCGCGCGGATATCCCGCGACTGCTGGAGTTCTTGCGGGGTCAGGGCCTGGCCTCTCCCTCGGTGGCGCGGTGCCTGGCTGCGTGCCGTGGATTCTACCGGTTTCTCCTTCGCGAGGGCCATCTCCGCCACGATCCGTTCCTAGACGTCACCGTGCCCACCGGGTCGCGGCGGCTTCCCAAAGCGCTGAGCATTGCCGAGGTGCAGCGCTTGCTGGACGCCCCCGGCCGGAACGATGCCGGAAGAGGCCGCCATCCTGAAGCCCTGCGCGATGACGCCATGCTCGAAGTCCTTTACGCGACCGGGCTTCGCGTCTCCGAACTGGTCAAACTGGACCTCGATACCATCAACCTCTCAGCCGGCTTTCTCCGCGCCACCGGCAAGGGGTCCAAGCAACGCGTGGTGCCACTCGGGGCGGTGGCGATCCGGAAGCTGCGCCGCTATCTGGCTTCAGGGCGCCCCCATTTGCTCAAGAGCCGCAGCTCCAACTGTCTTTTCGTGACACGTTCCGCGCGGGGCCTGACGCGGCAGGGATTCTGGAAAATCCTGCGTCGCTATGCCCGCGACGCGCGCATTCGACGGCCGATCTCTCCGCACATGTTGCGGCATTCCTTCGCCACGCACCTCCTGGAGCGCGGGGCCGATCTGCGGGTGGTGCAGAGCCTGCTGGGGCACGCCAATATTACGACGACCCAGATCTATACCCACGTTGAGCGTGGGCGATTGAAGCACCTCCACAAGCGCTTCCATCCGAGGGGGTAAGTCGTGTCGAGGGGAGCCATCTACAGGGGTGACAATGCTGGGAGTCGGTTGACAGGACGGCAGGGAGTTGTTAGTATGCGAGTCGATTTTTACGAGTGATGCGGATTTATTTTTGCATCTGTTTGGGCGGATAGCTCAGCTGGTCAGAGCGCTGCCCTTACAAGGCAGAGGTCACAGGTTCGACCCCTGTTCCGCCTACCACCTTTTTTGCTACGACTGTATTTTGGGGCCGTCGTTCAGCCTGGTTTAGGACGCCAGATTGTCAATCTGGAAGTCGCGGGTTCAAATCCCGTCGGCCCCGCCATTTTCTTGTGTGCGCCGCACAACGGCGTGGGACGACACATCCGCGAAGATGAGGGGGGGCGCGCGTCATGCTGTTTCATTCGGGTCTCTTAGATCTCCTATCCTCCCTGGGACTGGTCTCCAAGATCGTCCTCCTGATCCTGTTGATCTTCTCCATCGGGTCGTGGACCGTGATCCTGTACAAGTGGCGGTTCTTCCGCCGTCAGGAAGCCGCGGACCTGCGTTTCCTGAAAACCTACCGGCGCAACGAGTCTCCACTCGCGGCTTCCCGTGATCTGCACCTGCACCGAGACAGTTCGGCGGCCGCGGTCTTCGCTGAAGTCGCCCGGTGCTATCAACTCGGCGGGAACGGGAATCCGGGCTCTCGGCTGGCGATCGAGGGGGTGGGTGAGGGCGAGCCGGGACTGCCGACCCAGCGCGCCGTAGAGCGAGTCCTGGCGCACGCGATCCAGGAACAGATCACCCGGACGGAGACAGACCTGCCGTTTCTCGCCACGACCGGAAACATCACCCCGTTCATCGGGCTGTTGGGAACCGTGCTCGGTATCATCGACGCCTTCCGGGAGATCGGCGTGCAGGGAACGGCCAGCATCGCGGCGGTCGCGCCGGGTGTGGCCGAGGCTCTGGTGGCGACGGCCGCCGGGCTGTTCACGGCCATTCCGGCGGTCATCGCGTACAATTATTTCCTGACGCGGGTCCGTAGGATGGCGTTCCAGATGGACCGCTTCGCGATCGAGCTGACCAACGCGCTGGAGATGCGGGGTCTCCAGGAAGACGCGAGCCGACCATGATCGAAGCCCGCCGCCGCCGGTTCCTCGCCGAGATCAACGTGATCCCGTTGGTGGACGTGGTGCTGGTGCTGCTGGTGATCTTCATGGTGACGGCCCCGATGCTCTACCGTGGCATGGACATCACGTTGCCCCAGTCGGCGACCAATACGATCAAGCCAGAGCAGCGGGTGGTGCTCACGGTCGAGCGGGATCGCCGCATCTATATCGACAAGGATCCGGTCCCCCTGGGCTTGCTCCAGACGAGGCTGGACGCGCTGCGCCACAAAGACCCTGGAGTCTCGGTGTTTCTCCGGGCCGATCAGTCGGTTCCCTACGGGACGGTCGTGGAGGTCATGGACAGCGTCAAGAAGGCGGGCATTGCAAAGCTGGGTATGGTCACCGACCCGCTGAGTCCTCATGAGGAGCGGATCCCATAAGGCGCGCGGCTGAAATTCCCATGACGGCCGGCATCCCCTCTGACATGCGGCGCACCGCTCTGGTCTCTCTGGTGGCCCACGTGGCCGCCTTGGTGGCCCTGACGACGGTCCCGTTGACGAAGATCCCGCCGAGGGGTGCCTCAACCATCGAGGTGCTGCTTGTGTCACCGTCGGCGCCGGCTCAGGTCGAGCCAGCCCCTGTTCCGCAGCTGAAGCCCGCTCCGCCTCACGCTCCGCCGAAGACAGCCACGACCACGCCGAAAGTTGCGACAGCGACCCCGTCGCCCAAGGCGGCGTTGTTGCAGAAGCATCTCCAGGAGATCACCGTGCCCAAGGATGTGGTCCCGGTCCTTCCTGCGGAGAAAACGTCAAAGAGCCAGCCAAAACCATCTACTGTCCCGCTGGCCAAACCACGAGTGGAACAAGAGGCACCCCAGACGCAAACCGAACCTTTATCACCGAAGCCCCCGTCTTCACGGGATCTTGCCGAAGCCCTCAAAAAGGCCGAGGAGTCCCTGGCCCAACCAGCCCCTGCGCCTGTCACGAAGCCGCTTGCTCCGACCCAGGCTCCGGCACCCCCGTCGCAGACGAGCGAGGAGATCAGGAAACTGCTCGATACTCCGCCGGCGCCGGCCGAGCCCGCGCCGGTCCAGAAGGTGCAACCTCCGGCCGTCGCGCGCGCCCCTCAAGGAACGGCTGCAGTGGTTCACCCCGCCGCCGTGGAGCGCTGCCCGCCCAAGGCGC
>Ga0209055_1001718_pt1 | contig 14264 bp, 14 predicted proteins | sample GraSoiAngelo_110_FD_185875 | JGI IMG/M metagenome (GOLD analysis project Ga0209055, IMG submission 185875) | Grasslands soil microbial communities from the Angelo Coastal Reserve, California, USA - 14_0903_12_30cm (SPAdes) (version 2) | ecosystem: Environmental > Terrestrial > Soil > Grasslands ... | reverse complement strand
CGCGCGCCAGGTGCGCAAGAAAAAGAACGACCCGCGCATCGCCACCTATCAGATCGATCGCAACATCAACTACACCAACTTCTGCACTGAGTACTGTTCGTTCTGCGCGTTCTATCGCCCGTTGGGCTCGCGCGACGGCTACCTGCTGTCGTTCGAGGCCATCTACGAGAAGATCGAGGAGATGCTCGAGCTCGGCGGCACGGGCATCCTGATGCAGGGCGGGCTGCATCCGGACCTGCGCATCGAGTACTACGAGAACCTGCTGCGCTCGATCAAGCAGCGCTACCCGCGCGTGCACCTGCACTGCTTCTCTGCCCCGGAGATTCTCAATATCGCCGAGGTCTCCGGCCTTACCCTGCGCGACACCATCGCGCGGCTGAAAGACGCCGGCCTCGATTCCATCCCCGGTGGCGGCGCCGAAATCCTCGACGACGAAGTTCGAGAACGCATCTCGCGCCTGAAGTGCACCAGCGACGAATGGGAAGAGATGCACCGCACCGCGCACTCGCTCAACCTGCGCACTACCGCCACGATGATGTTCGGCTGCGGTGAGGAATACCGCCACCGCGTGAGCCACTTCGAGCGCCTCCGCCGTCTGCAGGAAACTACAGGCGGTTTCACGGCGTTCATTCCCTGGATGTTCGCCCCGGAAAATACCCCGCTTGGAAAGAAAGTTCCAGAGGCCACCGCTGTCGATTACCTGAAGACACTCGCCATCAGCCGGCTCTATCTCGACAACATTGACCACATCCAGTCGAGCTGGCTCACGCCGGGCATCAAGGTGTGCCAGGTGGGCTTGCAGTTCGGCGCCGACGACGTGGGCAGCATCCTGATCGAGGAAAACGTCGTTTATGCCGCGGGCGTGCGCAACCGCACCAACGAAGCCGAGCTGCGCCGCATCATCCACGACGCCGGCTACATTCCCGCCCAGCGCGACACGCTCTATCGCACCTATTTCCTGAAGTAGCCTGCATCTCCAGACGCGGGGGTTCCGTAAAAAACTTAAAGGCCCCGCCTCTGAAGAGGCAGGCCACAGTTGAAACCTTGACGAAGCCTGCGCAAACGGAGGATCACTCCCCCTGTGCTTTGTGGACGGTGATCTCGACTTCGACGCCTTCGGGGAGGTCGAGTGGCTCGGCGGGATGCAGAGCGCCATGGCGATAGCGCGCGCGAATGCGACGAGTTTCGAGTTTCGTCTTCGGGGTCTTGGGCGGTGCAAGAGAAGCGCTGGCCGCGGGTTGAACGCTGACGCTTGACTCGTCATGCGTTCCGTCGAGCGCGGCGTTCGCGAGCGCGTCGGCTTCGTGGTTCGCTTCGCGGGGGATACTTTCAATCTGAAAGTAGGCGAGTCCCGCTGCCAGCCGCCGGGCGCGCTCGTGCAGCGGGCGGAGATCCGTGCTCTTAACTTTGTAGACTCCTTGCATCTGGCGGACCAGCAGCTCGGAATCGCTCCGCACGCGCAGCTTGCGGATACCGTGAGCGGAGGCGTAGTCGAGCGCGGCGATCAACGCGTAGTATTCGGCGACATTGTTGGTCGCGCGGCCCAGATACTTGCCGAGTGAAGCAAGCGGCTGGCCGTCGGGCCGACGAATGATCACGCCGTAGGAAGCGGGTCCGGGGTTGCCCCGCGCTGCACCGTCAATGTGGGCGATATACACGTCGGTGGGCTGGCTGGGTTCGGAGAAGAGTCGAGCCGAGCGCGGTGGCTGCGATTTGGGATGTTGCTTCATGCTGGCAGGATCACTGAGAAATTTGCAGCGGCTGAGCTTCCCCAACAGCCCCGCCCCTGAATAGGCGGGGCGCAGGGGCTGCGGCTAGCCTTCACTGGTTTGCGCCATGGGTGCCTGCGCCACCGGCTGATCGGTGTAATACAGGATGCGCGTGCAGGACTCGCAGTGGAAAATCTCGTGGGAAGTTTCGCGGCGAAGCTCCTGGTAGACGTGGGGGCGCACGCGAACGCGGCAGAGCATGCAGGTTTCGTCGCGCACTTCCGCCAGAGCGACGCCGTTATGGCGCCGGGCGATGCGCTGGTAGTGGTCCAGCAGGTCTTCCGGAATAGTAGTCACGGCCCGCTCGCGCTCGGCAATATCGGCTTCAAGCTCTTTCTGCGCCGCCGCCTGCTCGGCATCGATCGCCTGACGGTCGGCCTGGGCCGCGGTCTCGACTTCTTTGAGGGCGCGCTCGTCGGCCTTCACCTGACGCTCGTACTCTTCGCCTGCGACCATGCGCTCGAGCAAGCGGTCCTCAGCCTTGGCGATTTCGGCCTCGGCGTTCGCAATTTCGTGTTGGAGGGCTTTGTAGGCCTCGTTGGTCTTCACCGCGGCGGTCTGGTCCTTGTACTTGCGAAGTTTATCTTTCCACTGCTCGACGTCGAGCTCGTACCGCTTGCGGTCTTTGAGGCTGGTGATCAGGGTTTCCTTGGCTGTGGCGAGTTGCTGTCGCGCGGTGGCCGCGCCCGCATCAATCTCAGCCAGGCGCTTTGGGAAGCTGGCCACTAGCGTGCGGAGCTCGTTAAGCCGCAAATCAATGACTTGCAGCCCAATCAAATGTTTGATGTCGGGATGCATTCTCAATTCATCTTACCATAGCGCCTCACCAACGCTGGTCAGTCTCGCCACTACACTTGCCGGGAGAGTTTGCGCGGCCCGAATCCTCGCACCAGGGGAAATTGAGAACTCCCCCTTTTTCCCTTTTCCTTTTGCTCTTTTCACTCTGTACAATGCGCCGCGTTCACCGCGAGGAGGGAGCGATGCCACACGTGCAAATTACCTGGGTGGAGGGCCGCACGGCTGACCAGAAGCGCAAGGTCGTCGAGCGAATCACAAAGGCTCTCGAAGAAGAAGGGCGCGCGAAGCGCGAAAATATCCACGTTGCCTTTTTGGACGTGCCCGCCACGAATTACGCCGAGGCGGGCGTGCTGGTGGCCGACCAGAAGCGCAGCCCATGAGGCATCGCCGGGGGACTCACATTCCGACTAATGAAAGGTCGACTCTATGCACGGCCAAGCGCCAACGTGTCGGCGGGGCGCGCTTTTAGCCTGAGGGACGGAGCTCACGGCGGACGAGAGTGGCATCAATGAAGTAACCAATGCCGATGGCCACCGGGATGATGCCGAAGGCCGCTGGAATCAGCGCGTTGCGCTCGAGCAGCGAAATCAGCGCGAACGTCAGTGAGTAGCCTAGCCCGCCGCACACTAATAGGATGCCTGAGCGGCGCGAGCGCTGCGGATGGGCCAACTCCGGCTCAAACGGAACATTCAAACCCTTAGCGATGGCCGCCAGCCGCTCTTCGCTCTTCAGCTTCCGGACGCGGTAGAAAGCATAAATTGCGGCCATGGGGATGCTGCAAACCAACACCACTGCGGCGAACCCAATCATTTCTTCGGACATCATCCTCTCCCTTTTCCGCGGTTTCCGCGGGAGAGCCTGGCGTTTCTTCAACCGTGCTCATGAGAGAGGTACGCAGCTCCGCATGACAATGTTCCCTGGTGGGTTTGTCATTAGCACAGTTTCCACGCTGCAGGCCTCACTCGCTTTGCTGCACCTGTAGGGTCTGGTCCACGATGATTGTGGGATGACCCGGCCCGGAGGTTTTCCCCGGCGGGGCGTTGTAGCGAGCAGTAACATGGAAACTGCCCGCCGTTATTTCGACCGAGTAGGTGTAGCCATCGCGGCCGGAGCGAGACATCGTGAGGCTGCCGCTCCGAATCAGCTCCTCGAGGCTGGCGTATGAACCGTTTTGAGCGAGATACGCCCGTTCGGCCTGCGCGATGGCCAGCAGGTCATTCTGCACGCCGGTGAGGCTCACAGCCTCCATGGGGTTGCTGCCGGCGCCGTCTGGCTGCATGTGTTTCAGATAGAAATAATAGCCGCCGAGCACGATGGCCGCGACGATGACGAGGGAAATGAGAGCGCGCATGACGGTGTTATTGTCTCGCGGCGGTGCAGGGGGCCGCAAGGCCGTAGTCCGTACGCATGTATCATAGACGCATAGCGCAACCTGTAGAAACTGACCCGCTGGCGTTTGGCAAGCGCTGATATACTTTTTGTTTCACCGCCTCCCCCTTCCTGGCGGAGCGCGAACAGCCGAGAAGACTCGGGATGTCCTCTGTTGTTGTAAATGTGGACTGGAATGCGGTCGCCAAGGTTCGCGAGTACGAACTGGTGGAGGCCCGCAACCTGCAACTGGCGATGGTGCCGGCCGAACCGCTGCGGTCGCACGGGATTGAGGTGGCGAAAAGTTTTCTCCCCGCGGCTGAGGTGGGCGGAGATTTCCTGGACTATTTTCTACTGTCAGACGACAAGGTGGGTTTGTATGTGGGCGACGTGACTGGCAAAGGCCTGCCCGCAGCCCTCTATGCCTCACTGGTGCTGGGCACGCTCCGCGGCATTCACAAGACGGGCATGCCTCCGAGCGAAACCTTGGAGCTGCTGAACAACCGCCTGCGCGTGCGTGCCATCCAGGCGCGCTACTGCGCGGTGCAGTACGCGGTGTTTGACCCTGCCACCCAGGCGCTATGCTACGCGAATGCTGGCCTGCCCGGCCCGCTGCACATCTCAGCGCGGGGCTGCTGCGAATTGCTCGAGGGGGGGATGCCTTCCGGCATGTTTGACTCCGTGCGTTACGCCCTGCAGACCGTGCAACTTCATCCCGGCGACGCCTTCCTGTTCTTCACCGACGGCCTCATCGAGGCGCGTAACGCGCAAGAAGAAGAATTCGGCATCGAGCAGCTCCAGGAAATCTGCGCACAGAATCATACCGCAGCCGCCGAAGCGCTGGTGGCGCGCATTTCCGCCGCGGTGGATCGGTTCGTCGGCGGCACTCCGCAATACGACGATATGGCCTTGGCGGTGCTCAAGCTCGACCACGACGGCCGCTAGGGCCGGTGCTTGCAGCGGAATTCCTTTTCGCCCCGGGTTGATGTCGTTCTGCCCTATTCGCGATACAACCAGCCTGCCACCAACGCGGCCAGGACTGCGCCCACCCACATATCCAGCATCCACCACAGCGGAAAGGCACGGCTGATGGGCGACCAGGCCGCTGTGCTCAGATTAAGCGGGAAGCCGGCAGCAAAGCCGATCAGTAAACCCACCTGGAGTGCCGTGCCGGGACCCGCGCCGCGCGTGGCTCGTACTGAGGCGTAGAACCAAGCGAGGATGTAGGCCAGCACGAACTGGGTGAGAATCCAGATTCCTACGAAAAACGGGTAGCGTGGCTGCGCAAGAAAGGTGCCGGCTTGCTGGGCGGCTGCGTAGCGGTCTCTGAGCACGCCTACGTTGATAGCTATACTCCACAGATTCCACACTACACCGCCGGCGAGGGCGCCGAGCAGAACCCGGCCGGAATTCACTGGAGCCATGGATCACCTCTCCGGGGCGAAAATCGAGGGAAACCTAGGGTAGGCGGCGGATGCTAGCGCCGCCGGGCGCGCGTGTCAAGGAGCGCGTGGATAAAGCGAAAGCGGTTATCCGGCCGGCTCTTGGCGCGTCGGGCCGCGCCCCTATATTACGTTTCAACAAGAGCTTTTCGCCAATATCACCGAAGGCCGTCCAGGCATCCGCAACACTGCACTACATTATTGAATTGAGCGAATAGCGCGTTGAAAAGAGAGAGCGTCACTTAGGGCCGGGGTCAAACTTCGCGCCACATTCCGGGCAATAACGAGGGGCGCCAATGTGTACGAATTCCTCCCCACATTTGGAGCACTTCCAACCTTCGACCGTGGCTGCCTTATAGTCGTGAGTGCGCGTGCAAGTTGTCAGGGTTTCTTTCATTGTTCCTCCAGGGACCCACGCAACCTTGGTGGTTTCATGCTGCGACAGAAAACTAACCAGAGCATTAGAAAACATCCATGAAGACTCTCTGCGCCTTCGCGTCGGCATCTTGATCGCTCACATTAACGTATTGCATGGACGAAGGCAGGCTCTTGTGGCCGAGGCATTGTCGTATCAGGAATGCGCTGGCGTTTTGACGACCGAGCAGCAGCGTCCCGAGCGTGTGCTTGAGAACATGGAAGTGAGTCTTGCCGCGTGCGATCAATGGATTCAGTGATTTACCTGGGGTGGATATCGGGACGCATGCCCGGCGGCAGCGCATAAGCAAAAAACGGAGGCGCCACACCGAGGCGTCGCAGGTAAAGAGCGAGCTGCGCCTTGTGATGGATTTCGTGCTCCACCACGTACCACAACCAGGACCGCAGCGGCCACTCCACTGGGACGTTAGGCACAACGACCAAAGTGTCCAGGCGTGCCACCGGCAGTGTGTCCAGTTTTTCGAGCGTGAAGGCGCGGGTTCCGTTCAGGCGCTCGCGAATCAGTTTGCGGGTGAGCCGCTCGGCCACGGGCTCCAGGCGGCTGAAGTTCCAGTCGCTCGCCAGCAACCCGCGCATGTAGAAGTCCTCGATTTGGGCGATGTGCACGAATTGCTCGGCAAAGGTACGCAGGGCGTCGAGCGGCCGCCAGTCGAGCTTGGCGTCCGGCACCAGATCGAGCGTCTGCAGCGTGACGCTGCGATAGCGCTCCAAGTGCTCGCGCAGAACGCTCACTTCGTAGTTTGTCGCGGGGGTCGGTGCGGTCACGATGGGCTCCGGCGATGGGATAGCTCCGGATCGGCAAACCCCAAACCGGAGCCTCAGGGAGGGCTATTGTCTCACTCTTGCGGCGTGTCGCGCCGGAATCTTATCGGCAACGCAGCTTCAGCCAAATCGGCTGCCACGAATCTAGATCCAAATGCGGATTCCGATCGGACCGGCGGCGCTACTTGCCCGGCTGCCCCACGCCCAGGTCGTCGAGCACCTTGAGCACCTGCTCGGCGGTGGCGCGAACTTTGTAACTCTCAGACAGGTTGACCCAGCGGACCGTTGCGCTGGGGTCAAGCAGAAACTCCGCTGGCCGGGCAATGTCGGCGCCGCCAATGCCGCCTCCAGCATGCAGCAAGTCGTAGCGGCGAATGACTTCCGCCTTGGGGTCGGAGAGAAACGTTAAGGTGTAACCCTGCTTCTCGCTATGTGCCCGCGTGACCTCAGGCGGGTCCACGCTGATGGCCACAATGCGCACACCGCGCGCGGTGAATTTCTCCAGCTTCTGCTGAAAACTCCGCAACTCGGAGTTGCAGTACGGTCACCAGTAGCCTCGGTAGAAAATCAGCAGCGTCCACCTCGCGTTCTTCTTGCTGGCGGCTTCGCCGGCCTGCCCCGATGGTGTCACCGCGAGGAGATCGGAGAGCCTCACTGGCTTGCCCGACGAGTCCGGCAGCGTAAAGTCAGGCGCTTTCTGACCAACCTGCGGCGCGCCCCTCGAGGGCGGCAGTTGAGCCTGGGCTAAGTAGGCGAAGGCCAGCGGCAAAATCGCAAGGGCGGCCAATTTCAGAGGAAGCTTTGCGTGGCGTTTCATGAGGCGGTCCTTTTCATTGTTGACGCCCACTTGAGGGAGGCGCGGGGCGAGCTACACTCTGCCTCCACTTGGATGCTCGCAAGGCCCGGGGGTTTCAACTTATTTCCTCGCCGGCCAGCGCGCTCCAATCCTTGCTTAACAGATTCCGCGCAGCAGGCACGCGGGGTACAGAGATTACGCCCCTGAGTTGCCGGGAAAGAACAGTCGCCCCCGTTCCCGTTTGACGCCGCGCAGACATTCCAGTATCAACGGTCAAGTAAGAGCTTTTCCCTTGGAGATATGGAGACTCAATATGAGAACCCGCTCCCCGCTCGTGTGTGCACTCGTCGTTTTGCTCTGTCTAGCATTGGTTGTTCCTCCGGACGTCGCGGCCCAGGCCGGACAGCACGCCGGGCAGGTTACCCGCATGATCCCGGCAGTGAACATCCAACGGGGCGCGCAGCAGTTGGCCGCGGCGGCGCAGGCGCCGGTCAACTGGGAAGACCTGGTGAACACGCAGCGCCAGGGCCGCGCGCGCATCGGGCTGGACGACGGCTCGGTGCTCAATGTCGGTTCGGAATCGAGCCTGCGCGTCACTAAGCATGACCCCGGCGCGCAACAGACGCAGATCGATCTGATCTACGGTCGGATTCGGTCGAACGCAGTGCGCCTGGCGCGGCCCGATGCCAAATTCGAGGTGCACACACCGGTCGGGGTGGCCGGCGTGGTGGGCACGGACTTTTATGTTTTCTACCGGAGAGACCTGATGCTGCTGGTTGTCTTAGAGGGCAAGGTGCGGTTCTGCAGCTTAGCTGGGCAGTGCGTGGACGTTCTGGCGGGGATGATCTCCACCGTCCGCGGCAACAACCAGCCCCCCGACCAGCCCACACAAGCCACTCCATCCCAGTTGACCGAAGCTGCATTAAGCACCGAGATCGTCGAAACCACCGCAGCGGCAGCTCATCACCTGAACCCTTGGATGGTGGTGGGGCTGGTGATCTTGGCAGCAGCGCCGGCTATAGCCTTCCCGCTGGCCACGCGGGGCAAGACGCCGACACCTCCGCCGCAGGGTTGCGGGCAATTCGTGACGGGCTGTAAAGGCGTCGGTGGCGCGGCGGTGTCCGGCTCCCGGTAGAGGGCAGCCTCCCTCGAAGCCATTTCCGTCTTCTGTTCCATCCGCAGTCTTGCCTGCGTTCTGTAGGTGCGCTGTCGCAATTGACGCACTGGCCCGCCGAATCTAAGATACTGAGGCTCGATAGTACTGCAGCTCTTGTGCAAGGCGATTCTTTGGGGGGTTCCGGAATGAAAAAGTTGAAGGCCGCGCTTCTGTTGCTCGGCGGGGTGTGGTTGCTCGCGACACCGGGCTGGGCGCAGACGGCGCCGAGTCATCCTAAAGCTGCGTCCACCTCAGCTACGCCTGCCGCGGTGCGCCCGCCGCAGCTTCGCGTAGTGAGCCACACGACGGCTAACGGCTTGCGGGTGGTGATGGTGGAAGACCAGGCCGCGCCCGTGATCAACCTACAGGTTTGGTATCACGTCGGCTCGAAAGATGAAAAGCCGGGACGCACCGGGTTCGCGCACCTGTTCGAGCACCTGATGTTCAAGGGCTCGGCGCATGTGCCCCCGGAGCAGCACTCACGCATCGTCGAAGCGGTGGGCGGGTTTGACAACGCGTATACCAACGACGACGTCACCGTGTACTGGGAAACCTTCCCCAGCAACTTCCTCGAACGCGTGATCTGGCTCGAAGCCGACCGGATGGGCAGCCTCAACGTGGACGAGGCCAATTTCCAGTCTGAGCGCGAAGTGGTCAAGGAAGAACGCCGCTTGCGCGTGGAGAACCGCCCGTACGGCCTGGTGATCGAAGACCTGTATGCCGTGGCCTTCAAGGTGCACCCGTACCACCACACCACCATCGGCAGCATGGACGATCTGAACAAAGCTACGGTCGAGGAAGTGCGCAGCTTTTTCCGGACCTACTACCGCCCGGATAACGCTACGTTGGCGATTGTTGGCGATTTTGCGGCCGCAGACGCAATTCGCTGGGTGGAGAAATACTTCGGTGGCATCCCGCGCGCCGTGCAGCCGGTCCCGCGCGTCACCGTACAGGAACCACCGCAGCAGGCCGAGGTGCGCGTGAGCAAGTCGTACCCGAACACACCCTTGCCCGCGGTGGTGATTGGCTACAAGATGCCTGCACTCTTCACGCCCGACTCCTATCCGCTCAACCTGGCCTCGAATATCCTTTCGGCGGGCGAGAGCAGCCGGCTCTACCGCAAGCTGGTGTACGAGGATCGCGCGGCGGTACAGGCCGCCGGCTTCGGCAACTTCACCGAGCAACCGAATCTCTTCTTTGCCTTTGCGGTCATGAATCAGGGCAAGGGCGCGGAGGAGGGCGAAAAGAGCATTGAGGCGGTGCTTCAGCAGTTGAAGAACCAGCCGGTGGACGCCAAAGAACTCGAAAAGTCCAAGAACCAGGAGATCTCCGCCTTCATCCTCGGCCGCGGCACGGATCAGCAGAAGGCCGATGCCCTCGGCAAGTATGCGGTGCTGGGGAAGGACGCCGGCCTGATCAACACTGAGCTCAACCGGTTTCTGCGGGTGACACCGGCGGATATTCAGCGCGTAGCCCGCGAGTACTTCGTGCCCAACCGGCGCACGGTGCTGGTGGTCGAACTGCCCAAGGCGCCGGAAAAAAAGTAGGCATGTGGAATGCCGCGCCGTGTTCTTGCGTCGCCCCTGCCCTCAGGTGGCGATGTCATTCCCGCAATCGAAGTGACGCAGTCAAGTGTTTAGATTCGAGGAGCCAATGATGAAGCGGAGAGGAATCGTCATTCTTAGCGTTTTCTTGCTGGGGGTGTTGGGGTTCGTTTGCGGGTCGCATGCGGCGTCCCAGGCCTTCGTGCAGGCGGACCAAACAGGAGCTGCGGCGCAAAAGCCCAAGGCGCAGGAAGCGCCCGCGCCGAAGCCCGCGCCGAAAAAAGGTGTATCCGAGGCGGTGCAGGCCGAGGCGAAGCTTGAGCCGAAGATGCCTGCGGGCGCGCCCGGTAAGCCCTTCCACTTCCCGAAGCCGGCAACCAAGGCCCTGGCCAACGGCCTGAGCGTTTTCGTGGTGTCCGGGAGTAAGGAGCCCTCAGTCACTGTTCGCCTGGTGCTTACCGCTGCCGGCTCACTGTACGACCCGGCCGGCAAGCCGGGCGTGGCGGCGATGACCGCGAACCTGCTCACGCAGGGGACCGGGAAGCGCTCGGCACAGCAGATTGCCGAGGCGATCGACTTCGTCGGCGGTTCGCTTTCCGCCAGCGCTGATCACGACGGCGCCTACATTACCGTGACCGTGGTTAAAAAGGATTTCGACCTGGCGATGGACTTGTTGTCCGACGTGACGCTCCATGCGGAGTTTAAGAGCGAGGAGCTCGAGCGCCGCCGCCAGCAATTGCTCTCCGGGCTGCAATTACAGTACTCCGACCCCAGCTATCTGGCATCTGTCACGTTTGACCGCGTCGTGTACGGCCAGCATCTTTACGGCCTGCCGGACGAAGGGACGCCGGAGTCGGTGCGCGCTCTGAGCCGCGACGACGTGGTGCATTTCCGCGACGCTTATTACGTGCCCAATCAGGCTCTACTGGCCTTCGCCGGGGACATCACGCCCGAGGCGGCTTTTGCGGCCGCGGAGAAATACCTGGGCGCCTGGCCGCGGAAAGACGCGGTTGCCGCGGACGCGCTGGCGACCGAGCGGCCTCATGGCGTGCGCATCTTCTTGGTCGACAAGGCGGACGCTGTCCAGACGCAGATCCGCGTGGGCCGCCCGGGCATCCGCCGCAACCATCCCGATTACATCCCGCTCTACGTCACCAACCGCATCTTCGGCGGCGGTTTCAACAGCCGGCTGAACACCGAAGTGCGCCAGAAGAAAGGCCTGACTTACGGCGCCAGCTCCGGCTTCAATAGCCACAAGCTGGCCGGAGATTTTGAGGCTTCGACATCCACGCGCACCGAAGCGACCGTCGAAGCCACCAAGCTCGTGGTGGACCTGATCGGCCGGATGGCCAGCGGAGAAGTGGCCCCTGAAGAGCTAACGTTTGCCACCGACTACCTGGCAGGCGTCTTCCCCATCCAATCCGAAACGCCCGAACAAGTGGCCGGCCGCATCCTGGCGGTTGCGCACTTTGATCTCCCAGCCGACTACAACGACACGTATCAGCAAAAGGTGCGCGAAGTCGGACCCGAGCAAGTGAAGGCCATGGCAACGCGCTATTTCGACGTCGCCGATCTCGACTTGGTCCTGGTTGGCAACGCCGGGCAGTTCCGCGAGGCTTTGAAGAAAGAGTTTCCCAACGCTAAGTCCGAGGAAATTGCTTATGACCAGTTGGACCTCCTCGCCGCCGACCTGCGCAAGGCGAAGGAGACACCGGCGGCCGCTACCCCCGAATCCATCGAGCGCGGCAAAGCTATTCTGGCGGCTGCGGCGCAGGCGGCCGGCGGCGCAGCCCTGGACAGCATCGAGAGCGTGGAGTTCACCACCAGTGGAAAAATCTCCGTGCCGCAGGGAGAGTTCTCAACCCAGGCCAAGGCCTGGGTGGTTTTTCCCGACCACCTGAGCGTGGAGACCACTCTGCCCATCGGGGTCATCAAGCAAGGGTTCGATGGCAAAGCTGGATGGTCGGCTGGGCCACAGGGCGCCTCAGACTTGCCGCCCAACTTCAACGCGGAGTTCCAGCGCAGCATCGACTTGGTGGCCGGCTGGGGAGTTTACCGGCAGGCCATGGCCGGCAAGGCGCAGGTGTCGTTCCTCGGGGAGGAAGAGATCGAGGGCAAAAAAGCCCTGGCAGTCGAGTGGCTATCGGGCCCCGCCAAAGCAAAGCTCTACTTTGATCCGGAAACGCACTTGCTGGTCGGCGCCCGGTATCGCCAGGTCACGCCGCAGGGTCCGGCCGAAATTCTGCAAGTCTGGAGCGACTTCGTGGACGTGAGTGGAGCCGCGCCAGGTGTGAAGTTCCCCCGCCGCAGCGTCAACTACCGCCAAGGAGCGAAGTTCACCGAAACCACTGTGGAAGGCCTCAAAGTGAACACCAAGCCCGACCTGGCCCTTTTCTCTAAACCGGCCAAGTAGCCGCCGGTTTGTCTTGTGGGGCGCGGCGCCGAGCTGTCTCTCCGCCCCCCGTTTCTCGCTACACCACAGTGAGGACGACTTTGCCAATGTTTTGGCGGGCGTGAATGTAGCGGTGCGCCTCGGCGGCCTGCTCCAGCGGAAGCGTCTTGCCGATGACGGGTTTGACCTGCCCCGCGGCGTACATTCTGAAAATCTCCTCAAGTTGGCGGCGCAGCAGTGCTTCGCGACCCTTCATGCGGCCCAGGTTCACGCCGATCACGGAGATGTTACGGCGCATCAGCACGAGCGGGTGGAACCGCGGAGTCTGCGCGAGGGCCTTCACCCCGCGCCACAGGCTGCGCTTTCCCTCCGGACCGGCGGCGGCCGAGAAACCGTACACCACCAGCCGCCCGGTCGGCCCGAGACAATCGCAACTCTTGGCAAACGATTTGCCGCCAATGGGGTCCATCACCATCTCAATGCCGTCGGGCGCGATGCGTCGCACCGCTTGCTGGAAATCTTCCCGGGTGTAATCCATCGGATGGTCCACGCCGATCTGCCGCAAGAAATCCTGTTTGGACGATCCGGCCGTGCCGAAAATCTCAAGCTGCCGCGCGCGCGCCAATTGCACTACCGCAATGCCGACGCCGCCCGCGGCGCCGTGAATCAGGATGCGGTCGCCTGGCTGGAGATTGCCCATCTGGAACATGGAGTGGTAAGCGGTCAAGTAGTTGACCGGGATAGCTGCAGCTTCAGCGAAGGGAACGTCGTCGGGGAGGCGGAAGACCAAATGAGCGGGCACCGCGACGCGCTCGGCATAGGCGCTGAACATAGCGAGCGCGACGACGCGGGCGCCGGGCGCGAGGTCGGGAGCTGCAGGTTGAGTGCTGGATGAAACCTGCTCCACAATGCCGGCCACTTCGAAGCCGGGGATGAACGGCGGCTTGGGCGTGCCGGGATAAATCCCCATACGCTGGAGCAAATCCGCGAAGTTGACGCCGACGGCCCGCACGCGGACCAGCACTTGGCCCGCAGCGGGTTGCGGATCAGGAACTTCGCTGTACTCAAAAACTTCGGGCGGCCCATACCGCCGAACAACCATGGCGCGCATCTAACTCTCCTGGAAAGGGACTGGATCCCGACCCTAGCTCCAGACACTTGGGGTAATCGGCTGGGCATCCTACCACGCCACCGATTTGAGATTTCGGGGCAAACTGTCATAGACTAGCGGGCTTCACTTGGCGATGAGACTTCCACTGAGGGCACAGAGGCTTTGTTCCGCGCGCAATGCCGGGACGGGGCATATCAAATTCATTCCCAGTTTGTTGGTTCTGACTTCTGTTTGCCTGGCTGGAGCAGGTGTCTCTCTGCCCCAAGGAACATCGCAATCGGCCGCGGCATCACCCGTGCTGGCAGCCATGGATGAGGAGCTCGGCCGCTCCATGGCAGTGTTGGGCAAAGCCGACCCACCGGCATACTTCATCGACTATACCGTCACTGAGACGCAGCGGGCCGAGGTGATGGGGTCGAACGGCGCGCTGCTCTCCAGCGAGGAACGACGCACGCGGTGGCTGGAAGTACAAGTTCGCGCCGGCAGCTACGCGCTGGACAACACGCGCAAGGTCGGGGACCGCCAGAGCTTCTTCTCTCCAAGCCCTGGCTCACCCGTGCCGATCGAAGACGCCCCCGCCGTGCTGCGCCGCGCGATCTGGCTCGAAACCGACCGGCAATACCGCGCGGCGGCCGAGGCGCTGATCAAGATCAAGACAGGAAAGGAAGTGAAGGTGGAGACCGCCGAAGGC
>Ga0209055_1001717_pt1 | contig 14271 bp, 9 predicted proteins | sample GraSoiAngelo_110_FD_185875 | JGI IMG/M metagenome (GOLD analysis project Ga0209055, IMG submission 185875) | Grasslands soil microbial communities from the Angelo Coastal Reserve, California, USA - 14_0903_12_30cm (SPAdes) (version 2) | ecosystem: Environmental > Terrestrial > Soil > Grasslands ... | reverse complement strand
GGCGGAGGGGGAGCGACGCGGCGCGATGTTCGCCGCGCTTTCAGGGATGGCGCTTGGCGTTGCCCTCGTGCTGCGGTTCCCCCTGATTCCGTTCGTCGCACCCTTCGCCTTGATGGTGGTGTGCCGGCCACGCCTCGGGTGGCGCCGGGCCCACTTCGTCCTGAGCCTGGCAGCCGTCTTGACGCTCCAAGGGTTCAGCAACCACCTGATCAATCACGAGTGGTGGTACTCGTTCCGGAGCTATTACGGACCGCTCTTCCACTGGCCCGCGGAGGCGCTCACGCCGCAGGGCAGTTACCCCCAAGGCGAGCCGTGGACGTACGCGGCCGCGCTGCTGGGCATCTTCATCCCCCCGTTCTCGGTCTTGTTCGCGGCGGCGGCCGCCCGCGGCGGCACACATTCCCCGTTACTCGGCGTCCCGACGCTCACCTTCCTCTTGGCCATCAGCGTGATCGCCAATCGGCAGGAGCGGTTTCTTCTCCCCGTGCTCCCCATCATCATCTTGCTCGCGGCGCTCGGCTTTCAGGTTGTCGAGACGTGGTTCGCGCGGCGTGCGTGGCGGTCGGCGTATCGCGCGCTGTGGACGTACTACTGGGCCGTGAACAGCGTTCTGGTCGTCGCCGCGGCGTTCGTGTACGGGAAGAAAGACCGAGTCGCGCCGCTCGTATTCGTCCAAGCGAGACACGATGCGACGGGCGTAGTGGTTGCGGAGTATACGTACGGCTTCCCCGTCCCAGGCTATTATCTGGGTCAACCGCGGCCGCAAGTGTTCGTATTCGAGGACAGGACGCGGGTGGTGCAGGATGCCCAGGCGGTGCGTGCGGCGAACCCGCCCGCCAACTACCTGATCTTATACAGCGACTCCGTTGAAGTGGACGAGGCACGGCTCGAGCGGGCGCTCGGAGCGCGCCTCAGGCGGGACGCGGTCATCGGTCCGAGCCTGGGTGACGAGCTGGCACACGTGATCAACCCTCGCCGCAACCACGCGACGCGCGCGGTCGTGCTCTCGCTCGAGCCGCGCGCCCCGGCGCCGCGTTGAGCACGGGCCGCGGTATGTCACAGAGCAGCCGTCAGAACCGATTACCGGAAAATCGTTGAATCCGTTACGTTCCCAGGTGTCCGACCCGGTAGCTCAGTTGGTAGAGCAACGGACTTTTAATCCGTAGGTCCTGGGTTCGATCCCCAGCCGGGTCACTGAAACATCTGGGGATACCCCCTCCCCGGTCCCACCAGAAATCCCACCAGCGATGAAGGCGAGCAGCGTGGCCCGATCGCGCTCGAGCTGCGTGAGTACGAGCTCGTGCCTGCGGTACAGGTCGGTGATCGTCCTAGGCCCGTGGCCCATGTATGCCTGCTGGTGCGTTTCCCAGATGCCGGCCTGCTCCAGCCAGTTCGCGAACGAGCGCCGTGCATCATATGGCTTCACGCCCAGCCCCGACCGCTTGAGCGCCGACCGGAACCCCCAAACCGTGAGCAGGGGTGGTTCGATCTCCGCGAGCAGGGGCACGAGGCGATCGCGACCGCGACGCTTCGTTCCCTTCACGTGCAGCAAGTCGTCCTCGACCGCCCACTTGAGCGAGAAGTACTCGTCCGGCCCCATGCCCGTGCAGCAGAGCAGCCACCAGATACGCCCGGCTTCGCCTCCCAGGACATCGGCGATAGTGCGGGCGCTCCCGGGGGACTGCGGATGCTTGGCGTATCGCCGGATGACGGTCAGCGGCTCGATCGCGCGCACCGCCTGGTAGAGCTGATGGCGGCGCGTCAGCGTCTGCTTAAGAAAGGCGCTCGCCGCGTCGCGCAGCTTGTTGAATTGGCGGCCGGCCCCCTTCGCGTCGTAGCGGCTCCGGAGGGTACTCACTGCTGCCGGCAGGTCTGCGACCGTCGCGCCGGCCCGCGCCGCGGCGAGGATCTGCCGCTCGGCGACGCCTAAGTCGCGCCGATGGCGGTCACCGGGCACCGTCCGGCGCCATGTGGCGAACGCGTCGGCGAGCGGCCGAGCGTGCTCCGGCGTCGGGATCCGGGACCAGTCTCCGCCACGGTAGTGGCGCCAGCAATCGAGCAGCCCGAGCGTTCCGTCGCGTAGCTGCTCCAGGATGTCGAGCCGGCCGGCATCCGCGAGCGTGCGGCACATCGCGCGGAGATCCTCGAGGCGTTTGGGGTCGTGCGTCCCGGTCGCGCGTTCGATCCGGACGCCGCCGAACGTCCCCTTGAGAACGTAGGTGCCTTTACCGTGTGAGCGGAACGGAGTCATGTGGCTTGCTCCTCGAGGTACTGTAACACGTGGCGCGCGACGTAGCGAACCAAGCGCCGGCTCGACGTCCAGCGCCTGATCGGCAGCTTCCGCAGCGTCCGTGTCGAGATGCCGAGCCATGCAGCAACCTGCTCTTGCGTGAGAATCGCGTCGGGTGGATAGCCGATGGGCGACTGCGCCGGCGGGGTGTTTACGCGCCGCCTGTCGGCGACGGTGGCGTCGGGTTCTCGACCAGAAAGCGCGAGGAGCCCCTGATCGGGGTCGAAGCGGGTCAGCCCGTTGGCGGTGCGGCGGTCGGCCATGGTCCTGGAAAGCGCGAGACGGTCCCCTCTACCTATAAGTAGTCCCGCACGGGGCTCAGCGTGCCAGCGGGGCGGGGATGTGAGTCCCTCTCACTTGAGTACTCCTGCACGGTGGCGAGCGTCTCATTGGGATGGTGTGTCATTGGAGCGGGGTGCCCTTGAGCGCCCGCCGGGCGCGAATGGGCGGTCTGGCGAGATATCGATGTGCACGTGCACCGGCACGTGCACCGATATCTCGCCACTTGCTTGCACAACCGAGAACAGCACACAAATCAGTGCAGATGTGGATTTGTGCTCAGAAAGTGGCGTCTTGCCTCCCCCATCTCACGGGCTCGGGTGGTCGTCATCGAGCTGGATCTGGGTGCCGGGTCGCCGCAGGGGAACGCGCACGTTCCGTATGGCCGGAAAGACTGGCCACCGGCGGGCTAGTGAGATGCGTTACGGTCGGCCATCCCGCGACAAGCGTATGCTCCCTGAGCGCCGGTGATCGTCAGCGCACAACCAGCGTGACTCAGCTTCCGCCACCCTAGGGTCCCGCCCCCGTCTGTCTTGCGGACCGCGACAGCATGATTCACGTCCTTCGTCGATGACGGAGGCCATCATGTTGCGGCGCGGTCAGGCCACGCTTCATGTCCTCTGGGAGCGTGGAGGGTCCCTCGCCCATGGCTCTCCCTGATGCAGACTCACCTGCCGTTGGGGAGGCGGAGCAACAGTAGGAGTTCCCGTTGAACCGATCAAGAGGCTTGCGGCGGCGTCCACCAGGTCGGGTGCATCGGCCGATTCGCGTGGTGATCGCCGACGATGAGGCGTTGGTCCTCGAGGGAATGCGCGCGTTGCTCGAGCGGTCCGGATTTGCAGTCGTGGGCGTCGCGCGCGATGGCGACGAGGCCGTCCGCGTCGCCCAGGTCACACGTCCGGACGTCGTGGTACTCGACGTGGTCATGCCCAAACGCAACGGTCTCGACGCCGCTCGGGTGCTGCTCACCGCTTCCGCCACCAGTGCGCTGGTGCTGATGACCGGCCGGGCCGACCACGGTTTCGTACTTGAGGGTATGACGCTCGGCGTGCACGGCTTCGTCGAAAAGGGAGGGGCCGCGGCGGAGCTGGTTGCGGCGATCCAGGCCGCCGTGCGTGGCGTGACCTACATCAGCCCCGGCTACGATGCCGTCATGCGGAGCGCCCTGCCCGCCGCTCGCGCGGCAGGCCGGCGGGCCCTCTCGCCCCGCGAGCGCGAGGTGCTACTCCTCATCGCCGAGGGGAAGACCACCCGAGAGATCGCGGCGGCGCTCGGCATCACCCGCAAGACGGTCGAGACGCACCGGACGCGCCTGATGCGGAAGCTCGACCTCCACGACATCGCTGGTCTCGTCCGCTACGCCGTTCGGGAGCAGATCACCGGCGCTTGACGCGTCCGGTGCTTACCCGACGCCGCTGTCGGGTGAGTGCATGTCGGGTGAATGCTCGATTGCGCACGGTGTGGTGCGCAAGCTACGTGCAGAACGCAAACGCTCTCCCGTCGGGAGGTGTGCACCATGGTCCCGGACGCGCTCGTGTCGACGCTCCCGTTCGCCGAGTCCTTTGAGCCAGCGTACCTCGAGTATTGGGGGATCCTCCCCCTCGTGGTGGAAGGCGATCGGTTGCGCGTCGCGGCTGCCGCCGAGCCGGGGCGCGAGGTGGTGGACGACCTTGAGCTGACCTACGGTCGGCCGGTGGAACTGGTGGTCGCCTCCCGGGAGGAGGTGGTCGAGGGGATTCGCCGCACGTTCGCCGCGTCCGAGTCAGTGCTCGAGCTGATACAGGACCTCGATGCCGAGCTCGGACCGACGTCGGACATCCCGAGCGATCAGTTCGCCGACGCGCGGGACCTAGCGAATCAGCCCCCCGTCATCCGCTTCGTCAACCTGCTGATCCGGGAGGCGCACGAGGCGCGGGCCTCCGACATTCACCTCGAGTCGACGACGGAGGGGCTCTCGGCGCGGTGCCGCGTGGACGACGTCCTAATCGAGCTGCCGAGCCCACCGAAAGGCCTCCAAACGGCGGTGGTTTCCCGGATCAAGCTCCGCGAAGCGGCGGGGAGGCGTTCGTCGTGGACGACACGACCGGCCACGGCACGGTGCTCGCCGCGGTCGCCAAGACGCCGTTCCAATTCGACCACTTCGTCAAGAACGGGCGCTGGGATTACACCGCGCTGGACGACCCTGGCGTGCGAGCCGGTCGGATAGACTTGGTCCAACCAATGCAGGGAGCCCGGGATCACTTCGATTACGACGTCGGGAGCTACACCGTCCCCAACGTTGGTTCAGCAGCGGCCTCGCAGGCGCGCAACAGCCTCCATCGGGACGTTGTCGCGGCGTCCCCTGGCCCCCTCGTCCAGCAATGCTTTCGTTCGAGCCTGCTGCAGAAGGCCGTGGCGGTCTCGCCCATCATGGCCGAGGTCGTGGAACGGGTTCGGCGGTTCGCGCCGGCGGAGACCGTCGTGTTCGAGGGGGCGACGGGCACAGGTAAGTCGTACCTAGCGGAAGCGCTGCACGAATTGAGCGGGCGGCGTGGCGCGTTTATCGACATGTCGGCTGGCGAGGTCGAGCCCGGCCTCGCGCTCGATCAGCTCTTCGGACATGTACGAGGTGCGTTCACCGGCGCTATGTCGCGGCACCGCGGGCTGCTCGCCGAGGCGGAAGGGGGCACGTTCCTCATCGACGAGTTCCACCTGTTGCGCCGCAGCGAGCAGGCTAAGTTGATTCGGGCGCTGGAACGACGCGTGTACCGGCCGGTCGGCTCGGAGCGGGATGTACCGGTGACGTGCTCCGTGTTGGTGGGAGTGGAGGAAGAGCTCGACCGCATGGTGGCAACGGGAAGGATGCGCGCGAACGTGCGCTCGCGGCTGGGCCACTGCATCGTCCACGTGCCGACGCTCGATGAGCGGCGCGATGAGATCGCCTCCTTTGCCCAGTACTTTCTCAGTCAGTGTCCAGCCATGACCCACGCCGCCGACGGTCCGACCCGATTCACCCCCGAGGCGCTGTCCCTGTTGGAGGTTGCACCGTACCCGGCGAACCTGCGCGATCTCCGCGAAGTGGTGAAGCGGGGATATCTCCTGGCGCGGGGCTACGAGGAGCTGGATGTGTGTCACTTACCGGAGGAGATGCAAGTGCCGCTCCGGTATGACCGGCGGATGGATCGGGCGACGAAGGTGCGTCTGATTCAGTGGGCATTGTGGATGAGCGGCGGTCACGTCGGTAGGGCGGCGGAACGGATTGGCGTGCATCGGAATACTGTTCGGATGCTGGGGGGGCGGATGCCTATTCCCGAAGGGGAAGCAAACCAGGTAGGTCGAGAGCCGTCCAGGTAATAGCCGGGCAACAGGAGTCGAGCCCGAATTCCAGCCTCGCCCGTCGTCGCACGAGGGAACGCGAGGTAGTCGGCGAGCTTGCGCGATCTGGAGGGTGAGATCCCGAAGAACGTGGTGCTGATCGAGCGGGACTTCACGATCGAGTCGGGGGAGCTGACCCCCACGCTCAAGGTGAAGCGGCGCGCAGTGGAGAAGAATTACAAACAGCTGATCGAACGGGGGGGTGTACGCGGAAGGCGGATCCCACGACTGCGGTCGAGGGGTGAGCGGTGGGCTTGCTATGTGGTTTGCGCCCTTAAGGGAGGCTGCGCGCCCGAGCGAGTTGCTCCCGAATGTCAGTAACCTCGTCGCGGCTCTGCCAACCTTCCAAGAAGCTCTCACTTTCGCCAGCCGACCACCCTCTTCGACGTTGTTCCATGCTTGCAAGCAGGCTCGCCGTTATGCTGCCACGGAGCGAGGACACGAATCCTCTTGCGGGCCCGGGGGTAGGCTCGGCGGCTCGCAAAGCGCAGAGAGCGCGGAGCGCGCCGTCTGCTCGAAACGGTTTGTGTTCCTGCCTCGGAACGTGGGATAGGCCTTCCGACAGACCGACCAGTTGCCCCGCCTCCCCGAGGCTCACCTTCTTCATCTGTCCCATGCGAGTCGCCACCAACTTGAGTCCACCATCGATAACGTCAAGCCCCTTTGGGCGAGCCGCTAGAAGCGATGCTGCGCGGGCGGAGATCAGAACGCCGTTGTCCCGGGCTGAGGCGAGCGTGTCAAGAATCACCGCCAAGAGTACGTACGACGCGTTCGGCCTTGCCACAGAGTCAATCGCAGCGTTGCCAGCACCGGCATCGGTTGAGGCGGCACCGGTACGCAAAGGCTCAGTCCGCTCGAGCGTCGCTATGACCTTGACGATCACCTCGCTCCGCACGTCACGAAGGTGGCGTCGGAGGCCCGGGTCCACTCCGGCGGGACCGACTGTCGTACACGGGTCTGGGCCAATCCATTGAAGCTGCTCTGGGTGGAAACGGGCGAATGCCAAGCCCACGACGACCGACCACGTGGTATACCACCCTGCCGCTCGCCAGCGTTTATGCCAGGCACGAGCTACTGGGGTTGGTGCGCGCGTAGTGAGAACGACTTGATCACCCCGCTTGATCCAATCGTCGCCCGAAAGTCAAGGCCACTGCCAATTTCCCATTGACCTTCGACGGTCCAGTCACCCGCGGCAAGGACGATCGTCGCGGCAACAGGGCTTGGTACCGACGCTGCATGCGCTCCCCTCGGTCCGACCGTGCGAACGTTAGCTGGGTCGGAGGACACGGCAATGCCGGCGGGGAACCCCGTCGCGAACGTCAGATAGGCCCGCGTGAAGTTCCACGCGACGCTCGCATTGGCAATCACCACTCGATTGCCCACGTCCTTGAAAGCTTGATTCCACCGCTCCTGCGCGCGAGGATCCACGATCGCGCCCCATCCCGTGGCTCGGCCGCCACCCCACCAGAGGCAGCTGTCCCTCACCAGGGCGACGAAGGAGATGTCGGCGTATTTGGCGCTCCAACCCAAGACCACGACCATGGAGTCGTGATCCCCGATCGCAAACACGGCTAGCACTTGGGATTCTAGAGACACGGCCGCAGACGGTAAGCCGGCGACCAGGCTCTCGGCGAACGTCATTCGCGGTATCGCCGAGTCAAGCTCCGCGCCTTTCAAGCTTACGCATTCCGCCGCGGCAGAGGGGTTCCCGGAAGGTCCCCAACGCAGGCGAGGTGTTGCCGGAGTACCACGTAGACTCAGCAGCCATAGTCCACCGAAGGCTCCCGCAAGCAATCGAGGTCGGAACGGTGACCACAGCTGAACCCTCTCAGTAACTGGTCGGCTCACGAGAATTCCTCACCAGTAATAGAGCACGGGCGCGTAAAGCGACTAGAGGCAGCCTGGCCCCGTCCGTTCGTGGTTCCAGTATCGGTCAGGACACCCATACGCCGCGCGCGCCTGGTCTTCATAAAAGAAGGCCGAGTACTCCGTCGCAGGGTCGGCGCCCACCCCTGGGACGATCCCATAGGGGACGCCAATAGGCGGCATGATGAGGTGTCCGAACTCATGAGCTAGGCCGATCCCTAAGGGCAGACCATAGGCTCCGACGAATCCCTCCGCCAGGACAATGTGGACCACTCCGCCAGCATCTGTGCCTTCGCACGCATAACCGCAAAGGGCGTACGGCCCATGCTGGAGCACATCCACAGCGATCGTCGGCCCCCCTTCAGCTCTGCGTAGCATTTCTTGCAAGAATGCATTGCCAGAATTATATGCCGCGCGCTTCAGGTCGAGGTAGGTCCCGCGAGCCTCGGGGCTATTGAAGGCCAGGTTCCCCGTGTAATTACGCTCCGACTGAGTCAGGACGTCCCAGGGCTCGATCAGCGATCCTGGGGGCACCCGTGTGAGCGCATTCGACATGCCTGCGACCATCGCGAACGAGAAGCCGCAGGCCCCGTCTATACAAACGAGGGGGCCGGTAGCTCCCGCCTTGAGCAGATCGGAGTGGAAGCTGTAGTCGGGCTCGTACATCCTATAGATCGCCAGAGCCCCGCTCGGGTCAGTCGCCTCGAGGACGTTTCCGTCGACGTACGCGTAGACGTTGCTTCCTCCACGGTACCCGATCGGGTCCTCCTGCACGAACCGTTTCACCACCGGGTCATAGTAACGACTCCGATGGAAGTACCAGCCCGTCTCGGCATCATACTCCCGCCCCGTCCAGCGATACCGCCACGCCATTCCGGGGCCCGGCACCGCGCTGTCCACCTTGCTGATCAGCCCGTAGGGCTCGTAGCGCGCGCTCAGGAGCCACGTGCCTCCACGCTTCACGAGCGCGCGCACACTCCCCAGGGGATCCTGCACCACGTAGACGTGATTCCCCGCTGCGTCGCGCATGGCGAGCAGGTTGTCGGCCCCCAAGCCCCAGGTGTAGCGCATGCCGACCGTCCCCCCAGAGTCCGTCTCGAAGGTGACGCTCGCCCCCTGGTAGACGAACCGCATGTAGCCGACCGTGCCGCCTGAGGCACTTGAATACACCCGCTTCACGATCCGCCGGCCGAGCACGTCGTAGCCGTAGCGGGCGATCAGGACGCTGTTGCGCGTCACCGAGCTCAGGCGGTTCAGCGCGTCATAGCCGTACGTCCACGTCGTGGGACCGGACACCAGCTGGATGAGGTTGCCCGCCCGATCATAGCTGTAGGTCCCCGCTCCCCCCGTGAGCCGACTGGTGGTGCCCTCCGTCCAAGTGCACGACGAGCAGCGCGGTTTTCACCTACATACCGCCGCCAGGGCCGCCGCCCGTCCACACCACACCCGTGCTGAGCCTCGCACCTTACAACGACGACAACCGCGACCGCGGGCGCTGCGTGGCGGACTGTTTCGACCAGGTGCTGGCCTACACAAGTCCGGCCTACACGAGCCTCGACGCCCCCCGCGCGGTCACGCTGACCTACTCCGCGGCCACGGTCATTCCTGAGGCGACGGTGGTCGTAGACGCGATCGACGGCTCGGGCACCGTCCCCACCACCATGTCACTCAAGCTGCAGCGCCCGGACGGCGCGTTCGAGCCGCTGCTCGGCGTGCCCAGCACGCCCACGCCCACTGAAGCCTTCTTCCAGGGCGCCAATGGGATGAGCCGCCTCGGCGCGCGATTCAACACGGGGACGCTGGCGACCGGCGCCTACGCCTACAGCGCGGTCGTGACGAGCACGTGGAGCGACGCCACGCTCACCGCATCCATTCCCGCCCGAGTGCTGGTCGTGCGCGAGACACAGAGCCCCTACGGCGCCGGCTGGACTGTCGCGGGGCTCGAGCGGATCATCGCGCAGAGCGATGGCGCGGTGCTGACCAGCGGCGCGGGGGCCACCGCCTTTTTTGCAGGCTGCACCACGGCGGGGAGCACCTGCACGAGCCCCAAGGGGGACTTCACGACCCTCACACGGCGCGCGGACGGCACGGGGTGGGACCGACGCTGGCCCGACGGCACGACGGCCGCGTTCGACGCCGCCGGCCGCCTGACGGCCCTGTCGGACCGGGAGTCCAATCGGGTGTCCTACACCTACAACGCCGCTGGCGCGCTCACCTCCATCACCGATCCCATCGGGAAGGTCACGGCGCTCGGTTACGACGCTGTCGGTAAGCTCGACTACATCACCGACCCGACAGGACGGGTCACCCAGGTGACCGTGACCCCCGCCGGAGACCTGACCGAGATCTGGGATCCGGACGGAGTGCGCGCACTCCAGATCGGGTACGACGCGGCGCACCTCGCCCTCTTCGCCATTGACCGCGTGGGGGGACGGAGCGACTTCACCCGGGACTTCGCGGGCAAGCTCGCGCAGGTCCAACTTGCGACGATCACGGCAAGCGGTGTCTCGACGCGGCCCACACTCGCCCTCCGCTCGATCGAGGGCCAGGTACTCGCCGACGGCTCGGGAGCGGGAACCGCCGCGAACCCCCTGCCGCGGCGCGACCCCGCCGCGCTCCGCGCCAAGATCACGGCCGCGAACGGTGACTCGACGGTGTACGCGTTCGACCGGTTCGGCCAGCCGACCCGCGTCGAGTTTCGGAATCCCCAGGGCCAGTGGCGGACCGATACCACCACCTACAACGCTCAAGGGCAGGTCACGACCGTCACGACCGCCGAGAAGGGCAGCACCACGTACACGTGGAGCGGACCGGATCTCGCCGGTGTCACGAATAACAACACCGGCAGCAGCACGGCTCTCGGCTATGAGAGCACGTATCATCAGGTCAAGACCGTGACGGTCGACGGGAACCTAGTGCAGCAGAACTTCTATGGCACCCTAGGCCGGCTCGACAGCACGAAGGTCGGGACGTCGAAGACCGCGTACACCTACGACACGCGGGGCCGGGCGCTCACCGTCACCGACCCCCTGGGGCATCAAGCGAGCGCGAGCTACGACGCGACTGGGATGCAGAACACGCATTCCGTCACCACGCCCGATGCAAACGGTGTGTCGCGCACCACGACCTACGCCTATGACGCCGTCGGTCGGGTGCAGAGTATGACGGATCCGACCGGCCGCGTGTTCACAACCAACTACGACCCTATCAACCGCGTCACGAGTGCTACGGGGCCGCTCGCGACGACGACCAGCTTCGGCTACAACGATGCGACCCGCACCTACACGGTGACGGACCCGAAGAGCCAGGTCTATCAAGACACGCGCAACGCCCTCGGTTGGGTCGAGACGCGGACCGATCCCCGGGGGGGCGTCGAGCGTTTCGCCTACGACATCTCCGGGAACGTGCAGTCCTACACCAACCGGCGCGGCGGCGTCGTGAGCACGAGCTATGACGCGCTGAGTCAGCCGCTCACTGTCACGGCGGACGGCCAGACGACGACCTTCGCGTATGACCCGGTCAATTACTGGTTCGCCGTCTCCAACGGCGAGAGCACGGACACAGTGAAGCTCGACGCCAAGCGCCGCCTGAGCCAGGCGATCACGTACCGCGGCGGGGTGCGCTATCTGCTCCAACCGAGCTACACCGCCGAGGGCCAGCGTCGCCTCCTCGAGGTGGTGGCGCCGTCGTGGACCCGGGACATCCAATACGGCTACGACGCGCTGTTTCGGCTGAACTACCTGCGGAATCAGGGCGGCCGGGCGGACAGTATTGCCTACACCGCCGAGCACCTCCCGAGCACGGTGACGCTCCCGATCACCGTAAGCGGGACCACGAAGCTCACCGAGGCCTTCAGTTACAACCCGGCTCACCTGCCGACCGCGTTGAACTACAACAGTGGGATCGGTAGCAGTGTGGGCCGCAGGTACTCATACGACGCCCTTGGCCGCGCGGCGACGATCACCCGAGGTATTCCGCCGGGGAATCCCAACGCGGGCGAGTTCCAGGACGAGGTCCAACGCACGCTCGGCTACGACGCGCTCGGGCGGCTGAGTCACTACGACGATGTGCACAACTGGCAGCAGGATAACGGCATCGTCTGCCCCGACCCGTTCGATCTCACCACCTGCTACCGGGACGTCATTCCCCACTCCGACCTGTTGCGCCAGCAGGACTTCGCCTACGACTCGGTGGGGAACCGACGCGACTTGGGCGCGGTCATCGAGAACGGCAACCGCGTCACCGCGTTCAACGGCTACACGCTCGCCTACGACGCCGACGGTAACTTGGTCACCAAGACCACGGCAGGTATCACTCAGACGCTCAGCTGGAACACGCGGGGCCAGCTCGTGTCAACGGTGAGGCACGACACCACGACCTCGTTCGGTTACGACGGGTTCGGGCGGCGTGTCCGCAAGACGGTCACCCGTCCTGCCTCCCCTGGGGTGGAGCAGATCCTGAGTGACATCCGGTATCTGTGGGACGGCGACGACCTCGTTATGGAACTCGACGCTGCCGGCAACCCACTGCGAGAGTACAGCTACTTTCCCAGGATCGACCGGCCGTTTGCCATGCGCCGCTCGAGCGACGGGGCGCTGTTCTATTACTCGCAGGAGTTGCCTGGGCACGTCGCCGGGCTGATCAGCGCGGCCGATCAGGTGGTGAACAGTTACGAGAATGATCCCTGGGGCCAGCCCATCAACACCACGGAGCAGGTGCCTCAGCCGTTGCGGTATGGAGGCCGGGAGTACGACACGGAGACCGGGTTCTACTACCTCCGCGCGCGCTACTACGACCCGCAGCTCGGACGGTTCATCAGTGAAGATCCGATCGGGCTCGACGGCGGGATCAATCCGTTTGCCTATGTGGGCGACAATCCTGTCAATGCAAGCGACCCCTTCGGGTTGGCTGGTTGCGCTTCAGGTTACGACATAGTGATCGAAATTGACCTGGATGCGGGCACGATGACGTTCATCTGTGAATCGCCGAATGGCGGAGGGAGTTATGTCCTCGGCAGTGTGGGCGCTGTGACTCTTCCGCCGCTCACGGTGAATGCAGACCCGCCCGCCAACCCGTTCGTTGAGTTGGACGAGTTGCAGAAGCGCGGGGATGAGTTTGCTAAGAGTGCCATGCAGTACAGCCTGTCGTTGCAGTCACAGGGCGTCAGGTGGCAGAAGGGCGAAGGCCCCGGATTCACCGACTGCAGCCATTTCGTCTGCCGGGTGCTCAACGTTCCGTATCAGACATCACACCAGATCACGAACAGCCTCTGCTTCGCACCCGTGTCGTCATCCGAAGCGCGCGCCGGTGATGTCATGTACAGCCCCCAGGGCCACGTCGGCATTTACGTGGGCCGGACCGACTCGCAGGGGCGTTGGGAAGGAATCGACTGGGGCCAGCGCATGCCCAACGGAAGGACGATCAGCAAGTGGGGGCCTGGCGGCTGGTACCGCGGACCGATTTCTTTCTATCGTCCCCTGTGTTGAGCAAGGGTACGGAGAAAGTCAAACATGAGATTGAGATCCATACTAGCTCGTTGCGTGCTTGCCTGTTGCGTTGGTAGCGCCGTCTCATGCAGGACGAACTCAGTTCCAGGACGAGCCTACGCGATTCCGCAAAGCGTTGTGGCCGCGTTCAAGACGAGCGCGGAGAGTAGCTATTTGCTAGTTCTCGTCGACGGGGAGCCGCTGCCCGAAAGGGACGGGGAGGTTGGACAGGGCGGGTGCACGGCCAATGTCCAGAGCGGCTGGTATCGCCTCTCCGGGAACGAATGGCAATCATTCGACAGCGTGACGACGACGTGCTCCCGGACTAACAGGCCAGCTCTAGCCAGCAGACGGCGCTCGGGAACGATCAAGCACGCGGGTGACACGCTGGTGTTTAGTGGATACGATAGGAAGCTCAGAGCGTACGTTGTGGCGGACCGCGGCCTGTTGCGCGGAGACACGCTTCGGACCGGCGGGCTCCTGTTCGATGGCCCTCCCCGTGTCTACCTTCGGCGCAAAATACCTTCCGAATAGGCTCCCCACGCCCATTGAAGCAAGAAATGGGGACAGCCCACCGCAGGTTGCACCGGCTTCTCTCCCGGTGGCTGAGGATCGTCTCGCTCATCCGCCCGATCCCACCGATTATCCCACCAGTTTCGGTTCGCCATCGGGCAGTTTCAGGCCTCCTCGTTCCTCCGGGCCTGGGGCGAACTCTTTGTTTTTCCGCCACATTCCGCGGAGTGCCTCCGAGACTTCTTGACTTTTAATCCGTAGGTCCTGGGTTCGATCCCCAGCCGGGTCATCGCCTGTTGCGAATCCGCCACACGCTCCCAAAAAGCACACACCTGTCGTAAGCTGGGTCCAGAAAACAAATTGTACCGCGGCAGGGGACAACCTAGCCGCTGCCCCCCTTTCTTCCCCACCTGCCAGGAGGTGTGTGCATGCACCGCATTCTGAGACTCTGCGCCGCCGCCTTCCCGCTCGCTGTCGCGGCCG
>Ga0209055_1001714_pt1 | contig 14281 bp, 12 predicted proteins | sample GraSoiAngelo_110_FD_185875 | JGI IMG/M metagenome (GOLD analysis project Ga0209055, IMG submission 185875) | Grasslands soil microbial communities from the Angelo Coastal Reserve, California, USA - 14_0903_12_30cm (SPAdes) (version 2) | ecosystem: Environmental > Terrestrial > Soil > Grasslands ... | reverse complement strand
TCAGACCTTCGCGTTGGGCGCCTAATGGCGGCTGCGGCCGCGCGCGGGGCGCTGGAAAATGTGACCATCAATCTGGAATCGATCAGCGATGCGGCGTACGTGGCCGCGATGCAGAAGCGGGCGACGGCGCTCGAGGTGCGACTCGCCTCGAGCCCGGTGCACGCAGGCAACTAACCCATCGAGCGAGCCCGCGGCCTGAGCCTTCTGGGCCGGTACGGCTCGCAGCAAGGGATGAACTATGAACATCAGACGAATTGGCTTAGCAGTGATTCTAGTGGGGGCGATCTTACTGGTGCCTGCGGCCAGCCGCGCCGGCAACCTCGGCATCGATATCATCGGACTCTTTCCCAAGGATATAGGCGAGTTCGCTTACGCCGACTTGAAGAAGGCGCGGCAGTTGAAGTGGTTCCCACAACTGAAGGAACAGATGCTGCCCAGCCGCTTCCGCCAATTTGAGCAGTTCCTGGCAGCGGCCGGAGTGGACCCCAATACGCAGGTCGACGAGCTGGCCTGGGCGCTGATGGCGACCCATAAGTCGAAACCGGGCGATGACAGCCCCGGAGTTACCGGCGAGCAGATTGTCGGCGTCGCGCTAGGACAATTCTCCCCGAATGCCGCGGAAGAATTTTTCAAGGCGCAGAAGCTGGTAACCAGAAAGGTTCGCGGGTACACACTCTTTGCATTCGGTAGCGGCGTGGGGCCCAGCGACCTGTTCTTTTTCTTTATCGACTCCAACACCGCGGCCTTCGGTCACCGCGAGTCGCTCGAAAAGCTCATCGAAGTGCGCTTCGGGGCGGAGGAGGGGCTGCTGCGCAACGAGAAGCTTTTTCCGCTGATCAATGAGACCAACGGCCGCGGCGTAGTCTGGATGGTGCTCGACCCGGCATACACACGCCTGGCCATGCAGCAATTGTTGCCGGAAGCGGGGCGATTTCCGCAATCGGTGCAATTGGTGAGCAGGCTTCAAGCGCTGATGATCAATATCGAGGCCAGCAGCGGGGTTGACGCGCGTTTCCAGGCCGTTTGCAACACGCCCGACGAAGCCAATACGTTTGCCGCCATGCTCCAGGCCGGCCTGATGTACCGCCGCTACCAGGAGGGCCAGAACAATCCCGAGTTGGCCCGCTTGCTCGACGATACCCGCATCACGCCGCGTGGTGACCGTCTCGAACTCCGCTTAGCCCTGACCGACGAACAGATGAAGACGCTGATTAGTCGCAACACCTTCGCCGTAAAAATGTAGGGCGCTCCTCGCGAAGCTTACCCCCACCGCGCAGCAAAGGACTCGGACAGCGCGGCATAGCATCTTGCCTTCCCCGCTGCAACTTGGGGGCGGTGGATGACTTTTTGCTTAGTGGATTACTTCTGTTTGCGCCGCGCGCGGATGTATTTGACCAGGGTCGTGCGCGAAGTGCCGCCTTGCGTGTTGGAGAGCACGTGGTCGACCCGGCCCAGTAGCCCGCGTCCACTCGACCCGGCTGGCTGCGCAGGCTCCGTGCGGGGGAGCCCAGAGGTTTCGCGTCCCACCTGGGCTGTCAGAACCCGATATTCGAGGATCACTTCGATACGGTCGGTAAACTTCTCAATAGTAACGCCGAGCCTGGCGCCGGCGGCGGTCAGCAGTCGAAAAGCTTCGCAACACGCGTCTTCGGCCGCCACAACCAAGTCTGCTTGCGCATCGGCACCCAGGCCTGCGCTTTCGGCAACATGGATGACCGCGGCTGTCACCCCGGCGGTCAAGCGCGCGTCGCGGTCTAGCTTCAGCTCAATGCGACCGATCTCACGCGCCACGGCTGTCCACCACGCGGACGTCGCAAGCCTCGCGGCAGTCCGGGCAGTAGTATAGCCCGTCCACGCACAACCGGATGCCGTACTGGCCCTTGCACACCCAGCAGTAGCGCTCACAGGCACATTGCGTCTCGGGTTTATCGCACTGAGTACAGAAGACCTGCTCGGCCATTGTCGCCTCTGAGCCGAATATAAGCGAGGCGACCAACGGGGACAAGCCGCAAGTTGGCGGCATGCATCCGCAACAACAAGCCGGGTTGGCGAAGCGATTCATTGGCCGCCCTAGTCTGGCTCACGCAGGGAAGCAGGCTTTGCGGCGCGTCATGTCATTTTAAGATGGCCGATGGCCTTTAACGATGAGGAGAGTTGGTAGGTTTTCTCAAAGTGCCCCACTGCACCATACCGAGCTTTCTTGACACCCCGAAACACGCATGTTAGTTTCCTCTCTCATTCGAGTCTTCGAGAATCAGTTGTGACAACCCCGGCTACCGCAGAAGTCCGCAAAACCGCGCTCAACTTGACCCATCGCCGCATGGGGGCAAAGATGGTCAACTTCGGCGGCTGGGACATGCCTGTCGAATACTCCGGCATTATCAGCGAGCACGTGGCTACGCGCACCGCAGCGGGGCTTTTCGACGTCAGCCACATGGGCGAGATCGAGCTTCGCGGCCCCCAGGCGCTCGACTTGGTGCAGAAGGTAACGTGCAATAACGCTGCCAAGCTGGCCATCGGCCAGGCGCAGTATTCCGGCCTGATGACGCCACAGGGCACGTTTGAAGATGACCTGCTGGTGCACAAGGTTTCCGATACCCACTACTTCCTTTGCGTCAACGCCGCCAATCAGGACAAAGACTGGGAGCACATTCGCAGGCACAACACGTTCGGCGTGGAAGTGGAAAACGCCGGCGTCCGGTACACGCAGCTCGCCATCCAGGGGCCGAAAGCGCTGGGCATTCTGCAGCCCTTCACCACCGTGCCGCTCGAGTCGATCAAGTATTACCGCTTCACCTTCGGCAAAGTGAATGGCGTAGATTGCCTGATTGCCCGCACCGGCTACACCGGCGAAGACGGCTTCGAGATTTATTTCGCGCCCGAGCACTCCGAGAAAATGTGGTATGACCTGCTTGAGGCCGGCCAGCCCGACGGGCTGTTGCCCTGCGGCTTGGGCGCCAGGAACACGCTCCGCCTGGAGGCCGGCATGTGCCTCTACGGAAACGAGATTGACGATACGACGACGGTCTGGGAAGCGAACCTCGGCTGGATCTGCAAACTCGATAAAGGCGACTTTCTGGGGCACGAGGTCCTGCTGCGGCAGAAAGAACGCGGCTCAGACCGCATTCTGGTCGGGTTTGAGATGCAGGACCGGTTGATCGCGCGGGACGGCTGCCCGATTCTTGCCGGTGGAAAGCAGGTGGGCCACGTTACCAGCGGCTCACCAGCTCCGTTTTTGAAGAGAAATATCGGGATGGCGTATGTCCCACGGGCATTGAGCGCGGTGGGAACCGAGATCCAAGTCGGCATCCGCGGGAACCAGGCGGCGGCGCGTGTCGTCCCGACGCCGTTCTACAAGCGGCCAAAGTAGGGGAACAATTCCCTAGAACGGTGCGGCGGGTCCGGTGCAAGCCGGAGAAGCGAACCGCTCGCGCGGATGGGGTTTTCCACCGAGTCGGCAAATAGGGAGCAGCGATGTATCCGAGCAACTATCGCTATACTAAAGAGCATGAGTGGATCAGGATTGAGAACGGCATCGGCACCGTGGGCATCACTGACTACGCCCAGCACGAGCTGGGTGATGTGGTTTTCGTCGAGTTGCCCAAGGCAGGCGCAAAGCTCAGTGCCGGCCAGTCGTTCGGCACGGTGGAATCGGTGAAGGCCGTCAGCGAGATCTACTCTCCGGTTTCCGGTGAAGTGTTGGAGACCAACACCTCGCTCGCCAACGAGCCGGAAAAAATCAATAAAGATCCCCACGGCGCCGCGTGGCTGATCAAACTGAAGATCGCGAACGCCGCCGAGTTGAACACCTTGATGGATGCCGCGGCCTATCAGACCTATATCTCCGAGAAACAAAAGGAAGCGGCTCACTGATGCGCTACCTGCCGAAAAGTCCCTCAGAGCGCCAGCAGATGTTGGCTGCTATCGGCGTCCGCTCGATGGAAGAACTGTTTACCTCCATTCCCGCCGCTCACCGGCTGAACCGGCCGCTCAATCTACTGGGGCCGCTCTCGGAGATGGAAATCATCGATTACTTTCGCGCCCGCGCCGCGGAGAACTCCTGTGGCTACACCAGCTTCCTGGGCGCCGGCGTGTACAACCACTTGCGCTCGGTCGTGACCGACGCGCTCATCCAGCGCGGCGAATTCCTCACTTCCTATACGCCCTATCAGCCTGAGATTAGCCAGGGTACGCTCCAGGCCATCTTCGAGTTTCAGACCCTGATGTGCCAGCTTACAGGACAGGAAGTGGCCAACGCTTCCATGTGGGATGGCTCGACAGCCTTAACCGAAGCGGTGTTAATGGCGCAACGCCTCACCGGGCGCCACCAAGCAATCGTGGCTCGCTCCCTGCACCCCGAGTACCGCGACGTGTTGGCCACCTATGCGCGCAACGTCAGCCTGGAGATCGACGAGGTCGCCTACACTCCCACCGGCCAGATCGACGCGGCGGCGCTTCGCACTGCGGTCAATGACGCAACTGCCGCCGTGGTGGTGCAGTCACCAAACTTCTTCGGCGTCCTCGAGCAGGTACCAGAGCTCGCGGAGATCGCCCACGCCAAACAAGCGCTGCTGGTCGTAGCCATTACCGAGGCGGTTTCGCTCGGCATCGTGCGGCCTCCGGCCGAGGCCGATATCGTGGCCATGGAGGGGCAGAGCTTCGGCCTGGCCCCGAGCTACGGCGGGCCGTTTGTCGGCGTCATCGCCACGCGCGAAAAGTTCGTGCGGCAGATGCCGGGCCGCTTGACCGGCCAGACCACCGACCATGCGGGACGCCGCGGGTTCGTGCTAACGCTCGCCACGCGCGAGCAGCACATCCGCCGCGAGAAGGCCACCTCCAACATCTGCACCAATCAGGCGCTTTGCGCGCTGGCCGCCGCGATTCACCTGTGCTTGCTAGGCAAAGAAGGACTGAAAGAGCTGGCGCAACAAAACCTGGCGAAAGCCCGCTTTGCTGCAGCAGAGCTCGCCAAGATTCCCGGCGTGCAGCGCGCGTTCTCAGGGCCCTCCTTCAACGAATTCGTGGTCGAGCTTCCACGCTCGGTGAAGATGGTCAATGCCGACCTGCTGCAGGACAAAATCATCGGCCCGCTCCCGCTCAGCGGCTTTTATCCGGAGCTGAGCAAGCGCGGCCTGGTGTGCGTCACAGAAACTACTCCGCGCGCGGAAATCGAGCGGCTGGCGGCGTCACTCCGCCAGATCCTGGATCGACCGGTGTGAGCATGACCGACCGAATCAAGAAAGCCAGCCGGCACACCAGCCAGAGCGAAGGGCTGATCTTCGAGAAGTCCGCGCCCGGCAAGCGCGGTATCGAGTTGCCGCGACTGGACGTCCCCGCAGTGGACGCCCGTCAGGCGCTAAGCGCTGCGCACGTCCGCGAAACCGTCAACGGCTTCCCCGAAGTCAGCGAAATCGAAGTGATCCGCCACTTCACCCGGCTTTCCACCTGGAACTACGCGATTGATCTGGGGATGTACCCGCTGGGTTCCTGCACGATGAAATACAACCCGCGGGTGAACGAATTTGTTGCGCGCCTGGACGGCATCGCCACCGAACATCCGTTCCAGCCCATCCAGCTCTCGCAGGGCTGCCTGAAGATCATGCAGGCGCTACAGAACTGCCTGCTGGAAATTACCGGTATGGATGCGGTGACGCTCGAGCCGTCGTCGGGTGCCCAGGGTGAACTGACTGGCCTGCTGCTGATCCGAGCCTATTTGGAAAGCCAGGGCAACCCGCGCCAGAAAGTGCTGATCCCGGACTCGGCTCATGGCACCAATCCCGCTACCGCCGTGATCGCCGGCTACCAAGTGGAGAACATTCGGTCCGATGCGCGCGGGCAAATCGATGTCGAGCGGTTGCGCCAAACCATCACCGAAGACGTGGCCGCGCTGATGGTCACCAACCCGAGCACGCTCGGCGTCTTCGAGCAACACATCGCGGAAATCGCCGAAATTCTGCATGCCAACGGCTCCCTGCTCTATATGGACGGCGCCAACATGAACGCCCTGGCTGGCATCGCCCGCCCGGGCGACTTCGGCGTGGATGTGATGCACATCAACCTGCATAAGACCTTCTCCACGCCACACGGTGGCGGAGGACCTGGTGCCGGGCCGGTGATGGTGAAGAAGATCCTCGAACCGTTCCTTCCGGTGCCCGTGCTCGCCGGCAAGTCAGACGGCACGCTAACGCTCGACTTCAGCCGGCCGAAGTCCGTCGGCCGGATGCGCGCGTTCTGCGGCAATTTCGGCGTGCTCGTGCGCGCGCTCGCCTACGCACTGGCCTACGGCCCGGGGATTCGGCAGGCCACCGAAGACGCGGTGCTCAACGCAAACTACATCCGCAAACACCTGGAGGACGTCTATGAGCTGCCCTACAAGTCGCCCTCGATGCACGAGGTGGTGTTCAGCGATGCGCGGCAAAAGAAATATGGCGTCAACACCATCGATATCGCGAAGCGCCTGATCGACTACGGCTTCCATCCCTATACCACCGCGTTCCCGCTCATCGTCCCCGGCGCGATGATGATCGAGCCGACCGAATCGGAACCAAAGGAAGAATGCGACCTGTTCATCGACGCCATGCGCGCAATCGCCGAAGAAGCCGCTACCAACCCCGAGGTGGTCAAGACCGCGCCCCATTCCACGCGCGTCGGGCGGCTCGATGAGGTTAGCGCGGCGAGAAAACCCATTTTGCGTTGGCAGCCAAAAGCCTCCGGGGAAGCCGCCGACTAAGCCCAGCTATCTAGGCGGCGCTTGCGGTACTCGGCTGTCTGCGGCAGGAGATGCGCCCGTTGGTCCACCGATCGCGTCCTGCGTAATAATCTCCACTCAGAAGGCTCTCATCGGACAACTGCAACATCGCACTTCCATAGTGAATGTGCAACGCTTTCACTGCGCTTGCCTGAGGCTCGTTCTCGTATTGGTAGATCAATGCTGGCCCATCGGGTTCGGCGACTCGAATCGCCGCCACGCAACTCCGTGACCGGGAGTCTGCCGTCTTCACGACAATTACGATTTGTGTCCACGTTTGAAAAATGTGTACCTCCAGTCTGCGGTGCTTCGCGTGGTCATCAAACGAAGACGTCAGAGAACCCAACCAGCGGCCTTCCAGGTCCGGAACTTTCACCAGTCCCAGACGGCGGATCAATCGGATCCGCCAAAGATGCTTATCGAAGAGAGCGTAAAACGTACCGTAGAAACCCATGCTGGACGGAGCGTCAACCCACCACGGTGCCGAAAGGTGGAGTCCCGCAAGGAATCGGGAAAAGGCCCATGCGGAGAGGATCGCTAACGCCGCGAGGAGGAACGGAACGATCCTCCTTTCGTTCGAATCAACGCTGTAGTCGTGCATTCGTCGCCTACCGAGTTGGTCAAAGGCGAATCAAGTGTCCAATCGACTTCTCTACCCTGTCTGCTTTCCCCTGTTGCTGCGTACCACGAAAGACTCGAATCCGCACGTTCTGGAAGACGAAGTTATGGAGAGGGAAACGAACTAGGAGTTCGAATGTTGTGGCAAATACCTCTTTAGCGCCTCTAACCAAGATTATAGCCAAAGCCTCCGACAGACATTCCATCAAGTTAGATGCCGCGAGTCCGCCACCTTTCAGCAGTCGGCCCTCAGCGCTCATCTTAAAGATAAACAGGACGGGCCGAGGCACCGGGTGCCCCATCCTCCCGAAGGGAGTGGGGTCTTGTCTTGTGAAACCAACAACCGCCAAGGCTGAGGGTGTCGGAACTGAAGCTTCTGACAAAGCTTCTGGTTGAAGGGCTAGAGGAGGAAGCTGGCCGCTATCCTACTAGCGGCGGAAGCGGACCGAATTGAGCATGGCCTCAAACGTGCGATCGTATTCGTCGTACTCGCGCTCAGGCGCCACGCAGACGAAGTAGATCAATCCCTCTGGGCGCAGCACAGTAACCAGCCAATCCGTTTCCCGGCCGCTGGCCGGCGAGTCATTGGAAAGGTAAGTGGAAAGGCCGCGCTCTCCGTCCAGGCGAATGCGCTCGTGCTGGCGCACGACGCGCATCCCCGGATTGGAATGACGCATATCATCGATCAACTGGTCGGTGGCATCCTCAACGGTAACCGGTTCGGAACGGTCATGGTGCGGCTCAAAGATGTTGACAATCATTCCGTAGGCGAGCGCCCCTTTGCCACGGCCGTCATCCACCACGCCGCCCGCGGGGACAAAACTCACCGCACTGCCCTGGCCGTTGGGGCGCCAGTTATCCGGATAGCTCATCCGCAGCGCCTCATTCTCGTAGCTCTGGAAGTGGCTCGAAGGCTGGTCGGGCCTGCGGGTGCGCCCGCCACCCGCCTGCTGCGGCGCCCGGCCGCCTTTGGGCGGCGCAGGGAGAGAGAGCACGTATCGCTTGATCTCACGGAACTCCGGGGAATCGGTCTTATAGCCCCTCGGTGGACCGCCGAGCTTCTCCACTTCGTCGTTGACGCGCTCCATGCGGTGCTCCGGGCTGGGATGGTTCGAGAAAAACTCCGCCGGGTTCCGACCCTTGCTCTCCGCTTCGATTTTCTCGAAAAACTGCGCCATCGCGCGCGGGTCGTAACCCGAGTCGTACAGGATTTGCGTGCCTAGGATGTCGGCCTGGCTTTCCGCCGTGCGGGAGTACTTCAGCAAGACGGAGTTGACGGCGAAGCCCCCGATCGCCTGCGCCACCGCGCCCACTGCATTGTTGCCAAGGGCGCCTCCAAGGACCCCTAGGGGCACCTGCCAGGCATAGGCTTTGGTGGCCTGATTGGTACCATGGCGTAGTTCCACATGGGAGATTTCGTGCGCCATCACACCGGCCACCTGAGCCTCATTGTCGGCAGCCTCCAGAACGCCGCGGTTGATGTAAACGAACCCACCCGGCAGCGCGAACGCGTTGATGGCACGGTCGTTGACGCACTTGAACTGATACTGAAAATAATGGTAAGGCGCGTGCGCCGCCAGGCGTCGACCCAGGCTGTTCAAATAGGCGTCGACTCGCGCGTCGTTCAGCATGGGAACCTGGCGCTCAGCGTCGCGGGAGACCTGCCGGCCGAGCTGGGCGTCCTGCTCAGGCGAAAACAGGTTCCAGCCCGGCTTCAGTTGCGTGCGTTCCGCCCAAGCCACCGGCGCCAACATAAGGACCACAGCCACGACCACGGCTACCACTTGCCGCAGGTCACTGCGAATCTGCAGAAGCGCACTACGCTTGTTGGGGAGGCTTGTCTGGCGCAGGTAGGAAACGCGAGCCTCTCTTAATTTCATTTGCTCCTCCATACGGCTGGGCATTTGGCTCGGCACTGAGCCGGGCCCTTCTGCTATTCGCGCGTTTTTGGCGCGCCCCTCTATGCTTACGTTTGCTTAGATGACAATTTGAGGCGGCGGGTTCCTTACCGGAGCAGTGGGCAGCAGCCCCGAAACGATTGCCGCTCGCGCCTTGTGCGGGCGGTCACACTATACCGAATCTGCTGACGAGAGAACACCCGGCCCAGGGGGAGACAGCCGGGAGGGCGAAGCCTTATAGGCCACTTACGACGTTGCAGGTCCCAGACGCACCGCGAACCACCTGGCTCTTTCTGATCGAATGCGCGGGGTTTCGTGCTGTTTTTTCTGCTGGTCGGGCGCCGCTTCATATTTCGACGCGCACTTGGCCTGAACCTTGTCGGCCACGAACGTGCCGTTCGGCGCCAGCCTTCCCTCAACCAGGGCCTGGCTGTTATCCACAAATGTATCGGGCAGCGGGTCGCTTCCCGTGTAGCTGACCGGGAGCGACTTCCCTTCCCCTTCGATCACGAAGTCCACCCGCCCGGTGTATCGCGCGATCGAGCCGGCGCGAACCGTACCGCCCACGCGCATGCGATGGCGCGCCTCGGCACCCTTCAGCGCAGAGAGTTCCGCAATGGTGTGATAATAGGTCTTGCTCTCCTTCGCTCCCACCACGGCGAGCCAGCCCAGCGAGCCGACTACGATGACCGCAGCCACCACGAATTTGGTTTGCTTGTTCATGGTTCTTCCTCGCTGACCCTTTCTGTGGCCCTCGGAGCCTGCCAGCCGGTGCGGGGTCGGCCGGCAGGCTGCAAGGAGCCATTCGGGGGTTAAAGCGTCACAGTGAGGGTCACAGACACGTTTACCTGCGTGCCGGGAGCTGTGATCGTGAGCGTGCCGCTGTAGACGCCGGGGCCTAGCCCGAGGGCGTTCACGAGCACAATCGAACTGCTCGGGGCGATGCCGCTCGTGAAGCTTAGCGACAGCCACGACTGAGTGCTGGAAGCACTCCAGGCCAACTGGCCGTTGCCTCCTACATTGTTGATCTGCAGAATCTGCCCAGGCGGGGTGAGGCCCACCGATGCCCCGGCCGTAAAGGTCATGCTCGCGGGTTGCACCCCCAGAGCCGGAGGCGCAGGAGAAGGCACAGGAGGCGTGTCGAGGAAGTTGTTGTCGGGAACCGCCCGGCCGCCCCTGCCCACCGGCGGGATGTGCTTCGAGTCTTGAACAGCCTTGCCTTTCATGGTAGGGCCGTTGCTGGTGGGGTCATTGACGACCTGGTGGTTGTCGCCGATCGCGCCGTTGGAAACGAACAGTTCCGGGTGGTCAAAGGGAGCCTTCTCGAAGCGGACCCGCTCGTCGGTAAACGCCTTCATGAACGTCACCAGTGCAGCCTTCTCATCCGCAGTCAGGTGCAGCACCTGAATGTCGGGATCGAGGTTGTCCTGGTTGGCGCGGGCGAAGTCACCGCCGCGGTTGTAGAAGTCCACCACTTGCTCCAGCGTCAACTGGCCCCCGTTGTGGAAGTAGGGAGCGGTGAGTTCGACGTTGCGTAGGCCAGGCGTCTTGAAGGCCCCGTCCACCGCCACCCGCTCGTTCGGCTGGAGCGGCTGCGGAGTAGCCAGTAGGGGACTTTCGTTGGGCCTGACCTTGATGGCCGGAACTTGGCAGACGGCGTTAGCCTGTTCCACGGTAAGCGAGGGTTGCGCCGCGATGGTGTCTCGGACGCACTGCTGGAGCAATCGCGAGTTGGACAGCGGCAGGTTCTTGGGCCCAATCGTCGCACCAAGGCCGACGTCATCGCAGGGACCTGCCAGTCCTCCTGAGCAAGAGCGGACGCCGGTGTTGTAGAAGCCGTTGTCATACACGGCGATCCCGCCGTCGCCCATGACCATGCGCTCTAACAGCTCTTGGGCATTGACCACGTTGTTGACCGAGGCATTGGTTGTCTCGGCGCCGCCGTGGCAATTGACGCATCTCCCTTTGCCTTCGAAGATCGCCATACCCAATTGCTCCTGAGCGGTCAAGGCGCTACTTTTCCCATCCAGGAACTGGTCCACGCGAGAGTCGTTGGCGATCAAGGTGGCCTCGTACATTTGGACGGCAAGTCCCCAGATCAGGGAGAAGTTAAACTCGATGAGTTGGAACTGGTTGGCAGCGGCAGAGGTGTCATTCAATGCGCCCGCTTGCGCTGTTCCCGAGGGCAGAATGGTGACGCTGTTGTCGGGGTTGACCTGCACGATGAAAGCCGAGTCCCACCATTGGTTCTGGATGGCGGCCGCGATCATGTCCCTGTAGGTCTTGTTTAGACCTTGAAGGGGCCAACGGCACAAAGTACCCAAAACGCTGTCGTCGGGAGCCACCACCTGACGCGCTAGCGGACGACGGGGCACCACCTTGCGGCCTAGGATTGGGAAGTTCCGGGCGTCATACGACATTTCCAGGTTGCTGAGCGGCGGGCCCACGGCCTGGGAGGCCAGCGAGGCATTGTCCAGTTCCAGGTCGGGGTGGGAGCCATCGATCAGACTGATTTGCTCGGGCGCAGCACGGGGAGCAGGTACGCGCAGCACTCTTGCGGTGGGGTCGAGTTTTCCGATGGGGTTGCGGCCATTGAATTCGAACCGTGCGCGGCCGTCCCAGAAGTTGCGGTGGTTGAAGACCGCGTTGATCATCGTCGGGGTGTTGCGCGGCTCGACGCCACGAACGTTGATGCCGCCAACGTTGAAGACCGGGTCGGGCGAGGTGATGGTGCCCCTGTCATTGTCCTCGGGGCTCAGGCCCAGAAGAACGGGGGCGTTTTCGCCTGTGAAGTTGAAGGAGAAGACGCCCGCCGAGGAGGCGATGTCATTGGTGTCAAACACAACAGGAGAGTTTTGATCGCCAGGATCGGCCAATTTGTGGAACGGGAAGTCGGTGGTTTTCAACTGATAGTTGGGGCCGCCGCCACCCGCGCCGAACACGGTGAAAGTCGTATCGGGGGGAATAGCGCGGAGCCCAGGGTCGAGTTGGTTCTTCGACCGGGTGTCAGCGCCGGCATGGAAGTGGCAGCTCGCGCACGCTTGACCGTCACTGCCAATGGCCATGTCCCAGAATAAGGCTTTGCCCAGAGCGATCGCAGCACTTCTGTCTTTGATGTACGCAGCGAGGTTGCGGGGCTCCGGAACCGGCACCGTTTTCAGGGACGCTAGTTGCGTGACTGCATGGGGGGGAGCAGAAGGCGCTTGCGCACGGACCGCGCCGAAGTGTTGGCTCAAGCCTATCGCCAGCACGGTGAGCGGCGTGACGATGAGAAGGACAGGAGAGAGTTTCCGTGCCGCGAGTTTGCGTGCTGCATCACAAGTTCTACGGGAAGGGGTAGTCTTGTTCATTTTTCATCCTCTCTAGAAGATTGGGGGCCGTACGTCACGTCGCGTTGGCCGAGCAGGATGACCCAACCACTACTCAGACCTGAGCGGCGTGATCCGCATGTTTCTTCACCTCCGAAATACTTGGGGGAAAATTCTCTGCCGGGGCCGTCATTGCCTCTCTCTCAGAAAGAATTGACGGCCGCGGAAGAGCCACACTCGGGCGATGGGCTACACGCTCTCCCGCCAGCAACCAGAGGGTGGCCGCGGCGGCGAGGAGCACGAGGTTTTTCACCACGAACTCGCCTTCCATGGTGAGGATGGGAAAGCTGGGACGGAAGGCGGTTTGCGGGGAGGAGAACACCACGCTGAAGGTGCCCATCAGGTGTAGCACGGCCGAGGCGGCTGTCCATCTCCTCCACACGCCCGCGAGCAACATCAGCCCGATGGCGAGTTCCGAGAGGGCCAGCGCGTTGTAGAAGGGAGCAGTAGCCAGCAGGGGCGAGGTGTGCCGGATGAGTTGCAGCACCGGACTCAGGTGGGCGAGCTTGAGTGCTCCGAACCAGAGGTAGACGATGCCCAGCGACCACCCCAGCATCCGCTGTGGACTGATCACCGGTCGCAGAACCCGCGCCAGACTATCCCCATTGAAGATCGGGACTCTGGCGGTGCGCTCGAGATTAGATTGAGGGTTGTTGTCTAGGACTGGAATTTGCAGGGGCTGGGGTCGAATCATCACATGTTTGGTTACCATTGTGAGTGTCCTCCCATTCGGACCGGCCAAGCGCGGGGTGGCACACTATCCCTGTCGAGAGTTGCAGCTAAATCACCCACGTTCTGTCTGAGCCTGGCCGGTTTCTTTCACCGAATATAGGGCGGGAGCGCTCCGAGGAAATATACCAAAAGAGTTAAATTAATATACCTGTAACATACCGCTCTGGATTTACAGAGTTTAGGCTGCCGCCTTGTCCCGTAGTTGTAAATGGTTCTTAATCTGCTAGCCATTTCACTCTCACAATAACAACAAAGCTCTAACCCCGTCAGCGAGTCAGCCTTGAGCTGACGTTCACCTTCCCGTCTTCAAGTCCGTTTCTCTGAGAGGCGCGGCGGGGCAACGCGCTGCGCCTACTCGGCGTGCGTTGAACTTTGATTGAGCGTTGTTGTCTAGAACTGGAAAATCCACGGACCTTTGTGGAATGGCCCCATGTATCGTTCGCATTGTGCTTACTCCCGCCATTCGGATCGGCCAAGCGAGGGCTGGGGCGCCGTCGTTCCCCTAAACTGGAGCTAAAGGCACCACGCTCCTTCTGGGGCTACTCGGTTTCTCCAGGGCCGCGAACAGATTGGTCACAAGATGGCGCGATGACAATCCGGTCTTCACCCTAATTCTTGGAGGGCGAATTACGTATGGGGAACGGGTAGTGGTTTGAGTAGTTAACTGGAGGAAATGGGAACTGCCGATGAGATCTCCGAGCCAAGAGCCATCCGGCGGAGTGAGAGCTGCACCTCGCGAGCCGGAGGAATGAGGGTCGGCAGTTTAACCTGCCGAGAAATCAGGGTCTGAACTTAACCCCGAGGGTGTACACGGGCCTGATCACTGCCTTGACGTCTTCAATTCGTGGGCCGCCGCAGTGGCAGGGACCTCGACCGGACGACCGCCGCTGGCGTGCGCTGCTTGCAGGCCGGGTTGT
>Ga0209055_1001696_pt1 | contig 14363 bp, 12 predicted proteins | sample GraSoiAngelo_110_FD_185875 | JGI IMG/M metagenome (GOLD analysis project Ga0209055, IMG submission 185875) | Grasslands soil microbial communities from the Angelo Coastal Reserve, California, USA - 14_0903_12_30cm (SPAdes) (version 2) | ecosystem: Environmental > Terrestrial > Soil > Grasslands ... | reverse complement strand
GGAACGCCATACGCCGCGAAACGGCATCCAGCCACGCTTATGGAATGGCAACGGCAAGAGACATTCACGCGCTCAGCGGCATGATCAAGCCTATGCGCTGATGTGGGGAATAATTTGGATCGGCAAAGGTGGTCTGGAAGTGACTTTCCGCGCGCGTGAAAAAGTTACTGCAAGACCCACGGCCCATTTTTTTCGGTGAAGCGGCACCCATAGCGGTAGAGCGGCGCCGCCTTGGCCTCTGCGTGCACGATTTCCGCTTTGCCCACGCGTTCGCCGCCGCGCGAAGTCATGTAGACGTCCACCATGGAGTGAATGGAGAGTTCCTTGTTGCACGTGCACGAAAACCCGGTAAGACTGACGTTTTCCGTTGTCGCAACCTCATCGAAATCATTCGCATGCGCATCCTTGCCTCGAAGCTTGAGCAGCACGCGCAATCGTACCCGCACCTCGGTCCGGGAAACGTAGCGGGAGGTCTTGATGATTCCCTTGAGGCACGTTTTGAGAGCGTCAAAATCCACGGGCTTTTCAAAGTATGCCGCGGCGCCCAACTGCTTGCAGTGTTCCTTGGTCTGCGCGCCTCCTTCGCCGCTCACAATCACAACCGGAATCGGCTGCGTGCGGCTGAACGAGGTGAACGTCTGACATAGTTCATAGCCGGAATACTTGGGCATGCGCAAATCGAGAAGGATGGCGTCGGGCCGGTGCTCCAGCGCGAGAGCCAAGCCTTGTTCGGGTTCTCCTGTGCCAATGACTTCGTAGGTCTCGCTAAGTTCCAGGTGCATCAGCCGCCGCAGCGCTTGGTCATCATCAACAATTAGGAGCTTTCCCATTTATCAGCACCTCCCTATCGGCGAGAAGGGGAACTGCTTCCCACGTGGTCTAACTCCGCTTTCGAAGCGGGCAGCGCTTTCTTGGCGCCATCCAGAACTTCGCGGACCTTGCTTATCAGGACTTCTTCGGTGAACGGCTTATGCAAAAGGTTGGTTCCCTCCTGAAGGACTCCGTGCCCCGCGATGAAGCTATCGGTGTAGCCGGACATGAAGAGGACTTTCAGTCCGGGCTGGCGCATCGACAATTGCTCGGCTAGAACGCGGCCATTCATTCCAGGCATCACCACATCCGTGAGCAGGAGGTCGAAACTGCCGGAGTGACCGGCTGCAAACTCTAGAGCTGCTTCTCCACTGGAGGCTGACAACACGCGGAAGCCATTCGATTCGAGAAACGTTTGCGCCAGTTTCCGAAGAGGATCGGCGTCTTCCACAAGAAGAATCATCTCTGATCCTTGCGGTTTCTCTCTTGCTTCGGACTTGGGTTTGGCAACGGGATCCTGCTCGGCGTCCAGGTATCTCGGAAGGTAGATCTGAAACGTCGACCCTTTGCCCGGTGCGCTTTCCACCCAGATATATCCGTTGCTCTGCTTCACCACGCCGTATACGGTTGCGAGACCGAGGCCGGTGCCTTCTCCGACTTTCTTGGTAGTAAAAAACGGTTCGAAAATATGCGCGATGGTCTCGGGACTCATGCCGGTCCCAGAGTCCGCGATCGAGAGCATCACGTAACTTCCTGCCTTAGAGCCGGGATGATCTCGTGTGAACGCATGGTCTATTTCCACGTTGGTGGTTTGGATGTAGAGATTCCCGCCCGAAGGCATGGCGTCCCGGGCATTCACCGCCAAATTCATGATCACCTGTTCGATCTGGCTCTGGTCGGCTTTGACGTTTCCAAGTTCCGGATTCAGAGACAAGGACACGTTGATATCCTCGCCAAGAAGACGCGGAAGCATCTTCTCCATGTCCGAAACGAGCGCATTCAAGCTCAAAACGGAAGGCGACAAGACCTGTTGCCTGCTGAAAGCCAGCAATTGCCGCGTCAGCGAAGCGGCCCGCTGGCCCGCTTTTTCGATTTCCGTGGCAAATTCGTACGTCGGCTGCGCTTTGTCCAGGGACTTTTTCAGGACGCCGCTGTATCCAATGATGACTCCAAGCAAATTGTTAAAGTCATGGGCGATCCCGCCCGACAACCTTCCGATAGCCTCCATCTTCTGGGCCATTCGAAGTTGGCGCTCCAGGGTTCGTCTTTCGGTCACGTCTTCTGCAAAAACCTCAAAATAATCCGGACCACCATCCTTACCATCCACGCGGTGGCCCGAGCATCGTACGACGATAGGCTCGCCACTCCGCTGCTTCCATTCCAGCTCGATGTCGTTCATGACGTTGGACTCGGCCAAGAGATCATTCATTCGTTCATAGTCCGCCGGGTTGCGAAAAACTTGCGTCGCGAGGTCTGCCTTGAACAGTTCTTGCACTGTTTCGTACCCCAGCATTCTTTGAAGGGCCGAATTCACTTCCAGAAATTGGCCCGTCAATGTCGCCCGGTAAATTCCGTACGGCGCTCCCTCTACCAAAGCTCGGAAACTCCCTTCCGAACGCGACAATGCCTCCTGCGCCTTTTTGCGCTCCGTAATATCGCGGTTCACAATCAAAAGTTTTTCCGGCTGGCCTCTTTCATTGCGAATGACGCTGGCAACGGATTCCAGCACCATCCAATCGCCATTCTGATGGCGAAAGCGATATTCCAGAATGGTTCCCGCTCCCGTCTCTCTGGCTTCCTTGCCGGCATTCCTGACCTTCTCGCGATCTTCAGGATGAATCTGCTCAAATCCCGTTGACACTTGAAGTTCTTCAGGCGAATACCCCAGTATTCTTTGATAGGAAAGGCTGTTGAAAATCCTGCGGCCTTCCAGATCCACGACGGCAATCATGTCCGCTGCATTCTCGCTAATCAAATGAAAGAGCTCCTCTCGTTCGATCAGTTGCCGGCGAATGCGATGAATTTGCAAATGTTGATAGATGGTGTAGAGATCGAACAAGAAAACGAGAGCGACCAGGCCACGCACCGCTTGCGGAAGAACATAGAGGGCGTGGAAGTCAGTTGCCGATGACAAATTCGGAAGCAGAAACGAAGCCAGTGCGGCTGTGAGCAGCAGTGTGATGATGGCCGCTGTCACCCACAACCACCATTCACGGCGCTCGATGATACGAAAGTTCGCTCTCAGGGCGTTAGCCCCTGCGTCTTGAGAACCGGGCGTTGTCTTGCCGTCTTTCATTTTCTCGATCCGTGATTACGAGTCGTCTTGGCCTGGATCGCGAATCAGCAGGGCTTCCCCGTGAAAAGATGGTGCAAGTTGTGTGCCAAGGCAGGACCGGGGTCTTCGCGCGCGATTCGACCGACTGCCCTCACGCACCCGCACGCGCTCTTCTTCAATTCGTTGATTCTCTTGACTGATTTGCGGCTCGCGAGCTTAGGAATCAGCTCGGCAATATTGGAGTTCTCTAATCAAAACCGAAATGGGTCAATTCTTGGGTCTCAGAATTTGTAAGACGTGCCAGTTTGGGACAAAGCCGTCATTTTTGAACTCGCCGATTTGCGCGTACTAAATTGACTTAATAACAGATGAGCGTATCTTTAGAGAATAAAGCTTTCCAGCCCGTGGAGGATTTAATGAACCGCCGTCTTCTTGCTCTACTATCGCTCTGTGCTTTTTCCATTGGCGCGGTGGTCGCGGGATGCCAAAAAGCAGCTGATCAGCAGTCCAGCCCGGACGCCAGCACAACCCCGTCTGTGACGGAAGCGGCAAAGACCGCCGTCAAGAAGGCCATCGAACCGAAACCTATGGTCATCCCTGCTGACACGGTGATCTCCGTTGTTTTGGATCAAACCATTAGCTCGAAAAGCAGCAAACCCGGGGACAAGTTCACTGCGACGGTCGAATCTCCTATCGAAATCGGAGGAAAGATCGCCATTCCGAAGAGCGCTCGCGCAGAGGGCGTTGTGAGAGAGGCAAAGGCCGCTGGCCGCTTCAAAGGCGGCGCCGCGCTGGCTCTCGAGCTCACCAGCGTCGAGGTCAACGGGAAGAATCATGAGATTCAGACCTCCGGTGCAACCATGTCCAGCAAAGGCAAGGGCAAACGCACCGCAGCCATGGTGGGCGGTGGCGCGGCTGGTGGCGCGGCTATCGGGGCCGTTGCTGGAGGCGGCAAAGGCGCTGCCATCGGCGCGTTGATCGGTGCAGCGGCAGGCACAGGCGGCGCTGGATTGACCGGCAATCGCGACATCACCCTGAACGCGGAGACGCCGCTCGATTTCAAACTGCTGCAGCCTGTAACGATCAGACAGAAGTAGCCGGTAAGTTTTCTTAGCGCCGACAGATATTATTCTCGACTCGCGAATCCCTGTCCAACCGTGCTGGCTCCCTTGCTACGGCCTCGATTCGTTCTGAGAGAGCCGGTTAACCCGCGTAACTTCCGCATCTTCATTGCGTACTACAATTGAGCGGTCCCATGCCCAATGCCCCTATGCTTATTCAGGCTGAAAGTGTGTCCCGCGAATATCGGCTAGGCGAAACCGTTATTCGCGCCGTCGACGCCGTCTCCCTCCGCATTGCACAAGGTGAATTCCTCGCCCTCTTGGGAAGCTCCGGCTCCGGCAAGTCAACGCTGCTGAGCATGATGGCTGGCCTTGACCGCCCCACCTCTGGCGCGATCCGCGTGCGAGAGCGCAACCTCGCCGAATTGGAAGCGGACGAACTCGCGCGTTATCGCCGCGAGACCGTCGGCATGGTTTTCCAATCTTTCAATCTGCTGCCACGCATGACGCTTGAGGAAAACGTGGAGCTGCCGTTGCGTCTCGCCGAAGTGGATCGCAGCGACAGGCAATCCCGCGTTGGCGAAGCACTTGAGCGCGTGGGCCTTGCAGCGCGAAGGCAGCACCGGCCGAGCGAACTCTCAGGCGGCGAGCAGCAACGCGGCGCCTTGGCGCGCGCGCTCGTGAATCGTCCGGCAATTCTGTTCGCCGATGAGCCGACAGGCAATCTCGACAGCGCAAACGGCGAACAAATCCTGCTCTTGCTGAAAGAAATTCAAGACTCTCTCGGTATGACCATCATCATGGTCACGCACGAACGGCCCCTTGCCGAAAGGTTTGCGAATCGCATTGCACAGCTCTCCGATGGACGCCTCGTCAGCGATGGAGCGCAACGTTGAGAACGCGAGACCTGAGCGAACTCGCGGTACGTAATTTGCGCGAAGCCGTTCTTCGCAATTCGCTTACCACGCTTGGCGTTGCCGTAGGTGTGGCTTCCCTGGTGGCGATGTTGTCTCTGGGTGTCGGGCTGCAAACCCTGGCCTCGCAGCGCCTCACGCGTTCCGGCTTGTTCGACGCCGTATTCGTTACATCGCAGCGCAATTTTCGTGGGCCAAGACAGCCTCCTCCGCCGGATTCCGCGGCAAAACGAGAATCGCGCGCCTTGGACGATGATGCACGCCAGCAACTCAGCAAACTCTCGAACGTCACGGAAGTCTACCCGCAAATCCGGTTTGTCACCGATGTGCGTTATGCGGGCAAGTCCGAATCGACTTCCGTTCTCGGTCTGCCTGACTCTTCCCGCTCAAGCGGCGCATTTGAAGGGATGACCGGCAAGTATTTTTCATCGCCCACCGCGGAGGAAGCCATTCTCCAAATTGAATTTGCGAAGCTGCTCACCGACCAGCCGGCATCGCTCGTCGGAAAAGATCTGACTCTGCGCTATGCGGAACGCGCCGCGCTCTCGAAGGACGCCGACGATGAAGCCCTTCTCGATGCCATGATGGGCTCCGGCAAACCCGGCGGCATCTCGCCGGGTGGCATATCGATAGTTCCGCGTGAGAAGACCTTGCGCATTGTCGGCATCACCGAGTCCGATCCTTCGGCGGGGATTGGCGGGTTCGGAGGCGCGCGAATATACCTTCCGCTCAAGACTGCCGAGCAACTCCATGTCGCTCAGCCGGACGACTTGCAAGCTTTTCTCTCCGGCAATCCCGCGAAGCCTTCCTACATGGCAATGACCGTGCGTGTCCGTTCGCCTAAGGAGGTGCCGCAAGTCGAAGCAGCGATCAAGCAATTGGGCTTCGCCACGTTTTCTTTGCTGGACGCTACCAAAAGTCTTCGGCTCGTCTTCACTGTCTTTGATCTCTTCCTCGGCCTTTTTGGAAGCCTCACCGTCGCTTCCCTGGGCATCATTAACACTCTTGTGATGGCCATTCTCGAACGCCGCCGCGAGATCGGCATCCTGAAAGCGCTCGGCGCAACCGACCGCGACGTGCGCAGCCTCTTCTTTGCGGAAGCCGGCGCTATGGGACTTTTCGGCGGAGTCTTCGGCGTCACGCTCGGCTGGCTGATCGGATCCGCGTTGACTTGGGGCACCACCATTTATCTTCACCGTCAGAATCTTCCCGGCGTGAAAATTTCGTACGTTCCCTGGTGGCTCGCTCTAAGCGCCATCGCATTCGCGATCGTCGTCAGCCTCGTCGCCGGACTCTACCCCGCGTCCCGCGCCGCCCGCCTCAATCCCGTCGAAGCCCTCCGCTACGAGTGACTCCCGCCAACCACTATTGGTCGTAGGCCACTTTCTGATTAGCGCGTCTTTTGCTTTCCATTTCGTCTTCGTCCCCGAAGTGATCGTTTCGCTTGTGAGTACGAATCATAGAACGCTCAAGAACGCGATCAGGTCCGATTCCTCTTGAGGTGTTAGAGCGAGGCCAAAGCGGACTTCATAAAAATGTACGGCGTCCATGAGGGTCCGCGCGGAGCCGTTATGGAAGTACGGGGCGCGGGCGGAGAGACCGCGCAGGATCGGCCCCTTGACCTTGCCAACGTGGGCGAATTTACCATCGATCAAGGCTTGGCCGAGATCGGTGGTCGTCTTGCAATTGCTCGTCGGCGTCGGCGGGTTCGTGGCTAGATCCAATTTGCACACAGTAATGCTCGGCAGGTAGCTCACATCCAGTCCTCCCAAATTGGCAGCCAGGTTGGAAGGGTCAGGGTCACCAGTCCCGATGTTCAAGGGTGTCGGGAAAGAGTGATTGCCCACGTTCGGAGTATCGTGACAAGTGGCGCAGGTTCCCATAAGCGAGGGAATACCGCCTGCAACCAGCCCGCCAGCCGATACATCGTCGTTGATACCAGCTACACCACTAATGTTGATAGCCTTGGAATTGAAAATGGCCTGCCCACGCGCAATCGCCGCCCGCGGGGACATGGCAGGCATGGACGCCCAGGAATCAAAGGGATTGAAGATCGCGGGAGTAAACTGACCGTCACCCGGCGTAACCAGTCCACCCGGCTGCTCGAACTGAGGGAGCAGAAAGTGGACGCTGGAATTGACACTGATAAAGAACGGTTGGGTTGTGAGGGGCACCGGTCCGCCAGTCGCGCCGTGCGTGTCCAATCGGCCGGCGTCATTGTCGATGATTTGCGCCGTGGACAGTGCCATCTCAAAATTCACGATCTCCTGCTGTTCGTTAGGCGTTGGCCTTGACCCATCGCCCTGCGCGTGGCCGGTCGTGGCGTCCACGGACTGGTGTGCCAGATCGCTCAAAAGCGAAGCCGGATAATTCGAGTACAGGATTTTTGTTGTGCCGGTAGACACCGATGATTCCCGCCCGTCAAACATGACCGCACTCAAGAAACGGAGATTGGTAGAGGGCAGGGGCCGACGGTACATCGAAATGACATCAGACTCGTTACAACCGTACGGATTGTTCGCCGCAACAACTCGATAGTCAGCGCTTGCGGGGACAGCGATGGCGATACGTATCAGACCGCGTGTCCGCAGCAGGCTGTAGGCGGCGGACCTGCCGGCAAGGGTGGACACGTCGATGCTGTGGTTGCAATTGGAACCGTCGTTGGTGCGGAAGATCGGGTCGTGACCTTGGGTTTGCAAAAATCGCTGCTGGACATTCGCGGCCGACACGGACATGCCATCGCTGGGCTGGTGGCATGAGCCGCACGAACGACCGTTGGTGCCCAAGCTCTGGAAGAATGGTCCAGTCAGGTCAACGCCCTCGCCGGTTGTGCTGTAAGTTTCAGACGCACCATTTGGATTCCCGAAGAACGTCCCGTTGGGGATGAAAGTGATTTGCCGTCCACTTACGGCCACAATGACCAGGAGCACGGCTACAGGTACGAGAACACCGATAAGCATGCCGCGCTTGATTTGGCGTATTAGCGTGGATCGCTTAGTAGAAAACGGAAACAGGCTACTGGCAAAACTGGACTGCCGGGCTGGGAAAGTCCGCATCGCAACACCTCTTATGCGCCTTTTGGCGCGGGCTAGCTATCTGTTGTCCAAGACGAATGGGACAGAATTTGCTGCAAACTACTGGATTGGTGACGGGAAGGCAATGCACGTGACATTATCTGTTGATGACCAGCCAAGCCTCAGATACGATTCAGGTTAGATTCCTAGGTAACTGCGATTCGTAAAAGGCAGCTCGGCCTTCTGCCCTTTTGGGAAGTGAACTGTGGCGGAAACGAATTCTCCATCGCCCACTGGTGTCGTCCGCTTTGGCGTGTTCCAGGCGAATCTTGCTGCACGCGAACTGCGTAAACATGGCGTCCGCATCCGCTTGCCCGGCCAGCCTTTTTGCATCCTTTCCATCCTGTTAGAGAAACCAGGGGAAGTAATTACCCGCGAAGAGATGCGGCAGAGGCTGTGGGCTTCCGATACTTTCGTGGATTTTGAACATAGCCTGAACAGCGCGATCAAGAAATTGCGCACCGCGCTTGGCGACTCACCAGAAAACTCCCGGTACGTCGAAACGGTTCCCCGTGTGGGTTATCGGTTCATTGCTCCGGTGGAGCAAGTCTTGGCATCGGCCTCGCCCGCGGTAGCCGTCACTCTTGCTACGGTCCGCTCAAGCGTACCAGCCGCCATTGTCGATGGAGCTGGCAAGCGCAGATCGCAGATTCTTTTGGGGATTTCAATTGTGGTAATTGCGGCGCCAGGTGCTTACTTCGCATGGTCTCGCTTCCGAAGCCACCCTCAGCCGCAAAGTCAAATCGCTGGCGAAATTCACGCCGCCATTAACGGCCGCGAATCGACTAAGTCTAACAACCAACCTGCGTTATCCCCCAAATCCGACGCCCATGACCTGTACCTCAAAGGTCTGTACTTCTGGAACAAAAGGACTGTGTCGGGATTTCAACAGGCAATCGAGTATTTTCAGCAAGCCACAACATTAGACTCCAATTACGCCCCTGCCTATGCTGGTCTGGCGAATTCCTATACTCTGCTGACCGCCTATACTTCCGTTTCTGCAACCCTGTACATTCCCCAGGCACGCGCGGCCGCCTTACGGGCCCTGGAACTGGACGCGGACTTGGCGGAAGCACACACGGCGGTGGCTTTGATTGTCCAGAATCACGATTGCGACTGGCAAACTTCAGAAAAGGAATACCGGCGGGCCATCGAATTGAACCCCAACTACGCTACCGCCCACCAGTGGTATGCCGAGCATCTGATGTGGCGGGGGCGCTTCGACGAGGCGTTAAGCGAGAGCGAACGCGCGCGCCAACTGGACCCGCTCTCGCTCATCATAGCCACCGACCACGGCGCGATTCTGTACTTCTCACGGCAGTATGACCGTGCCATTGAGCAGTTTCGCACCGTGCTTCGCAAGGATCCGAAATTTAACCATGCCGGCATTATAACCTTTGCTTATGTAGAAAAGGCGATGTTCGCCGAAGCGTTGGAAGCAGCAGAAACAGGGCGCCGTTTTTATGGTGAAGGGCCCTGGTACTGGTCACTGCTGGCTTACATTTATGGCCGCGCGGGTCAGTCGGATCGGGCTCGGCGCGAGCTGGAAAAACTGGAAAAGCTGAGCCGACATGAGCAGTTGGATCCCGTAACTTTGCTTTGGGCACATCTAGGCGTCGGCGACAAGGAAGAAGCCCTGGCCGACTTGGAAAAGGCGTACTCCGAGCACTTCGGTGTTCTAACCACCCTCAAGGTTGAACCGGCCTTTGATCCGCTGCGTAGCGACCCGCGCTTCCAGGACTTATTGCGCCGCGTAGGCTTGGCCCAGTGAGTTTGGCACTCCTCAGTTACAGTCGACGTGGGTCACCCTGCGGAGTCGACATCGTGCCCTGCCCACAGTGCTTCGAGTCCGAGGTTGAGCTAGCGCTCCCGATCGGACTCTTAGCGGCCATGTCGTTCACTTGGCCCTGTAGCGGGTCATCCGCAGAAGTGCTGAAGTTGGCGTCTCGATTCGAGCTGCCACTCGAGACAAGCTCCCAGGTAATGGGAAGCTCGCCACAAGTTTTTCCTTGACTTTTATTATCCCCTTGGTACAATATAACTTAGGGAAAGTCTGAGTTGGACTGCGGGAGCTTGCTCCCGCTTTTCTTTTTTTGAGACCGCATTTTGCCGCATTCTGTAATGTGAGAATGCTCCATTTCTGCAAAACTCCGGTGCAACGTAAGCCCCTTTAGAATCAACACTTATGAGAACGTCCGTAAAAGTGTTGATTGTAAACCATTTACAAAAACACTAAGCCCTTTAGATGCAGCACTTATGAAAAACAGGGGGGCGGCTATTGCTAGACGTACGGACCAGGCATACTCCTGGCAGATTGCAACCGGGAGCGGTCCTGAGAGCGTAAGCAAGTGGCGCGTCTTGGCACGCTTCCGTATAAGATAGGCTTCGCTGAAATTCCAAGGATAACCATGGAGACTGCCTACGTCTGCGACGCCATCCGAACGCCCTTCGGCCGGTATGGTGGATCGCTTGCATCGATTCGCACCGACGATCTCGCGGCAATTCCCCTCAAGGCCCTCGTCGAGCGCAACGCAGGTGTCGATTGGAACGCGGTCGATGATGTCGTCTACGGCTGCGCCAATCAGGCTGGCGAAGACAATCGCAACGTTGCCCGCATGGCGCTCTTGCTGATGGGTTTGCCGAAAGAGGTGCCGGGCACAACGGTCAATCGCCTTTGCGGCTCAAGCATGGACGCCGTTGCGTCCGCCGCGCGCGCCATCAAGTCCGGCGAAGCCGACCTCGTGATTGCCGGCGGCGTCGAAAGCATGTCGCGCGCGCCCTTCGTCATCGCCAAAGCGGACAGCGCCTACTCGCGCTCGCTAAAAATGGAAGACACCACGCTCGGCTGGCGGTTCATCAATCCACTGATGAAAGCCAAATACGGCGTCGATTCCATGCCGGAGACCGGCGAAAACGTCGCCGAAGAATTTCGCATCTCGCGAAAGGACCAGGATCTTTTCGCGCTCCGGAGCCAGCAGCGCGCCGCCGACGCCATCCGGAGCTGCAGATTGACGCAGGAAATTGTGGCCGTGCCGATTCCGCAAAAGAACGGCGACACACTTCTCTTCTCGCAGGACGAACATCCTCGGCCGGATACGACACTGGAGGCCCTCTCCAAATTAAGACCGATCGTGAAACCGAATGGCACCATCACCGCCGGAAATGCTTCGGGCGTGAACGACGGGGCTTGCGCATTACTCTTAGCGTCGGAGGCGGCGGTGAAACGGCATAAATTGACACCGAAGGCCAGAGTCGTGGCTGCCGCCGCTGCTGGCGTTGCTCCGCGAATCATGGGTATGGGCCCCGTTCCCGCCACGCGCAAGGTTCTGGCCAAAGCCGGATTGTCGCTCGCGCAAATGGACGTCGTGGAATTGAATGAAGCATTCGCGTCGCAGGCGCTCGCAGTGCTGCGCGAATTGAAAATCCCGGACGACGCGGCTCACGTAAACCCCAACGGCGGCGCGATCGCCATCGGGCACCCGTTAGGTGCCAGCGGCGCGCGGCTTGTAACCACTGCTCTTTATCAGCTTTTGAGGGCCAACGGCAAATATGCGCTATGCACCATGTGCATCGGTGTCGGCCAAGGAATTGCCGTGATCTTGGAACGCGTTTAGCATCGCCAGCTACGCGCGTGCTTCGGCGAAATTCTCCCGGAGGAAGAGTAACCTCGATGCCCATCCTTAAATCTGGAGAAGCCGGGATTCATTACACGTTGGAAGGCCAGAGTGGATTGCCCGTGCTGGTCTTTTCAAATTCCCTCGGCGCGAACTATTCCATGTGGGACCAGCAAGCTTCCGAATTTCGCAAAAAGTTCCGCATCCTTCGCTACGATACGAGAGGTCACGGCCAGTCCTCTTCCACTCCTGGCCCTTACTCGATCGAGCTTCTCGCAAGAGATGTCATTGCATTGCTGGATGCACAGGGTTTGGACCACGTCCATTTCTGCGGCTTGTCTATGGGTGGAATGATCGGTATGTGGCTGGGAGTGCACGCGCCGGGACGACTCAATAAACTTGTGCTGTGCAACACTGGCGCAAGGATTGGAACTCCTGAAAGTTGGAGCACGCGAATCGAAGCAGTTCAAAAAGGTGGCATGTCCTCTGTTGCTCTCGCCATTATCGAGCGATGGTTCACTCTGGCCTTTCGCCAGAAAGCACCGAACACGATGGCAAATATTCTCAAAATGATCGAGGAAGCAAACCCTGAGGGCTATATCGCCTGCTGCGCGGCCATTCGCGATTTCGATTGCCGCGAACAATTAGGCAAGATTCACGCGCCAACTCTCGTGATTTCCGGAGCGCACGATCCGGCCACGCCTCCTCAAGACGGGCGCTTTCTCGCGCAACAGATTCCCGCAGCGCGCTACGTTGAGCTCAATGCCGCGCACCTCTCCAATATCGAGGCTCAAGATCGCTTCAACGATGAACTTGCTGCGTTTCTGAACTCCTGAACGGGACTAATTACAATCAGAGTTGCAACCGTTGCCAAGCGTTTCGCTTTCGATCAAAAATGTGCGTGTAACTAGCGAGCGGTCTGTAAGCAGTGCCGTCGCCGGGAAATGCGAGTTTCGCACTTTGCGTACCAATCCAAGGGGTCGCACCCTTCCGTCATTGCTCACGTTGCACTCGAATACCACCGTACCGCGTTTGTCAATGATTACCATCTTGAACGGCGGGCAGCACTTGCCTGGTTCGCTTGGCCGGATGAAACCTATCATTTCATCGGCCAGCCCGCTTGCAATGTTCTTGTAATTCAGGGCCTGTAAGGTATTGAGCCATCTGCTCTTGCGGCTGAGTGCGAATCCACTGCTGTTGTTCTTCATTGCTTAATCTCCTTCAGGTCGCGAGTTCGACTCGGAAGAAGCTCGATCTTGCCTCCAAGCAACCCGCCCCGGAAGACGCAAGGCGCGCACCCAACGCCTCTAACCAGCTATATGGCTGAATTACGCATAGCTATATAGCACTGCTTTTTTGTTGTCAAGCGTTATTTCATACTTTATACAGTTATGATAGAAAGAGCACTATAGCACTCTGCAGGTTGCGCTCTATAACACGCTTGGTGCCGGAGTGACTCTCATCGCTTTCGCCGCTTGACGAACGGTCAGAATAGAATATCGTTCTTGATATGAAGCCTGCTTCCGTCCAGTCGTCCACGAAGAGATCCCGTTCCAACGCGGGAGAACGAATGACTGCGAAAAATCGCAACGGCCAGCCCGCCTACCAGAGAATTCAGGGCGTCATCCGCAAGCGCATCGATTCGGGGCAGTTGCATCCGGGTGACGCCGTCGCTTCCGAGCGTGACCTCGCCAAAATTCATCAGGTCAGCCTTATGACCGCCCGTCACGCTCTTGCGTCGCTCGAGCGCGAAGGAATTGTCGAGCGCCGTCGCGGCATCGGAACTTTTGTCGCCGCCCCCAAAATTCACTTCAATAAACTGATGAGCTATACCGAGCAAATGTCCAGCCGCAGCCTGGTGGCCGGTTCCAAGGTGCTCTTCGCCAAAGTGCTCGACAACGAAAACGAAGCTGCCGCGCGGCTCTCTCTTCCCCCCACCAGCCACATCATTAAGCTCGAGCGCTTGCGGCATACCGCGGGCGAACCCTTTGCCCTGGAAACCTGTTACCTCAACGCTGCTGAATTCCCAGGTCTCTTGGACGCCCCCATCAGCCGCGATTCTCTCTTCGGAATTCTCGAGCGCGATTACAAGGTCGAACTCGGCTATGCCGATGAAGAAGTTGACGCCACCGCGGCCGATCCGAGAATCGCCGAGACTCTCTCCATTTCCCGCCGCGATCCCCTGCTGCGCATTCGCCAGGTTATCTATTCCACCAAAGGTCGGCCGATCATGTATGTGCTGGGCTTCTATCGTTCGGACCGTCACAATCTCGTCATTCGCCGGTTCCGGTAATGCAGACGAATTCCTTTCGCTGGCTCAAATCTGTCTCAGTTAATGCGTAACACTCAGTTCAGAGAGGACGCTGCATGCTGGTAATCCTGAAGCGCGACGACGAAGAAATCAGCAGCCAAGCCGCGCAACTCATCGCCAGTGGCATACACAAGAAACCTGCATTGACGCTGGGATTGGCCACGGGCAGCACCATGGTCGGCGTCTACAAACAGCTCGTGCATCTTCACAAACAGGGCTCGCTCGATTTCTCGTGCGTCATAACTTTTAACCTTGATGAGTATCTTGGGCTGGGCGCTGCTCATCCTCAGAGCTTTCATTATTT
>Ga0209055_1001693_pt1 | contig 14374 bp, 24 predicted proteins | sample GraSoiAngelo_110_FD_185875 | JGI IMG/M metagenome (GOLD analysis project Ga0209055, IMG submission 185875) | Grasslands soil microbial communities from the Angelo Coastal Reserve, California, USA - 14_0903_12_30cm (SPAdes) (version 2) | ecosystem: Environmental > Terrestrial > Soil > Grasslands ... | reverse complement strand
CGACAAAGGTCGTGCGCACTGCACTGACCAATGCCGGCTCGATTGCCGCGCTGATGCTGACTACTGAAGCCCTCGTCGCCGACATTCCGGAAGAGAAGAAGGGCGCTCCCGTTGCAGGGGGCCATGGCGGCATGGGAGACATGTATTAAGAACTAGACGCACGTCCAAGCGAAAGCCTGCTATGTTGGCTTGAGCAGACTCGGTCCAAATAACATGGCCGAGACAATAGCGATCGTCAGTCCCAGGCTGAGGCTCTGAAGGACGTAATTAACTCAGCGACGAGAGTGCCATTTTGTGCGCGGCTGTCAGCAGCACGGGCGAGGTGTCATTCTTGAGCTGAGTCGGGTTGATGCGATCGATGGGGCAGGAATAGGAGCACTGCTTTCTCCTTCATTGCCAGGAGTCATAAACCGTTCGGCTGCGCGGTACGGGATCAGTGTAGGGGAAGTCCCAGTGCCTGGTCCGCAGCTACAACGACCATTCCTACGTTCGAGGGTAAGACGCACGGAATGTGGACGGAAATTCGTCCACCCCAGCCGGTGCCGGCTGGAGGTACGATGACGCCCGGCGGATTCCACTCCTTCGAACACCGATGGGCCTTTCACAAGGCTTTCCAGTTCCACGAAACGATCGGCAGGCAACGGATTCAGGACAGGATTCACACCCTGAACCGGCAGCTGAAAGACGGGCTGGCGAAAATACATAACGTCAAGTTGCACACTCCTCTGGCAGACGAATTATTGGAAGGAATTGACCCGCGATGCAAGCGAGTGCATCCGCCCCGGCATGCTGACGCCCAAGGATGCGCGGCGCTTGAATGGCCAGTATGGGACTCACTACAAGGTCCGGCTGCACGGTGCCATCGGATTCGTCGCGGTGCACGAGATACTGGCGTGCCGGCAACCCTAGATCCTCGCCCCGCGCGACCGCAAACTCCAGGCCCCACGCCAGCAGCGCGTCGACGTGTCAACATTCAAGGTTTGACAGTAGGCACCTCTGGAAAGAACGCCGACCCCGAAATCCCCATCCTAAAGGAAGCCAAGGCGGAATACACGAAGCTGCAATAGACTGAGCTTCAATTGGATCGCTTTAGCCTGCCGCGCGGCAAAAAGAGAGGGAAACCTCATGGAAACCCTATATGCAGAAGAAGTCAATGCTTGGGAAGCACAGGTTGCACGCTCTGACCTGGCCGCCAAGAAGCTCAAGCTGGACGAGGGTCTGTGGAAGATACTGCGCGAACCCAGCCGCGAAATCATCGTGCATATCCCCGTACAACTGGACGATGGAACTCTGGAGATATTCACCGGATTCCGCGTACAACACTCAATCGGTCGCGGGCCAGCCAAGGGTGGCATCCGTTACAGCCCCAACCTGACCCTTGACGAGGCGCGTGCCCTCGCGAGTTGGATGACATGGAAATGTGCCCTGGTGAACATCCCGTTCGGCGGCGCAGCTGGTGGGGTGATATGCGATCCAGACAAGATGTCTAAGCGTGAACTCGAGCGACTCACCCGAAGGTACACTGCGGAGCTCATTGAGGTCCTGGGTCCGGAAAAAGATGTCCCTGGTCCTGACATCAACACGGACGAGCAGATCATGGCCTGGATCATGGATACCTACTCCATGCATGTGCGCCACACGGTCACTGCCGTCGTTACAGGAAAACCACTGGAATTGGGCGGTTCCAAGGGGCGCAATGAGGCCACGGGACGGGGGTTGATGATTGTCTGCGACGAGGCTCTCAAAAGGCTCAGCATGAACCGGGACCAGACGCGCGTAATCATCCAAGGCTTCGGCAATGTGGGCTCTAACGCTGCCCGCCTTATGCATCGGCGGGGGTACAAGATCGTTGGTGCCTCCAAGAGCACAGGTGGTCTGTACAACAAGGACGGTATCGACATAGGTGCGTTATGGGAGTATTACCAGCGCAAGAACACATTCAAAGGCTTTCCCGGCGCGGAAGAGGCCGATCCTGCCGACTTGTTGGTGAGGGACTGCGACATACTCATTCCAGCCGCGGTCGAGAATCAGATTACCAGCCGAAATGCCGACCGGCTGAAAGCCCAGATCCTCTGTAAGGCGGCGAACGGCCCGACGACAGCTGAGGCGGACGACATTCTGGCCGAGAAGCGGGTGTTCGCTATCCCTGACATCCTGGCGAACTCGGGCGGCGTTACCGTGTCCTACTTTGAATGGGTACAAGATCGCCAAGGCTACTTTTGGCTGGAATCCGAAGTCAACCGCCAGCTCGAAGACGTCATGCGGCATGCCTTCGCGGAAGTCTTGCAGTACGCCGAGAGTCACGGAGTGAGTAACCGGATTGCGGCTTACATGCTGGCAATTGACCGGGTAGCATACACCCTACGCCAGCGGGGCATTTACGCCTAGCTGGCGTAGGCGCCTCGAAGCCAGGGGAGCAACAGGCATCTACGAAGCCGAGTTGATGGTCAACGATCACACCAAAGATGTCCTGATGGATTCCAACGGCACAATCGTGGAGGTAGAGAAGCAGGTTGCAATCGATTCACTCCCCGCTGCGGTCAGAGAGTGGCTGCAAGCCCAGGCAGGGAAAGATGGCAAACTTCTCGAGGTTGAGTCATTAACCAAACACGACAAACTGGTGGGCTACGAAGCACAGGTCATGATTCATGGAAAAAGATCGGAAGTGCAGGTCGGCCCTGATGGAAAACCTCTGGATCACGAAGAATAAAGCGTAACTCGCGCGCAGATGCAGCGTTCTGGGAAAGCCTCGGCCTTGCATCTCCGCAAGACTCGCAACTCCGCTTGTCAAACGGCAGCCTTTATGCCGCACTGCCGCTGATCTCTTCAATCGCGTCAACGAGGGCAGACATTCCGCCAACATCTTTGGAAACCACAGCTCGTACACCAGCAGCATGCGCAAGTTCTGCGAGTTGCTCAGATGCGTACATCGTGAATAGCAGCATCGAGCATTGGGGCGCAATCGTAGCGATCTTGCGGGCCGCTTCGACGCCGTTCATAACAGGCATTGCATAGTCGAGCAGAACCACGTCTGGTTTCAACCGAGGGACCATGTCGATGGCGGCTTGGCCATTATCCGCTTCCCCGCACACCGTCCAACCTTTATTAAGCTCAAGACACACGCGAAGCGCTGTCCGAACCTGTGCGTTGTCATCGACGATGAGAATTTTTGTCATGATTGTCTGAGAAGGATCAAAACAGCCGATTTACTCCTAGTCAGGTTTCGAAAGGAAGTATCGATCACAGATGCGGTTGGCTACATCCCAAACGCTCTCTTGTGGGCTGGACAAGATGCGCAACGCCATCATGCGAACAAGCATATCAAGTTGTTCTAGTTGCTGCACTGTAGCTCCAAAATTGCTGGCCAGCTCTCTTGGCGGCATGTCCTCTCGCAGACGCGACATTCAGCACCGTAGTGACTTGAGAGTTTTCAGCAGACCTATTTTCCTCGTCCCGGGTGTATTGCGAAAGGTGTGACGTTTCGCCGCATTCAAGATCGCCGTAATCCACCACTGATCACGGTCCAGAAACTCACAATCCAGGGCAGCTTCCTGGGTCTGTTCACACAAAACATGTCTCTGCTATTCGGGCGGATGGGGCGCACGTGGTCATACCGCCCTTCGACACCGTTGAACCTCGGTTACTTAACATCAGGGGTTTGAAGGTTGTTGTGGGAGACCTTGTCGCCAACGGAGCGGTCCTGGAGTTCACGCGTCGTGACCCCGGGAAATCGCGGCTAAAGTTCTAGGTTCACGAATTTGTTCTTCAAGATTTGGGCAGCAATGGAGCGATGTCGTTCCAAACGACGGTGTCCAATCCAGAACCATCGGGAGAAGTACGCGCGACCGGCCGGCTGGGTCCGTGGAGGACTGATGATCCGTCTCAAACACAAATCTTTGGCCCTTTACACGTTCCGACAGGCAAACCTTGGCGCATTCAGAGGCATTGGAGGAATTCTCTCTTCAGGCGGAAAGTTCCAGGGGATGCTCAAACACTTGGGCGTAGAAGGTTCTACCGATATGCTCGACTTCGAGGTTACAAGCAGCGCCCTCAAAGTCCGTTTGAGCACCCAGTTTCGCGCCTTCGTGAATGCCACCAACGGAGACGTGGAATTGAGGGAGGTGAGTGCCCACTTTGGAAACACGACCATTGTTTCGGAGGGCAGTATTGCGGCCCAGCCCGGGCAAAAGGGCCAGACTGCATCGCTGCCCATGGTTGTTAGAGAAGGGCGAATCTAAGACCTCCTACTTCTTTTCGTGAAATCGCAGCGTTCTCCTCTTACAGGTGTCGTCAGTCTTAGAGCAAAGGTTGCCATCCCTCCAGAACACAGGCCATTTCTCCAAGAGGTGGAGTTGCAGGCTGACTTCGGTATCGATAGCGCGCGTTTCACCGCCTCGAACACACAACAGACAGTCGACAAACTGAGCGAGCGAGCGGAGGGAGAAAAGAGCGAAGATCCTGAGAGCGTGCTTTCCGATCTGAAGGGTCACGTAGTCCTGAAAGACGGCATAGCCAGTTTTTCCAGCCTCTCTTTCAGGGTTCCCGGCGCGGTTGCGCAAATACACGGTACATACTACTTGGTCAGTGAACGAATCGACCTGCGCGGAATTCTTCATATCCAGGCAAAACTCTCGGATGCTACTACTGGAATCAAGTCCTTCCTGATTAAAGCTCTTAATCCATTTCTGAAAAATGATCATCCGGGCGCCGAAGTCCCCATGCGCATTACCGGCACCGGCACGTATTCGCACCCTGTTTATAGGCTCTCCTCTGGTTCTAAACCTTGAGAGTGTAGGACAGGCCCGCAAATTGGCAAAACGGGATCGCGCGGGACTGTGCCGGACAGTTTGTGATATGAGCGATTCTGCACAGTATTTCGACAGGAAATGAGCGACTCTATAGGCTCTAGAGAGCAGTCGATCCGTCAAACCAGACGGCCCACCCACCTCTCGAGGCAGAGCGTGCCCCGACAAGGTGGTTCGCGGGCTATTGCCGGGCGTTCGTGAGCCGGAGTCCGCAACCGGGTCGCCCTCCAGTGGAAGGCACCTCGTCCGGGCCGGCCTCGATGGCACACCTCCGCGAGGAGGAATGAAATGCATCCAGAAGATCTAATGAAAGCTGACCTGCTCAGCGAAGTTGTGCTGCTGGGTGGCGGTGAGGTGATATTCATTTCACTGTTGCTGATCGTCGTAATTGCGCTCACGCGAGTTTAAACCCGGCAGCCAGTGTTTTGGGGGGAGGATTCTATGCCCACAACTGTTCAAGTCGGTACGATTCTGATCGGAGAGCCGCCGCTGAGCGCCCAGGTTCTTGGGCTGGAGAGTGAGCCTTACTCAGGGAACTGGGGAATGGTCAAAGCTGTTGATACCTTTGCCCTCGATCGCAAGATCCAAGGTGCCGGATGGAGTTTCTTCTTCATGGCGGCAGGAGTAAAAACGATGTTCTTTGGTGCTCTTGGAGCGAAGAAGATCCAGAACGCATTGCAGAGGATTCTAGAGAAGGTCAAGCGGCAACATTTCAATGGCCTCGAAGTAACTGGAATTGTTGCGAAGCGTTTTCTGGGTGTGCCCTATGACATCTTTGGCAACTCTCGACATATCCAACAGAGCTGCTACTTAGATAGCGCGGAGGGACGGCGGACGTCCCAGCGCGACGCAGAATGGGCCAGAGGTTAAGCCCTGTTCTCTGTCCCGGAAAGTGGATTATGAAACCTAGCGAACATCAGAGCCTCGACCAAATCCTCGAATCTGCCGTGGTTGTAAGTTGGGCAGACTTGATGCGTGGCGCCCAAACTGGCTTGATTCATATTGAATATGGCTTCGCCCCCAGCGGTACTTTGGATTATCTGCAGGTCTGGTCATCCATAACCCGAGGCCATTGGCTTCTGGCTTGTGCGTACTGGATGTCAGCTTCCAAATTTCACTACACCGGTATCCACTTTGATAATGGATACCAATCAGAAGGTCTGGCGCACACGCTGGAAGTTGTGATGCAACATCAGAATGCATTCGCTCTTCCCCCAAACCTCGGTCGACAGGGATTGCTCCAGATCACAACACCCACGGAAGAGGAGAGCACAGCAGCAGCCGCGTCGGTGAGCGAAGCCTACGACCGCATCAGCTCAGGGCTCGGCCAGCAGGCGCCGGCCTGAATTCTGGGCGTTCGTTGATCTACCTCACCTTAAGGTTTGGGCCGTGCAGAAAAACCGTAAATTGCTGATCTGAAATTGCGCATCCGATGGTCCAGATGAAAGAGACTGAGACGTCAATCTTCGAAGAGCAATACAGAGTCGTCGCCGTCGAGAGCGACCGTCTACTGGTCCGAGGAATTTTCAGCGGTGAGGTGCTGACGATCATCAACTCCGAGCCCGAGACTCCTCTTGCACAAGCAGACTATCCGCCTGGAACATTAATTGCCCTGACCGACCCGTCAACGGCGCCTCTGAATTAGGGTTGTCAATTCTTCCCGATTTGCGGAGCGATTCGAAGAATCTCGCCGTGGACCGCGAAGTGTACCTGAATTGCTTTTCCAACCGAGCAATATTGAACATCGCGCCCTCCCCCGCAAGGCGCACCATCTCTGTAGATAGGGTGATGGTCATGGCTGGAAGTTATAGCGGCATCTTGTCAACTGTTTCGATGCTGACGATGTGCCCACCAAGTTTGTCTTCCTCGAGACGCTTCTTCAGCTCGCCCTTGGCCTCACCAGGCCCAAATATCAGAATAGATTCTGCATCACGAATACTCGCAATCACCGCATCGTAGTAAATGTTGAGGTGTCCCGTGAATTTTCTTTCGCGGGTATCATCTGCCGGTACTTGCTGTGATTCATAGGGAGTCGTAGAGCGTGCACCACCAGAAGGTCCGAGCTGTTTGTCAATCTTTGATATTATCAACCTTGTTGCTTCCCCTTGGTCCGTAACAGCTATAATCACAGCTTTCCTATGGTCAGTCCACAAACCCACCTTTGTGCTGATCGATTTCGCCTTTGTCCACTAGATAGGCTCGTGCCTCCGGTTTCGTCTAACAGCGCTGAAGTGGCGTCGGGTTCAACGACTGGTTAGTTGCGCAGGGTCAGTCCCAATAGCTTTCTAGCTTGTCGGCGTGCCCCCGACTGCCACGAAACAGAAAAGCCGTCAATCCGATTATTCAGCACTAAAAGCTTAAGTGGCTGACGGCCATTAGCAACCCCTCATGAGCACGAATGCTGATCCTACAAACGGAGTAACCTAGCAGCACCAAGGATTGAACGCACTTCAATTCAGTGCGAAGGAGACTGCCGATGATTCCAATCCCCATCATTGCCATAATTATTGTCGTTCTGTACATCCTTAGCTCGATTAAGATCCTGCGGGAGTACGAGCGTGGCGTGATCTTCCGCCTGGGGCGGCTACTGCCCAATCCCAAGGCCGGGAATCATCCTGGTGTTTGCGCCGGTCGACCGCATGGTGCGGATTTCGCTGCGCCAGGAAGCACTCGAGGTACCACCGCAGTCTTGATCGGAGCGGTCGCGAAGCTGTAGAGTTTCTCCCCGGCGCGAACTTCCGAAGGAACGCATGAAACCTAGCGATGAGGTTCGAACTGGTTCCATTCCCACAACCAAAACTCCTTCTATTTGTTCTCATTACAAACACAGGTCCAAACAAACACAGGTCCAAACGGCTGGTCTTTCTTATCCTATAACTTTGGCACCATGTTCGAGCTCCTTCTGCTCTGGTTTGGAGCCTTCCTTCGCATCATTCACACCCTCCGAAGCCTGGTGCTGGAGAATCTTGCTCTCCGCCAGCAGCTGACCGTGTTGAAACGCAGGCATCCTAAACCGCGATTCGATCCATTCGATAAGTTGTTTTGGGTGGTGGCGCGCCGATTCTGGTCTAAGTGGAGAGACCCCATGGCCTGATCTTCACTCGCTCGCGGCTCGATGGCTTGCATCACGGCTACGACCGGGCGGCGTAAACAGCATGCCGAGGTTCCTTGCATGGTGCGCTGCTCGCGGCAGGACTGTTTGGCATTTCGGGGCAGCGGAGGCCCGCGGATTCTGCCCAAATCATCAAGACTTATTCAAGCTGAAAACTCTAACGGAATATGCACCTAGTGCGCATGGAATTGTGGCGAGACACAATCAGCTATCATCCAGGTGACTCTGCAGACAACGGAGTTGCTCTCAGCTGGCTCCGCAAAACATTCCGGCTTACTTAACCCGCAGCTTTTGAGTCATGCGCTGCTGGGGGGCTTCACCAGCCCGAGCGCTTTCCGCAATTCGCGGTTGCGTTTCCTGCGAAGGATTTTCTGCTTGCGCTCTCTTCCGAACCTTGACTTATCGCCGTTGCGTTCTGACAAATTGGACATCCTTGTCTTATTGGCGCTGCGGCTTGGGCTCGCACTTAAGCCCGAGATACTCGGCGGCATCGTGGCAGTTCAGTTGGTTTGGCCGGGGGGGCGGAACGCCCTGTAATGTGCCGGCGTCAAAGAAAGGATTGTGCCCCATTCATGCTGGATCCTTCAAGAGCGGGTGAGACAACAAAAATTCTGCACGCGAGGCCCTCGATCGCCGTCTATAGCTATGGTTGCATTGTCCGCGTTGGAGCCGACACTCAGATAGCCGACCTTCTTGTCGAGAAGAGTGCGCATCCCTTGGAGACCTGCGCGCCTTGCCACTTCTGCGACCCATGGCCGAAGCGTCTCTCACACCTTCCGCGCACGCATTTCCTCACTTTCCCTTCGAAAGCTACGAAGAAGTCCTTTCTTGGCTGGCGTCCTCGCGCATATGGACCTGCCTGCAATGCTTGTCGAACTGCCGCTGCAGGGTTTTCATCGCCGCTGCAGGGTTCCTGGCCAACCCAGGTCCGGCAATCGTAAAGTATGCGGCGCAGCTGGCACACTTGCCATGCAGCCCCGACTTGTCGTTTTGGGTTACCTCAAGATGTGGCTTTTTCATGCCCCCAGCTTAACAGCAGTCAGAATTTGGGTTCCTAAGTGCCAGACGTTTGTGCGGATGGCATTCGGAATGTAGGAAATCTCCAGACGAGCTTAAATGATCGGTTCCGGCTAGTGAGTAATTCTGTACAGTTCGGCAAGAGCAGATGAGCGAATATAGTGGCGACTCGGCAGTACGAGCCAACGGGGAAGGTGGTGGCGAAGGGGATCGTTTACCGGGGAGTCAGTTCTGGAGGTTCTGTGAGTAAGTACATAATAGCGTTTTTGGCTCTAATGATTGCCTGGATTTGTGGCTGGATTGTTTTTCATGTGACGAGCGGGTTGATTCATATTCTTCTTGTCGTGGCCGTGGTGTCGCTCATTCTGCATTTCGTCCGCGGCAGACACGGGGAGGCGGACCTGCGCATTAGGAGATGATTCGCTAATAAATAATGGCGCTCGTTGCCGCGATACAACCCTTGTCATAGAAGACGAGCAGACGAACAAGCCCTGCAGGCATTTAGCAACAGCAGCATACCGGCAATGCCGAAATCCGCGAGAGATGTCCGGAAAACATTGGGCGATTTCTCAGGCTCATTCATAGCGGACCGAAAATCGCGAATCGCTTCTCCTAAACTGTCTCCCGGAGTGCGCGTTACTACACAGCTTAATCCGACGCTCGTTACTTCCTTATTGTCGATTCGAGGCGAGTCGAGGCCTTAGAAGTGAAAGTCCTGCTTATTTCAGCCCGGAATGAGTTCGGTTGAGATCGATGTTCCCTTGCTACTCGGTCTGGCGTGTGTTGCTACTGCAACGGACAGAGCCGGCCATGACGTAGTTGACTACAACGATGGCGGATTGCAGGTCTACAGCTCACTACTTTAATGTAGTTCTGCACGACTGAGCACTTCCGCGGAAGCCGTCGAGATGGGGCACGCCTCGATAAGATTCATTGACTCCCATTCGACCGGCGGGAAGTGACGGGCAACACCCGGCTCAGTCACTTTGTTTTGCTTGTTGCCGCACGCCAGGCAAACCGCTCCCACCTGTCTGATCTCGGTCTCTTTCGATATTTCACTCTCCCGCACCGCAAGTGAGCCTGTGATGACCGGCCCTTGGCACTTGTTACAGAGATAAGCTGACAGGTGAAGGTACTGTCTCTTCATATCGCGGCCTCTGAAGGGTTAATCTCCCAAACCCAAATCCTATGTCTTCGGGGGCCAATACGTCTGTTCAAAACTGCTCAGCCAAGCTGCGCCGGTCCAGAGTCACACGCTAAGCGAAATCCCGGTCAATACTGACCAGTAATCTGAGAGCCCAGGCCTGACACTAGCCCCGGATAACACTCATCCACGGTTGAGAAAACCACCGGATCTTCGGGCCTGGAGATCTCTTGCGAGCCGATAGCACAAGGAGTTTTGTTAACCGCCTTTTTATCACCGATATCGCTCTCAGCCAGTTTTACACCTTTTCCAGACAAACGCTGGGCACAATCACGTTGGAACCGGGTGTCGAGCCGGTCGGCATTGGCTTCACAAATGCGAATTGGCAGAATCCATAAGCACCCTTGCCTAAAGTCTGCTCGCGTACGGCTCAAGTCTGTGATGCTGCGACTGTGAGAATGCCGCCGCGCTCGAGGCGACCGAGCTAGTTAAGGGTGTCTTCGCGTCCGTGGATCGATACCCGAGGAGTTACAGCGGTCGGCGCGACACCAGCGACAGCCAATGAGCTCCCTTATGCAACCGTCGCAGCGGTGCATCGCATTTGGTCGGATCAAAGCTGTAGCGTTCGACGATGAAGCGGCCGCTGCATTCGAGGCGACCAAGAAATTTTGTATTCTTCATGCGTTTTCTGGTTATCCCCTATTTGATGTCGAGTTTTGGACCGGTCTCTTGTGGCCGGCGTTCTAGCACATAGCACTGGCGCATTGTTAGGAGATTCGTTTGTGGTGGCGAAAATGATCATCGCCACGCATGTCCCTAAACAAAAAGGTCCAAGCCGAGTAGCTTGGGCCTACACTGCATATGCTCGGTACGCGCGTCGGCTGGAAAAAGCAAGCCCTACAACGACTGCTACGAAGAATTGCTGCTCAGGCGAGGATCAGTGTTTCGAGCAGATCGATTCCGGCATTTCGCAGCAACCCGGCGACCACGCTTTCCGACAGACGGGAGGCATCGTATTCGATTTTCAGCGTACGCTCTTTCTCGCTAAAGGCAATACGCCGGATACCATAGACCTCACGCACCCTACCGATCGCGCGCATTTGATTTTCCCCTGGTTGTGCGGCATAGTGAAAGGCAACGTCCATTAAAGTCATCTTCAGTCCGTCCTTTGGTTAATGGTTGTTGGTGTGATTAATGGTTGTTGGTGCCAGGAAAACTTGGCGGTGCGATTCGCCTGACAACGGTCATTTCCGGCGAGGGACTCTGGTACCGTCACGATTAGTTCCCAGTCGCTCCAGCCGATTAAGTGATTAAGTTGCTTGATCCCAAGAACAACTAAACCAAGCCCTAACCACAGCCGCTACGTAGCACTACCCGGCTTCACTATTGTGGATCTCATCTCCACCGCCAGGCTCGTTGCTTCGCTCTTGCGAACTTACAGTGAGTCTGAACTTACAGGTCACGTCTCATCCCACAACCGAGACCAGTGGCGGGGCTCGAGGGTTCCTTGAAGGCTCCTATCGCCCACAACTGGAGCTTATGACCGTACCCGCCCGGATGCTTTTTCTGAAGCCACATGAGTCGGCGGTCGGTCACAGTCAGTTTCCAGGCAGGGGTCACTGGATCCATCTTCGATGGCCGAGCGCTCTCCAAGCATGCTGTCATAAGAATTCTTTGCAACTCACTGAAGGAGCTTCCTCGTCTTCTTTAAGTACCCAGTGGCATCGTCTACGCTTGGGTTTTCGTTTGGACAGCCTTCGTCATACATTCGCCATGAGGCTTCTTCGTCGGCCCGCTGACCTTGGAGCACAGGAAGTTGTGAACCAGGGCCCGATGAAGCCCACCTCCTATGGGCGCTCCCGCGTTCGCGAGATCGCCCTTTTGTTGTTTCCGCGATTCGCTCTATGTTCTTCGCCTCCACACTCGCGGAGAACTGCCTTGTTTTCGACAGTAGCTTCTTAGACTGCTGGACCGTTTCTGCTTGCTTCGCATTCATGCGTCTGGTGATCTCTCGTCTCTCGCCGGTGTTTGGCATGTCTCGTCCCTTCAGCTAAATGTACGGTGGCGTCTCAGCTTGATTGACCGTTCTATTCCCACTGTTCCAGAATCTCGACCCGCTTTCCGATGGACGCCACCCTCTGATCTATTAACTCGGCATCCGATTCAAGATCGATCGAGAGAGATGTCAGGAGAGATTGCTTTCAGCTTCTGGGCGTGGTGTTCCCGTTGATCAGCATCTCGATTCAGTACTTCAATGACAGATTTCAACGATGTTTTCATGAATCCACAGCCTTCTATTCAGCAGCTCACTGCCGCGCGGCGCTCGCCCTTCTTTCACCGCTTCGGTCAAAGGCATGTTTACCAAGTGCTCACTCAGAAACCACACCCGGAGTTCGTTGGTCCGCAGTACTTGAGTGACGAAGAGGTCGTTCGTACCGTCGTCACCGCTCCTACCGGAGAACTGGCTTGTGCTCGGTCTGGATCGCCCTAGCCTCTGAGGGCGTTAGACGAGAGGGATCGCAATAACCATGACCCTTTAAACAAGCCGTGTAATTACGTTTGTGCTCAGCGTCGGCCAGCATCTTGGCCTCGGGAGGAGTCAGTTTTGAGTAGTCACAGGTTTCCTGGACGTCCCTACAAGCGGAGAGGTTGCGCTGGTGTTCTGCAACGGCTGTTTGACCCGCTTCCGACGGAGTGAGCTTGGAGTGGTCGCACTCCTCCCAGCCGTTTTCGCAATTCCGCGCGTTGCGGTTGTGTTCTGCAGCGGTCACCTCCCTCTTTTCCGAAGGAGTTAGCCTGGAATGATCGCAAGCCCCAGTGCCATTCTTGCAGTCGGAGACGTTGAGCTGGCGTTTGGCAGTGTCCACTGCTCCCGCTTCCGACGGACTCAGTTTGGAGCGGTCGCAATCGCCTACCCCGTCCTTGCAATTGGCGAAGTTGCGCTGGTGCTCCGCGACGGCCATTTCACGGGCTTCGGACTGGCTTAGTTTAGACGGGTCGCAGGACCCCCTGCCGTCGTTGCAGTTGGAGACATTACGCTGGTGATCGGCAACCGCCAACGCAATAGCTTCGGGTTCGGTGAGTTTCAAGTGGTCGCAGAAATTGTAGCCGTTCCTGCAGTCCGAAACGTTGCGCACGTGGCCGGCGAGAGCCACGTCAGCCGATTCCAACTGGTTCAATTTCGAGCGATCGCAGGTTTCGCGGCCATTCTTGCAGTCGGCCAGATTTTGGGCAAGATCAGAGGACTGAGCAAACGCCAAAACAGGCCAAAGACTGAGGCAGGCTACTTGTGCCAAAAGACATTTTCGTAGAGTGACTCGCATGTCGCCGCCTTTCGGGCGCAAGACGAAGCTACGCTGCAGTTGACGCGTATACGACCAGCTCTCGTGACGGTCCTTTCGGAGCCGTAGAACTAAGAGGAGAGAACTTCAGGTGGGCTGACTTAGTTCAGAGGACCTGAAAGAGAGCGAGGAACTGCTCGTCTCCGGCACCATGGTCGCCCAGGTATAAGAGAATAGCTGGTCTAAATTGCTCACTTCCGTCTTGTGGCCCCAACAGATGCCGGATTGTCGCAATGCCGAGATTGAATGTTTATGTGCAATGTCAGCAATCCTGCAATACAGAGTCGTCGCCGTCGAGAGCGACCGCCTGCTGATCCGAGGAATTCTCAGCGGTGAGGTGCTGACGATCATCATCCCCGAGGCCGAGACTCCTCTTACACATGAAGACTATCCACCTGGACAATTAATTGCTCTGACTGATCCGTCAACTGCGCCTCTGAATCTAGGATTGTCAATTCCTGCCGACCGCAAGCGATTCGGAGGATTTCGCTGTAGCCCCGAAGGTACCTGAATTGTTTTTCGAACCGAGCAATTTTGAACATCGCGCCGTCCTCCGCAAGGCGCACCATCTATGTAGATAGGGTAAGGGTCATGACTGGAAGGTCGTGGCGGCCAGACTAGGCATCGGATGATCGCCGGACTTCCCCCTCGACCCATTCCCGGGAGCCATATCATGGTCAACCACTCCGCTACCAACGCAAACAAATCTCTCGAACCGCCACTGCCCTATCCAGGAGCAACGCCTGACGCGGAGCGCGCCCAGAAGCCAGCGCTGCCTGAGCCTCCATATAGGCCTTACGCCAAGAAGCCAGCGCTGCCTGAGCCTCGGTATGAGCCTTACAAGGGCATGTAGTCGCTGGGCGAAGGTCAGTCGTGGAAAGTGCGCGAATTTGAACAACGGACACGATTGTGAAAACTTTCACAAAATCTGAGGAAGTGAGTAATCTTGAACAGT
>Ga0209055_1001690_pt1 | contig 14391 bp, 15 predicted proteins | sample GraSoiAngelo_110_FD_185875 | JGI IMG/M metagenome (GOLD analysis project Ga0209055, IMG submission 185875) | Grasslands soil microbial communities from the Angelo Coastal Reserve, California, USA - 14_0903_12_30cm (SPAdes) (version 2) | ecosystem: Environmental > Terrestrial > Soil > Grasslands ... | reverse complement strand
CCTCGTCGAGGACCTGGCGGGCGTGCCGGCCGCGTACGAGGCTGCCGCTCGCGCCGCCCGGTCCGGCCGGCACGTCCTCGTCGAGGAGTTCGTCAGGGGCGCCGAGGTCAGCGTCGAGACGGTCGTCTGCGACGCGCGCCCGCACGTCGTGGCGGTCACGGCCAAGTCGCTGGGGCCCCTCCCCCGGTTCGTGGAGATCGGCCACCTTGTGCCGGCGCCGTTCGATTCGACGGAGCGGGACGACGTCGTGCGCCTCACGGCGGCGGCGCACGCTGCCCTCGGCTGCCGCTACGGTGTGACACACACCGAGTTCAAGCTCACGGACCGGGGGCCCCGGCTCATCGAGATGGCCGGCCGGCCGGCCGGGGACAAGATCACCACGCTGGTCCGCCTTGTGTACGGCGTGGAACTGATTGCCGCGGCGGCCGCCGCGGCGATCGGGCTCTTCACGCCGCCGGCAGATCACGCCGCCAGTGGTGCGGCGGCAATCAGGTTCGTCTGCGCGGCGCCCGGAAGGGTGTCGCGGGTCACCGGTCTGGAGGAGGCGCGCCGGCTGGTAGGCGTGGAGGCGGTGGAGGTGTCGGCGCGGCCGGGCGACATGGTTCCGCCGCTGCACCGCTCTCAGGATCGTCAGGGGTACGTGATCGCGACCGGCGTCACGGGCGCGCAGGCGCAGGCGCGAGCGGCGGCGGCGTGCCGGCTCCTGCGCATCGAGACCGCCGCTGCGGACGCCTGGGGGTCGGAGACGTGAGCACGCTGACCACGAGGGTTCTGGCGAGCGTCACCGAGATCGCCCCTGCGGAATGGGACCAGCTCGTGTGCGGATCGCCGCTGGGCACGGCCTTCCACACGCACGGGTGGCTGCGGGCATACGAGACGGCGGCGCCAGGCGCGTGCCGGCCGATGCACATCGCGGCGTTCGACGGCCGGGACCTGGTGGGGGTGTGTCCGGCCTTCCTGGTCTCCGACTGCCCCCGCCTGCACGACTACCAGTCGTCGCTGGTGACCCGGCCGGTGCGGTTCGCGGGGCCGGTGGTGCTCGCGCACTCGCTCTATGCCTTCTACGGCGGCGTGGTGGTGCGCGGCGCCGACGTCCCCGTCACCGCCGGCCTGGTCGATGCGCTGACGCATGCTGCGAGGGACCAGCGCGCGGCGGTCGTGGGGTTCGTGAACGTGCCCGAGGAGCAGGGGACGCTGCTGAGCTGCCTGGAGCGGTCCGGCTTCCACCGGGGGTACATCAGCTCGACGAACCGTCTGGCGATTCGCTGGCCGAGCTATGAGGAGTACCTGCGCCAGCTGCCCACGTACAACAGGCGCCGGAACCTGCGTCGCGAGCGCCGGCGTGGCGAGAGCCGGGGCCTCCGGTTCACGCTCGGGTTCGAGGGCGTGGACTGGGACCATGTGGCGGAGCTGGCGAACTGGCCGTTCTCGCGCCACGGCACCGGCGCGGTGCCGCACTTCACCGCGCGCTATCTGGAGGCGAACGCGCCGGGGCGGTCCTCGTGCGACTCGGACATGATGGTGGCCAGGGACGCGTCGGGGCGGCCGATCGGCTACGCGCTGTCGCTCCGCCACGGCGGCACGCTGTTCGGGTGGGTGATGGGCCTGGACTACGACGCCATGTCCGAGTACAACCAGAACCACGGCTACTACCACCAGCTGATCGAGTACGCGATCCGGCACGGGCTCGAGACGATCGACACGGGCCGCGGCGCGTACCAGTTCAAGGTCCGCTATGGCTTCACCCAACACCCGCTCCAGCTGGCGATGCGCGGGCTGTCGGCCGACGTGGACGACACGGTGAGAGGCTGGGTGGCGGACATCGCCCGCAACGCCTGGCACCGGTTCGAGACGAAGATGGCCAGGGCGCAGGCTGGCGGCGGGAGAGACTGAGTGGCCGCCTCCCGCCGTCGCGCCATCGGCGTGGTGATGGGCCTCGGGTTCCTCGTCGTGATGGGCTCGGACGCCGTGGCGCCCGTCCTCGCGCTCAGCGCACGCGGGATGGGCGCGTCGAGCGTTGAGGTCGGTCTGCTGTTCGCCAGCCTCTACGGGGTCCGATTCGTCATCGGCCCGATCGTCGGGTGGCTCAGTGATCGCGTCGGGCTGCGCTGGACGCTCACATGCTGCCTGGTCGTAGGGCCGCTGGTGCCCCTCGCGTACGCGCTCGCTCCCACGTTCGGATGGCTGGTCGCCGGCAGGCTGCTGAGCGGTGTCGTCTCGTCGGCCTTCTCCCCGATCGTGATCGCGTACCTCGGCGTCGTGACCCGGCCCGGCCAGGAGGGGAGGGTGACGGGGACGTACAACTGCGTGACATGGCTGGGGTCGTCCCTCGGCGTCCTCGCCAGCGGGCTCGTCGCCGATCGATTCGGGCTGCGCGCCCCCTACCTGCTGTTCTTCCTGCTCGCCGTGGTCGGGACCGGCGTCGTATTCCTGGTCCCCGACGAGCGCCGGATGGGCGGCCAGGCCCGCGCCGGCGAGGACGGCCACACCCCCACCGGGCCGGCGGGCCTCGCCCCGGCCGATGCGACGCTGTTAGTCGCCAACCTCGCCTGCTACACGAACCTCGCGGCGCTGATGTCGTTCTTCCCGTTGTTCGGCGTCGCGCGAGGCTACTCGCTGGCGGAGATCGGGATCTTCATGAGCGTGCTGGGAGCGGCCGCGGCGAGCCTGCAGCTGGTCTTCGGGAGGCTGAGCGATCGCGTCGCGACGGAGTGGCTGACGCTGGCGGGGGCGGCGGTGCTCTGCACCGGGTACGCGGCGTTGATGCTCTTCACACCGTTCCCGGCCGCGCTGGGCGCCGCGGTGACTCTGGCGCTCGGCCTGGCCGCGATGCAGGCGTCGCTCACGACCGCGGCCGTCGTGACCGGTCGTCAGCGGAGCCTCGGGGCCTTCATGGGCTTCTTCTACTCGTCGCAAGCGCTCGGCAGGATGTCCGGCCCCGTTGTGTCCGGCTTGCTGGCCGCCGGCGGCAGTTACTCGGCGGTGTTCGCGCCTGCGGCCGTCCTCGCCCTGCTCGCGAGCATAGCTGCGAAGGCCACGGCGCGAACCCGGACGCATCAGGAGGTGCCCGCATAGTGTTCTCAACCGCCGTCTCGCTCGAACGTGCGGCCGCTCAGATCCGGCGCGACGTGATCGTCCAGACCGTCGTGGCTCGGAGCGGACACCCCGGCGGTGCGCTGGGCATCGCCGACATCGTCGCGGCGCTGTACTTCGGCTACCTGCGGCACGATCCGTCGAACCCGGAGTGGGAGGACCGCGACCGCTTCGTCCTCAGCAACGGCCACTGCTGCGCCGCGCTGTACTCGGCCCTGGCCCGATCCGGCTACTTCCCCGCCGAGGAGTTGCTGACGTTCCGGTCGATCGGAGGACGGTTGCAGGGCCACCCCGCGCGGGTCGACCTGCCCGGCGTCGAGACGTCAGCGGGACCGCTGGGCCAGGGCCTATCGGTGGCCATCGGCATGGCGCTCGCCGCGCGGCTGCGGACCTCGGACGCTCGCGCCTGCTGCTTGCTCGGAGACGGGGAGCTCCAGGAGGGGCAGGTCTGGGAGGCAGCGATGACCGCCGCGCACTACCGGCTCGACCGCATGTGCGCGATCGTGAGCGATAACGGGCTCCAGATCGACGGGCCCACGCGGCTCGTGAAGGACGTGGCCCCAATCGCACGGCGGTTCGAGGCGTTCGGCTGGAGCGTCGTGGAGATCGACGGGCACGACCTGGATGCGATTCAGCGCGCCCTCGACCAGTTCCACGCCACGACCGGCCGTCCCACGGCGATCGTGGCCACGACGACGATGGGCAAGGGCGTCGCCTTCATGGAAGGGCAGGCCCGCTGGCACGGCAAGCCGCCATCCGAGCCTGAGGCGCTCGACGCACTCGAGCAGCTCCCGGTCGGGTTCGCCCCGGACCTGTGGGGGACCGAACGATGAGCGCGACCGGTGACTGGAAGCCCGGCGATTCGCGCACGATCCGCGACGGCTTCGGGCAGGCGATCGTAGAGTTGGCAGAGCGCGACGAGCGGATCGTGGCACTGACCGCCGACCTGTCGGAGGCCCTGCGCGTCCATCAGTTCGCGGAGCGCTACCCATCGCGTTTCTTCCAGATGGGCATCGCCGAGCAGGACATGATCGGCGTGGCGGCCGGGCTGGCGTTGTCGGGGTTCGTCCCGTTCGCTACGACGTTCGCCATCTTTGCGACGAGCCGGGCCAACGAGCAGGTGCGGTTGGCGGTGGCCTACAACCGGGCGAACGTCAAGATCGTCGGCGCGCTGGCCGGCCTCCATGCAGGTGAGGACGGCGCGACTCACCAGGCGCTTGAGGACATCGCCGCCATGCGCGCGCTGCCGGGCATGACGATCGTGTCGCCGGCCGACGCGCGCCAGGCGGCCCGGGCGACCGAGGCGGCCGCGGCGATGGACGGACCGGTCTACCTGCGTTTGGCCCGAACCCCGACGCGGATCGTCACCGACGAGAGTTCGCCGTTCGAGCTGGGGAAGGCGAACGTGCTGCGTGAGGGCCGCGACGTGACGCTGGTCGCGACCGGTCCGGCAGTGCCCCTGGCCCTCGACGCCGCCGATCGGCTGGAGGAGTCGGGCGTGGGTGCCCGCGTGATCGATATGCACACGATCAAGCCGCTGGACGAAGCCCGGCTGGTCGAGGCCGCCCGATTCACCGGAGCGTTCGTGACCGTCGAGGACCACTCCGTGATCGGCGGCCTTGGCGGTGCCGTCTGCGAGGCGCTGGCGCGCACGGCGCCTGCGCCGATCGAGGTGGTGGGGGTCGCCGACACCTTCGGCGAGTCTGGCCGGCCCGACGAGCTGTGGCGCAAGTACGGGCTGACGGTGGAGGCGGTGGTGGCCCGGGCTCAACGCGCGATAGAGCGGAAGGCCGGCGCCACCGCCGCCGCACTACACGGGAGGTAACGAGCAATGGCGCAAGTCACCATTCGCGTGAAGCGGAAGAACCTCGACGAGCGTCTGCCGTTCGCGTCGAGCCAGGGCCTCGGCCTGGAGATCCTGGACCTGACAGACCCCGGCGTCGTCCACGACGACTGGCAGGGAATGCTCCGGACCTATCGCGACGCGCTCCAGGGATTCCGCGGGCGGCGGTCGATCCACGGCCCATTCTTCGACATGTACCTGAACAGCGCCGATCCCGAGGTGCGACGCGTCGCCGAGCGCGCCTACGACCGGACGCTTCGAGTTGCCGAGGAGCTCGCCGCCGACGACGTGATCTTCCACTCGAACCTGCTGCCCATGATCAAGGAGGACGTGTACGTGGAGGGCTGGGTGAACCGCCACGTAGAGTTCTGGAGGGCCGCAGTGGAGGGCACTACCCTGACGATCGCCCTCGAGAACCTCTGGGACCCGGTGCCGGAGCTGCTCGCGCGGGTTGTGGACGGCGTGGGCTCAGCGAGGTTCGGGTTGTGTCTGGACATCGGCCACTGCTTCAACCACTCTCCGGTCCCTGCCGTGGACTGGATCCGCGCGCTGCGGGACCGGATCAAGATGGTGCACGTCAGCGACAGCAACGGCAGGGACGAGACGCCGCTGGCGGTCCGGAAGGGCGCGATCCCCTGGGATCCGATCTGCGAGGCGCTCGCGACCGAGTGCGGCCAGCCGGACGTCGGGCTGGAGGTGGAGAGCCTCGCCGAGATGACCGAGAGCCTCGACCGGATGCGGCAGGACGGCCTGTATCCGTTCCAGCCGACGCGAGCGTAGACCCGGTGACGGCCGCGCGGACCGGCAGCGTGATCGCGCTGGGTTACGCGTGCCTCGACCACCGGTTCTGGGTCGAGCAGTTCCCTCCCGCCCGGCCGCGGACAAGGGCGACGTCGCACCGCACCGCCATCGGCGGCCCGGCGGCGGTCGGCGCGGTCGCCGTCGTCCGGCTGGGCGGCGCTGCGTCGCTGGTCGCGCGGGTGGGCGACGACATGGAGGGCGCGCGCCTCGCCGCGCTGCTCGGTCAGGAGGGCGTTGACGTCGGGCACGTCCGCGCGTTCACGGGCGCGCAGACCCCGGCGAGCGCCATCCTGGTCACGCCCGACGGCGATCGTCACATCTTCGCCCACCACGGCGAGGGCCTACCCGAGGCGGACGACTGGGTGGCGCCCGATCTCGTCGAACGAGCCGATGTGGTGCTCCTGGACCACACATGGCCGGCCGGCGCCACAGGCCTGGCCGAACGGGCCCGCCGGCGGGGCCTGCCCGTAGTCCTGGACCTACACCGCGCCACCGAGACGGCCTGGCGCCTGGCATCGCTCGCGACCCATGTGATCGGCGACCAGGAGCTGGCGGCGGGTGGCGGCGGCGTGGAGCGTACGCTGGCCGCCATCCGCCGCGCCGGCGCCTGGGGCGCAGTGACGCTCGGGGCCGCAGGCATCGCGTTCGACGGCGGTCACATGGCTGCGGCCCTCGTGCAGGCGCGTGACACCACGGGCGCTGGCGACGTGCTCCACGGCGCATTCGCGCTCGGGCTCGCGGAAGGCCGTTCGGAATCTGAGGCCCTGGGGTTCGCGTCGGCCGCCGCGACGGAGCACTGCCGCCAGGGAGCCGTGCCGCGGCGGGCCGACGTCGATCGCGCGGTCGGGGTCAGGGCCTCCACAGAGACCACATGAGGCGCGGGAGCGCATCGGTGCGGCGCGCCTCGCAGTACAGGCGGTGCGGGCCGCCTACGAGAAGTTGCTGACCGATCTCCTGCGCGTGCTCGTCCTGACCACCGACTACCGTGCAGAGCAACGTCACCCGCTGGCGAGGGAGGCCAGGGGCGCCGACTTCCGACAATTCTGTTGACAGGCACGAGTTTCGATGCCGACTCGCGCGTTCCGCGCCTCCGAACACGATTCGGACGAACGTTGACCAAGCGGCTCTCTATGGGGTCGGCGGAACTACACGATAAGAAGTCTGCCTGAACGACCGGAACGACGTGATCGTGTTGCCGTTCCAACTCGTTTCGGGCCGGCCAGAACAGCAACACGACTCATAATCGTGTTGTCGGTGGTTCGAACCCACCCGCCGCCACCTCACCAATTCTCACCTGCGCGTCAGCTCGTTTCACGTCCTTTCACGAGCATCATTCCGACGGCTCACCGTGCAGCGTCGTGCGCTCCAGTGGAGCGGAATCGGACCATGACATCAGATGCGCATCGACGTAGCATCTGATGCATGCCACGGACCACCGTGAACCTCGACGCTTCCGTGCTGGGCCAGCTCAAGAGGCGGCAGCACCGTGAACGGAAGCCATTCAGCGAGCTGGTGAATCAGCTCCTCGCCCGGGCCCTCGCCGAGACCGAGTCCACCGACGAGGTCCCGCGGCCGCTTCGGTGGACGACCAGGGCGATGGGGCCGCGGATCGACCTCGAGGACAAGGACGCACTGCGGCAGGCGCTCGACGAAGCGTGACCACCACGCTCGACACCAACGTCCTCGTCTACGCGTCGGACGAGTCGAGCTCGTTCCACGAGCGCGCCATCGGACTCCTCGAGAAGCTGGCGGCCGGGCCCGACCTCGTCTACCTGTTCTGGCCGGTCGCGCTTGGCTACCTGCGGATCTCCACGCACCCGGCGATCTTCCAGAAGCCGATGTCGGCAGCCGAGGCGATGGCAAACGTGGATGACCTGGTCTCGCGTCCACATGTGCGCACCGGCGGGGAGGTGGACGGCTTCTGGGACACCTATCGAGCAGTGACCAGTGGGCCGCCTGTACGAGGCAACCTCGTGCCGGACGCGCACCTCGTGGCGTTGATGCGACAGCACGGAGTCACCACGATCTGGAGCCGCGACCGGGACTTTCTGAAGTTCCGAGGCGTCAAGGTCCAGGATCCGTTTGCCTGAACGGACACAGCCGTAAGTCAAGAGGCACGTTTGAGGGGCGTGTGGGGAAACCCCATCCGGGTTCGAGTCCCGGGCCGCCCACCAGGCCATCCCTTTCGTTTTCAGCAGTTGTCCCCGCCGCGCTTCGCGAAGTGTGCTCGAACAGCAGCCAGACTGCCGCCTCAGCAGGGGGAGGCTGTCGGCAGGCCGGCGGCCGCGGCGACGGTGATCAGTCGCTGGTCGTAGGTCACGAACGAGGTCAGCGCCGCTCCGACAATGACGGCTGTGGCCAGATGGATCGCATCCAGGCTGCGCAGTCCGGGGTCCTGGTAGCCGGCCGCGGCAGCGCAGAGGCCCTCGTCGATCGCGATCAGGTGCACCGCCCCGAGGACCAGCGGCAGATTCGCCAGCGCGGGCGGATCGGTGCGCCAGAGCGCTCGCGCGGTCTCGACCCGGGCGAGCAGCGAGGACACGAGTGGCATCTGAGCGCGCCCGGTCAGCCAGGTCCGCAGAGCGGCCGTCTCGGCCTCGACGTGGACCAGCTTCACGATCGCCGACGAATCGAGGTACACCATCAGGTCCGATCCTGGCGGAACTCCGAGACGGCGGCGGCGGCGTCTTCCCCGGTCCACCGGCCTGTGTCGACTGGCTCGGGCAGGTAGCCCGGGTTGGTTGCCGGAATGAGCAGGCCGGCGGCGGCCAGGCGCGCCATCGCGTCATCGGCGGGAGCGGCCGGTGTCAGCCGCATGACCGGTTTTCCATGATCCGTGACGAGAATCGTCTCGCCGGCGCGGACGCGACGGGCAATGGCGGCGGTTCGATGCGTGAGCTCGCGAAGACCGATCGTCTCCATGTCGACCACGATGTTACCACAATATGTCTAACAAGTTTCACTTGAGAGGACGGCGCGAGGACCATGGTCCTGACGGGTCCGACGGCCACGGCTGCCAGGTGGATCACGGAAACCGCGACGTGGTCCGATCAAGCGCGATTTCGTGACGCAGCGCTTCGCAAGAGTGTTCAGGGCTACTCCTCGTCCGGTCGATCCGGTCCGTACAATGGACCGAACGCGGCTCACCCGGTGAGGTATGTGCAGCAGGACTGCACAGCATGTGCAGTTTTGCTGATATAGTGGGCCGCGTGTCAGGCGCCGCGGACGTGCTGGACCTGTACCGGAAGATGCTCCTGATCCGGCGCTTCGAGGAGAAGGTGGACGAGCTGTACCGGGCGGCCAGGATGCCCGGTCTCGCGCATCTCTACATCGGTGAGGAGGCTGTCGCGGTCGGGGTCTGCTCCGCGCTCCGCGACGACGACTTCATCACGAGCACGCATCGCGGCCACGGTCACTGCCTGGCCAAGGGAGCTTCTGTCGAGCTGATGTTCGCCGAGTTGCTCGGCAGGGAGGCCGGGTACAACCGCGGCAAAGGCGGCTCCATGCACATCGCCGACCAGGAGCGGAGCAACCTGGGCGCGAACGCGATCGTGGGCGGCAGCGCCGGCATCGCGACCGGCGCGGCGCTCAGCGCGAAGCGGCGCGGCACCGACCAGGTCGCTGTCTGCTTCTTCGGTGAGGGCGCGCTCGGCCAGGGCCTGCTGTACGAGGTCATGAACATGGCGTCGTTGTGGACGCTCCCCATCGTCTACGTCTGCGAGCACAACCGTTACAACGAGTACACCCACTTCCGCGAGACGACCGCCGGCAGCGTGACCGCGCGCGCCGAGGCGTTCGGCATCCCCGCGACCGAGGTGGACGGCCAGGACGTGCTCGCGGTCCGCGAGGCGGCGCGCGGCGCGGTCGACAGAAGCCGAAGGGGCGAGGGGCCGAGCTTCCTCGTCTGCCACACCTACCGGTTCCGCGGCCACCACGTCGGCGACGTCGACCGCGCCTACTACCGTTCGAAGGACGAGGAGGCGGCGGCGCGGGAGCGGGACCCGGTCGAAGTCCTCGCCGCCGCGCTGCTGGCGCGGGGCGACGTGCGGCCGGACGAGCTGGAGCTGATCGCCGAGCAGGCTGCGACCGACGTCGCGTCAGGCGTCGCTTACGCCGAGGGGGCGCCGTTCCCTGCTCCCGAGGAGGTCACTCGGCATGTCTACGCCTGAGACCGCCGCCGGGATCCGCGAGCTCACGATCGGCCAGGCCGTGCGGGAGGCGCTGGCCGAGGAGATGCGGCGCGACCCGACGGTCTTCGTGCTCGGCGAGGACGTCGCCGAGGCGGGCACCCCGTTCAAGGTGCTGAAGGGCCTGCTCGAGGAGTTCGGGCCCGAGCGCGTGCTGGACACTCCGATCTCCGAAGCGGGCTTCACGGGCATCGCGCTGGGGGCAGCCTTGACCGGGCTGCGGCCGGTGGTCGACATCATGTTCGGCGACTTCCTGACGCTCGCGATGGACCAGATCGTGAACCAGGCCGCCAAGGCCCACTACATGTCGGGCGGCAAGCTCCGCGCTCCCCTGGTCGTGCGCACGACGCTGGGCGCGACCAGGCGCAGCGCGGCCCAGCACTCCCAGTCGCTGCACGCCTGGGTCAGCCACGTGCCCGGCCTGAAGGTCGCGCTGCCCTCGACGCCGGCCGACGCCAAGGGCCTGCTGACGACGGCGATCAGGGACGACAACCCGGTCATCGTCTTCGAGGACAAGATGACGTGGAACGTACGCGGCCACGTGCCCGCCGGCGAGCACCTCGTCCCCTTCGGCGTCGCCGACGTGAAGCGGCGCGGGCGCGGCCTGACGGTGGTCGCGACCAGCAGCATGGTCCATGTCGCGCTGGATGCGGCGGACGTCCTGGCCGCCGAGGGCATCGAGACGGAGGTGGTCGATCCCCGGACGACGACACCGCTCGACGTGGAGACGCTCGTCGCGTCCGCGCGCAGGACCGGCCGCGTGATCGTCGTCGACGAGGGTCACCTGTCGTACGGAGTGAGCGCCGAGATCGCGGCGACCATCGCCGATGGCGCCTTCTACCATCTGGACGCGCCGGTGCAGCGGCTCGGCGCCATGGACGTGCCGATCCCGTTCTCGCCGCCGCTCGAGGACGAGACGGTGCCCACCCCCGCGCGGCTCGCGGAGCGAGCGCGAGCGCTCGTCGCCGGTCGCCTGTGAGGCGCGTCCATGGCCGCTGACGTCGTCATGCCAGCGCTCGGCATGAACCAGGACACCGGCCGCCTCTTGCAGTGGCTGAAGCGCGAGGGCGAGACGGTGACACGGGGGGAGCCCCTGATGGAGGTCGAGACGGACAAGGCGACGGTCGAGGTCGAGGCTCCGGCCTCCGGCGTCCTGGCGCGGGTCACGGCGCTTCCGGGCGACAAAGTGCCGGTAGGCGAGCTCCTGGCGGTGATCCTGGCCGTGGGCGAGGCCGACGCGGCCGACGGCGCGGTCCCCGCCAGCCCGCTCGCCCGGCGGACCGCCCGCGAGCGTGGGATCGACGTCGCCGCGGTCGCCGGCAGCGGGCCGGACGGAGCGGTGAAGCTGGCCGACCTGCCCCGGGCGACCTCGTCGCCCGCCGGGAGCCGAATCTGGGCGACGATGGCGCGCAGGACCGCCGAGAGCTGGGCGACCGTCCCGCACTTCTACCTCGAGCGCGAGGTCGACGCCTCCCGTCTCCAGAGCTGGCGCGCGCACGCCACGCGGACGAACGCCGGCTGCACGGTCACCGACCTGCTCGTCCGGCTCGTCGCCGCCTGCCTCAGGCGCCACCCGCTCGTCAACGGGCGCTGGGGAGGTGAGGGGCGGGTGGCCGCGGACGAGATCGCCATCGGCATTGCGGTCGCGGTGGACGACGGCCTGCTGGTGCCGGTGGTGCGGGCGGCTGACCGGCTCTCGCTGGCCGAGGTCAGCGCCCGTCGGGCGGACCTGGTCGAGCGCGCCCGCGCCGGCCGGCTCCGGCCCGACGACCTGGAGGGCGCCACCTTCACGATCAGCAACCTCGGCATGTACGCCGTCGACACGTTCCACGGGATCGTGGACTGGCCCCAGGCGGCGATCCTCGCGGTCGGCCGGATCGCCGACCGGGTGGCCGCCACGGACGGCGGGCCGCGCGTGTGCCCTTCCGTGCACCTCTCGCTCTCCTGCGACCACCGGGCCGTGGACGGCGCGCGGGCCGCCGCGTTCCTGACGGACCTGGGAGACCTGGTGGAGGAGCCGGCGGCGCTCCTGTAGCCTCGGGCACGTGCAGTGAAAGCGAACGACGACGCCGAGCTCGACCCGAAGCACATCGTCGCGATCGGCCGCCGCGTCAGGGCCGAGCGCGAGCGGCGTGGGATGAGCCTCCGCGAGCTGGCCCGCCGGGTGGGGGTCTCGCCCAGCCTGATCTCGCAGATCGAGACGGGGAAGGCGCAGCCGTCGGTGGGGACGCTGTACTCGCTGACCAGGGCCCTGCGCATGTCCGTCGACCAGCTGTTCGCGGGCGACGGCGAGGGCGACGAGCCGTCGGCGGCGGAGGCAGCCGAGGTCGCCGATCACGTGCCGGGTCTGATCGTACGGGTCCGCGAGCGCAAGGTGATCGACCTCGACAGCGGGGTCCGGTGGGAGCGACTCACGTCGACGAGCCATCCCGACGTCGACTTCCTCTCGGTCGTGTACGAGGTCGGCGGCGCATCGGCCGAAGCGATGATGCGCCACGCCGGCAGGGAGTTCGGCACGGTCCTCAGCGGGGTCCTCACCGTGACGGTCAACTTCGACGACCACGTGCTCTACCCGGGGGACTCGATCGCGTTCCCCTCCACGACCCCGCACCGCTTGTGGAACGCGGGCACCGTCCCCGTCCACGCGATCTGGGTCGTCATCGGCCGCCACCGCGTCAGCGGAGCCCCGCCATCCTGAACTGAACGTTCACCCACGTTTGACGAAATGTGCAGCGTGGATTAACATGCCCCGCGATGGGTGGGACGTTCGGACTGATGGCGGTCGACTGGGAGCAGCGCGTCGACTTCGACCGGCTGCGGCGCGACCGGCTCGCCAGGGCGCGGCGCGAGCTGGAGAGCTCTGACCTGGGCGCGCTCGTCCTGTTCGACGCGAACAACATCCGCTACACCACCAGCACGGCGATCGGGACGTGGGGCAACGACAAGTACGTGCGCTGGGCGCTGCTGCCCAGGGGCGGCGAGCCGCTGCTCTGGGACTTCGGGTCGGCCGCCCGCCACCACCAGCTCTTCTGCCCGTGGCTGGGCGAGCGCTCGCGGGCTGGCATCACGAACTTCCGCGGCGCGATCCCGCCCGAGGTCGGCCGGGCCCAGGACGTCGCCGCGAAGATCAGGGCGGAGCTGGCCTCGAGGGGCCTGGCCGGCGAGCCGGTCGGCATCGACGTCGTCGAGCCGCCCGTCCTCTTCGCGCTGCAGGACGCCGGGCTGCAGGTCGTGGACGGGCAGCAGGTCATGCAGCGGGCGCGGATGCGCAAGACGCCCGACGAGATCGTCCTCCTCGACACCGCGTGCATGATGGTGGACGCGGCGTACGACGAGCTGTACCGGGCGATGCGCCCCGGGATGCGCGAGAACGAGTGCGTCGCGCTCGTCGCGAAGACGCTGTACGAGCTCGGCTCGGAGCACGTCGAGGGCGTGAACGCGATCTCGGGCGAGCGCTCGAACCCGCATCCGCACGTGTATAGCGACCGGGCTCTGAGGCAGGGCGATCCCGCGTTCTTCGACGTCCTCCACGCCTACAACGGCTACCGGACCTGCTACTACCGGACGTTCGCGGTCAGCAGCGCTTCGCCCGCGCTCGTGGACGCGTACCGGCGCTGTCGCGACCATCTCGACGACGCGATCAGCCGCGTCCGCCCAGGGGCCACGACAGCGGAGATCGCGGCAGCGTTCCCCCGCGCCGCCGATTTCGGGTTCGCGACCGAGGAGGAGGCGTTCGCGCTCCAGCTCGGCCACGGCGTCGGCCTCTCGATCTGGGAGAAGCCGGTCGTGAGCCGCCTGATCCCGCCCGAGCACGCGGAGGTGATCGAGGAGGGCATGGTGTTCGCGCTCGAAACGTACTGGCCCGCGACGGCTGGCAGGCCGCGCGGATCGAGGAGCAGCTCGTCGTCACGAGCACGGGCTGTGAGGTGATCACGCGCTTCCCCGCCGAGCAGCTCCTCGTCGCCGGCCAGCGGTACCACGCAGTCGGCGGTCCGCTGCCGGCCACGAGGATGGAGCAGTCGAACCTCAACCGACCCGACGGCCGCGGCGCGGACGCGGTCGCCGCCGCGGCGCGTGCCGAGGGTCGGAACCTGCCATGAAGGCGATCGTGTTCGCGGCTCAGCACCAGGTCACGCTCTCCGACGTCGCCAGGCCGGAGCCGGGCGCGGGCGAAGTGCTCGTGCGCTCGCGCGCCATCGGCATCTGTCACTCGGACTTCGAGGTGCTCGACGGCCGCTACATCCTGCCCGTCTCGTTCCCGCTGATTCCGGGCCACGAGTGGGCCGGGGAGGTCGCGGAGGTCGGCGCCGGCGTCACCGGCGTCCGGCCAGGCGACCGCGTGGTCGGCGAGTGCGCGGTGGCTGCCGACCATCACTTCGGCCTGACGAGCGACGGCGCGGCCGCCGAGTACTTCCGCGTCCGGCCGGAGTGGCTGCACCTGCTTCCGGACGAGCTCTCGTGGTCGCA
>Ga0209055_1001689_pt1 | contig 14393 bp, 18 predicted proteins | sample GraSoiAngelo_110_FD_185875 | JGI IMG/M metagenome (GOLD analysis project Ga0209055, IMG submission 185875) | Grasslands soil microbial communities from the Angelo Coastal Reserve, California, USA - 14_0903_12_30cm (SPAdes) (version 2) | ecosystem: Environmental > Terrestrial > Soil > Grasslands ... | reverse complement strand
GCGGGCATCTTTTCCATAGCTTCGCGCCGCCCGACCAGGCGCTGATCAGTCAGGTTGTGGGGACCTTGGCCCACGGTATGCAGAAGGACCTGACGCGCTTTCCCGGCCACACCATTTTACCGGGAGGGGGTCAGGGGCCTGTCGCCCTGACTACGCTCGATGACTTGGACCAGTACACCTACGATGCGGCGGGCTGCGTCGGGGAGTTCTGGACCAGGCTGATGTGCGCCCATCGGGTGGACCTGCGAGAGTGGGACGTGGAGGCGATGGCGACCGTCGGCGTCCGGTTCGGCAAGGGGTTGCAACTGACGAACGTCCTGCGGGACCTCGCCTCGGACCTCCGGCGCGGCCGCTGCTACATCCCCGTAGCCGTGCTGGAGCCGGCGGGCCTGAGAGCGGCTGACCTGCTGGACCCGGCCACGTTGCCGAAGTTTCGGCCGGTGCTCACGAGGCTCCTCCGCATAGCCCTGGAGCACCTCGATCAGGGCTGGCTCTACACGATGGCCATCCCAAGCCGGGAAGTGCGCCTGCGGCTGGCCTGCTCCTGGCCGATTCTGTTCGCTGTGAAGACCCTGCAGCGTCTGAGCGGCTCTCCGTCGCTGCTCGATCCGGAGGTCACGCTCAAGATGACCCGAGGGGAGATCTATCGGATCATGGCGCTGACGGGCGGGACGCTAGCCTGCGAGCGTGCGCTTACCACCTATTACGGGCACATCCGCAAACGCGTCGCCTGCTGAACAGGGGGACAGGCTACTTTTCCATCACTTCAACTTGTGTGGACACCCGGCAGGGTACTTGGAAAAGTTGCCTGTCCCCTTATTTCTCTGGCGTCTTCTGTGGCTCGAGGATTTTCTCGCCTTTGCGGAAGACGGCGTAGATGGCCTGCGACGGGCAGGCATCCAGGCAAAGCCGGCAGGTCTCGATGCAGCGGGAGGAATCGAACTTGTAAGGCGGCGTGGAGAGCCAGGCCCCCGTCGGGCACACCGGGATGCAGACTGCATTGTGGGTGCACCGGTCGGGGTGACGGACCAGGTGATCTCTCTTGAGCATCATGGGTTTGACTCCTTCAAACAGGGCCCGCGAGAAAAGCTCGAAGATGTCCTTGGCCGGCGTGGTCACGATTTTAACGGTTCGAGCGCGGTCTTTGGCGGCTCATGGCCGGGCATGAGGAGGCGCTTGACGATCTGCCCTCCCACGATGTGCTTCTCCATGATCTCAGTCACGTCCGCCTCGGTGCCGGCCCAGTACCAGACGCCTTCCGGGTACACGACGATGCTGGGCCCGTACTCGCAGTGATCCAGACAACCGGCCTTGTTCGCCCGGACGATCCCTTTGAGCCCCAGCCGGTCCACTTCCTTTTTCATGAACTCCTGCAGTCTGACCGATCCGCTGTCCGCGCAGCACCCGCGGGGATCACCCTTCGGACGCTGATTGATGCACATGAAGATGTGGCGCTTGAACGAGGCCATCTCAAGCAGAGGCGCCGGCGCGGTGGGACTCGACGGCCCGCGCGAGGGCCACGACCTCCTCGGGTTTCAAGAGGGTCGGCTTGAGCGCATCGGCGGCGAGCAGAGCGGCGATCTCCTTGAGACGGAGCTTGGCCCGCTCGAACTGGTCGGCCTGGCCCAGCGCCGAGGCAGTGCCCTTGGTCAATTTCTCGAACTCACCCTTGATGTCGCGGAAGTCGCGCTGCAAGTTTTTCTCGACGGAGCAGCGGTCGCAGTACCACTTCGGGCTCAGATCGGCGCTCGGCGAGAGCCGGTCGTAGACGCGCCCGAAGAAGTCGCGGCCCAGCGAGATTTTCATGAGCGGAACGTCTGTCGCTCCGCAGCCGTCGCACTTGCCGGCAGGCGCGGCCGTCGCGTTGGCTTCCGTCATCGTTAACCCTCCCAAGGTGAAACGATGATACCTCAAAGCGTAAAACGCTGTCCATATTGTGCTTTCACTGGTGATCGGGGAAAATAGGAATATGACTGAACGAAATCATGTCCTTTCGCTCGTGATCAACCTGATGCTAGTCCTGCCCGCGGCGCAGGCCCTGGAGGTGGACCCGGTGGCCGAGGCCAAGCGGCTGGAAGCCGGCTATGCACGGCTGTGCGGCGTGTGGGAGTGGACCGTGCATTCCCACACCCGGGGGCACCGGGAAGCGAAAACGCAAATCGTCCTCCCATCGCCACAGATGGCCGGCGTGGACGGACCGTCGCCAAGCGAGATCCGAGTGTACGGCGACGCCGTCTATTTCCGGTGGGACTATCAGGGAGGGTACCAGGAAGACAGCATGCTGTTGAATGATGATCGGCGACTCGAGGGAACCTTTCGGACTTCGGACGGGTCAAGGGGAGCGGTTGACGGGAAGCGGTTATCGAAATGCCAGCCTGCCGGGACTGGCGGCGCCAGCGGGTCTTCGGGCAAGCCATGATCATCGGCGTCCCCAAGGAGATCAAGGACCACGAGTTTCGTGTCGGGCTGACACCTGACGGCACACGCGCACTGGTGAAGGCCGGCCACCGGGTGCTGGTGGAGGCCGGAGCCGGCGCGGGGAGCGGGCTTGACGATCCGGCCTACCGGGCGGCCGGCGCCGAGGTGGTCTCCAACAAAGTCGCCCTCTTCGAGCGAGCGGACCTGATCGTCAAGGTCAAGGAGCCGCTTCCCGCGGAGTATCCGCTCTTCCGGAAAAGCCAGGCCCTCTTCACCTATCTCCATCTCGCGGCCAACAGGCCCTTGACCGAAGCCCTGCTGGATCGGCGGGTGTTCGCCATCGCTTACGAAACCGTGGAACGCTCGGAGGGAGGCCTCCCGATCCTCCGGCCGATGAGCGAAGTCGCCGGGCGGCTGTCGGTGCAGATTGGAGCGCACTACCTGGAGCGGACGCAGGGAGGCCGCGGCGTCCTGCTGGGCGGAGTGCCCGGCGTGGCTCCAGGCAAGGTGGTGATCCTCGGCGCCGGTGTCGTCGGGACGCATGCGACCCAGATGGCGGTAGGACTGGGGGCCCAGGTGACTGTTTTCAATCTCAGTCGAGAACGGCTGGAAGCGTTGGACGCTCTGTACCAGGGACGTATCACGACTATGGCTCCTCATCCTGAATGGATCGAGCAGGCCGTCCTGGAGGCCGATCTGGTCATCGGCGCCGTCATGGTGCCGGGCGGCCGGACTCCCCTCCTGGTCAGCCGCGGGACCGTCGGCAGGATGAAGAAGGGCGCGGTCATCGTGGACGTGGCGGTGGACCAAGGCGGGTGCGTGGAGACGACCCGTCCCACGTCCCACTCAGACCCGGTGTATGTCGTGGACGGCGTGCTGCATTATGCCGTGCCGAACATTCCGGGGATTGTGCCGCACACGTCAACTTTGGCCTTGACCAACGCGTCGCTTCCCTTTATTCTCCGCTTAGCCGAACTGGGACCGGAGCAGGCGGTCCGGACCGATCCGGCACTCGCGAAAGGCCTCAACCTCGCCGACGGCCGGATAAAGTACCGTGCGGTGGCTGAGGCGTTCGGCATGCCGTTCACTCCCTGAATCGGGGCGTAGCGCAGCCTGGTAGCGCACTGCGTTCGGGACGCAGGTGTCGGAGGTTCAAATCCTCTCGCCCCGACCAAATTCAACGTCGCCACCGTTTAACGAGCACCTGGCTTCCCGTGGCTTCTTTGCCCCAACCTCGAGAACTCGTCGCCGCAGAGGTCGTTGTCTCCGGCGATGTCCAGGGCGTTGGGTATCGGGCGTTCACGCAACGGGCCGCGAAGGAACTGGGTCTGTCCGGCTGGGTGCGCAATCTCTATGATGGACGAGTGCAGGTCGAGGTCGAAGGTCCACGCGCGAAGGTCGAGGAACTGCTGGCGCGGCTTCGCCGGGGGCCGTCGCTTGCGGAGGTGACCGATGTGTCGGTGACATGGAAAACGCCGACCGGGAGTGCGCAAGGCTTCACCATCTTCTGAATTGACACACGTTCCTCAGTGCCCCTATACTCACCCCCCACATGAATTACAAAAAGCTCATTCGTGAGGTTCCGGATTTCCCCAAACCCGGGATCCTGTTCTATGACATCACGACGCTGCTCAAGGACCACGTAGCGTTCCGCAGCGTCATCGGAGACCTCACTGCGCTGTACCGGAACCGCAACGTGGCCAAGGTCGTCGGCATCGAGTCGCGCGGGTTTATCCTGGCCGCTCCGCTGGCGCATCAGCTCAACGCCGGCTTCGTGCCGGTCCGGAGACCCGGCAAGCTGCCGGCCGACATCTTCGAGGTCAAGTATAATCTGGAGTACGGTTCCAACTCGCTGGCGGTGCACCGGGACGCGATCGCTATGGGCGAGCGGGTGCTCATCGTGGACGACCTGCTCGCGACTGGCGGGACAGCCGCTGCGACGGTCAATCTGGTTCGCCAACTCGGCGGGGAGATTGTAGGACTGGCCTTTCTGGTGGAGTTGTCCTTGCTCAAAGGGCGCGAACAACTCGATGGCTGCGAGGTCCAGGCCCTGATCCAGTACTGAGGGCCATGGTCATCCACCGTATCTCGTCGGGGGGCGTCGTCTTTCGACCGGCCGGAGCAGGCTACGAGGTGGCCTTGATCCGCGTGGCCCGTGCAGACGGAGACGCGTGGGCCTTGCCGAAGGGCTGGGTTGAAAAGGGGGAAGATCTCGAACAAACGGCCGTCCGGGAGGTTCGCGAGGAGACGGGGCTCGACGCCAAGGTGCTCCGGAAGCTGGGGGAGATCACCTATGAGTTTTACTCCAAGGCGGATCGCAGCCGTATCGTCAAGACGGTGCACTTGTTTCTGATGGAATACCTCGGCGGGAGTACGGCCGACCATGATGACGAAGTGGAGGAAGTGCGCTGGTTTCCGCTCGGGGACGCGCTCCGGATGCTGACGTACAAGAACGAGCGCGAGATGTTGGAGAAAGCCATGAGTCTGATTCAGGGAGGAGGGCACCGCGCATGACCGCGAAGTCCAAGCCGCGCCAAGCAGTGAAAGCCGCAGCGAAGGCGACGGCGAAGACGGTGGTGAAGGCGAAGGCCAAAGCGAAGGCCAAAGCGCCCTCGTCCAAGGCGGAAGTGTCGCCTTCGACGACGAAGACCACAAATTCGAATCCGCGCACCGAGGTGCTCCGCAAGATGCTGCTGGAGCGCCGCCAGGAGGTGATGAAGGAGATCGATGGGCTCATCGGTCACCGGATGTCCGACGAGATCCAGCGGCGGGTCGACTCGGCCCCCGACGTGGGGGACCAGGCGCTGCTTGACACGGAACGGGTCCGGGACATCTCCATCATGGAGCTGCGAAACAAGATGCGGCAGCAGATCGACGAGGCGCTGGTGAAGCTCGAAGAAGGGACGTACGGGCGCTGTGCGGATTGTGGGGCGGAGATCACCGAAAAGCGGCTGCGCGCGGTCCCGTTCGCCCGGCGTTGCGTCACATGCCAGGAGAAGCAGGAGATGCTCGAGAAGATCGAGATGGAGGAGGAACAAGAGTTGTAACGGCATGCGATCCCTGCTCCTCGCGATTGCCGCGGCCTGGGTGGCGGCATCTTGGGCCTGGGCCCTCACTAGCGACGAGGAGAGCAATGTCGCGATCTACCGCCGGCTGAACGCCGGCGTCGTCAACATCACCAACCGGGCCCTCGCCTACGATTTCTTCTTCAATCCGATCCCCACCGATTCGTCGGGGTCCGGGTTCATCCTCGATTCCCGCGGACACATCCTGACCAACCACCACGTCGTGCAAGGGGCCCAGCGGCTTGAGGTGAGCCTCGCCGACGGAAGCAAATGGACCGCGAAGCTGGTTGGCGCTGATCCGCAGACCGATCTTGCCGTCCTCCAGGTCAAGGCCCCGCCCGAAGCGTTGACCGTCCTGCCGCTGGGCGATTCCTCCGCGCTGCAGGTCGGACAAAAAGTCTTGGCTATTGGTAATCCCTTCGGGCTCGAGCACAGCCTCTCGGCCGGCATCATCAGCTCGCTACGCAAGGTCGTGAAGACCGGCGCGACGGAGATCGAAGACGTCATCCAGACCGATGCCGCCATCAATCCAGGCAACTCGGGCGGCCCGCTGCTGGACTCCGAAGGCCGCGTGATCGGCATCAACACCGCGATCTTCACCCCGTCGGGAGGGAACATCGGCATCGGGTTTGCCATCCCGATCAACACCGCGAAGCGGGTGATGGCGGATATCCTCGCCCGCGGCTACGTTGTGTATGCGTATCTGGGCGCCGAGACGCAGACGCTGATGCCGGTCGTGGCCCGCGCCCTGGAGCTTCCCGTAGAGCGCGGCGCCTTGGTGGTCCAGGTCGCGGGGGGGAGCCCGGCCGCCAGGGCGGGGCTACAAGGAGGAACGCGGCAGGTGATCATCGGCAACGCAATCATAGTCATCGGCGGGGATGTCGTGACGGCCGCGGACGGCCAGGCGATCAGGGACTCGGAGGACCTGCGCCGGCTGATCCGCAAGCACCAGCCCGGCGACCGGATGAAGCTGGAGGTTCTCCGCCCGAACCGGCAAGGCGAGTTCAAGCGAAGCCAAGTGGAGGTCAAGCTCGGTGAGTTCCCCCGCTAAACGAGCCGTGGTGCTGTGCAGCGGGGGCTTGGACTCCACGGTCACGGCCGCCGAGGCCAAAGCTGTCGGTCACGAGCTTTACCTATTGAGCGTCAATTACGGCCAGCGGCATGTGGTGGAACTGAAGCGGGTCCCCGAGATCGCTGCGGCTCTCGGTGCAAGGCGCCACCTAGTGGTGGAGGTCAATCTCCAGGCGATCGGCGGCTCGGCGCTGACCGCTGCCGTGCCGGTTCCCAAGGACCGTCCGGACAAGGAGATCGGCTCGGGCATCCCACCGACCTACGTCCCGGCCCGCAACACGCTGTTGCTGGCCCTGGCGCTGGGATGGGCGGAAGTGGTACAGGCCGAGGCGATCTATTTCGGGGCCAATGTGCTGGACTACAGCGGCTATCCCGATTGCCGTCCGGAGTTCCTGCGCGCGTTCGAGGCACTGGCCAAGCTGGGGACGAAAGTCGGCGTGGAGGGCAAGACGATCCGCGTGGAGGCGCCCTTGCTCCGCATGACCAAGGCGGAGATCATCCGGCGGGGCCTAGCCCTCAAGGCGCCGCTCCACCTGACCCATAGTTGCTATGATCCGGATGAGCAGGGGCGCGCGTGTGGCCGCTGCGACAGTTGCCGGCTGCGCCGCAAGGGCTTCGCCGAAGCCCAGGTGCCAGACCCCGTGATCTATAAGTCGGCGGATCTCTGATAGAATAGAAGACAATGGTGGAGGAGCCGCGCTGTGTACGGTATCTCTCCAGAAGAGTTCTTCATGTACCTGACCATCGGGCTGGTCATCGTGATCCCGATTTCTGTCCGGATCTACCGCTGGCTGTTGATCGGCCGGCTCAAGGCGCAACTGCACGAGAAGGATCGCAACTCATGAGACGGTTCCTGCATGCTCTGCTCATCGCAACCCTGATGATCCTATCGGTCATGCCTCGTGTCGAAGCGGCGCCTCCCGAGGCTCCGGACAGCGCGCTCGCCGCCGTGTTCTTCCGGTACTACGGCGCATTACAGAAGGAGCGGTATGAAGAGGCGCTCGGCCTCCTACACGAGCGGCTGAGGCAGGCGTTGCAGGTCCGGACGGCGAAGGATCTTGCCGCGCGCAGCATCGTGGCCCAGCGCGACCTCGTCGACGCCTTCCGGCGGTTCGACAAACTTGACGTGGCCAAGACCGAGGTGGACCTGACCTCCATCAAAGCGACCGTGACGGCTGCCGAAGCCGGGAATGTGGCGGGAGAGGTGGTGTACGACCTGGTAGTGTTCCCAGTGGGACCGGGTCGCCCGCTCATGTACCGGGTCGTCATGGACGTGGGGCTCTCGCAGGGGCTCATCATCCGACTGACCCAAGAATCCATCACCCGCATCGATCCCGGCGCCATCCGCGACGTCCTGTAGGCTGAGAAAGGACTGGCTGCGTTCTAGCCTAGGGTGGAAGCCGGAGTAGACGCTATTGCCGCAATCTGTCCAATTTTGGACGCCTCAAGAGTCATAACCTATTGATTTCGTTCTGGCCGCACGTGGCATGGGGCCTGCTTGTTGGGGTTTCCTTATTCGAGAAGGATCCGGTTCCGTGCTGAAACCTAGGAGGCTTAGATGTTGGCAAAGACATTCGAGACCGTCCAGGAGACAATGAAGGACCTGTTTGACCTCCTTTCCTCCATGGTGAGCTGGATCCCTGGGATGCAGGACGTGCTCTTTGAGTTCTTCACGGAGTCCGACTCCGGGTGGACTGCCGCGGCGAAGGCCCTCTTTCTGCTGCTCCCGCTCCTTCTCTGGCTGAGCGGGGTCTGGTGCACCCAGCTCTTGCTCTATACGCTTCCGTTCCGGTCGGGCCGGCTGAGCGTCTCATCCACGATGTTGCTGGCCTGGTGGGATGGCGCGCGCATGGTCTGGATGTATTGGGTCGGGCTGGTCCGACTTTCGGGCGTCACCGTGGGCTGGCTATTCATGTTGGTCCGCCTGGCGGTAAAACTGCTCGCCGAGGCCGTCCGCCAGATCGTGATGATGCCATTCACGATGACGGGGAGGATGACGAAGAGTTATTTCACGCCGGGTGTGCCCTGGATCGCTTTCATCATGCTGATCATCTGGTGCCTCCTGGAGGCCTTGATCTTCACCTTTACCCTGTTCCCCACGGTGTCGGAGGTGATGATGGACCTGGCGGGTGCGGACCGGGCTCCGAAGCTCACCTGGGTCTTCCTGTATCTCTTCCTGTTCGCATTGATCATGGGCAGCTTTGCCTGTGTTCATACGCTGGCGGAAAGCTACACTAAGCGGGAGTACAGGTTCCTCGTTCAAATGATCCTGGTGGAAGTGTTTGTGATGCTGTTTGAAGTGCTCTTCTTGTACCGCGAGCTGGTGGACGCGATCACGCCCTGGCTTGCGCAGCAGACCGGATACAAGCCTGGACTCATATTCACGCTATCGTTGGCCACGTTCGGGTGGATCGGCGTTCGCGGCATGAACTGGTTTCTGTTCGGACGGTACGGTGCGCCCCCGCTGCTCGCCTTCATTTCGCGACAGCCCCTTGCCGAGCAGGAAGGAGCCGCGAGGATGGCGGCTACACCAGAAGAGCCCCCCTGGTGGCGTGCTGCGCTCGAAGATTTCAAGCGCGAGATTGCCTGGCTCCATGAGCGCAGCGAAGAGTTCCTCGAGTACCTCGCGCTCCCTGTCCTCCACCTGCTGGCCGCAGCGCTGAATTTCGGCATGATCCTGGTAACCTCGCGACCGGTCTTTAGCCTGCCGTTCAAAGGCCTTAAGGACGTGATGGAGACGAAGGAGATTCTCGCCCGGTTGCGCCCGCACGTCGAGCTTCGCCCGCAATCCCAGGCAGGGCATGCAACGGCCAGAGAGGTGGAACGATGATCAGGACTGTCTCGGCAGCCTTCGGTCGCCTGTTCTTCGCCCGCCTGTTCAGCGTCGCGCTCTTTGCAATCTTCATCGCCCAGTGCACCTTCCCGTCCAGCGAGGCGAGCGAATCCGATGAGCTGAAACCCCGGCAGGCCATGTTCGTGGGCCTTGATGTGAGCGGCTCGTTCAAGCGGGACTACGACGACGCAGTCGCGTTTCTGGCGCATTACCTCTATGGTCACCTCAAGGGGCTGGGAGGCCTGGAAAAACCGCGAGATCTGTTCGTGGCGGCGATTGGGGGAAAGGGCGAGGACGACCCGAAGACCTTTCACCCGATCCACGACTTTAACGGGAAGGACCTCGCACAGATCGAGGCGAGCCTGCGGGAGTGGTTCCCGACAAAGGACACGTACAGCGACTTTAACGCCTTCTTCCACAAAGTCGCGCGCATCGCAAAGGAACGGAACCTGCTCCTTGCCCCCATCACGGTCTTCGTCGTGAGCGACGGCGTCCCCGATGTCCCAGGCGCAACGCCTGGCACGCGGGAGCTATACCGGCACATCGACCTCAGCCCCATCGAATATCTCTCGAAGAACGTGACGCTCCGCCTCACCTATGCCAGTCCCAAGGTGGGAGAGTACTGGCGCAACTTCGTGGTCCATGACCGGGTGCGGTTGTGGACGGTCGAGGCGGAGGTGATGAAGGGCTGGCGTGGGCAGCTCGAAGGCGGTGTGGATCTCGCGCGTCAGGCGAAGCTGTGGAAGTGGGTGCGCGACAACGTCGATTTCCGCGTCCGCTCCAAGGCCCTCTGACCCCTGCTAGTCGTAGCTATATCACCTCCTAGACAGCCATCACGGTATGACTTGAAAGGCCGCCATCATGGCATTGTCCTCGTGCTCGAGATTGTGGCAGTGGAACACCCAGCGACCGGGCGCGAACGTGCGGAACTTGATGAACACCTCCGCCGTCCCATCCGGGCCGAGCTGGGTCGTATCGCTCTGGAAGGACTGGTAGACCGGCGGGGTCCGACCATTGATCTTCTGGACCTGATGCGCTTCGAGATGGATGTGGATGGGGTGCTGCCAATCCCCGCCGTCATTCTTGAGGACCCAGCGCTCGGCGGTATTGCTCTGCGGGGTCGCGTCATTCCGGTTGGGATCAAAGCGACGTTCGTTGATCGACCAGCCGTCCTTGTCATCAAACTCAAAATTCCTGGTCCGGACGATTTCAGTTGGGCTGATTGCGATGTTGGGTCGCAAGGTCACGGTCTGATCGCCCGCGGCGTTGGCGGTGATGGTCGCATCGGGCACGTTCGTGTTTAGCGGGAGATCGACGATGAACTTCAGGAGCGAGGTCCCCGGTCTCGAGGTGCCGCCCGGTCCCCTGCCGTCGTTCTGCTGCAAGATGTTGTTGAGGTACACGACGCTGTTCGGCGATACGGGAAACTTGCTGAAGTCGATGATCACGTCCGCGCGCTCGGCGAGCCCAAACCGGATGCTGCTTCGATTGACCCCAAACGGTAGTAGCCAGCTATCCTTTCCGATCTGGAGCATTGACTGACCGTTGCTGAGCGTCAGCTCATACCAGCGGGCATTGCTGCCATTCAGCAGCCGGAAGCGGTATTTTCGCGGCTCCACATGGAAGAACGGCTGCGCCTTTCCATTCATTAGGAAGACATCGCCGAGCCACCCACCGAATTCATTCGACGCAGGTTTGTACACGAGCTGGGCATTGGCATCAAAGACCCGGTCCTGAAAGACCAGCGGGATATCATAGGCGTCCGCCGGCAGAACGTGGTTGGCGATCAACCCCGCTTCCAACTCATCCTTCAGCAGATAAAACCCCGCCAGGCCCATGTAGACCCCGCGGCCGGTGATGTCCATCATGTGGTCGTGATACCACTGGGTCGAGGCAAAATCCGAGGTCTCCTGCTGGTGAGTGGCTGGATTAATCGGGGCAATGTTGCCGTAGCAGAAGTCCTTGGACTGGCCCGGTCCTGTGACTTGCGAAGGGAACACACTATCGGAGCCGTCCGATTCCGATGAGGTGTGCCCGCCGTGATTATGGACAATCGTGTTGACCCCTGTGATGTTGTTCGTGAAGCGGACAATGGCGGGCTCGTTGTGATTCACCCGGAAGGTTGGACCTGGATACATGCCGTCATATCCCCACACCACGGTCTGGGGAAAGCCCGGAATCAGTTCCTGCGTCACCGGCCGAAGCTGGACCGTATAGAATTTCGGAGCCGTGAGCCCGGAGACCGATGGCAGTACACAGTGGCGACCATCGGTAAACGGAGTAGTGACACCCTGTTTGGGCGGAGGAACAGGTAGCGCCTGCGTGAAGGGCGTGAACTTGATGGGCGTGCGAGGCAGGTCCTCATCCGCTCGGGCGCTGCTCGCTCCCTGCGAGAGCAACCGGTAGGCGCCGCTTCCTAGCGTAATGGACCCGAGCCCCAGCATTCCGTACTTGATGAGCTCTCGTCTCGTGAGTCGTCGTTTCATAAATCCTCCTATCTGCCTTCCCTTCAAGAAGAAGCGCAGTACGTAGCATGAAACGTTCTACGTGTCAACGAGCGCAAACGCAGGAATGGATCACAGACAATAGGTGTTGTAGCGGCGACACACAACCCGGAAAACACCCGAACAGAGGGGAGGAAAATCCCTGAGTCGAAAAGATGACAGTCCTCCTTCGGAGCTATCGGCTTTCTTGACCCTCCTGCCTGATTCTGATTACATACACCCGTGGCCTCCTTTCAGAACAAGCGGGCGCAGGCGAAAGCGCTTCAGGAGATGAAGTCCCGCGTCGCCGAACTCCAGGCCCGCATCGCCAAAGACGTGGACTATGCCTTCGAGGCGCTGTTGCAGGTGCAGCCCGACCTCTCCTTGAAGATGGAGAGCGACCTGGAAGAAGTGCTGCGGATGGCGGAGCTGATCGAGAGCGAACTGGACGAGGCGTCGGGCACATCAGAACTGGAACGGCTGGACCGGCGCATCGAGTTCATCGAAGATCGGTTCGAAGAGCTGGAAGCCGAGTTGTACAGCCGGCCCAGGCGGCGCCGGAAGCGGCGCCCCAACCTCTTCGATTTCTTTCGGCAGCCGCCCGTCGGCGACCGGTCGGCTGCGGATTCCGGCCAACCCGGGCAAGATCAAGGCCCCACTGCAAAGGCATCGATCACCCGTACGGCGTGATCCTCGGGCACCGGCTCGTCCAGCACCAGCGGAAATAGCATCGCCTGTCCCCGGAGACTGCCCCTGCACAAGCCCCGCTTCTTCCCCCAAAAAGAAAATGCCTGCAACTTGCGTTACAGGCATTCTCTATGAGGCCGCTGACTTTTTACGCAGTCTGTTTGGGCCGCCTTTTTTTGGTTGTCGACTTCTGTATCAGTCGTCCTCGCGGTCGCCGCGGATCTGCCCGCGGATCTCGCCACCTGGGTTGAGGGGGGTGGCGTGCACGTTCGCGTACGCAAACCCAGCGCGAATGGCGGCAATCACCTCTCCAAGTTCGCCGGCCGTAATCTGCTGGCTCGCCGTGTTTGCCGCGATCACATTGGCGGCGGTGATGTTTCCCGTGACGGTACCGGACTGCGGACAGAACGGAGTCAGGCCGGCTACCGCCGCGGGGGCCGGCGTCGTCGCCGTCTGGCACAGCCAGATAACGATGCTGCCGTTTACGCCTGGCTGCGCGAAGTGGATATGCGCCTGCTGCACTGTCCCGATCAGTCCGCTGTACGAGAGCTCGTACTCGATCATGCCGTCGTCGCGGCTGATCCTCGCCTCGAACTCGCCCCTGGCCGGCGTCGATACCGAAGGCACCTCGTCGAACCCTATCAGCCGCGCCTTGAAGTGATTCCGATGATTGTCGTCGTCGGCCCAGACCCCAGACGCTGTACAAAGCAGCGACGTCAAGGCCAGGCCGCCCAACACGCTTTTAGTAAACTTGCGCATGCTCATCTCCTCTCTTTAAGTAAGCTTCTATTGCTCCTAACTACTCGTCGTGGTCATCGCGGTCGCGTTCGTCGCGTCCGCGGGTTTCCGCCTTGAGATCAACCCGCCTGCCCAGGCTCGGCACGCCGTTCCTGTCCACGACGAAGAGCATGTAAATGCCCGGAACCGCCTGTGCGGGCAGTTTCGGCGCCGTGACCCGCAGCTCGCCTTCGTCGTCGTCGCGCTTTGCCCGGAACGCCAGCTTCACGTAGCGGTCACCAGTAGTCAGGCTGTGGGTGTTGTGGTCGCTGCGAAGTAGCACGACCGAGGCAATCGAGCGCGGATCCCCCGCGACCTCGACCTCGAAGTGCCCGCGGTACGAGATTTTCCTGGGCGCCTTCGCGATGACCGGTCGCGCCGCCCGACTGCCGTCCTGATTGAACAGGTAAGGCGGGGAAAAGACTTGTCCGACGGGCACCCCCACGTCCGGGTCGCCGCGCGGCAGCACGCCGGCGTACGAGGTCGTGAGCGGGAACGACGGATCGTCGGGTCGAACCAGCTCTTCCCGGTTCTCTCCCGCGAAGAACACCGACGCATCGGGCAGCAGCGTCGCGGTGCCGTGAAGGCCTCGCGACACCGTCGTCTTGGCTAGCTTGGTGACCGAGCCGGTCGCGGGATCGAACATCTGGAAGTGATGACCTTCTCGCTCCTCGAATGTGCACGGACGGCCATCGACGTTGCATCCCGGCGAGCGGTTCACGCCCTGACCGATGAGCACCTTGCCGTCGGGGAGCAGCACTGCCTTGGTCGTGGCGAGCGGCTGCAGGATGCTGCCTACCTTCTGCCATCGCGGACTCGCGTCGGTGAAATCGATGCTCTCGACCGTCCCCGTCTGAGCACCGCTCTGATCGTGCCCCGAAATCATGAACCACTTGTGCGACACCGTATGCCCGTCACGGTCGATCTCCACAAGGCTCGCGGTGGGGCAGCAGTAGGGCCTGACCTCAGAAGCGGTGTCGACCAGCGTCCAGTGGTTTTTCGCAGGGATATCCCGGTTGGGGTCCTTTAGCGCCGCCAGTACGTCCAAGCACCATGTCG
>Ga0209055_1001687_pt1 | contig 14395 bp, 9 predicted proteins | sample GraSoiAngelo_110_FD_185875 | JGI IMG/M metagenome (GOLD analysis project Ga0209055, IMG submission 185875) | Grasslands soil microbial communities from the Angelo Coastal Reserve, California, USA - 14_0903_12_30cm (SPAdes) (version 2) | ecosystem: Environmental > Terrestrial > Soil > Grasslands ... | reverse complement strand
AATGCTGGCCCGCGCCTTCCAGACTTTCCTCCATACCAACGACCGGCCGACTCTCATCATTGTCGACAGCCACATCGCGTATGGCGCTCCCAACAAGCAGGACACCAGCGCTGCGCACGGCGAACCACTCGGAGAAGAGGAAATTCGCCTGACCAAGCGGAACTATGGCTGGCCGGAAGAGGCCAAGTTTTACGTACCCGATGGCGTGAAGGAGCATTTCCGGGCGGGAATCGGAAAGCGTGGAAAAGAGCTGCATGAGCAGTGGCAGGAAACATTCCGCCATTACGCAGACCAGAATCCGGAGCTGGCTTCCCAGGTTGGCAAGATGCAGCGGCGCGAGCTTCCCAACGGTTGGGATCGCGATCTTCCCGAGTTCCCGGCCGACCCGAAAGGTGTTGCCGGGCGGGACGCATCTGCCAAGGTCCTGAATGCGATCGCCCGCAATGTGCCATGGATGGTCGGCGGATCGGCCGATCTGGCGCCTTCCACCAAGACTCGTCTCACCTTCGAGGGCGCCGGCGACTTTACGGCCACCAACTATGGTGGACGAAACCTGCATTTCGGCATTCGCGAGCACGCCATGGGCTCGATTCTCAACGGCATGGCGCTATCGAAAATGCGCCCGTTTGGATCCGGCTTCCTGATATTCAGCGACTACTTGCGTCCCGCCATCCGGCTGGCGGCTCTCATGGAAATACCCGTCATCTACATCTTTACACACGACTCGATTGGCGTGGGCGAAGACGGGCCCACTCACCAGCCCATCGAACAGCTGATTTCTCTGCGTGCGATACCGAACCTGATCACGTTACGACCCGGAGATCCGAGCGAGGTGGTCGAAGCATGGCGGGTCATCATGCAGCTGCGTCACAAGCCGGCCGTGTTGGTCCTGTCTCGCCAGGCCCTGCCCACGCTCGATCGTAACCGCTATGCTGCCGCGTCTGGAGTTGCCAAGGGCGGCTACATTCTTGCTGATGCGCCGGGAGGAAAGCCGGACATCCTGTTCCTTGCCACCGGCAGCGAAGTTGGCCTGGCCATCGAAGCCTACGAAAAGTTAACCGCCGAAGGTGTGGCGGCCAGAGTGGTAAGCATGCCGTCGTGGGAACTGTTCGAAGAACAGCCGCAGATCTATCGCGATGCCGTGATTCCTCCAGACGTGACGGCTCGCATTTCGGTGGAGCAGGCTTCGACCCTGGGATGGGCGCTCTATCATGGGTCAGGCGGGCGAGCCATCGGTATGAAGACCTTTGGCTCTTCTGCGCCCCTGAAGGAATTGCAGAAGAAGTTTGGTTTCACGCCGGACAATTTGTTGGTGGCTGCGCGAGAGCTGTTATCGCGGAAGCGTTAGGCCGCGTGCATTGGCCTTCGCGTTGGACCACCATCTGGTTAGGTGCACGCTGGAATTTAGTTCTCGGGCCCGAGAAATACAAAAATATCTGCCGCCGGCGAAGGCACGAATGAGACGGCAGAGCTGAACTGGCACCGCCCCCATAGTCTGAGATACTCAACGCCCCTGAATCGGAGTAACGCTATGCAGCCAGCAGTCGTCGTTGAAGCAAAACCCGCCAAGCAGTCCAATCCCTTACGCGAATTAGAAACTTACGGGCAGTCGGTTTGGTTGGACTACATCCGGCGCAGTCTCTTGACCAGCCGGGAACTCGAGCACCTCGTCGACAATGACGGCCTCAAGGGAGTCACTTCCAACCCCGCCATCTTCGAGAAGGCGATTGCCGGCAGCTCGGATTACACCGACTTGCTCGAATCGCTGGCCAGCCAGAGCGAGCTCGACGCGAAAGGCCGCTATGAGAGGCTGGCCATTCGCGACATCCAGGACACGGCTGATCTTTTGCGTCCCGTTTACCAGGCGACCAAGCGCCGCGATGGGTACGTGAGCCTGGAGGTTTCGCCTTATCTCGCACGCGACACCGAGGGAACGCTCGGAGAAGCGAGGCGCCTATGGGAGGCCGTGGGCCGCGAAAACGTGATGATCAAAGTCCCGGCAACGCCGGAGGGGATTCCCGCTTTCCGGCAGCTCATCAGCGAAGGCATCAACGTCAACGTCACGCTGCTGTTCTCGCAAGCCTTGTACGAGCAGGTTGCGCAGGCTTACATCGACGGCCTCGAAGAGTTTACCCGGCGCGCTCTCGATGTCGGCAAAGTTGCCAGCGTCGCCAGCTTTTTCATCAGCCGTATCGATTCCGCCGTGGACGCACTCGCCACCGCCAGGCTCAGTGCTGTTCGAGATCCGGCGGAACAGGCCCTGCTGCGCAGCATCTTGGGAAAGATCGCCATTGCTAATGCGAAGCTGACTTATCAACGCTATCTCAGCATTTTTCAGCAGGATCGCTGGCAGGATCTTGCCAAGCGCGGCGCCCAGACTCAGCGCGTGCTGTGGGCCAGTACCGGCACCAAGAATCCGAATTACAGCGATGTGATCTATGTTGAAGAATTGATCGGTCCGGATACCGTCAACACGATGCCGCCGGCCACCGTCAGTGCCTTCCGCGACCATGGCAAGCCGCGGCCCAGCCTCACCGAAGATCTCGAAGCCGCGCAGGATTACATGGACACCCTCGAAAAGGTGGGGATTTCGATGAACGACGTCACCAGGAAACTGCTGGATGAAGGACTTCTGCTGTTTTCCGATGCGTTTGACAAGCTCCTGACTGCGGTCGAGAAATCCACCCAAGGTGGTGTGGCTCCCAAGGTCAGCCGGCAAACTTACCAGCTGCCTGCCGACACCGCCAGTGTGGTCAGAGGGCATGTGAATGACTGGCGTGCTGAAGGCAGAGTGCGCCGGTTGTGGGACCGTGACGCGTCGCTGTGGACCGATTCGGACGAAGCCAACTGGCTCGGCTGGCTAACGATTGCGGATGATCAACTGGCGCACCGGCATAAGCTCGCCGAGATCGCTGAGGACGTGCACAAGGCAGGCTTTTCTCATGTGTTGCTGCTGGGTATGGGTGGTTCCAGTTTGTGTCCGGAAGTTCTGAAGATGACCTTCGGCAAAATTTCCGGGTTCCCGGAACTGCACGTTCTGGATTCCACCGATCCGGCGCAGATCAAAGCCACGGAGCAGAAGATTGATCTGGCCAACACGCTGTTTCTGGTGTCCAGCAAATCGGGGAGCACGCTGGAACCGAACATCTTCAAACAATATTTCTTTGAGCGCGTGAAGCAGGTGGTTGGCGCCGGGAAGGCCGGATCGCGCTTCATCGCGATTACTGATCCGGGCTCGAAGATGGAGCACGTGGCCCAAGGCGATAATTTCCGGCGCATCTTCCATGGCCTGCCAAGTATCGGAGGGAGATACTCAGCGCTTTCCAACTTCGGCATGGTCCCTGCTGCGGTCATGGGCTTGGACGTCGAAAGGTTTCTCGACCGCACCGAAGAGATGGTGCACGCCTGCAAGTCTTGCGTGCCGCTCGACGATAATCCTGGGGTGATCCTTGGCATCCTTCTCGGTACGCTGGCCACCAGTGGGCGCGAGAAGTTAACCATCGTGACCTCGCCAGGAATTTCCGATCTGGGTGCCTGGCTGGAGCAGTTGATCGCCGAGTCCACCGGTAAGGAAGGACACGGAATCATTCCTGTAGACGGGGAGGAATTGGCGTCGCCTGCAGTTTACGGTGAAGACCGAGTTTTCGCGTACCTGCGTTTAGAATCAGCTCCCGATCGCTCTCAGGACGACAAGATCGCTGCACTCGAACACGCCGGCCACCCCGTCGTGCGCATCGCTGTGGCCGACATCTACGATCTCGGCCAGGAATTCTTCCGCTGGGAGATTGCCACGGCTGTGGCCGGATCCATCATCGGTATCAACGCATTTAACCAGCCGGATGTTGAGGCCAGCAAAATTGCCACGCGGAGTCTGACCACAGAATACGAGCGTGCCGGCTCTCTACCTGCCGAGAAGCCCATCTTAGAAGAGGGCAACATCACTCTGTTCACGGATGAGAAGAATGCGGCAGCCCTGGCGCAAGCCGCAGGGGCTGACCAATCGTTGGTGGGTTATCTGGGTGCCCACCTGAATCGCCTCCAGCCAGGGGACTACTTCGCTCTCCTCGCTTACTTGCCGATGTTCCCCCAACATGAGCGGTCGCTCGAGGAAATCAGACACAAAGTCCGCGACCGTAGGCACGTTGCGACCTGTCTCGGTTTCGGTCCGCGCTTCCTGCACTCGACCGGGCAGGCCTATAAGGGTGGTCCGAATTCGGGCGTGTTCCTGCAGGTCACTTGTGAGGACGCTGTTGACCTGCCTGTTCCTGGACAGAAATACACGTTCGGCGTGGTCAAAGCAGCACAAGCGCGCGGCGACTTCCAGGTTTTGGCAGAGCGGAAGCGGCGGGCCTTACGGGCTCACCTGGGCAGTGACGTCACCACCGGGCTGAAAAAACTCCATTCCGCCCTCGCCGAGGTGCTCGCGTAACTATGGGCTTTCCCACTGGGCCACAGAGGAGAAGACGTTGATTATTCGCAGCCACCATGATCGGAAACCGTTTAAAGGCAACGGACGCAAGATCCTGGTCATTGATGTCGGGGGGACCAATATCAAGTTGCTGGCTAGCGGCCAGAAGGAACCGCGCAAGTTTCCTTCTGGACCCGACATGGACGCCGCAACCATGGTTGGCGAGGTGAAGAAGGCCGCAAGGGATTGGGATTACAACGCGGTCTCGATCGGATATCCCGGACCGGTTGTGCACGGCCGGCCATTGCGCGATCCGCACAATCTCGCTCCGGGCTGGGTGCATTTTGACTTTGAGAAAGCTTTTGGTTGCCCGGTAAGAATCATCAATGACGCCAGCATGCAGGCCTTGGGAAGTTATAAGAAGGGCCGGATGCTTTTCTTGGGCCTGGGAACCGGCCTGGGCTCGGCCATGATCGTAGACGGCATCATCGAGCCCATGGAACTTGCTCACCTGCCGTACAAGCACGGGCGAACCTTTGAGGATTACCTGGGCATCCGGGGCCTCGACCGCCTGGGCAAAAAGAAGTGGCAACAGCATGTGGCCAAAGTCGTGGAGCAGCTTCGGGAAGCTTTGCAGGCCGAAGAAGTCGTGCTGGGCGGTGGCAACGTTAAGAAGCTTAAGAAATTGCCTACCGGCACCCGAGCCGGGGGCAACGAAAATGCATTTCTTGGGGGTTTTCGAATATGGGAGGAAGAGGCGTATGCCGGAGCTAGAGCTGCTTCCTGAATCGAATTTGAGAAATATGGCCGCAAAAACTCTTTCCTCTCACCGGAAAGCGGATCCCTGCATCCTGGTGATCTTTGGAGGAGCGGGAGACCTCACCAAGCGCAAGCTCGTCCCCGCGTTGTGCAACCTGGCGGAGCAAGGTTTCCTGCCGCAGCAGTTCGCGCTGGTGGTTGTCTCCTACACCGAGCTGACGACCGATTCTCTTCGCGAGCGGTTTGCTGCGGATATGAAAAAATTCGCGCTGCGCCCGGTCAATCCGTCGATCGCCACTCGATTGATCGGCCATACCTACTACGTCCGCGGAGAATTCGGGGAGGCGGCTACCTATGGGAATCTGAAAGCCGCCTTGAGCGACATAGCGCAGCAAGACAACATTCCCAGCAATCACTTCTATTACCTGGCGGTGGCGCCACGGTTTTTCGGGGAGATCGTCAAGCAACTGGGCGCAGCGGGTCTGGCCCAGGAAAAAAACGGGCTGTGGCGGCGCGTCGTTATCGAGAAACCCTTCGGCCACGATCTCGAGTCCGCGCGTGCCTTGAATGCCGAGATCAAACAGGTGCTCGATGAACGCCAGATTTACCGCATCGATCATTATCTCGGAAAAGAAACCGTACAGAACCTGATGATGTTCCGCTTCGGCAATGGAATTTTCGAGCCCATCTGGAACCGGCGCTACATCGACCACGTGCAGATCACAGCGTCCGAAACCGTCGGCGTAGAGCAGCGGGGTGGTTACTACGACACATCGGGCGCCTTGCGCGACATGGTTCCCAACCACTTGTTTCAGCTGGTTTCTCTCACCGGGATGGAGCCTCCGATTTCCTTCGACGCCAACGCCGTACGCGACGAGCAGGCCAAGGTGCTGCACGCGATCCAGCCATTCACTCCCGAGGACGTGTTAACCAAGACTGTGCGCGGCCAGTACGCCGCCGGCACCATGGATGGCAAGCAAGTACCAGCCTATCGTGATGAAATCAACGTAAACGCGAGTTCGAGCACGGAAACATTTGTTGCGATGAAGCTTCTCATTGACAACTGGCGGTGGGCCGACATTCCGTTTTATCTGCGGACGGGCAAGCATCTCGCCCGAAGAGTCACCGAGATTGCCATTCAATTCAAGCGCGCCCCCTTCCATCTGTTCCGCAACACGCCCGTGGACACCCTGCGCAGCAACCGCCTGGTCATCACCATTCAACCGGAGGAGAGCATCTCGCTGCGGTTTGGCGCGAAGGTGCCTGGCCCGATCATGCAGCAAGGCGCCGTCGACATGTGTTTCAACTACGCGGACTACTTCGGGTCGGCGCCCAGCACCGGCTACGAACGATTGCTGTACGACTGCATGATCGGGGATGCGACGCTATTCCAAAGGGCGGACATGGTCGAAGCCGGATGGAGTGTCATTACGCCCGTGCTCGATGTGTGGCAGGCGCTTGAGCCACGCGACTTCCCCAACTATGCGGTGGGCACATGGGGTCCTAAGGAAGCCGATGAATTGCTGGCCCGCAATGGTCGAGAGTGGCGGCCCATGGCGGCCGCTCAAGCTGCTGCGTAGTCGGAGGGCGAACTCTTGCCGGCAGAGGAATGAATTATGCACCAGAGTGTGGTTTTTCTCTTTGACGTAGACAATACGCTGCTGGACAACGATCGTGTCGCCGCCGACCTCAAGCGTCATCTCGAAACGGAAGTGGGTCACGAACGGCAGCAGCGCTATTGGGCGTTCTTCGAAGAGCTGCGCGCGGAACTGGGATACGCCGACTATCTTGGTGCGCTGCAACGCTATCGCAGCGAGTATCCTCGCGACCCGCATCTGCTGACGGTTTCCGACTTCCTCATCGAATATCATTTTGCCAACCGGCTCTTCCCTAATTCTCTCGATGTTCTGGATTACGTGAAACAATACGGCCGTCCCGTGATCCTGTCCGACGGCGACGTGGTCTTCCAGCCACTGAAGATCAGGCGCTCGGGGCTCTTTGATGCCGTCAACGGCGATGTGCTGATCTACATCCACAAGGAATTCGAACTGGACGATGTCGCGGAGCGCTATCCGGCTGACAGCTATGTTCTGGTTGATGACAAATTGCGAATCCTGACTGCCGTGAAGAAACTCTGGGGCAACCGGGTCACCACGGTGTTCCCGCGGCAGGGACACTACGCTGTCGACGCAAAGATTCTTGCCACTTATCCGCCGGCGGATATCACTCTCAACCGTATTGGCGAACTCGTGGATTACGATCTGCACGCTCTGCGAGAAGCAGCGGATGGCACGGACGGTCGGGCAGCACTTGCCTGAACGGGTACACAACAATGGCTTCGAGTCAGGGACGATTAATGACGAAAGTGAGAGAAGCGGTGGCAGCCGAACCGTCAGTCGAAGACCTGTCCACCAAGCGCGTCATCCTATCAAAAGAAAAATCCCGCCTGAGTGAACCGTACGAAGGCCCGGTGGCGCCCTGGCGCAAATGGGGACCGTACGTCAGTGAGCGCTCCTGGGGCGGAGTGCGGGAAGATTACAGCCCCTGGGGCACGGCATGGGATTTTCTCACCCACGACATGGCCCGCAGTAAAGCCTATCGCTGGGGCGAGGACGGCATCGCCGGCATTTCCGATCGTTACCAGTTGCTGGTGTTGGCTTTTGCTTTCTGGAATGGCCGCGATCCCATCCTGAAAGAGCGCATGTTCGGACTGTCCTCGCCCGAGGGGAACCACGGCGAAGATGTCAAGGAGTACTGGTTTTATCTCGACAACACTCCCACCCACAGCTACATGCGCATGCTTTACAAGTATCCGCAGGAGGAGTTCCCCTATAGCCGGCTGGTGGCGGAAAACGCGAACCGCCGGGGTCCGGAATTTGAGCTTCTCGAAACCGGCGTGTTCGATCAGGATCGCTACTTCGATATTTTCATCGAGTATGCGAAAGCCGATCCGGAAGACATTTGCATTCGCATCAAAGCCTTCAACCGCGGCCCGGATCCAGCGCCTGTTCACCTGCTGCCTCATCTTTGGTTCCGCAATACCTGGGCGTGGACGAATCCGCCCGGTTCCGAGCCCAGCATCGTGTGCGCGCCTGGCAAAGAACACATTCGACTACTGGCCGATGAATCGACTGCGCCGCCGATCCCGAACCTGCAATCGCCCTACTCCTTGGGCAAATATTACCTCTACGCTCCTCTCGGTGGCGAGGTGCTCTTCACCGACAACGAAACGAACGCGCCGCGCGTATTTGGCTCCTGGGCCGCCAATCGCAAGCCGCAGGTCAAGGATGCCTTCCATCGCTACATCGTATCTGGGGAGCAGTGCGTGAAGTACGACGGCGGAACCAAGTCCTGCGTCCACTACCGCTATAACCTCGAACCCGGCGATTCGGCGGTCCTTACTTTGCGCCTGAGTTCCCGTCTGCTGTCCGATCCGCTGCACGACGTAGATGAGATCGTCGAACTCCGCAAGAAAGAGGCCGACGAGTTTTACGACACGGTTCATCCCCCTAACGCGAGTCCCGATGAAAAGCTAGTGCAGCGGCAGGCCCTCGCCGGAATGCTTTGGAGCAAGCAGATTTATTTATTCGACGTTGAGCGCTGGCTGGAGGGCGACAATCCCGAGTGGCCGCCGCCTGAGGCGCGCAAGCGTGCCCGCAATATCCATTGGCGCCATCTGAACTCCATGCGGATTCTCAGCATGCCCGATAAATGGGAGTTCCCGTGGTTTGCTTCCTGGGACTTGGCATTTCAGTCTGTCACCATGGCCCTGGTCGATCCGGAGTTCGCCAAGGAAAACTTGTGGGTACTCCTCTTCGAGCAGTTCCAACACCCTAATGGCCAGATTCCTGCTTATGAGTGGGAATTCTCAGATATGAATCCGCCGGTGCAGGCTTGGGCCTGCTGGCGCATTTACCAGATTGAAAAACGAGACCTGGGGAAATCGGATACTGGCTTCCTGGAAAAGTGTCTGCACAAATTGCTGATGAACTTTGCCTGGTGGGTAAACCGCGTAGATAGCCAGGGCAACAACGTTTTCGAAGGCGGATTCCTCGGTCTCGACAACATCACTGTGATCGATCGCGGACAAAAGCTTCCCGGGGGCGCTGTGCTTGAGCAATCCGACGGCACGGGCTGGATGGGCTTCTTTTGTCTCTACCTGATGCGAATTGCTCTCGAACTGAGTGCGCACAACCGCGTTTACGAAGTCCTGGCCACCAAATTCTTCGAGCACTTCATTTATATCGGCGCCGCCATGAAAAAAATGGGCGGCCGCAATTATCAACTGTGGGACGAGGATGACGGCTTCTTCTATGATGTCCTCCGCTATCCCAATGGAGAATTCCACAAACTCCGGCTGCGTTCTCTGGTTGGGCTAATTCCGCTTTTTGCTATTGAAGTTCTGGAAAAGCGCGACCTGGAATCGCATCCCGACTTTCTCGCGAATGTCGAGTGGTTCATCCGAAACCGTGCCGACCTGGTTGGGCACGCTTGTTATTCGGTTAGCTGCGATTCCTGCACGCGCTACGTGCTTTCGATTGCCGACCCTAACCAGTTTCACAAGATCGCCCGCCGGCTTTGGGATCCCACGGAATTTCTCTCCGAGCATGGCATTCGAAGCCTGTCCAAGTACCATCAGGCGCATCCTTTCCAGTTTGCAGACCATCGGCTGGGCTATGAACCGGGCGAGTCCGAGGCGCAACTGAAAGGCGGAAACTCCAACTGGCGAGGGCCGGTGTGGTTCCCCACTTCGTATCTTCTGATCCATTCCCTGCTGCGGTTCAGCGAAGCGCTCGGACCCGACTTTCGCGTGCAGCCCTCCGACGGAGGCGATCCAGTTACACCACGATTCATGGCCGAGGAAATTGCCGAACGTATGATTCGAATTCTTGCGCGGGATGATTCCGGGCGGCGCGCCTGCTTCGGACAACAGAAGAGATTTCAGACGGATCCGCACTGGCGCGATTACCTGCTCTTCAACGAGTACTACCATGGAGAGACAGGTGCGGGATTGGGGGCAAGCCACCAAACCGGATGGACCGGGCTCATCGCGAACCTGATCGACGAGTGGCGCAGGTGATGTACAGCCCGTGAGTGCCGTGCTCGAGCCGTTGTCGGCGGCTGGCTGGTGAGTGCGCCAATTTTCGTCATGCGATGAGAAACTCCAAGTCATGGCTCTGCGCAAGAGGCTACTTCTCGCGGGCGGGTTGCTGCTGTCGGTCATTGTTTTCAGCATGGCCGGTTACCGGGTCTTGGGCGGCGACTCGGTCGGCTTTCTGCAGGCGCTGTACATGGCAGTCATTACCCTGGCCGGGGTCGGTTATGCTGAGGTGGTTGATACCAGCCATAATCCCGCCCTCCGGGTTTTTAATATCGGAGTCGTACTGATCGGCGTCGCGATTACGGTTTACGTTTTCTCCGTCATCGCAGCGTTCCTGGTGGAAGTGGAGAAGACCAAGCCCTTTTGGAGACGGGCCATGCAGAAGCGCATCAATCAAACCCGAGACCACTACATTGTGTGCGGCTTGGGAGATACGGGGCGCCATGTGGTTCATGAACTCCACAAGACAGGAACCCCCCATGTTGTCATTGAACTGGTTGAGGAAAACATCAAGCGAGCCCAGGAACTCCACCCGGAAACCTTTAGCGATTTGCTTTACGTAATCGGGGACGCGACGGAGGAAGAGCAGTTGGAGAAAGCCGGGGTGGAACGCGCCAAGGGAATTATCGCCGCGCTGCCGCACGATAAAGACAACTTGGTGATCACTGTCGTAATCCGTCAGAGGTTTCCGCAGATACGCATCGTGGCGCGTTCCGCCGATGAAAAGTTTTCCGATCGCATGCTGAGAGCCGGTGCCCAGTCCACGGTCTCGCCCAGCCGGATCGGGGGGCTTCGGCTGGCCAGCGAGGTCATTCGACCGCACGTCGTAGGTTTTCTGGATCTGATGTTGCGAGAGCAGTCTCAGACCTTGCGTGTGGATCAAATTGATATTGCGGGGCCGCCCTGGGCGGGTCTTCCCCTGGCTCGGCTGAACCTGCAAAGCGGTTATAACTTGCTGGTGTTGGCGGCTAAATCTGCGGATACTCCGAAGCTGTGGGTGAACCCGCCCGACAGTCTGGTCGTACGGCCTGGGACGGCGATCATCGTTATGGGGGATGTGAAGGATGTGCAGCGCGCCCGTCAGGAGGCGAGCGGAACTTCAGCCGCGTCGGCGAGCTAAGAACGCCATCGGCATGGGAGCGCGATTGACGGGCTCGGAACAAGGGCATATGTTCTTGGTCTTTTTTTTGAGTTAGGGCTTCTATGCACCGCAAAGACGTGCTTTCTGCAAAAATTCGTTCGCCAAGGAGTTATGTATGCAGCTCGGAATGATCGGCCTCGGCAGGATGGGAGCAAACATGGTTCGCCGGCTTCTCAAAGGTGGCCATCCATGCGTCGTCTTCGATATGTCACCGAAAGCGGTGGATGACTTAGTCAATGAGAAGGCCGTAGGCGCCGCGTCGCTCCGCGATTTCGTGAAGAAGCTGGAGCAGCCACGCGCAATCTGGCTGATGGTGCCGGCGGCGGTCGTCGATCATACGATTTCCGAGCTGCTGCCATACCTCGATAGCGGAGATATTCTCATCGACGGGGGCAACTCGTACTACGTCGATGACATCCGCCGGGCCAAGGAACTTGCGCAGAGAGAAATTCACTACGTGGACGTCGGCACGAGCGGCGGTGTGTGGGGTCTCGAGCGCGGCTATTGCATGATGATTGGAGGCGAGGCGGAGGTGGTCAAGCATCTCGACCCCATTTTTGCGACGCTTGCCCCAGGTATGGGCGACATATCACGAACGCCCGGACGCGAACGATTCGACGGTAGCGCCGAGCGCGGCTATCTCCATTGCGGAACGAATGGTGCCGGGCACTTTGTGAAAATGGTTCACAACGGAATCGAGTACGGAATTATGGCGGCCTACGCCGAAGGCATGGGCATCCTGCGTTCGGCGAATGTCGGCAGGCAAGAACATGTGGCCGACGCCGAGACCACACCGCTACGTGACCCCGAGCATTACCAGTACGAATTCAATCTGCGCGACATCGCCGAAGTGTGGCGGCGTGGGAGCGTGATCGCCTCGTGGTTGCTGGATTTGACCGCAATCGCTCTGCTGGAAGATCCGAATCTTTCGCAGTTTGCGGGGCGAGTGTCGGATTCCGGGGAAGGGCGCTGGACGATCAAGGCTGGTGTGGACGAGGCCGTGCCGACGCCGGTGCTCACGGCCGCCCTGTATGAGCGGTTCAGCTCACGCGGCGAGTCCGATTTCGCAAATAAGCTTCTCTCTGCGATGCGCTATCAGTTCGGCGGACACCGCGAGAAGCAAGCCAACAAGTCCCAGGCCGCTTGAACCGGTGGGCCGGTGATTGGTGACCTTGATGCAGCTTGAAGTGTTTGCCGATGCAGACTCAACTGCACGGGCGGCAGCGAAGCTCATAGCCCATGATATTCGCTCGGTAGCCGCCGCGCGCGGTCGTTACACCCTGGCCCTCAGCGGCGGACGCACGCCATGGCTCATGCTTCGTGCGCTGGCGGATGAGGACGTCCCTTGGGATCGCCTGGACATTGTCCAGGTGGACGAACGCGTGGCGCCGGCCGGTCATCCCGATCGGAATCTCACCCACTTAGAGGAGACCCTGCTGCGACATGCTCCCCTCCGTCCCGAGCAGATTCACGCCATGCTCGTTGAATCGAACGATCTGGAAAGAGGGGCGGCACAGTATGCCGCCTCGCTCCAGGAAATTGCCGGCTCGCCGCCGGTGGTCGACCTGGTTCATCTGGGCCTGGGTCCCGACGGCCACACGGCTTCCCTCGTGCCGGGAGATCCAATTCTGGACGTGAACGACAAGGACGTCGGTGTAACCGGCGTCTATCAGGGCCGGCGCCGGATGACGCTGACTTATCCCACGCTCAACCGAGCCCGGCGGATCCTATGGGTGGTCACAGGAAACGACAAAAGGGAAATGCTGCCACGTTTGCTGAACTGTGATACCTCGATCCCCGCAGGTCGTGTCAAGCCGGATAACGCAGCAGTATTCGCGGACCGCGCCGCGGCCGAAGATCGCAACCGAGATGTGCAAACCGAGGTGGCGTGATCAGCGTCGCACAGCGGACCATGGGAAGCGCCACAGATTCTATCCGGCTCAGGAGGTACTATGCGCGTAGGAATCGCTACCGACCATGGCGGATTTGCTCTAAAGCAGGAGTTCGTGACCCATCTCCGCGCCGCGGGACACGAGATGGTTGACTTTGGAGCGCACAGTCTGAATCCGGATGACGATTATCCTGATTTCGTCATACCGCTCGCCCATGCCGTAGCGGCTGGAAAAATCGAACGCGGCGTGGCCATCTGCGGCAGCGGTGTGGGGGCATCGGTCTGCGCCAACAAAGTTCTCGGCGTGCGCGCTGGACTGATTCACGACCACTTTTCGGCGCGCCAGGGCGTCGAAGACGATCACATGAACATGATCTGCATGGGCGGAAGGACGGTCGGGCCATCGGTGGCGTGGGATCTGATTGAGACGTTCCTGGCGGCCAAGTTTAGCAACGGCGAGCGCCATCTGCGTCGCCTCGACAAAGTTGCTGAGCTCGAACGACACAAAAGCAACCTCGAAGAGAGCCCGGCGACGTCAACGAGGAGTTAGCCAACCTCGCAGATTGCTTTTGCGAAACAAGGTGGGTTGTGTTTCGAAGCATCGGTGTACGGACGAGAAACCGTGAGAGCCTAACAGGACTACCTATCGCGCCGGCATCTTGTCGAAATGGTTCAAGACACTAGTCGGACTCGCCAAATTCGGCCTTTCCAAGCCAGTGCAAGTCTATCTTGGACGCTGACATTTTCCGTGACATTCACCGTTTGCGGGTGATTTCTCTTATTTTTCACTTGACAAGTTGTGCGGACCGCGGATAATGGGCGCGGTCATCTCACTAGGTTCTGCGCTACTTCCCCCCCCTGAGACGACAAGGCCCAAGACCACAAGGAATCAAAGAGAGTTTACTCGGGTGGAAGGACACGGGAGTAAGTGTCCGGGCACACGTGTAGTGAGTTCGCGTCGGTGTACCATTTGTCGCTTCGTCGGCCCTAAGAAAACCAGGTTAATGTAGTCGGTCGGAAGCGTGTCGGTTCTCGACTCGCGCTTGCAGCCGCGGGAAGTGGTGTGTGCCCGTGAAGTGGTCGCAGCTGGCTTCT
>Ga0209055_1001682_pt1 | contig 14420 bp, 10 predicted proteins | sample GraSoiAngelo_110_FD_185875 | JGI IMG/M metagenome (GOLD analysis project Ga0209055, IMG submission 185875) | Grasslands soil microbial communities from the Angelo Coastal Reserve, California, USA - 14_0903_12_30cm (SPAdes) (version 2) | ecosystem: Environmental > Terrestrial > Soil > Grasslands ... | reverse complement strand
GAGTGGAACGAGTACGAAATTCGCGTGCAGGGCCAAACCTACACGGTCTTCCTCAACGGCGAGCAGGTCTGTTTGTTCAACAACCCGTATCCGGATCGAGGTCTGCCCAGTACGCCGAGTGTCCCGACATTCATCGGGCTTCAGACGCACACTGGGCGCGTGGACTTTCGCAACATTCGCATCAAGAGGATCTAACCGCAGTGGCTCAACCTGCGCGTCGCTGTTTGGGACTGGGGTTCCGGCTTGTTACGAGCCGGAACCCCAATCCTAATGGGGCTGTAAACTCTGCTCGCTGTGAAGTAGCTCACCAAGCGCCCTGCTTAGTTCCAAACCACCAGATCAGCCCGAGCGTGGCGGTGTTCTGCTCTCGCTTGAGACGGCTTGGCGTCTCGGTCAAGAAGAATGGCTGGTTTGAGAAGTCGCGGCGCCATTCCGTGCGCACCAGAAATCCGTCGGCGACGTTGTAGTCGGCGGTCAGGGTGGTCTCCTTCAGCGCTTGTGTCGCTCCGCTGAATAGGCCGCCATGGTCGGAGAGATATTCTGCGCGGCCGGTGAGGGCAAAGCGCGACGCGAAGCGATAGCGCGCGTAGGCAGCGCCGCCGGTGACGCGCGCGGGCGCCAAAGACGGCTGCGTCCGGCTGACCGCGTAGTCGAATTGGCCGGCCAGCGTTAGCCGGGGCATCGCGTTCCAGGCGGCATAGGTGTCCAGGATGTGCAGGCGGCCTCGCGGCGGGGGCTGATCCTCTGCGCGGAAAGCCCCGGTTGCGTCGGCAGTGTTGGCAAACCCGGATTGAGCGCCGGCGAAACGTCGCGGCCCTCGATGCCGGTGTAGTAGTTGATGTTCCAGGTGATGCTGGCTGCGGGCCTCCAGGTCAGCAGCACGGCTTGCGATTTAAAGCCGTTGAAGTCCTCGCTCTGGTTTGCCCCATTCATCACCCAATAGCTCACCCCAACCGGGCCCGCGGTGTAGCTCGCGCGAAACCCCAAAATGGTAGAAGGGCAGGAAATTGTAAGAGTAAGACCGCGAGTAGTTCATCTGGTCTTTGGTGTAGTTGTTCTCAAACCCGAGCGCGCTCGCCCATTTGCCGAAGTCCACGGTCAGGCCGCCGCCGATGGGAACTACGTAGGTGCCATACGCCTGAAAGATCGGGCGATAGGTTTGGGGGCGCGGTTCGTTTGCACCGCTGCCCTGCAAGGTCTCCGTCGCTTGGCCATATTGCAGGTCCACGCGCGCGCCGAAGCGGCGGCCTGCCGTTGGGTTGGGCGCGCGCTCGATAATCAGCCCAGCCTGGTTCAGGCTGAAGCTGTTGCTGGTCACGTCGTAGGCGCGCAGCAGGTTGATGCGCCCGGCGGGGCGGTTGAAGTTGTAACCGTAGTAGCCGTCGAGGGTAAAGCTGAACGTCGTCTCGCGGAAGAAGTCCGCTGTGGTTTTTGTCCCCTGGGGTGGTTGTGCATGGTCTGGACTTGCAGCGCGGGCTGTGGTCACGGGCACGGGAAGCTCCGCGGAATGGACCGAATGGTCTGTTACTGCGTCGCCGACGCGCGCTTCCAGGTCCGTGAGCCGCTGCTCGAGGCGCTCGAGCAGGTAGAGTTCCCGCTCGCTGAGTTCGGATAGCTTCGTCTCGCCGCGTTTGGCCTCGTTTGCACGCTCAGTGTTCGCGCCTGTCGTCCGTCTCTCCCGGAAGCTTTGAACGCTGTACCGTGTGGCGCAGACTCGCCGCGCTGTTGCGCCGAGACCTCTCTCGCCGAGGCGGTTGGGCTGCGCGGAATATCAAGGCACCGCGCTGGCTGCGCCTCCCCGGGCCTGTAGTGCCGTCGGCAGCACAGCGCATCGTGTATACTGCCCCCGCGGCTGATTTCGCATCTCAATTTTGTAGGAGCGAGATTCGCGGGGCCGAATCCGAACGCCGCGCGGCTGCGACCATGCTTCCTTACATTCACCTCGGCCCGCTCACCTTGGGAACCTATGGCCTGATGTTGGCCACCGCCCTTCTGTGCGGGTTCTTCGTTTTACGAGCCGACCTGAACCGTCGCCGGCTGGCTGCTAACCCAGAAACCATCATCGGGCTGGTAGGCCTGGCGGGGTTGGTGGGTGCCAAGCTTTGGCATGTGCTGGAAAGCCCCGCTGATTTTTTCACTCATCCGTTGCAAAGGATCTTTTCTTCCTCTGGCTTTGCGTTCTACGGCTCATTCCTGACCGGCTTCTTGATGCTGGTGTTGCTGGCGCGGCACTACCGCATGCCGCTGCTGGTGATGCTGGATGTCGCCGCGCCGGCCGCGGCGTTGGGTTACGGCATTGGCCGCATCGGCTGCCTGATTTCCGGTGACGGCGACTACGGTATTCCCACGTCGCTGCCGTGGGGCATGAGCTTTCCGAACGGGCTCGTGCCGACCACCGAGCGCGTGCATCCCACGCCGATCTACGAATTTTTGGCTGCGGTGGCCATCTTCGTTTACCTGTGGCGGTTGGGGGCGCGATCGCTGCGCAAGCCAATGCCCGCTGGAGAAGTCTTCGCAAGCTATTTGGTCCTGACCGGCCTCGCGCGCTTCTTGGTGGAGTTCATTCGCATCAATCCGCGCTCCGTCCTGGGGATGAGCAACGCACAGGCGGTCAGCCTGATCTCGTTCGTGGCCGGTGGTGTGCTGCTCTGGGTGCTGAAGCGCCGATTCCACCAGCAGAGCAAGCTGCATCCCATCCTGCGGCACAAGACTGAGTAAGGCGACGTGCTTCAGACCGATTACCACCGGCCCACGCCGGAGTGCCCCATCCGGAGCGCTGGCGGATGTTCGACTCGACGACTGCCGAGGTAGAGGTGCTGGAGCCTTCAGTGCCTGGTCACGACAGTGAAGCCGCAGCTGGTGGTTGAGACCGGCACGTTCGCCGGTGTCAGCACGCTCTGGATCGCCGAAGGACTGAAGCAAAATGGTCTCGGCCGGGTAATCACCTGTGAATCCGACCCGGAGGTCTTCGCAAAGGCGAAGGAGCGAATTGAGGCTTCAGACCTCGCCGGGTGCCGCAACGAATCGAGCCTGAAACCTCAAATCAAAGGCACCATCGACATCCTTTTCGCCGACAGCAACGTGCCGCTGCGCGAGCAGGAAGTGCGCCACTTCCTGCCCCAAATCAACCCCAATGGGCTGATCCTGATGCACGACGCCAGCTCACAGATGAAGACCGTGCGGGAAGCGGCCCTGCGACTCGAGCAGGAAGGCCTCATCTCCGTCGTGCTGCTGCCCACACCACGGGGCCTGGTGGTGGCACAGAAACGCCAAGGGCGGAAGTAGTGCCACCCCCTTTCGTTCGGAGCGGCCATCCTGACGCATTGGCTTGGTCATCGGCTATACCCCACTCTGGCTTCCACTCAGCTCAGAAGGTCACCTTCACAGTGAGTTGGATTGGAACGGCATTAGAAGCTCAGCTTTAGTCCGAACTGAATCCCCCTTGACCCTCCCCCACCCAGGAAGGGGTTTCCAATGCTGACGTCGGGTGTGGCTGCCAAGGAATAAAAGCCCTTGCTCGTGCCGTTCAGGTTGATGCCATTGGGCGCGGCATCGGCGATGAACAGAGGCAACAAGGGATTCGTGAAATTGGGATGGTTCAAAATGTTGTAGAACTCGGCGCGGAACTCCAAGTTGATGTGCTCGGTGATGGGAGTCCGCTTGAAGATCGAGAAATCAAAGTTGCGGAAATTGTTGCCGCGGAGCGAATTCCGGCCCAGGGTGCCGTAATGGCGCGTGCCGGACCGACAGTTGGCCGCCGCCGTACCGGTGCCATCGAGTGTACACGGAACGGCAAAGGCAGAGAGATTCAGGAAGTTGAGCGGGTCGCTGCGGTTGTAGCGAACCGGTCCGACCAAGTCCGGACGCCCGAAAAAGTTTCCGCTGCCGTCGAAGTCATCCTCAAAGTTGTAGTTCAGAAGGAACGGCTGGCCGGTCTGCAGCGTGACGACACTGTTCAGGCCCCAGCCGTCCGTGAGCCTGCTCCAGCTTCCCTTCCCGCTCGGCAGCTCGTAGATGACGTTCCATACAAACCGGTGCTTGATGTCGAAACTGGAATTGCCTTTCTCGAGGTTCGGCCGGGAGCTGTCGTTGGGCTGGGCTTGGTTCGGCACGAAGTCTTCGCCGTCGCTGGCCGTATCAATCGAGTGCGACCAGACGTAATTCATGTTCGAGGTAAGCCCATGCCACGGCCGCAACTGCAAGCTCGTTTGCAAGGCATGGTAGTTCGAATTGGCAGCCGTCTCCTGCTGCAGGATGTAGAACAACGAAGAGAACGTGCGCGACACGCTCACGCAGCCAGAGCCGAGCGACAGGTTGCTTCCGCCCACGCAGGCCACGTCGGCGGCGTTAATGGCCGCCTGGCTGGGCTGGTTGATATCCCGGAAGCGGAAGAGCTTTCGCCCGTTGGAGCCGACGTACCCGACTTGGAGCACGGCGTTGCTGGAGAGCCGCTGCTGCAGGTTCAGGTTGAAGTTCTGCATATAGGGAGTGCGGATATGCCGGTCCACGCCGAAGCCGTCCCCGAGCGGGGAGAAGCCGCCGTAGAGGGGCGTGCTGCTGCTGAGCGTTCCGCTGGCGGAGCCGAACGAAATCGGGGCAGGGCCGATGCCGCTATAGGCCGGGCCCGGGTCGAAGGTCGGTGCAAACGGCAGATGTCCCATGAAGAAATCCTGCGAAAACGCGTCATAGAAAACGCCGTAGCCGCCGCGTAGGACGGTCTTGCCCTTACCGGTACTGTCCCAGGCAAAACTGATGCGCGGAGCGAAGTTCTTATAGTCCGGCTCGTACAGCCGCCCTCCCGCGACCAGGAACGGGACACCTGTAGTGGGGTCCACGTTGGTGAACAGGTTCTTCTTCTCCTGGATGACCCCGAAATAGTCCCAGCGCAGGCCCACGTTCAAAGTGAATCGCGGATTCCAGCGAAAACTGTCCTGGATGTAGAGGGAGTAATTGTTCTCGGAGGTGTTGCGATCGGTGTTTCCGCGGGCCTGGCTGCCGCTACCCACATTTCCTGCGAGGAAGTCTCCCAGACTGTTAAAACTGATCTTGCCGCGGAAGTTGCGATCGAAAATCTGCGAAACGGTCGTGCGGCGGTATTCATACCCGAACTTCAAATCGTGGCGGCCGAGCTTCCAGCTCACCCCGTCAATGAAATGCCAGTTACTGTCCACGCGTTGCCGGGGCGTGCTGGCGTCGGCTCCGATGGGTGCCAAACCCGAAACGGAGATCTTCGGCAGGCCGAAATCCTTAGAGCTCACCCCTGTATTCAGCCCGATCGTGCTTGGATCAAATCCCCGGTCCTGAGGAAAGAATCCCTCGGCAAAGCGAATCCAGCCCACACGCGCTTCGTAAACGACATTCGGAGAGAACACGGTGACGTAGGAAATGGAGATCAACTGAACGCGCGTCGGGGTGAAGGTGTTGAACCCGGGCACCAGGCCGCCGCCGACCAGCGCAAGCGGGTAGCTCTGTTCGCTGTCGCCAAAGTAGTAGCGACCGGTCAGAAGGTTCCTGCTGTTAAAATTGTGATCAATCTTGGCGATGGCGCTGTCCACGCGGTTGCTGAAGGGCGTCAGCAGGGAGGCATTATTGCTGACCGCGGGCTCGCTGGCATTGCCCAAACAGGTGCCCGGCAGATTGGGAGCCGGCCAGGGCTTGCGCGCGAGAATAGCGGCAGAGACCGGATTGATGCCGCCAAGGGGCACATTAGCGGCGATATCCGCCGCGGTCGGCACACAGGCGAGACTGCTTTGAGCGCCCGTCTCCCGCTGGCCTTCGTAATCCACGAAAAAGAAGGTCTTGTTGCGGAGGATGGGTCCGCCGAGGGAGCCGCCGAACTGATTGTTGTGGAACGGCGCCTTGCGATCGGGTTTGAAGTTGAAGTAGTTACGCGCGTTGAGAACGGTGTTCCGGAAAAACTCCAGGCCTGTCCCGTGCCACTGGTTCGAGCCGCTCTTGGTGACAATGTTGATCACGCCGCCGGCGCTGCGCCCGTATTCGGCCTCGAAGTTGGAAAGCACGCGAATCTCAGCCACGGCTTCCACCGGCAGAATCGTGGCCGGCGTGCCGAAAACTCCGGCTTCGTTGATCGCCGGGTCGTTCCGGTAACCGTCGTTCATGTCCGTGCCGTCGAGAAGGAAGTTGTTGGAGCGGCCGCGCGCCCCGTTGACCGAGAACACGCCGAACGATCCCGGGGAGTCTGTGATCTGATCGGGCGAGCCGGCGACGCCGGGCACCATGTAAATCAGCTTCGTGTAATCGCGCCCATTGATGGGCAGGTCCGTTGCCAGCGTGAACCCGATCGTGCCGCCAAGGGTGTCTGCGGTGGTCTCGACCTGCGGGAGAATCTCAGCCGATACCTCGATCCTCTGCGAGACTTCACCGGCCTGGAGGGTGACGTCGGCTCGGCGCTCGATAGAGACTTCGACTCTGACGCCGGTGACTGCGGCGGTGCGGAAGGCGGTCGGCGGCACCAGACTGATCCGTGATCGTGCCGAGAATCGTTCCGCGAAATGTCTGCGACTTCCCCGGACGAGGAAGGAATGTCATTACCAGTATCACCGCAAGCATCAGTGCGGCACGCACACACACACCCCGGGCGCAGGTTTGCATTTCAGCTTCCTTTCCTTGGGTGAGAAGCACGTTAATGAATAAGGTAAGAGGCCCCGTGGCGACTACCCGCTTCGTCCCCGTCCCCCACGTCTTCAAACTCATATGGCGACCCTCAACATGCGCTACCTATATGCTGTTCGTGCTATTCCGTCAAGGGAGCATCGCATCAATTTCTGGTCAAGTCTCCGGGGTGCATACTGCGGTCTTATTTACTGCGGCACTGAACATGGTTGGGTCGCCGGTGTGGCCGGGTTTGTTCTCTTTAGGCCATTCGGTTAGAATCGCAAACTCGCGATCGGTTGCCCTTATTCTTCTGCGCCATTGTTCGGCAGTATTCGTTCACCGAAGTAGAGCGTCTTCCTAGGGGGACTCGTATGACACGATACAATTCTGCTCTGATGAGCTTCGCCATTCTGCTTGCGGCCGCGCTCGCCCCGATCGGATCGGAACAGGGCGCCTGGGCGGATGAAGGCATGTGGACGTTCGACAATTTTCCCAAGCAGCTTGTCCAGCGGCACTACGGTTTCACACCAACGGACGCGTGGCTCGACCACATTCGCCTCGCCTCGGTGCGCTTCAACAACGGCGGCTCGGGCGCCTTCGTCAGTTCGGAAGGGCTGGTGATGACCAACCATCACGTGGGCTCCGACTGCATCCACGAGCTGAGTTCCTCCACGCACGATTACATGGCCGAAGGTTTTTATGCGTCCACACGCGAGCAGGAGGCCAAGTGCCCCAACCTGGAATTGAACGTCCTGATGGGCATCGAAGACGTCACCGCGGCCGTGAATGCCGCGGTAAGACCGGAGATGGACGCGGCGGCGCGCAACACAGCGCAAAAAGCAGCCATGGCGCGCCTGGAGAAAGAGTGCGCCAGTCGCACCGGATTGCGTTGCGACGTGGTCACGCTCTTCGAGGGCGGCGTCTTCGATCTTTACCGCTACAAAAAATATACCGATGTGCGCCTGGTGTTTGCCCCGGAGGCGGATATCGCCTTCTACGGCGGCGATCCCGACAACTTTACCTATCCTCGCTACGATGTGGACATCGCTTTTTTCCACGTCTATGAGAGCAACAAGCCCGCGCGAGTTGACCACTACCTGACCTGGAATCCCAATGGCATCGCCGAAGGTGACGTGATTTTTGTCTCCGGCAATCCCGGCTCGACCAGTCGCCAGGAGACGCTGGCGCAACTCGAGTTCGCGCGCGATGTCCAGCAGCCCGAGATCCTGCGAGCGCTTCGCGCGCGCCTTGCTTTGCTCCGCCAGTTTGCCGCCCGCGGCCCGGAGCAAGCCCGCATCGCTCGCGATGAGATCTTCAGTTACGAGAACTCCATCAAGGCCTACGCCGGCCTGCAAGCGGGGTTGCTTGACCACAGCTTTATGGCCCGGCGCGCCGCCGTGGAAAAGGCGCTGCGCGATGCCGTCGCCGCTGACCCGAAGATGAAGCAAGAGTTCGGCGGCGCCTGGGACGCTATCGCCGCGGCGGAGAAGAAATATGCCGGATTCTACGTCGAGCACCGGCTCTTCGGCTTCAGGTTATTACAGTCGAAGCTTTTCGCGTTCGCGCGCGACTTGACGCGCCTGCCCGTTGAGTTGGCCAAGCCCAACGAGCAGCGGCTGCGCGAGTATCGAGACTCCAATCTCGATTCTCTCAAACAAGAGCTGTTCTCCGAGGCGCCGGTGTACGACGCGCTGGACACGATCCTGCTGACCCAGGTGTTCACCGAAATGCGCGACACCCTGGGGCCGCAAGACCCGACAGTGAAGCAAGTCTTGGCCGGCCGGGCGCCGGCCCATGCTGCCGAGGCTTACGTGAAAGGCTCCAAGCTGGCCTCGGTCGCCGAGCGCAAGCGGCTGTTCGAGGGCGGGCAGAAGGCTGTCGAGTCCTCAACGGACACCATGATTGCATTGGCTCGTCTCGTGGATGCGAAGTCGCGCGAGCTGCGCCGGCGCTATGAAGATGAGGTGCAGGCCGTCGAGCGCTCCAGCGGGACCCTGCTGGCACGGGCGCTGTTTGCAGTGCGCGGCAAAGACACCTATCCCGAGGCCACCTTCACTTTGCGGCTCAGCTTCGGCGCAGTGAAGGGCTATGTGGATGAGGGGCGCCCGCGCCGGTGGTACACCACTTTCTACGGGCTCTACGAGAACTCGGTGGGCATCCCACCCTACAAGCTGCCGCAGCGCTGGCTCGACAAAAAAGCTGCGCTCCATCTCGATACGCCCTTCAATTTTGTCTCCACTCCTGATATCACCGGAGGAAATTCGGGCAGCCCGGTGATCAACCGCAACGGGGAATTGGTGGGGATCGTTTTCGACGGGAACCTCCAGCAAATTCCCAATGACTTCCTTTACACCGACGAGCAGGCCCGGACCGTGGCCGTGCACGCTCAACTGACCCCTTTTAACCTTCAACTCTCAAGTGTCATCGCCCGCCGCTTGCCACGCTTACCCCTGACACCTGCTCCGCCGGGGACCGCCGCTTCGCGCCTGAGGTGGGCGCTCCGCGCTAGTGCGTGGCGCTCGCGCCCAACTGTTTGGCGAACCACTCGACGTTGCGCTGGCCCACATCGAGCACAAGCTTCGGCTCCCGCGGCCCGTGCGGTGTCCGCGGATAAGTGACCATCTTCACCGTAACTCCTTGCCGCTTGAGCGCGTTGTAGAGCTCGTAGCCCTGGGAGATCGGCACACGCTCGTCGGCTTCGCCGTGCTGGATTAAAGTGGGGGTTGAGGCTCCCTTGATGTTGTACATAGCCGAATGCGCGCGGTAGATTTCAAGGTTGTCCCAGAATTCCGCGCCCATGTAGTCGGGGATGAAGCCAGGGATATCCGCGGTGCCGGTGAAGCTCACCAGGTTGGTCACTCCCGCTCCCACCGAGGCGGCCTTGAAGCGCTTGGTCTGTGTGATGATCCAGGAGGAGGTTGGTCACTCCCGCTCCCACCGAGGCGGCCTTGAAGCGCTTGGTCTGTGTGATGATCCAGGAGGTCATGTACCCGCCATAGCTCCAGCCCATCACGCCCAGCCGCTCCGGGTCGGCCACTCCCGTGGCGATGACTTTGTCCACGCCGGCCATCAGGTCCCGGTAGTCGCCGCCGCCCCAATCCTTGTAGTTGGCGTAGCGGAATTTCTTGCCGTAGCCCGACGAGCCGCGGGGGTTGGCGCGCAGTACGGCGTAACCCTGCGCCGCGAACGCAGCCGTCGGGTACAGCGACCGGTTGGCGATGAAACTCTGCACGAACACGCCCGTGGGCCCGCCGTGAATCACCATCACCAGCGGGTAGTGTTTTCCTTTCTCGTAGCCAACTGGGTAGGTGAGCAGCCCTTCGACCTCCGTGCCGTCACTCGATTTCCACCGCACAACTTCGGTGTGCCCGAGCGGATGGTGGGGCAAGTCCACATTGGCTCGACTCACTTGCACCGGCGCAAAGCGGTCCAGGCGCGTAACGTACGCTTCCGGCGCGTGCTCGGCAGTTTGGGCGGTGAAGCCCGCCATCATGCGCGAGGAATTCAGATTGACGGTCCCCAGGACGCGGTCGCCCGCGTCGAGATCCACCGGCGCGCCTCCATCGACCGGCAGCGCCGAAAGCCGTGTGACCGTGCCGCGGACCTCGCTGCAGTAAACCGACTTGCCGTCGGCCGACCAGCCGGCCAAGGTCGGCTGGCGGTCGAAAGTCTCCGCGAGCTCGCGAGGTTTGCCGCCTGTAGCCAGAACCACAAATATCGTCGAACTAAAACCCCATGTGGGTGGAATGTCGGTCGCGACGTAGGCAATCCAACGCCCGTCGGGCGAATAGAGTGGGGAAGTCTCCGCCGCGCCAGTGCGCGCCAGGGGCTTCACCTCGCCAGTGGCCACGTCCACCGTCGAGATGCTGGCCAGTGGCCAATCGTTGACCCGCGGCGTGGGCGTGCGCGTGAAAACGATCGTCTTGCCGTCCGGCGACCAGTCAAAGTCCTGGTCGTTGAAGCTGCCACCGACGCTGAAATCGCCCTTGGTCAACTGGCGCGGCGCGCGCTTCCCCTCGGCATCTTTTTCGATCGGGACAACCCAGAGACGGTTCATCTTGAGGTTTTCGTCCACCACCTTCGCGTCGTTCTTTTCTTTCTTGGCTTTTTCCTCCGCCTCGGTGGGCGGGTCAGGCATTACGAAGGCGACCCATTGGCCGTCGGGCGACCAATGAAAGCCGCCTGCGTCGGACTTCAGATCGGTCAGTTGTTCGGCCTCGCCGCCATCGGCGCGGATCAGCCAGAGGTTGTTCTTTTCCGTCCGGCGCGAGGCAAATGCGATCCAGTGTCCGTCCGGCGACCATTGCGGGTTGTTGCAGGATTTTTCACCGTAGGTGAACTGGAAGCTGATCGAGCCGTACGCGTTGGCCATATGGATGTGCGTTAGCATCTCGCTCTTCTCTCCGGCCATCACTGGCTGGGTCACGGTGAAGACGACCCGGCGCCCGTCGGGGGAGACCCGCACATCGCCTACGGACTTCACTTTCATCATCTCCGCCGGAGTCCATCCCGCTGGCTGAGCTTTCGCCTCCTTCGGCGGTTCTTGCGGCAGCGCCACCAGGCGCGCTTGCACGGCAAGGAACACACAAAGGAAAGGCACGATCCTCATCCAAAGTATCTTCTTCATCGCCATCTCTCTCCTAGCACGCGCCGCACGGCACCGGGAAGGTCACGCTACAGCATCTGCCGCAAAACGTAGGGCAGGATGCCGCCGTGGCGGTAATACTGGACCTCTTCAGGGGTATCGGCCCGGGTCACAACCGTAAAGCTTTCTTCTTTGCCGCTGTCATCGGTCGCGCGGACGCGCAGGGTTCGGCGAGGTTCGAGTGCCGCTATCCCTTCGATGTGGTAGCGCTCGAAACCCGTCAGTCCCAGCGAGTCGCGCGTTTCGCCGGGGCGGTACTCGAGCGGCAGCACGCCCATGCCCAGCAGGTTGCTGCGGTGGATGCGTTCAAAGCTTTCCGCAATCACCGCGCGCACACCGAGCAGTCGCGTTCCCTTGGCCGCCCAGTCGCGTGAGGAGCCTGAACCGTACTCCTTTCCGGCCAGCACAACGAGCGGCACCTTTTCTTCCTGGTAGCGCATCGCCGCGTCGTAGATGGTCATCTTCTCGCGCTGGGGCAGATGCGCGGTCCAGCCGCCCTCGGTCCCTGGCGCAAGCTGATTCCGCAGGCGGATGTTGGCAAACGTGCCGCGCATCATCACTTCATGATTGCCGCGCCGCGCGCCGTAGGAATTGAAGTCAGTGGGCTTGACGCCTTGCGCGATCAGGTACTTGCCGGCAGGGCTGTCGGCCGGGATGGAGCCTGCCGGCGAGATGTGATCGGTGGTAACGCTATCACCCAGCATCGCCAGCACGCGGGCGCCGAGGACATCCTCGAGCGGCGCGGGAGTCCGCGGCATGTTCTCGAAGAACGGCGGGAGCTTAATGTACGTCGAGCGCGGGTCCCAGGCGTAGAGATCGCCTTCGGGCACCGGAAGCGAACGCCAGCGCTCGTCGCCGTCAAAGACTTTGCCGTATTCCTTATGGAACATCGCCGTGGTGACCGCTGTGCGCACCGTGCTCTCGATTTCTTGAGGAGTGGGCCAGATGTCGCGCAAGAAGACGGGTCGCCCGCTGGAGTCCTTTCCCAGCGGCTCGTTCACCAAGTCCACGTCCATGCGGCCGGCCAGCGCGTAGGCCACCACCAGCGGCGGCGAGGCCAGATAGTTCGCCCGCACCAGCGGATGAATGCGGCCCTCGAAGTTGCGGTTGCCGCTCAGCACCGCGACCGCTACCAGGTTGTTCTCCTTGATGGCCGCGCCAACTGGCTCGGGCAGCGGGCCGCTGTTGCCGATGCAGGTGGTGCAGCCGAAGCCCACCAGGTGGAAGCGCAGCTTCTCCAGATACGGCATCAGGCCCGAGGCATTCAGATAATCGGTCACCACCTTGGAGCCAGGCGCAAGGCTGGTTTTCACCCACGGTTTTGAGCTAAGGCCGCGCTCAACGGCTTTTTTCGCCAGCAGTCCCGCGCCCAACATGAGCGAGGGGTTCGATGTGTTCGTACAACTGGTGATGGCCGCGATCACCACCGAGCCGTTGCCCAACTCGAAGCGATCGCCATTGTTCTGCACGGCGATGTGTTTTTCAGGCACGCCCTCCACAGCTTTGATGAACGACGATTTCGCCAGTCGCAGCGGCACGCGGTCCTGCGGGCGCTTGGGCCCCGCGACAGTCGGCTCGACACTGGCGAGGTCGAGCTCGACTGTCTCGGAGAAAATCGGGTCTGGGGTAGCATCGGTGCGGAACAGACCTTGCTGTTTTGTGTAGGCTTCCACCAGCCGCACCAGTTGCGGGTCACGTCCGGTGAAACGCAGGTATTCCAGCGTTTCGGCATCCACCGGGAAGAAGCCCATTGTGGCGCCGTATTCCGGAGCCATGTTGGCGATCGTCGCGCGGTCGGGCACGGAAAGACTCGACAGGCCGGTGCTGTAGAACTCGACAAATTTTCCTACGACTCCCTTCTTGCGCAGGATCTCGGTGACCGTGAGCACCAGATCAGTGGCCGTGGCGCCTTCCGGCAGCCGGCCGTGGAGCTTGAAGCCCACCACTTCGGGGATCAGCATCGAGAGCGGCTGGCCAAGCATGGCGGCCTCCGCTTCGATCCCGCCAACACCCCAGCCGAAAACGCCCAGGCTGTTGATCATCGTGGTATGCGAATCCGTGCCCACCAGCGAATCGGGGTAGGCGAAGGTGCGAGCGTCCCGCGTCGCGGTGTACACCACGCGACCCAGGTATTCCAGGTTCACCTGGTGGCAGATGCCGGTATCCGGCGGCACGACCTTGAAGTTTTGGAATGCCTTCTGGCCCCAGCGCAGGAAGGCGTAGCGCTCGATATTGCGCTGGAACTCGAGCTCAGCGTTGAAGGCAAGGGCATTCGAGGAACCGAACTTGTCCACCTGCACCGAGTGGTCAATCACCAGCTCCGCTGGCAGGAGCGGGTTGATCTTCTTCGGGTCGCCACCCATGCGCCGCATGGCCTCGCGCATCGTGGCCAGGTCCACTACCGCGGGCACCCCGGTGAAGTCCTGAAGGAGCACGCGCGCGGGCATGAATGCGATTTCTTTTTGCGCGGCCGCGTTGGGCTGCCACTTCGCCAGCGCCTCAATATCTTCTGGGTGAACGAAGCGGCCGTCTTCATGCCGCAAGAGGTTTTCGAGCAGCACCTTGAGCGAGAAGGGAAGCCGAGAAACCGGGCCAACCCGGTCTCGCTCGAGGGCGTCGAGGCGGAAAATCTCATACTGCTGCGCGCCAACCGCCAGGGTTGTCTGCGTGCCGAATGTATTGATTGTCGCGGGGCTCATCTTGGTGGGTATCCTTTCCTGCTGGCTGTGGAACCACTGATGATAACGCATTCCTGCCCCAGTTTGGAGTGCGGCGGCTTGCGCGGGGCAGGCGGCGAGGAGGTAAACGGCAAAGGGCAAAAGCAAAAAGATAAAAGGTAAACGCAGGGGGACCCCCCGGCTTTTTTTGTAACTGTTCATTCTAGGAGGGTTTAAGTCCAATGATCTTGCAAGTGCGCATTCCAAAAGACTTGCGGAGACGTTTTTCGGATGTGCGCATTCTGAAGGGTTTGCGCGCGTGGACCTGAGCAGGAGCGCTACGGGGTAAGCGTCGGTCGTCGAGGCGAGACAGAGCGTCACGATATAAGAATCAGCCGCTTTCGCAAAGCTCTTGGCGGGCTTTGCAGTCCAGATTACCTCGGATGTGAAAGTGAAATTGCGTGAATTGCGCGAATTCCGTCTTCGACTGCTGGTGAAGAACG
>Ga0209055_1001681_pt1 | contig 14421 bp, 11 predicted proteins | sample GraSoiAngelo_110_FD_185875 | JGI IMG/M metagenome (GOLD analysis project Ga0209055, IMG submission 185875) | Grasslands soil microbial communities from the Angelo Coastal Reserve, California, USA - 14_0903_12_30cm (SPAdes) (version 2) | ecosystem: Environmental > Terrestrial > Soil > Grasslands ... | reverse complement strand
AGGTCGTGCTGCGCGGCGACGGCTTCGGCCTGGTGAAGTTCCGGCAGCCGAACGACGCCGACAAGATCGTCTACCTCGACACCTGGGTGCGCGACCTGGCGCCGAACACGAGCTACCTGCTCCAGCGGGCCGTGGACACCAACGTGGACGACGATTGCACCAGCACCGGCTGGCTGACCCTCGGCAAGGGGCTGCAAGCGCAGGCGATCACCACCGACGAAACCGGGACCGGCCGCGAGCAGCTGTTCCGCAACCTCGCTGCTTTCCCGGTGGGGTCGAGGTTCGACATTCATTTCCGCGTCATCGACGCGGCCACCGGAGCGGTGGTGTTGACGAGCGGCTGCTATCAGTACACGATCAGCCTATGAGACCGGTGACCCCCGGGGCTTCGCGCCCCGGGGTGACCAGTTCGGCAAGGCGTCACCCGGTTGCGGCGCGGAGCGGCTCCGGCAACACTCGGGGTGTGCCCGACCGGCTGCCCGCGAAGCTCGCGGCCCCGCATTTCTATCAACTGTCAATCCCCGGAGGTTCAAATCCTCTCGCCCCGACTCGTCGTGGCAACGACTTACTAATCCCGGTTGCCACATCGGTTGCCACTTCTCCCGCAGTTTCCTTGCGGTCGAGCCGCTCGCGTGCCTCGTTGAGCCGCTCCACTCGCTCCCGCTCGTAGCCTGCCGTCACACGGAGGCTAGACTGGCCAACCCATCAGCCGGCGAGTGGGAGGTCCCCAACTAGCGCCGGGCTCATCCGACGGAATGCGCCAGTCGATCAGTTTCTTGCTACGTCGAAGGGATAAGTGGCGTTGATTATCGAGAGGGGCTACGCCGCCCGAGGCTGCGGCGAGCGCCCCAGAGCCGACTGAATGAGCAGGAACTCTCCCACGTTTTCCATCGTGAGGAGCCCCACCAACGTACCGCGGCTCGTCACAGGCAGCGTGTGACAGTTGCAGGACTGCAGCCGCGCGAAGGCCGTGTCCAGCATCTCGGCCGCGTCCACTACCTCGAACTCGCCGCGCATGATGTCGCGCACTCGCCAATCGGACGCTCGCTGGGCGAGCGCCTTGAGCACATCACTGCGCAGCAGCACGCCCGCAAGGCGGCCACCCTTTCCCCCCTGGCCGCCGTCGACCACTGGGAAGTCCTGCTGCGACCCCGCGAGGATCAGCTCGAGCACTCGCTTCGCGGTGTCATCCGGCGCGACAGTGTGGAAGTCGGTGAGCATGGCGCGACTCACCGGAATGCCGCTCAAGGCAGTGCGCATTTGCACCATGCTCGCCTCCTGGGCCGCGCCGATCCAGACGAAGAACGCGATGAACACGAGGAACGGGTTCGTGAACAGACCGAGCAAGCCGAACACGAGGGCCATCGCCTGCCCGACCTGCGCGGAGACTTGCGTGGCGTGGACGTAATCCATGCGCATGGCCAACAGAGCCCGCAGCACGCGCCCGCCGTCCATGGGGAAGGCGGGAAGCAGGTTGAAGACCGCGAGTGAGACATTCACGAGCAGGAGTCGTTCGAGGAACGGACCACCGGCCATGCTGAGCGCGGAGAACGGGCGCAAGGTGTGCGAGAGGAGGAGCCAGGCGTAGAGCGCCGCCGCGATGATGACATTCACGGCGGGGCCCGCGAGCGACACCCAAACCTCCTGACGCGGATCTTCCGGTATGCGCTCGAGTCGGGACACGCCGCCGATTGGCAGGAGGGTGATATCGCGCGTGCGGATGCCGTAACGCCGGGCAGTGAGCGCGTGGCCGAGCTCGTGCAGAATCACGCAGGCGAACAAGGCAAGGATGAAAGCGATGCCGGAGAGCGCCGCCGCGCTGCCGCCCGCGAGCCAGTATGTAACCCCGACCCAGGCGAGCAACAGGAAAAACGTGGCGTGCACATAGAGGCCGATGCCGGCCACCGTGCCAAGTTTCCAAGACCATTTCATGTCAGTCGCACGTCCGCGCCCACGGTACCAGGTCGAGGCGCTCGAACGGGATCGGCTTCCCGCTGCGCTCGCACCGCCCGTACTCGTCCGGCCGCTTGTACAGCCGCTCGAGCGCGGCGTCGATCTCGGCAAGCTGCGCCGTCTCGCGCGCGGCGTTCACGGCGTCCAGCTCTTGGTCCGCCGTGTCCGTCCCCTGGTCTGCCAGATGCACGTGAAAGGCGGAGAGGTCGCCCGACTCCTGTTGGAGCGTTTCGCGAGTGGCGCGATCGTAGCGCGCGAGCGCGTCGGCTACACGCGTTCGCTCTTCGAGCAGGCGAGCCTCCAGGTGCTTCCGTTGTGTCGCGGTCAGCGCCATAACGCCCTATTAGTAACCGTCGACTTCCACGACGGGGTTGGCAAAGGCCTGCGGGGCTTCCGGCGGCAAATTGTGTCTTCGGACATTGCCTCTCTCCTTGGTAAGCGCCGCCGCATCAGCCGAACGTGAACGCAAAGGCCTCTACGCCTGAATCGAGAAACTCGATCTCGAATTGGCGATCCGCGATCGGCCGCGACTGCCGAATCAGTTGATACAGGCGCTGCTCGGTCACCGCGCCCTGGCCCTGCTCGTCGACGTCGATGCCGTGCGCGCTCCCCGGCGCCTGGCCGTCGATGCGCACGCGGAACCGCACGGACTTCCCTTTCGCCGCCGGGCCCAGGACCATATGGAGATCGCGGGCGTGAAAGCGTGAGACGATCCGCCCGTTGGCCTCGTTGAGCGTGACGGCGTGCCTGCCGATTGTCCAGGTGCCGGCGACCGTCCATTCGTTCAAACCCAGTTTCGCCGCGTCGCGCTTGGAGACGAAGCCCTCGGTGCGCTCGGAGCCGAGGTAGTTCTCGGGGGAGCGCAGGTCGTCCCAGTCGGCGGCTACTTCGATACCGCGGGCGTCGGGCGTCAGCACGTCACGCCCGATGCCGCCCACGCCGGCCTCTATGAGCAACTTCTGAATCATCGCCTCGGCCTCGTCGTACTCGCCCTCCCCAAACTGGTGATGCCGGATCGCGCCCTTCGCGTCGATGAAGTAGAGCGCGGGCCAGTACTCGTTGTCGAACCCGTGCCAAATGGCGTAGTCGTTGTCGACCGCGACCGGGTAGTCCACGCGCATGGCTTTCACCGCGCGACGCACGTTCTCGAGGTCGTGCTCAAAGCCGTACTCCGGCGTATGCACCCCGATCATGACCAGCCCGCGTCGCTGGTACTTCTCCGCCCACGCGCGCACGTAGGGGAGTGTCCGCAGCCAGTTGATGCAGGTGTAGGTCCAGAAGTCGACGAGGACGGCCTTCCCGCGCAGGCCCTCCGCGGTCAGCGGCGGTGAATTCAACCAGGTCGTCGCGCTTCGGAGCGCCGACAACCCGACGTCCGCCGCGACTCCCCGCCCGTACAGCAGAGACTTCGTTACGCCGAGCACGCTGAGGTCCAATCCGGCCATGGTCGCGGCCGCGGTCGCGAGAAAACGGCGGCGATCGTGGTTGCTGCCTCTGCTCATGGCGTTACTGCCCCGAAGTGCTCCACGCAGAGCAGCGGCGGCGCTGACCCGGAACCAAAGCGGCGATACGCGTATGTCTCGACACCGGTCGCGACGAATCGCGTCGGTGCCGTGATGTTGCTCGCCTCGGCCTGGGTCAGCGTCGCCACGCGTGCTACCTATGCGGTACGAAGCGACTTGAAACCGGCGCGCAGCTCGGTCACGAACGTCTCCGGCTGCTCCCACGCTGCGAAGTGCGTGCCCTTAGGAAGGCGGGTGTACCTGAGCAGCTTGGGATACGCGCGCTCGGCCCAACTCTGCGGGGCTTGATAGATCTCGTCCGGATACGCCATCACGGCTACTGGAAGCTGAACGCCCCGGGCGTCGAAGAAGCCGCCCTTGCCCCCCAGCTGCAGTGTGCTCCAATAGAGACGCGCCGAGGAGACCGCGGTGTTCGTCAACCAGTAGAGGGTGACGTTGTCGAGGATGTCGTCGCGCGACAGGCCCTCACTGCCGCCATCAAAGACGCGCACGATGAGCTCCTCGCTGCGCGCGTCGTGGTCGATCATCCAGGCCGCGAGACCGACGGGGGAATCGGCGAGCGCGTACAGCGTCTGCGGCCGGAGCCCCATCTCGTTCGCGTAGCCGAGCCCCTTCTTGTAAAAGAAGTCGATCTGGTCCCAGGCACGCCGTTCGTCCGCTGACAAGGTGGCCGGCGGCGCCTCGCCACGGGCCATGGCCTGCGCGATCTCGGGCGGAACCGTGGCCGCCATGTTGGTGGAGATTCCGAGCAACCCTGGGGGTTGCTGCAGGGCCATCACCTCCGAGACCGCGTTCCCCCAGTCGCCGCCCTGCGCGACATAGCGCGTGTAACCGAGAAGCTGCATGAGCTCCGCCCACGCGCGCGCGATGCTGACGGGGTGCCAGCCCGGAGCAGTCGGCTTGCCCGAGAATCCATAGCCCGGCAGCGACGGTATCACGACGTGGAACGCATCCGCGGCCGTCCCGCCAAATGCGGTCGGGTTCGTGAGCGGCTCGATGATCTTCAGCTGCTCGATGATCGAGCCGGGCCAGCCGTGCGTGACGATGACGGGCAGCGCGTTCGGGTGCTTCGACTTCACGTGAATGAAATGCACGTCGAGCCCGTTGATCTCGGTGGTGAACTGCGGCAGTGCGCTCAACTTTGCCTCGCACTTCTTCCAGTCGTATGCAGTTCCCCAGTAACGCGCGAGGTTTTGCATCGTGCGGAGCGGCACGCCGTCCGATGAATCCGGCACCCATTCCCGCTCGGGCCACTTGGTCGCGTTGACGCGGCGGCGCAGGTCGGCCAGGTCCGCATCCGACGCCTTGAAACTGAACTGACGAATCTCGGCCCCAGCTCTGCCCTTCGGTTGCGCGACGTCAGTGACTGCGTGCGTCATGGTGTTGATCCTCCCGAGAAGTCCTAGCGGGCCAGCGGCAACGGTTGCCGCTGCAACCCCGACAAACCGACGGCGATCGAAATCAGGCGTTTGTGACATACCGTGCCTCCTTACTTTGTTCAGTAGTCGATGCGCGGTTCACCATCCAGCACGCGTCGCTGGACTGCGGGCCAGAACCCGGCTCGCCGCCACGACCCACAGGAGGCCGAGGATGGGCCAGACGAAGCGCGAATAGACACCGTCTGGGGCCCAGAATCCTCCGCTCACCCACGTAGTGCCGCCCAACACGCCGAGCACGACGACTGCGACCCCCGCCCCGAAGAGGGCGTTTGAGATCAGCCCGGCCCGCCAGAGTCCGAACGACCCGGACATGATCAGCATCGCACGCGGGAAGGAACTCAACACGACCAGGGCCCACGCGAAGTCGTTCAGGCCCGAGGTGAGCGTCGTATTTCCTGAGCCCGCGATCGAGTACGCGAGGGCCGCGCTCAGCGCGATGAGTAGCAGGAACAGGCCTCCGACCGCTGCGCTGGAAGCGGTCGCCGCCGCGCCCCAACCGTCCTGCCCGGCATCCGCCAAGGTGGTCCGAAGCGCCGCCGCGAACCACAAGAGGTTGAGGACCGCCAGGCCGGAGACCGCCGCGGCGATCAGAATACGCGTGTGATGGCCGCCGTAGAAGGCGACGAGTGCGTCAGCCGACGCGCCCACCTGCGGCTGAGAGCCGTAGATGACATACGCGATGATGGCGAAAATGACGAAGTTGTTGCCGCTCATGCGCCACAAGCGTTCCCAGAACCCGCGGGTGGTGTACAGGCTGGTGGATGAGGGCATGGCTGTGGTGGACGCGCTCATGAGGATCTCCTCTCGAGCTGCAGATGAATTCGGAAGCCGGGTGCTGTGCCTACCGCAAGGACTTGAACGCCGCGCGCAGCTCAGCCGCGAAGAGCTCCGGCTGCTCCCACGCGGCGAAGTGGCCGCCCTTGGGGGCCTCGTGGAAATAGATCAGGTTCTTATAGGCACGACGGACCCATGACTCCGGCGGCTGATAGGCGTCTTCCTGGAAATTCGTGACCGCCACCGGCAGCAAGAGCTCGGTCGTCTTCCAGACAGCCGAGCTGGTCGGACCTCTTCCCTTGTTTTCCCAATACAGCCGCCCCGCCGAGGTCGAGGTGTTCGTCAACCAGTACAACGTGAAGTCGTCGAGCACCTGGTCTTTGGTCGGAGTCCTCGTGGGATCGTCGCCGTAAGTCCACTTCGCGAAGCCTGGATGAACGAGCATGAACGCAGCGAGGCCGGCCGGCGAATCATTCAGACTGTACCCGACGGCCTGCGGGCGCGCGCTCAGCATCACGAAGTAGGCAGCACTCCCGCTCATGGCGTACTTCCGCGACGCTTCAAAAGCGGCGCGCTCTTGGTCGGAGAGTCCCGCCGGCTCGGGCGCGCCGGTGGCGAGCGCCGCTCCCACCTCGGGCGGCACCGCCGCGGGCAAGTTGAGATGAACGCCGAGCAATCCCGGCGGCGCCTGTCGGGCAAACTCGGTCGAGATGACGGCACCCCAGTCGCCGCCCTGGGCGACGTAGCGCGCGTAGCCGAGTCGCCTCATCAGCGCGGCCCAGACTTGTGCGACGTGCTCAGGACCCCAACCGGGGGCGGTTGGTCTGCCGGAGAAGCCATAGCCCGGTATCGACGGGATCACGACGTCGAAAGCGTCGGCGGCAGTGCCGCCGTGCGCGACCGGATCGGTGAGTGGACCGATAGTCCCGACGAACTCGAACACCGAGCCCGGCCACCCGTGCGTGATGAGCACCGGCAGCGCGTTCTTTTCCTTCGACTTGACCTGAATGAAATGAATGTCCAGCCCGTCGATGTTCGTCGTGAACTGCGGCAACGCGTTCAGCGTCGCCTCCGCCTTACGCCAGTCGTAGCCCGAGCCCCAGTACTGCACCAGCGCCTGCAGCCTGGCCAGCTGGGCACCCTGCGTCTGATCGGTGACGGTTTCCTTGTCGGGCCAGCGCGTCGCTTGGAGCCGATGACGGAGATCGGTGAGTGCTTCGGCCGAAACGTGCACCCGGAACGGCCGGATGCTCGAGTCTACCGTGGCGGTTTGGGCGTGCAGCAGCGCTGGCAGCGACGCGCCCAGGGCCGCCTGAAGAGCGCAGACACGGAAGCTGAGAGCTCGCATGGCGGACTCCGAGAGAGAATTGATTGTGGCGACCGCTCGGTGTGTCCAGCGCGAGCTGTTCCAGCCCATGACTCGCGGCAAAAAAAGGACCGGCCAAGCGGGTACCTCGCTCAGCCGGTTTCGCGATTTGCTCCCCTCGAGGCATAGGCGAGCCGCACGACATCGCGCCTCGGGGATCAGTGCATCTGAGTAACGTTGCAATATGCTTGCGATTGGGTCGACCGCAAGAGCGCGCCCTACGTCTTCGACTTGTCCACGGCTGGTGCTAGCTCCCATCTCCTTCAGCGGGCGATCTACGTGGGAGGCTTGTCGCTATTGAAAATGTTGCGCAGCACCTTCCACTCTCCGTTCACGCGCGTCCACGCCTCCACGTGGCTCGTGACGGACCACCGCTTACGTCGGTTGCTCAGTCTCCGTCTCAACGGGAGCCTACCGCTAGGGTGGGTAGCAACTCCGGCGTCTTCGCCGTCCCACTGACTCGGAGCCGGATCCACATCCCGGCGGCGCCGTGCCCGGGCACGCCGCAGGCGATCAGGTAGTCCCCCGCCGGCTGCGCCGCGAAGCGCATGTCGTCGGTTGCTTCAGAAGGAAGTCCTTGCAACAGCTTGAGCGTGAACGCACGTGGGATCGCCGGATCGCCGGGCAGAGCCGGCGGCGGCGCCTGCGGAGCGATCACCTCGGCGCTGTGCGGCAACACCCCGTCATGGTTACGGAAGTCGATCTCCGTTTGCCAACCGACGGGGACTACGAGCGTGAGCTGCCCGTCGCGGAACCCGTTGAAGTTCAGGGCGCCGTTCAGCCCGGTGAGTCCAGCGATCAATTGGAAGCGGACGGTCTTGGCGGCCGGATCGAAGCTCAGCCAGGTCGGCTCTACGTTCTGCTGCTGGGCAGTGTTCCGCTGCTGGGCCGTCGCGGGCGCGGCGGGCGAAGGCGAACGTCGATTCGCCACGGACAGCGCGTACACCGCGGACCGAAGCGGCGGTAAGGGATCATCGGAGAGCTGAATCCCGTCACTGAGGAAGATCGGGTTGAATTGGAGCTTCCGCGACACTTCGGCATTGTCCGGCGCGACGGTCGTGAGCGTGACGACGCCGAGCTCGACGAGCTTGCGGTCGTCCGGCCAGACCACCGATGCATCTGAGGTCGGATCACCCGGGTTCGGGAGCTGCACGAGCACACGAACCTTCACCGGCTGTTTCGCCAGCCGGCGCGTGAGCTCGTCGAAGAGGTAGTTGGCCGACACCTTCGCCGCGGCGGCCGAGTCCAGGTACTCCGGGCCGCCGACAGGGACGAGCCGGTAGCGGCCTGGCTGCTTCACGTTTTGCGCGTTGACGAAGATGAACGCGTCGTTGCCGTAGTACCCCTCCGTGGCGAAGCTGACCGGTACCCGCGCGGGGTCGGTCACGAATTTCAGAGCGGCCGGATGCGTGCCGAGAAACGCCTCGATGGGCGACGGATGCTTACTGTCGGGCTTGGTCGCGAGCACCGCGTCGAGGAACGCGGCGAAGTCCTCGCCGGTGCCGACGACGAACCCGTTGTGCGAGTTCGCCACGATGTCGGTGTAGGCGCCGTTCGGCAGTTGGAAGCGAAGGGCGAGGCCGCGTGGCACCGCGTGGGGGCTGTTGTCGGCAACGTCTGGGACGCCGCTTCCGTTCGAGTAGCGGGCGATGACCGGTGTCGACGCCGTCACCAGGTGAGGAGCGCGGCTCAGCGACGTCGCGCCGCGCGACGGCGCGAAGGTGCCCGTCAGGACAATGCCCTTGGCATGTGCGATACGGTAGCCGGGGTGTACGCCGCCGGCGAGCGCGATGAAGTCATCGGCGATACGCTGCTGGAGGCTCTTGTCCTGCCCCTGCAGAGCGAGCGGATAGCAAGCGAGACTGCAGGCCAGGCCGATGCGAACCGACCACCGCGCGAACATAAGAGACCCCCGAGAAGGATAGTGAAGAGTGTCAACGCTATCGTAGCAGGCCGCTAGGCGAGGAAGTCGACCAACTCGCGGTTGACTTGCTCGGCGTGAGTCCAGAGCACGCCATGAGGGCCATTCTTGAGCTCCACGAACTTCACGTTCTTGATCATCTTCGCCTGCCGTCTGGACGTCGCATCGGGAGGCAGAATGCGGTCCGCGTCTCCATGCAGAAGCAGCGTGGGGACATCGTTGCGCACGATGTCCTTTCGGAAGTCCTCGATCCACGAGTCGACACAGGCGAGTGTGCCCGTGGCGGAGGCGCCGACCGCGACGTTCCAGTTGTCTTCGACGACTCGTTCGCTCACGAGTTTTCCGCCCAGCACGTCGTAGTTGTAGAAGTTGTGCAGGAAATCGAGCAGGGTCGTGGGCCGATCGGCCTTGATCGCCGCCTTGAGGCCGTCGAAAACGCTGGCGTCCACGCCGTCGGGATTGTCGGCGGCCTTCACGAGGTAGGGGCCGAGCGTGCCGATCAGCACGGCTTTGCGCACGCGCTTCGTGCCGTACTTGCCGATGTAGCGCGTCACCTCTCCGGTCCCCATCGAGAACCCCACCAAACACACGTCCGTCAAGCTCAACGACGTCAGCACGGTGTTCAGGTCGGACGCAAACATGTCGTAATTGTATCCGACAGCTGGCTGGCTCGATCGTCCGAAACCGCGGCGATCGTACGTGATCACCCGATGCCCGGCGGCGAGCAGTGCCGCGGTCTGCTTTTCCCACGACGCGCCGTTGAGCGGCCAGCCGTGAATCAGAACGACCGGCGACCCCGAGCCATGGTCCTCGTAGTAGAGCTCGATGTTCGTCGAGTTCTCCTTCCCGACGCGGATCCGATTGCTGTCCATGGGGGCGCTCCGAGAATTGGGGCGAGGCTCTTGCGAGGGTGCCACAGGGGCCGCCACCGCAGCGGCGGCGACCGTCGCAGCGCCGGTGCGGAGAAAGTCACGACGTGTGGGGCCATCCTGTGCGGCGCGTTTCCTCAACATTGATATCTCCTGACGCGGTTAATAGTGGTCGGCTCCGACAATGGCGTCAGAACGCGGACGCAATCTCAGAGGAGCCGGACAACCGAGCTATTGGACGTTGGTATCGCTCGGTACCTTGGTATCTCAGGACGAACGGAGTTGCGCCGCCAGCGGCAGCCTCCGGATCCGCTTTCCAGTCGCGGCGAAAACCGCGTTGGCGAGGGCCGGCCCCGTGATCGACGTTCCCGGCTCGCCGAGCCCCCCCGGTGCCTCGAGGTTGCGCACGAGGTGCACCTCGATCGTGGGCGCTTCGTTCATCCGCAACACCCGGTAGTTGTGGAAATTGGACTGCTCGACCCGCCCGTCCTTGAGCGTGATCTCGCCCCACAGCGCCCCGCTGATGCCGAAATTGACGCCGCCCTCGATCTGTGCCTTCACGGTGTCGGGGTTGACCACGGTGCCGCAATCGACCGCGCAGACGATCCGGTGCACGCGCAAATCACCTGCCTTGGACACCTCGACCTCGGCGACCTCGGCCAGGTAGCTGCCCCACCAGCTATAGAGGAGGGCCACACCGCGGCCCCACCCGGGGGGCAACGGGCGCCCCCACCCGGCTTGTTGCGCCGCAAGGTCGAGGACCGCGCGGGCGCGCGGCGCCTTGCTCAGGAGCGCACGCCGATACTCGACGGGATCGGCCTTTGCGGCGGCGGCGAGCTCATCCATGAAGCTCTCGATCACGAACACGTTGTGGGTGGGCCCCACGCCACGCCAAAAGGTGGTGTTCAAGACCGGCTCCTCGTGCCGCACGAACTCCACCTGGATCGCCGGGATGTCGTACAACAGCTGCACCGCGGCGTCCACCCCGTCGCTGTCGATCCCGTCCTTGAACGCAGGCGGCAGATAGCGCGCGAGGATCGCCGGGCCGACGACGCGGTGGGTCCACGCCACCGGTGTGCCCCCGGCGTCGAGTCCCGCGGCCATGCGGTCGTAATAGTAGGGACGATAAAACTCGTGCTGCATGTCCTCTTCGCGGGTCCACACTACTTTCACCGGTCCCTCGACCCGCTGTCCGATGCGCACCGCCTGCGTCACCCAGTCGTATTCCAGTCGACGGCCGAATCCCCCGCCCAAGAGATGGTTATGCACCACCACCTGCTCGAGCGGGAGGCCCGTCACCCGGGCGGCAGTCCCCTGCGCCCGGGTCAGCGTCTGCGACCCGGTCCACACCTCGCAGCGGTCCCTCTGGACGTGCACGGTGCAGTTCATCGGCTCCATCGTGGCGTGTGCCAGAAACGGTACCTGGTACACCGCGTCGATTTTCTTCGCCGCGCCCCCGAGGGCGTCGGCGACCTGCCCCTGCGTCCGGGCGACCACGCCCGGCTGCTGCGAGGCCGCGTCGAGCCCCTGCACCACGTCGGCGGTGCTCACACTACCATTGGGCCCGTCGTCCCAGCGGATGGCGAGGGCCGCGAGCCCCTGCTTGGCCGCCCACATGTGATCGGCCACCACGGCGACCACATCGCCCAAGTTGACGACCTGGCGCACGCCCGGGATCGCCATCGCCTTGGCTTCGTCCAGTCCCGCGACCTTACCCCCCAACACGGGGCTCGCGGCCACGGTAGCGATCTTCATCCCCGGCAGCCGCACGTCGATGCCGTACTGGGCCTTGCCGTTCACTTTGTCCGGCGTGTCCAGGCGCTTCGCCGCCGTGCCGATCAGGGTGAAGTCCTTCGGATCCTTGAGCGGGACCTTGTCCGGCACCGGCAGTTTGGCCGCCTTTTCGGCCAGCGCACCGTAGCCGAGGGTACGGCCGGTCGGCGTGTGTGTTACTACGCCACGCTTTGCCCGGCATGACGCCGGGTCGACATCCCACGATTGGGCAGCGGCGGCCACCAGCATGGCGCGCGCGGTCGCGCCGGCGCGGCGCAGCGGCTCGTAGAAGCCGCGCACCGACGAGGAGCCGCCCGTTTCCTGGTCGCCGAAAAACGGATTGGCGTAAAGCTTGTCGTTGGGCGGGGCGTGCTCGAGCCGGACCTGGTCCAGTCCGACCTCGAGCTCTTCCGCCAGGAGCATGGGCATCGAGGTGTACGTGCCTTGTCCCATTTCGACCTGATTCATGACGAGCGTGACCCGGCCGTCCGAGCCGATGCGAATGAACGCGTTCGGCGCGAAGGCAGGCGGCGATGCCGCGGCGGCGGCCGTCGCGGCGCCCGACCGTTCACCCATCTGGCAGCCGAGCAGCAGCCCACCCCCCGTGGCGGTGAGCACGACTACGAAGTCGCGTCGCGATACCGTGTGCGTGGTCATGCTCGGGCTCCTTTCGCGGCCTGCTTGATCGCGGCGCGGATGCGAGGGTAAGTCCCGCAGCGACAGATATTGCCCGACATCGCCCCGTCGATGTCGGCATCGCTCGGATGGGCGTTCTTCGCGAGCAGCGCCGATGCCGACATAATCTGACCCGACTGGCAGTAGCCGCACTGCACGACCTCGAGGGCCAACCACGCCTGCTGCACCTTCTTGCCGGCCGGCGTCTCCCCGATCGCCTCTATGGTGGTAATTCGCTTGCCGGTGACTGCACTCACCGGCGTGACGCACGAGCGGATCGGTTGTCCGTCGAGGTGCACCGTGCATGCCCCGCAGAGCGCCATGCCGCAACCGAACTTCGTGCCGGTGAGACCGATCACATCACGCAGCACCCAGAGGAGCGGCATGTCCGGGGGCACGTCCACGGTGTGGTCCTTACCGTTGATGCTGAGGGTGATCATGCTAGGGTTTTGTCCTCAAGGTTGAATGTTCACTGCTCCCGCGACGATCTGCGCCGTCATGCGACGGAATGCGGAGGGTACGGATCAGTCGACCAGCGCGATATTGCACGATGGTATCAATTCTGTTGTTGGTGCTCACGTGGATCGTCGGCGGCATTCAAGTATTCGAGGCCCAGGGGGCCAATGGCCGTTACCTGGGTGACGTACTCACCGGATTTTGCCCAGTGGAAGTGGGACGTATTGCCGGGCAGAACGATGACGCTACCGGGCGGATATGCTTCCACCTTATCGCCGTCGAAATGATCGCCCAGGCCGATGTAGAAAACGCCGGACATGACGGTGTAGACCCGGTCCTCCGGGTGTCTGTGTGGCATCATTTTCACGCCGGAGGGCACTCGGACCCTGATCACGTAGGGGCCGGGCTCTGAGGGCTGACCGACAAGGACGGCGAGGCGGACCGACGGTGGGAACGCCGGGAACGGCTTCCAGTCGATGTCTTCGGGCAGGACCGATCTGAACGCGGCCTGGCCCGGCTGATGGGTTCGAATCATTGCGGTCCTCCTTATCTGAACGCCGCTACTTCACGAAGCCCCGGACGAGCTGCGCAATCTGATCCGCTGCGGTATCGAGCGCGAAATGGCCGGCATCGAGGACGTGGACTTCAGCCGTCGGCACGTCGCGGCGATAGGCCTCCGGTTCTGAAAGCTCGAAGGACAGGTCGTACTTGCCCCAGAGGACGAGCAGCCGAGGCTGCTGCTCGCGCATCCAGGCCTGCCACCTGGGGTAGGCGTCGACGTTCGTGCGGTAGTCGTAGAAGAGGTCACTCTGAATGTCGGCCTGGCCGGCCTGGCTGAGAAAGGCAAACTCATCGGTCCAGAGATCCGGGTCATAGCGTTCTGCGTCAGGATCGCTTCCGACATGGCGCGTGCGCGTCGTCGCCAGCGACAGGAGATTCGTGCGCAGCGTGTTTTCGTTGGCGGCGCGATCGGCCCAAAAGGCACGCCGCGGCTTCCAGTTCGCCCCCAGGCCTTCGTTGTGCGCCACTGCGTCCTGGGCGATGAGCGCCTCGATCCGCTCCGGATGGGCTAGGGCCATGCGAAACCCCACGGGGCCGCCGTAATCCTGCATGTACAGCGTGTAGCGCGAAAGCCCGAGCGCTTCGGCGAAGTGATTCATGATCTCGGCGTAGTGGTCGAACGTGTAGGCAAATTTCTTCGGGTCCGGCCAGTCGCTGTGCCCGAAGCCCGGGTAATCGGGCGCGACCAGGTGATAGCGATCGGCAAGCCGGGCGAAGAGGGGCTCGAACATCCGCGACGAAGAGGGCAGTCCGTGGAGGAGCAGCAGCGTCGGCGCGCCTTTCGGCCCGGCCTCTCTGTAAAAGATGGACAGCCCATCTATCTGAATAGTGCGATACGACGTCAGGTTCCTCACGGGAGTCCCATCCACCTCGAAAATGAGTTCTAGTTCGACGCTAGCCCCGAGCGGGAGGCTCGAAACGCCATACACGAGTCGAGAAGGGTTTTTCTCTTTTCCGAAGATCTGTTGAAGCAGTTCCGAGGCGCCATCAGCGACTTTCGGTTGATCTTCAGCGTCACCGGTCGTGGCCACCGATACGCCGAGCCGGACGATACGCGTCACTTTGTCGAGTGACCCCAAGTGCTGGCGTGCCACGGCAAGCGCATTGAGCG
>Ga0209055_1001677_pt1 | contig 14448 bp, 10 predicted proteins | sample GraSoiAngelo_110_FD_185875 | JGI IMG/M metagenome (GOLD analysis project Ga0209055, IMG submission 185875) | Grasslands soil microbial communities from the Angelo Coastal Reserve, California, USA - 14_0903_12_30cm (SPAdes) (version 2) | ecosystem: Environmental > Terrestrial > Soil > Grasslands ... | reverse complement strand
GACAGCGCGCGCAAGGTCAGGCTCGCGCTCAACCTGGCCGTCGACAAGAAAGCGATCATGAAGGGCCTGTGGAAGGGCCGCGGCAGCGAGACTCCCTATTCGTACTATTACTATCCGTTCAATCGCGGCTACAGCAGCGACTGGAAGCTCCCGCCCTACGACCCCGAGCGCGCGAAGAAGCTGCTCGCCGAGGCCGGCCACGGCGGCGGCTTCGACGTGCGCGTGAACCCCTACGTCCAGCTCGTCGCTCAGGACGGCCCCGACGTGATGGAAGCCGTCGCGCTCGACTGGGAGAAGGTCGGCCTCAAGGTCAAGCGCGTGCCCGAGGCCACCAGCAGCTTCGGCCCGAAGATGCGACTGCGGAAATCCAACAAGACCTTTTCCGTGTACGGCTCGCCGCCGTACGACGAGCCGGTCGCCGGCTGGGAGCGGGTGATCCACTCCAAGGCCGCGTTCAACCTGCTCCTCGACGGCACCTACGACGAGGACATCGACGTCGCGATGCGGGAGCTCGACCCCGACAAGCGCGCCAGGCTCACGCACGACCTCGGCCAGAAGCTCTACGACGGCTATCACGGCGTGATGCTGGGCATGAAGTCGATCACGTGGGCGGTGAGCCGGAAGGTCGGCGCCTGGACGACCCTCGCCTACGTCCCGGCGGAGACCAACTACGAATCCGTGACGCCGAATCCGTGACACCCGCGGGCTAGCGTCGCCGTGCAGCGCTACATCGTCGGCCGCATCGTCCAGTCCATCGTCTCGATGGTGGTCGTCTCCATCGTGGTCTTCGCGCTGGTGCGCCTCTCCGGCGACCCGATCCAGATCATGGCGCCACCGGAGGCCTCACAGGCCGACATCGCGGCCATGCGCGCCTACCTCGGGCTCGATCGACCGTGGGCGGTGCAGTACGGGCGGTTCATCACGCGGGCGCTGCAGGGTGATTTCGGCCAGTCGGTCCGCTTCCGCCGCCCCGCCCTCGATATGGTGCTCGAGCGCTATGGCGCCACGCTCGAGCTGGGCGGGCTGGCCGTGGTCATCGTCATCGCCATCGCTCTGCCCGTGGGCGTGTACGCAGCCGTGCGGCGCGGACGCAAGCTCGACTATGCCGCCCGCGCGTTCGCCGCGCTCGGCCAGGCGGTGCCGCCGTTCTGGCTGGGACTCCTGCTCGTGCTGGTCTTCGGAGTGATCCTGCACTGGCTGCCGACGTCGGGCCGCGGCACGCCGCTCCACATCATCCTGCCCGGGATCACGCTGGGCTGGTTCGCCGTGGCCGGGCTCATGCGACTCACCCGGTCGGCCATGCTCGACGTCCTCGGCACCGAGTACGTCAAGCTCGCCCGCATCAAGGGCTTGCCCGAGCGCCAGGTGATCTGGAAGCACGCGTTCAAGAACGCCGCGCTGCCCGTCGTCACCTTCGCCGGGCTGGTGTTCGTGGCGCTGCTGAACGGCTCCATCATCATCGAGACGGTGTTCAGCTGGCCCGGCGTCGGCCTCCTGGTCATCGAGGCCGTCGACTCCCGCGATTATCCGATCGTGCAGACGGTCGTGCTCTTCCTCTCGGCGATGTACATCGGAGTGAACCTGATGGTCGACGTGCTCTACGCGTACCTCAATCCAAAGATCAGGTACTCCGCGTGAGCGTGCCCGTCACCACCGTCGCCGAGCCCCACGTCGAGGCCGCGCCGCGCCGGCGAGACCGGCGCTGGCCGCCGGCGATTCCGCTCGCCATCGTCCTCGCCCTCGTCGGCTGCGCGCTGTTCGCGCCGCTCCTCGCGCCCCGCTCCCCGGTTGAAGGCTCGCTGGGCGAGCGTCTCATTCCCCCGCTCGGCATGGACGGCGCCCGGCCTGGCCATCCACTCGGAACCGATCGCCTGGGCCGCGACACGCTGAGCCGCCTGGTCTATGGGGCGCGCATCTCGCTGTCGGTCTCGATCGTGGGGATCGCGCTGACGGGAACTCTCGGGAGCTTCATCGGCCTCCTGGCCGGGTTCCTGGGTGGCTGGGTCGACACACTCCTGATGCGCCTAGTGCCGTGTCCCACAACCTCCGCCCCAACTCGCTGACGCGAAACCCCGCATAAAATGTGGTTCCTCAGCGTGCCGGGGTGGGGTGGAATTTATGGGACAAGGCACTAGTCGACATCTCGCTCTCGCTGCCCGGCATCCTGATCGCAGTGCTGCTCTCCGTCGTCTTCGAGCCGTCGTTCACCAACGTGATCATCGTCGTCGTGTTCCTGCTGTGGCCCAGCTACGCCCGCCTCGTCCGCGGCGAGACGCTCGGCCTCAAGCAGCAGGAGTTCGTCGCGCTGGCGCGCATCGCCGGCTGCTCGAGCCTCACGATCATGCTTCGCCACATCGTGCCGAACCTCGTGCCCTCCATCCTCGTGCTGGCCACGCTCCACGTCGGGTACGTCATCGTGCTCGAAGCGGCCTTGTCGTTCCTGGGCGTGGGGATCCCGCCGCCCACGCCGTCGTGGGGCGTGATGGTCGCCGACGGCCGGGGGCTCATCGAGCAGGCCTGGTGGGTCTCGATCCTGCCCGGCATCGCCATCCTCGTCACGGTGCTCTCGCTGAATATCCTCGGCGATTGGGTTCGCGACCGGCTCGACCCGAAGCTCCGACAACTGTAGATAGAGTCGCGGTATCGACAGAGGCGCCGGAGGCACGGCGCGCCGAGCCGTCCAACATCTCGAATTTCCTCACCCCGGTATTCCGTCCGTTGATGGTCGTCCTCCCACCATTCTGAGCCGACGAATCCACCGCGAGCGGGGATTCAGAGAATCTTCACGATGGTTTACACCGTGTGGCTCGAATTCTGCTCACCCCGCGCCGACCCCTGAGCGAGCCCGCACGCGCGCCGGACCGTAAGGGGGTGTGATCCAGACGCGACAGTTGGTTGACGCGGACGAAACGGGGAGGGCGGCACCAATGAGAGCAGTCGCAGTCATCGTATTGTCGGTGGTCACCTCCGTGTTGTTCGCGTTTCCGCCCGACGTGGCCGTCGCGGACTGTCGCGATCGAATCAGTCTTTCTCCAACTCCGGACGGCGAGGAGTTCGCCGCCACCGGACGCGCTGCGATCCAGTCGATCGACTCCCCGGCGCGACAAAGCTTCAGAGTGGAAGTGGGTGTCGACGTTCCTGATGGAACCCTGCTCTACGTATTTGCCAACGGTCAGCCGGCCGGCCTGATGAGCATCGCCCTGGGAGTCGGGACGCTCGATCTGAGCAACGCCGGCGGCGCGCCGTTTCCCATCGAGGTGGACCCTGTCTGCTCGCTCGGCCCCATATGGGTAACCGACGCGGGCGGCACGACCCTCCTCGAGGGGAGCTTCTAAATCCTTCCTTTCGCCAATTTCTAACCGAAACCATCGCAGTACTGGGAGACGCGACGAATGAAGCCGAACTTGAAATGGTGGATCTCTCTGACAGTAGTCGCATGCGTGATGCTGACCGCATCATTAGCATCCGCCCAGCAGGCGTCGGGCCTGACCGCGGTCGGAGCGCCCGACCCGGCCAACGGGTATCCGAAGTGGTATATGGACGGGAACGGCCTGCAGCTCGGGCAGTGCCTCGTCACGCCGGCCGATGACCCGTGCGCGCTGGCCGGAACGTTTCCGAATCCTGCCGCGCCAATCGTGTTCCCGACCAACTTTCCCGACGAGTTCTTCTACATGCGCGCCACCGCCCGGATCGACGGAATCGGCGGGGGCATCGGGAGAGCAGACCTCGGCTACGCCCTCGAGGGCGCCTTCGGCGGCGCTACGGGTACAGCGGCCGACGGCGCCGGCGCTCAGATCGTGTTCGCGCGCTTCCGCCTCCGGGTCACCAGCGGCCTCATTGCCGGCTCGACCTACACGATGACGTCCCCGTACGGTACCCAGTCCTTCGTAGCCGCTGGGACGGGAACCATCAATTTCACGAGCGACCAGGGATGTCTGGCGGCCCCCTGTAACTTCGCGAGCCTCCTCACCAACACCAACGTCGGGCCGTTCGTGAGATGGGACGCGACATCAGCACCGCCGGCCGGGTTCATCGGCCAGCCCGCGATCGCCCACGGCATCACCGGCAGCCCCTTCGGCACCAACTTCTTCCGTCTCAGTGGCCCCAATGTCGGTGGCCCAGGCGTCAACGTTCTCGAGACCAATCTCTTCAACATCACCGGCAGGATCTTCGTCCGGCCGGCGACGACCACCAGCTTGACCTCGACGCCCAACCCCTCGACGGTCGGGCAGGCGGTAACGCTGAGGGCCACGGTGAGCCCGGTGGCGCCGGCCACCGGCGTACCTGATGGAACCGTGACGTTCAGAGACGGCGCCGCCACGCTGGCCACGGCGACGCTGGTCAATGGAAGCGCCTCGTTCGTTACCTCTGCACTCGCAACCGGGAGTCACTCATTGACGGCCGTCTATAGTGGAAGCCTGGATTTCGCCGCCAGCACCTCGGCGGCCGTGACCCAGGTCGTGAACGCGGCGCCTGCGCCGGCTCCGCCGCCGGCGGCGGGTGCCGATACGGTCAGCATTGGCCGGGCCGAACGTGCGGGGACGCAGCTCCGCGTTGAAGGCACCAACAGCCGGACTTCGGCTGGTAATTTCGCGGCGAGTGTCGAGATTCACAACGGTGGCGCGGTCGGCACCACGTGTCCAGGTGCTCTCATCGCAACGACAGCCGTCAGTGCGGCTGACGGGCGTTGGGCGTTCCGGGGTAACACCAACCTGGCGCCTACCACGGTCTGCGTGAAGTCCGCCGGTGGTGGCGTGGCTAGCAGGGCAGTCGTTATCAAATAACGTAGCGCATTGCAGAGTCAACGGGCCGCTTGGGCCTCCTCATCCGGATGCCCGAGCGGCCCTGTCTTTTCAACATTCGCACCCGCGCTGTCCGCGTCTCGATGATCGTGGGCTCGATCAGGAGCACACCAGCCCTCTGATCTAGATCTCATCTAAATCTTTTTAGGGGTTACGCCCCTCGTGGGCAAATGCCGGTGGGGAAATCCCCGCGGCTCGATCTCGTCAGTCCTATCTCTTCCGTTCAACGGCGTCAGATAGCGTTCATCTTTCCGAGCACTTGTTCGACACGCCACCACGCGATCACGCGCGACGAATTTTGGCCCAGCGATTGCGCTAGGGCAGACGAACCCTGGGCACGTCCGCACGCGCGCCGGGCGGAACCAGGGCATCGGACGACATGGGCCGTTTCTCGAGACAACAAACAGAAAGGACACCGATGCCGAGGAGAGCAGCGATTGTGAAAGGCCTGTTGGCAGCAGTGTGTCTGTTGGTGCTGGCGCTTCGACCCATTCCTGCGGCCGCGGGCTGCGCCGACAAGATCGATCTATTCCCGACTTCGGACGGCGAATCGGTAGATGCGAGAGGGCTCGCGTATCTCCGGTCGGACGAAGAAGGGGCAAAGCAGACCTTCACGGTTGCTGTGGATGTCGCTGTGCCGGATGGTACCCAACTCTTCGTATTCGCCAACGGAGCGCCGGTGGGGACGATCACCATCGCTCCCGGAATTGCCACGCTCGACCTCAGCAATGCCAACGGTGTGCGATTTCCGCCCGGGGTGGATTCCGTGTGCTCGATTGGTCACGTGTCGGTCACGGACGAGGCCGGGACACCGCTCCTCGTGGGCTCCTTCTAGCGGACTTTAACGTTTCGACACACAGAACTTTTACGACATGGAGATACGACGAATGAAAGCTGTTGCCTTGAAGTGGTGGATTTCTCTCGCAGTGATTGCTTGCATCGGACTCGCGAGCGGTGTTGCGTTCGCCCAGAACGGCCAGGGCCTGGCCGCGGTGGGCGCCATCAGCCCGGCCAACCCGTTCCCGCGGTGGTACACGGACCGCAGCGGTTTGCAGCTCGGCCAGTGCTTGGACACGGCGAACCCGCCTGACGGGTGCGCGTTGATCGCCGCGGGCGGGCTTCCGAATCCCGCCGCACCGGTCTCGTTTCCCGGCAACTTCCCCGGCGAATTCTTCTATTGGCGCAGCACGGCCGACATCGCGGGGATCGGGGGTAACGCAGCGAACCGGGCGCGCATCGTCCTGAGCACCCAGGGCGGCTTCGGCGGGCCGACGCTCACACCGTCTGACGGTGCCGCCGCTGCGGGCGTGTTCGCGCGCTCGCGCATCAGGGTCCCGGCCGGCCTCACCCCGGGCGCGACCTACACCTTTACCGGTCCCTTCGGCGTGAGGACGCTCGCCGCGGACGCCGCCGGGACGGTGAATTTCACCGTTGACCAGGGCTGTATCCCGACTCCAGGCGCGGTGCCGCCGCCCTGTAACTTCGCCGCGGTCCTTGCCACCACCAACGTCGGGCCATTCCTGACGTGGGACCCGGCCGTGGCCCCGGCCCCACCGGCCGGCTTCATCGGTAACCCGGCGGTCGCCCACGCTGTTATCGGGAGCCCCGTCGCCTCCAATTTCTTCCGTATCGAAGGAGCGGACGTCGGCGGCCCCGGCGTGAATCTCCTCGAGACCAATCAGTTCCTCAATGTCATTGGGAAGCTCTACGTCCGGCCCGCGACGACGACGAGCCTGACGTCCACTCCGAATCCATCCATCGTTGGGCAAGCGGTCACGCTCACCGCGACGGTGACCCCGGCGGTGGCAGATGCGTTGGTTCCCGGCGGAACCGTAGCATTCCGGGACGGCGCGACCGTGATCGGCACGGCAACGCTCGTCAACGGGCGCGCGACGCTCGTCACGTCTGCGCTGGCCGTTGGCACCCATTCGCTCACGGTCGCTTACAGCGGAGACCTCGAGTTCTCGGCCAGCACCTCTGCGACCGTGACGCAGACCGTGAACCTCGCCAGCACCACCACGAGCTTGACGTCTACTCCCAATCCTTCCGCGGTCGGGCAAGCGGTGACCCTGAGGGCGACCGTGAGCCCGGTCGCACCCGCGACCGGCGTGCCCACTGGCAGCGTGACGTTCCGGGACGGCGCGACCTCGCTCGGCGTGGTAGCGCTCGTCAACGGTAGCGCCTCTCTGACCATCTCCACGCTGGCAGCCGGGAGTCACTCCCTCACGGCCGCGTATGGTGGAAGCCCGACCTTCTTGGCCAGCACCTCAGCCGCGGTGACACAGACCGTGAACGCTGCAGCGCCGGCTCCGCCGCCTGCCGCCGGGGCGGAGACCGTGACGATCGGTCGGGCGGAGCGTGCCGGTAATCAGCTTCGCGTGGAAGGCACCACGAGCCGACTCGCGAATGGCACCTTCGCCGCGAGCGTCGAGATCCACGATGGGACCATCGTCGGCGGCGCCTGCACGGGGGCTCTCATCACGACGACTCCGGTCAGTGGTGGCAGTTGGGCGTTCCGGGGTACGACCACGATCCTCGGGACGTCGGTGTGCGTGAAGTCGGCCGGCGGTGGCGTGGCGAGCAGGGCTCTGCAACTGAAGTAGAATCGTCGACGTAGCTGATCGAAAGCCGCAAGGCCCGCTTCGGCGTCCGGCATCCCGGGCGCCGAGGCGGGCCCGTTTTCCGACGCTCCGCTGTGTTTAGGTCTGTAAGGAAGTCGCCGCAGTAGCCGCAGCTCCACGCCACGGTCGCACACGCTGCAAAATCAAAGGCTTACTCCCCCAGGTCTACCGTTCGGAATGGTTTGAAAGCCTCACGCTTTTCGGCCTCCGTGCTCGGGACCCATTCCCCAGTCCGTGTTTTCCGCTCGATTCTCTGAGTCTGGCTCAAAAAGTGCTCTGACCTGGACGATGTTGTGAGCACGCTCGCACGCGAGCGGGGCGAAACGGGGCGATCCCTCGAGGTCGGTGCGAATTTCTCGACACACGAACAGACAGGAGATCTATGCCCATGAGAGCAATTGTGATGAGCCTGGTTGCACTGAGCCTCGTGATGCTTGCGCTTCCGTATGCCGCGACCGCGGACTGCGGCGACAGGATCGTTCTCTCTTCCACCGCGGACGGAGATGCGGTGGCTGCGAGCGGAATCGCCTACGTCGGCTCCGATGAGGCGAGCATGACGCAGACCTTCAGCGTTCGAGTGATCGCCGCCGTGTCCGATGGAACCGAGCTCCTCGTATTCGCCAACGGCCTGCAGGCGGGCACGGTGACCATCGTCGGCGGAATGGCGACACTCGATCTCAGCGCCGCCAACGGCGCGCTTCCGGCCGGGGTGGATCCGGTCTGTCAGATCGGTCCCATCTGGGTGACCGACGCCGGTCAGACGACTACCCTGCTGATGGATTCCAACTTCTAGTCGGATTCTGATTCGACTCGAAATAATTCTCAACGACATGGAGATAAGGCTTATGAAGCGATCGAATTTGAGATTGTGGATCACTCTGGCTGTCATGGCCTGTGTCGTATTTGCCGGCGGTTCGGCCTTCGCTCAGAACGCTCAGGGCCTGGCCGCCGTCGGCGCGCCGCATCCAGCCAACGGATATCCCAGGTGGTATCTGGACAAGAACGGCCTGCAGCTCGGCCAGTGCCTCGACACGACGAACCCCGCTGATCCGTGCGTGCTGGGAATCGTCGCGGGAAGTCCGGCGCCGAACGTCCTCCCGAATCCCGCCGCGGCCCTCTCGTTTCTCGGTAACTTCCCGAATGAGTTCTTCTACTGGCGCACCACCGCCGACATCAGTGGAATTGGCGGTACTGCAGGGAACAGGGCCCGCCTCGTGATCAGCACCCAGGGAGGCTTCGGCGGGCCCAACCTGACGCCGGCGGACGGCGCCGCCGCTATAGGCGTGTTCGCGCGCCACCGCCTCAGGGTTCTCCCGGGCGGTCTCGTCCCGGGCGCGACCTACACCTTTACCGGTCCTCTCGGCACCATGTCGCTCGTCGCCGACGCGACGGGGTCGATCAATTCCACCTCCGACCAGGGTTGTATCCCGACTCCAGGCGCAGTCCCGCCTCCCTGTAACTTCGCCGCCGTCCTGACCACCACGAACGCGGGACCGTTCCTCACGTGGGATCCGGCCGTGGCGCCCCTCCCGGCAGCCGGGTTCATCGGGGAGGGCCTCATCGCCCACTCCATCACCGGGAGCCCCGCGGGCAACAATTTCTTCCGCGTCTCAGGGCCCAACGTCGGCGGCCCTGGTGTCAACGTCGTGGAGACCAATCAATTCGTGAACGTGGTTGGAAAGATCTATGTGCGGCCAGCCACGTCGACCACCCTCACATCGACGCCGAACCCGTCGGTGTTCGGGCAGGCGGTGACGCTGAGCGCAACGGTCCGTGGACCGGTCGGCGATCCGCTCGTACCCACGGGCACCGTGACGTTCAAGGACGGTGCGACGACGCTCGCCGCCGTGGCCCTGGTCAACGGTAGCGCGTCGCTCGTCACCTCCGCGCTAGGCGCCGGGGCTCATTCGCTCACGGCGTCCTATAGCGGAAGCCTGGAATTTGCGGTCAGCACCTCGGCGGTCGTGACGCAGACCGTGAACAAAGGGCAGACCACGACGACCCTGACCTCGACTCCGAATCCCTCCACGGCAGGGCAGGCGGTGACGCTCAGCACGACGGTGACCGCAGTGGCGCCGGCAGTGGGCGTGCCCACCGGCTCCGTGACGTTCATGGACGGCGCGACCCCGCTGGCCACGGTGGCGCTCGTCAACGGTAACGCCTCGCTCGTCACGTCCGCCCTCACCACCGGCAATCACTCGCTCACTGCCGTCTACGGCGGTAGCGCGAACTTCCTGACGAGCACCTCGCCGGCCGTGAACCAGGTCGTGAATTCGCAGACGACCACGAGCCTCACTGCCCCGCCGAACCCCTCGGTGATCGGTCAGGCCGTGACGCTGACGGCGGTCGTCAGCCCGGTGGCTCCAGGTACCGGCGTGCCCACCGGCACCGTGACGTTTAGAGACGGCGCGGCCGTGCTCGGCACGGTGACGCTCGTCAACGGCAGCGCCTCGCTCGTCACCTCCACGCTCGCCGTCGGGAGCCACTCGCTCACCGCAGCCTACAGCGGTGGCGGGAATTTCCTCGCCAGCACCTCGGCGATCGTGATCCACACCGTCAACCCGGGTAGCACGAGCACGACTCTCGCTTCCACGCCCAACCCCTCCGCGGTTGGCCAGGCGGTGACCCTCAATGCAACGGTCAGCGCAGTCGCGCCGGCCGTGGGCGTGCCCACCGGCACCGTGACGTTCCGGGACGGCGCGACCGTGCTGGCGACGGCGACGCTCGTCAACGGTAGCGCTTCGATCTCCATCTCCACGCTGGCCGTCGGAACGCATCCGCTCACTGCTGCCTACGGCGGCAATGCAACCTTCGCCGCCAGCACGTCGGCCGTGGTGAACCAGGTCGTGAATGCTCCGGCGGCCGCCGCCACATCCACCAGCCTGACCTCCACGCCGAATCCCTCCACCACCGGGCAGGCCGTCACGCTCAGCGCGACGGTGACCTCGGCGGCGGGTGTCCCGACCGGCACCGTCACGTTCCGCGACGGCGCCACGGCACTCGCCACCGTCACACTCGTTAACGGCAGCGCCTCGTTCAGCACCACCGCGCTGGCCGTCGGCAGTCATCCGCTCACCGCGGCCTACAACGGCAACGCAACGTTCGCCGCCAGCACCTCGGCAGTCGTGACGCAGGTCGTGAACAACCCGGCTGCAGGGACGGATACCGTCAGGATCACCCGGAACGAGCTCAGAGTCGGCACGGGTGAGCTGCGCATCGAAGGTACCAACACCCAGATCCCCGGTGGCGGGTTCGCCCCGAGCGTCACCATCCATGATGGTGCCGCTGTCGGCACCAGCTGCCCAGGAGCGGTCATCGGTACGACGAGTGCCGCCGGCGGCACGTGGCAATTCAGGCAAGTGACTCCGTTCCGGCCAACCACGGTCTGCGTGCAGTCTGCAGGCGGCGGCGTGGCCAGCGGAGCCGTGACGCAGAAGTAACGTTCTCGACGTAGCCCGCGCTATCGCATAGCGCAACGGGCCGCTCGGGCGTCCGAACAGGACGCTCGAGCGGCCCTCTCGTTTTCACGAACCGACCTTCCAACGACTGATGTTCGGCGCGCAAAGAAATCCGGCACGGCAAGAAGTGATCGCGTCGTTCAGATGGGTCGTTCGGCAGAGTTTGGAAGCTTCGCGATTTTCAGCGCGCGATGCCGGAGATCGTCCGTCGATCTCGGGTTTTCTTTGCGCTTTCTGCGCTTGGCTTGAAACCTGCTCCCGCCCCTCTGACCGGCCGCGCGGCGCTGGAAGATGCACTCATACATTCTGTCTTCGCCTCGCGCGCCGAAAACTTCGCTGCGGAGGTAGGACAGATGAAGCGTGGCGCGTTGACATGGTGCATTACTCTGTCTGCAATCCTGTGTATCATCCTCACCGGAGGCTGGGCGTCGGCGCAAAACGCCCAGGGCCTCTCCGCCGTCGGAGCCCTCGACCCCGCCAATGGGTATCCCCGATGGTACATGGACCGGACTGGCCTGCAGCTCGGGCAGTGTCTCGACACGACGAGCCCTGCTGATCCCTGCGTCATGGGAGTAGTAGCAGGAAGTCCGGCGCCGCCGGCGATTCCGAATCCCGGGGCGCCTCTCTCCTTTCCGGACAACTTCCCAGACGAATTCTTCTATTGGCGCACTACCGCCGACATCGCCAACATTGGCGGCGTCGGAGGCCGAGCAGTTTTGGTGATGAGCACCCAGGCGGGCTTCGGCGGCGCGACCGGTACAGCAGCCGACGGCGCGGGAGCGCAGATCGTGTTTGCGCGCTACCGCGTCAGAGTCCGTCCAAACGGCCTCGTGCCGGGCGCAACGTACACTGTGACCGGCCCCTTCGGCGTCCAATCGTTCGTCGCTTCGGCCACGGGCACGATCAATTTCACCATCGACGAGGGGTGTCCCCTTGGCGCACCCCTTCCCTGTGACTTCACCAGCGTCCTTCCGACTTCCAACGCCGGGCCGTTCCTGACGTGGGATCCGGCCATAGCCCCTCTTCCGACGGCCGGGTTCATCGGGGACGGCCTTATCGCCCACACCATCATCGGGAGTCCCTTCCACACCAATATCTTTCGCATCCAGGGCCCCAATGTCGGCGGGCCAGGGGTCAATGTCGTCGAGACCAATGAATTCGTGAACGTCATTGGGAAGATCTACGTCCGCCCGGCAACATCCACCGTCCTCAATTCCACACCGAACCCCTCGGTGTTCGGACAGGCGGTGACGCTGACCGCGACGGTGACGCCTGTGCGACCGGACACGATCGCGCCGACCGGCACCGTGGTCTTCAAGGACGGTGCGACCACTCTTGGCGTGGTGACGCTCGTCAACGGCAGCGCGTCGCTGGTCACCTCCGCGCTGGCCGCCGGGGCTCATTCGCTCACAGCGTCCTACAGTGGAGACCTCGAGTTCTCGGCGAGCACCTCCGCCGTGCGAATCCAGACCGTGAACCCGGGACAGACGACCACGACGCTGACGTCCACGCCGAATCCCTCGCTGGCCGGTCAGGCCGTAACGCTCAGTACGACCGTGACTGCGGTGGCGCCGGCCGTCGGCATTCCGACGGGCACAGTGACGTTCCGAGACGGCGCGACGCCGATCGGCACGGTGACGCTCGTCAATGGCAGCGCCTCGCTCGTCACCTCCACGCTCACGACCGGGAATCACTCCCTCACGGCCGTCTATAACGGAAGCCAGAATTTCCTGACCAGCACCTCGCCGGCGGTGACCCAGGTCGTCAACTCGCAGACGACCACGAGCCTCACGGCCCCGCCGAACCCCTCGGTGATCGGCCAGGCTGTGACGTTGACGGCGGTCGTCAGTCCAGTGGCGCCGGGCACCGGAGTTCCCACCGGTACGGTGACCTTTAGAGACGGCGCGACCGTGCTGGCTACGGTGACGCTCGTCAACGGCAGCGCCTCGTTCGTCACCTCCACGCTGGCCGTAGGCAGTCATTCGCTCACCGCAGCGTATAGCGGCGGCGGTAACTTCCTCGCGAGCGCCTCAGCGGTCGTGGCTCACACCGTCAATCCCGGCAGCACGAGCACCAGCCTGACGTCGACTCCCAATCCCTCCACTCTCGGGCAAACCGTGACGTTGAGTGCAACGGTGAGTGCCGTGGCGCCGGCGGTTGGGATTCCCACCGGTACCGTGACGTTCCGTGACGGCGCGACCTCACTCGGCGTGGTAACGCTCGTCAACGGCAGCGCGTCGTTGACCGTCTCGACGTTGACGACCGGGAGTCATTCACTCACCGCGGTCTACAGCGGTAGCCCGAATTTCAACGCCAGTACCTCTCCGGCCGTCACCCAGGTGGTGAATCCGGGCAACACGACCACGAGCCTGACCTCGACACCCAATCCCTCCAACTTCGGACAGACCGTGACATTGAGCGCTACGGTGAACCCGGTCGCCCCGGCGACAGGCGTGCCCACCGGCACCGTGACGTTCCGTGACGGCGCAACCGCGCTGGCCACGGTGAACCTCGTCAATGGCAGCGCCTCGTTCAGCCTCGCGACGCTCACCCCGGGTAGTCATTCGCTGACGGCGGTCTACAACGGCAGCGCGAGCTTCGCCGGTAGCACGTCGGCGGTGGTGAATCACGTCGTGAATGCCGGCAACTCCAGCACCAGCCTCACGTCAGCTCCGAATCCGTCCACGACCGGACAAACGGTGGCATTGACGGCGACGGTGAGCGCCGTGGCCCCAGCCACGGGTACTCCCACCGGCACGGTGACGTTCAGGGACAGCGCGACCGTGCTCAGCACGGTGACGCTCGTCAACGGCAGCGCTTCGTTCCAGACTGCCGCGCTGGCCGTCGGTAGTCATCCACTCACCGCGACCTACAACGGCAGTGCCACCTTCGCAGTCAGCACCTCGGCCGTGGTCACTCAGCTCGTGAATGCTCCGGCGGCCGCCGCCACATCCACCAGCCTGACCTCCACGCCGAATCCCTCCACCACCGGGCAGGCCGTCACGCTCACCGCGACGGTGACCTCGGCGGCGGGCGTCCCCACCGGCACCGTCACGTTCCGCGACGGCGCCACTGCACTCGGCACCGTCACGCTCGTTAACGGCAGCGCCTCGTTCGTCACCTCCACGCTGGCCGCCGGCAGTCATCCGCTCACTGCGGCCTACAACGGAAGCGCGACCTTCGCAGCCAGCACGTCGGCCGTCGTGACTCAGGTCGTGAACGCGCCGAACAACAACGCGGCGGACACCGTGACGATCAACCGCGCCGAGTTCAGGGCCGGTAGGGGTGAGCTCCGGGTCGAAGGTACCAACAGCCAGATCCCAGGTGGCGGCTTTGCCGCGAGCGTCGAGATCCACAATGGCGCCGCTGCCGGCAACACCTGCCCAGGAGCTCTCATCGCCACGACCGGTGTCAGTGCGACTGGCACGTGGCAGTTCCGTGGTAACACCACGCTCACGGTCACCACAGTGTGCGTGAAATCTGCGGGAGGCGGGGTGGCCAGCAGGACTGTGACCCAGAAGTAAGCTTTCGTCCACGGCCCGCTCCGGCGTCTCGCATAGGGCGCCG
>Ga0209055_1001676_pt1 | contig 14452 bp, 13 predicted proteins | sample GraSoiAngelo_110_FD_185875 | JGI IMG/M metagenome (GOLD analysis project Ga0209055, IMG submission 185875) | Grasslands soil microbial communities from the Angelo Coastal Reserve, California, USA - 14_0903_12_30cm (SPAdes) (version 2) | ecosystem: Environmental > Terrestrial > Soil > Grasslands ... | reverse complement strand
CTTCAGGAACTGGGAAGAGGTGACCGACCCGCGCAATCCGCTCGGGCAGCGTCAGGGCGTCGACGAGCGCATCATGCTGCGTGAATTGCTGCGCCGGGTGGACATGATGGTGCTCCTCGAGAACCGCCTGGACGCGCTGGTTCGCCTGCACACGCCGTTTCCGCCGGGAAAGATCGGCGGCGCGTATCAGCCGGGGCTGCCCGGCAATCTGCGACTCGAGACCTTCTACGGTCCGAACGCGGGACTGACGGAGATCTTGATCCCGGCGGGCTACGTGACGACCGTCTACGATCCGGTGTTCGCGCTGAGCCCAGACGGCACGCGCTATCTACCGGTGCCCTCGGAGACGCCGACGACGATCCCCGAGCCGGGGCTGCCGTTCTCGCTGGTGTTCCGCGCCGAGCCGGGCCGGGAGGATGTTCTGCTGAAGATCGCCTCGGCCTACGAAGCCGCCTCCAGGCGCCGCGTTCCGCCGCCCGCGTTCGGCCCACTCCCGGCGCAACCGCGTGCAGAGACCGCCAGGGGCTAGGCGCCGCGCTCGCTTCGTAGCGCGTCGACCAGCTCGCCGAGTCGCGGCAGGTCGTCGAGCCGGTCGACGAGCGCCTCCACCCGCGCGATGCCCGCGCCGCCGAGCACCACGCCCGCCAGCTCGCGGAACTTTGAGCGGAGCTCATCGTCTCTGTACGGATCCTGGTAGTCGCCGCGGGCGCTCTCGCGAAGGCGTGTCACCTGACGGCCGTCGGTGAAGGTGACGGTCACCCGCGCCGGCTTGAGTCGAGGCACCGCAGCGCTGAGCTCGGGATCCTCGCGGACCGTGACGCGCCGCCGGAACGCCGCGATCGCGGGATCGCGGACGGCTTCATCGGTGAATGCGTGATAGCCCGCGTTGCCTCGCAGGACGAGGGCGGCCGCCGCGTGGGGCAGGGAGTACTTGGCCGCGAAATAGTTCGCCGGGTTCGGCTCGCGCATGTTGGCGGCGAACCGATACGTCGCCACGTCGATGCGCTCGATGCCCGCGGGATCGGGGCGAAGATCCTCGAGGATGTCTTCCAGCGCGTCCAGCGCCGAGTAGATCGGATTACAGCACGCGCGCAGCCGGAAGTAGTTGCGCGCGATCTCCCAGCGCTGGCCCAGTTCCTCCGTGACGGCCTCGGGCTGGAAACCGTCGCCGACGAGCTGGCCGAAGGCCTCCTCGATGGCGTTCGGCTGCGCGGCGACGCCGGCCAGCGCCAGCTCGGGCGCGAGCGCCCCCGCGAAGCCGCTCATCCCGCCGGCCACGTTGAGCGCGGTCGCCCCCGCGACGGCGTTGGTGTAGCCGGGCGTGAGAACAAGGATCGCGCCAATCCTGAGCGCAAGGCTCATCTGCTCGGCGGTCGAGCCGCGTAGCCGCGCGCCGGCAGCGACCGCGCCGAGCAGGGGCGCCTGACCGTTCTGATGCGCGAGGGGCCGCGCCGTCAGGCCGGCTCCGAGCCTGGCGGCGACTTCGTAGCCGAAGATCAGGGCGGCCAGGGTCTCGCGGCCCGATCGTTCCAGCCATTCGCCGCTGGCCAGTGCCGTCGGCAAGACCTGCACCGCACCCTGGCAGGACACGTAGCGATGGCCCTCGCAGAGCTCGATCGACCGCCCGGCCAGTCCGTTGAGCAGCGCCGCCGTGCGCGGATCCGTCGTCGGCCAGCCCGGCGCGTAGACCGTCGCTCCCCGACCGCCGCTCGCAGTCAGCCGCGCCCGCGCGCCGGCCACTTCGGGTTGCACCGAGCCGGCGAGAATCACGCCGAGCGTGTCCAGCAGCACGAGCTTCGCATGCCCGCGAACCGTCGCGGGGATCGCCTCCCACGGCGTCGCGGCCGCGAAGTGCGCCAGCTCCTCGATGGCTTTGCCCATCACGATCTCCGTAGGTGAGTCAGCATTCAGCGCTGATTGAAACGCCAGCGGCGGAAGACGTATCCGGGATCCGCGTCCGTGCGGCCCTCGCCGATCAGCCGCGCGCCCTCGGCCTCGAAGTCGAAGAGGCGCTTGAGCTCCCGGCGGTCGGTGGGCTCGACATGGACGTCCGTGATCGTGACGAAGATCTCGTCCAGGAGCCGAGCCTGGTGAAGAGATTCCAGCATCACCGCTCCGCCCTCGCAGTCCAGATAACGTACCCCGAATTCGCCGAAGAGACGCTCGTGCGAGGTGCCGAGTCCGGCCGAGTCGATTTTGTCTTCGCCGGCGACCAGGGTCGCCAAGCTCTTCTCGTTGCCGCCACGCGCGCCAAGAAGGCGCGCGCCGGCGCCGGTCGTGATGACGATCACCTCGAGATGAGGCGTGTTGAATATCGGCGCCCGGAGGTCCAGTCGACCGGATTCTGTGTACAGCACCTGGAGTGGAAAGCGGCGTAGCCCGTGTTGCGCTCGGAACTGATACAGGGCCTCTCCCAGCCCGCCGCCGATGTCGGGTGTTCCGATGAGATCGGGCTGATCCCGCAGCGTCTGAGCGCCGAAGGAGACGGCATCCGCACAGGCGCGGAGATAGCGCATGAGCTGCAGGTCGGCGAGCCGACCCGGTCGGGAGAAATCGCCGCCGGCGATCGCGCGGACGGGATCGTCGTGCGCCCCGGTCCGCTTCCACGTGAGGATTCCGTTCTTCGAGGCGATCACGTTCGCGTAGATCCAGGGACGATTCGGCCAGGGCGGCGGGAAGCCGAGCGTCTCGACGCGCTCGGGATCCGGCGAGGTCGGGCCGTGCGGAAAGCGCGTCTCTGAGTTCCGGGTCCACGAGACCCGCGCTCGATCGCTCGGCGTCACCCTCGATCCAATTCCCGAGTCTGCGGCGAACGTCCCTCGGACGCTGCTGGCGCCGCGCCTAGCGTCTCATGCCGCCCGTCGCTTGCGGGACGGGAGCGGGCGCGACGCGCCGGCCGACGGCCAGATACACGCCACCGGCGACGACGATCCCGACGAGCCAGCTCAGGTCGGCGCCGCTCAAGAGCCTGGTCGAGATCGGTCCCTGGAGCGCCGGCACGAGACCGTCTTCGACCGACCAGCCGGCTGCGAGACCCACCACGAAGGCCACGATCGCGCCCCAGTTGACGTCGCCGTACGCGCTGCGCTCTGGATCGCGATAGAGCTCGTCGACGTCGATGTGGCCACGACGCACGATGAAGAAGTCGGCCAGGACGATGCCGGCCCAGGGGCTCATCCACAGGAGCAGGCCGATCATCCAGTTGTCGAAGGCTTTCGCGAACGAGGGCTGGAAGACGAAGTAGATCGTGACGAGATAGCCGACGATGCCGGCGATGAGCGCGATGACGGTCCGCGAGAGCCGAAGGCCCATACTGAGCGCGGCCAGCGCGGCCGAGTAGACGTTCAGGATGTTCGTGGCGATCGGGCCGTGGAGCACCATCAACAGCACCAGGATGCTCATGACCCCGCCGAAGACCGCGCTCACCATCTTGGCCGGATCGGTGTCCTTCGTCACGCTGGCCACGGTCGCTCCGAGAATGGCGAGCCACACCGTCGGGACGTACATGCCGACGTAGCTGTACCAGAAGACGGCGGCGGACGACACGGACCGCGGAACGAACCGCGAATAGTCCGACGCCCACGTGACCCAGGAGATGCCCCAGCCCACGCCGATCGCGGTCATCAGGAGCGAGATCATCGCCAGGTGCGCGGCCGGTGGCAAGGTGCTGGTGAGCCCCCAGTTGACGATCCCGGGTCGGCTCCAGGCGAGAATGCTCATCAACGCCATGATCGCAGCGGTGATCGGCACCGTGTACTTCTCGAAGGTCCTGATGGCGTAGAACCCATAAATCCCGATGAAGACCTGGATCACCATGACGACGGTCGCGACGACGAGATTGCTCAGCCACGTGTCGTCGATCCCGAACTGACCGAGGATCGCGATCGCGATCTTGACCGGGAAGTAGGTGTTGACGCCGATCCAACCGAGGGTCATGAGGAACATCAAGGCACTCGGCAGGTACGCTCCTCGGCGGCCGAACGCGGCGCGCCCGAGCACCATCTGATTGACGCCGGTCTTGTGGCCCATCACCGTGAAGGCCGAGAAGATCGCGCACCCCACCAGGTTGCCCACCACGATGACCGCGATGGTCTCCCAGAGGCCGAGGTTGAGCACGATCCCCAGCGCGCCGAGGGCCCAGTTGATCGGCGCGATGTTGGCTCCGGCCCAGATCCACATCTGCTGAGGTCCGGTGGAGTCCTTGTCCGCTTCCGGGATTGGCTCGATGCTGTGGACGTCGACCTTGAGTCCGGCTCGGGTGTCCGTCGCCATGGTTTTCCCCCCGCCCGCCGAAGGTGTCCGGTGGTGTCGGGCGCGATACTGCGCCGCCGCCGAAGACGCTGTCAAGAACGTGGGGCCTGGGCGGAGTCGCGGATCCCCGGCGCCAACTGGTTCAGAAATGATCTGTCCGGTCAGAGATGCACCGATTCGAGTCGCCGGTCGGGCCGTGGAACCCCTTGATCCATTTGTAATGTTGATTCGGTATCACTTTTGCGTCAGGGGTCTTCTATGGGTGGCTTCGATGCCCGCAACGCCCGGCGCCCGTCCATCGTGGCGCAGTACGCAGCCCAGGTCGCCCAATGGCTGCGCGAGGATCCCGCCATCTCCGCCGTCGAGATCCTGCGGCGCGCGCAGGCCCTTGGCTACAACGGGGGCAAGAGCGCCCTCTACGAGCTGGTCAGGCGAGTCAGAACCCTGGACGAACGGCCCGGCGGGTCGCGACAGCTCATCGTCGTTTCGCCCGATCGGCAGCACCTTTACAACTTCTTCCGGCGCGCGTTCGAGGGTAACGCGACCGTTCAGGTGGTGCTCGATCGTCGCGTCGCGGAACGACCCCAGGGTGCCGAGCCCGAGGAGCGCGCGCGACGCTCGCGCAATCGGCGCCTACCGCAGAGGACGGACGGGCTCCTGCGCGCGATCGGCTGGACCATCATCCGCCTGCGCGGGCCGAAGATTCGTCGGGGCCAGGCCCCGGCAGCTTCCTGAGACCGTCGCTCAGACCGTCTCCTGAGTGCGCTCGAATCGCGCAAGGCTCCCGGCGAGCCAGCGAGCCGCGGTGCCGCCGATCAACGCCATCGCGATCGTGATCAGCAAGGCGCCAACGGTCGGTCCCAGCCCGGGCATCATCGGCTGAAACGCCGGCATCCGGCCGGTCGTGAGCCCCCAGAGCGCGAACAGGCCGCCTGCATAGATCACGGTTGCCAGCACCGGCCGTCGCCGAGGATCGAGCGCCACCAGGAGCAGCATCGGCAGCAGCGACAAGAGCCACGCGAGTGGTCCGCCCGGAACGCCGCCCGGCGTGCTCCCGTTCTTCCGCGCGATCGCGTGCGAGACCGCGATCGGCGAGGTCGGGTCCTTGGCGATCTCGTCCTGGACGACGGAGACCGGCTGGATGATCTCGAAGCCGATGCGCGCGATGTTCGCGCCGATCGTTCCGATGGCGAGAGCGACGATCACCATCACGATCGGCGTCGAGCGCCGGCCGGTGAGATGGACCGCCCCGATCAGGGCCGGCGGCAAGAAGAGCGCGCCCAGGATCGGAAAGGCGTAGAACCAGAGCCCGCCGTAGAGGTACGCGAGCCGACTGGCTGGCCGCAGCCCGACCGAGAGGCTGCCGTAGAAGCTGGTCAGGGCGATCACGAGCGCGACGTACCGGGGCCAGCTCTTCGCCGGATAGGCCTCGCGGGCGACTAGCGCGCACGCCAAGGTGTTGATCGTGACGCCCACGAGTCCGAGGAGATGCGGCGGGCTCCACAGGGTCACGTCGATTCCAAAGAGACGGTGCCAGAGGTCGTCGATCGGCGCCGCGAGAACGGTCAGCGCGATCCCGCACGACGCCAGGAGAAAGCCGGGCGTGCCGCTGATCCCGAGGACGCGCTCGGTACCTTCGGGCGCGCGGCCGGCGCGCCGGTGCCGGAGCGTGTCACGCGCCAGCACGCCGAAGCTGGCCAGGACGATGAGGGTCACCCCGCTGTAGGTCATGACGTGCGGCGGAATCCAGAACGAGTCGCGGCCGATCCGCACGTGCCACATGATGTCCCACTGCACGCCCCACCCGGCCAGCAGGTTGGCGCCCAGCAGGACCCAGAGCGCAGCGCGATAGAGGCCGAGCGCTGCGATACGGGTCGTGGACGTCTCGGTCGAACCTCCAAGGAGCGCGGTCTGCACGGAGCTCATCGATGCTTCTCCCGAGCGTGAAAGCGCGCCTCGGCCGGCGGGGCCCCGGCGCGACGGCCTGCAGCGCGCACGGCCCTGGCCGCAGAAGACGACGGTCGCAGATGAGTGCCCAGGCGCCGCAGGAAGCGCGCCTGAATTTGCTGGAACTCGGCGTCGGACGGTCGCGCGCCGGTGACCATGTGCACGACCTGAGGAAACGCCAGCGGAAAGATCGTCAGCGCCATGAGCGCCAGGACCAGGTACTCGGCCTCGAGATCCTGGTGCAGGCGGCCGGCGCGCTGCGCGTCGCGGAGGCGCTCGGCGCCTTCGACCCACGCCTTGCGGCGCTCCTCTTCGGCGATGGGCTTCCGCTCGCCGGCGCCCAGCGCTTCCCACTGCAACAGTCGGATCCCGTCCACGCGCTGCAGGACGCGCGTGAACAGGAACGGCAGGAGGTCGTCAGGATCAGCCGGCGCGGCGGCGACCAGATCGAGATTTGTCGCGATCCCTCCACGCAGGACGGCGCGGTAGAGCGCTTCCTTGTCGCCGAAGTAGTGGTAGAGCATCCGCTTGTTCACGGTCGCCGAGCGGGCGATCGCGTCCACGCGCGCGCCGGCGAAGCCCTTGGCGACGAACTCACGACGGGCCGCGCGCAGGATGCGCTCGCGGGTACGGACCGGATCGCGGCCTGAAGTAACCATACGGATACTTCCCTCGCGCCGAGAGTATCCATATGGTTACTTGCTGTCAAGGCGCCGTCGAGGCGGTCGGTGATGGGGAGGTCGCGGAGCTGAGGTGCCGGGCGGCGGGGAGAGCCGCCCGGCTCGGCGGGCTTGAGGTCAGTGCTTCGTGGCCAGGCCCTTGCGCTTCACGTAGCTCCAGAGCTTCTTGGTCATCTCGGCGGGGCCGATCGGAGTGGCACCGAACAGCGACTCCAGGCTGTCCGTGCGGCCTCGGAAGCTGATGGCGTAGCCTCCGAACGCGGGCTTCTTGCTCGCCTTCTTCGTCATGGGTTCCCTCCTTTCCTCCCGAATTGTGAGCGACTCCGCTCCAATGACTACCACGCGCGGGGGGCAAGACAAAGGAAAACGACGATATCTGGGGCCCAGCGAGCGCCTGTCGCCGGCGCGGCCGCCCTGCCGTATGGTCGGAGCCCATGAAGTCCCGAGATGGGAGGGGTTGACCGTGAACGAATTCGAGGGAAAGAGCGTGCTGGTCACTGGATGTGGGCGGGTTCGCGGGATCGGCCGCGCACTGGCCGTCGCGTTCGCCCGCGCGGGGGCGGATGTCGCCGCGACCGATATCGCGGTCGGCGGGACGCGGAACGAGAACGAGGAGGGGCTCGAAGAGATCCGTCAGGGCTGGAAGGGGCTCGAGAGCCTGGCCGCGGAGGTCCAGGGCCTGGGACGCCGCGCCCTCACGCTCGTGGGCGACGTGAGCCGCGCCGCCGATGCCGAACGCTTCGTCGCCGAGGCGCTCGCGCGGTTCGGCCGCATCGACGTGCTCGTCAACAACGCGGCGGCACCCCACGGCGCCGATCGACGCCTGGTCTGGGAGGTACCGGAAGAGGCGTGGGATCTCGTGCTCGACGTGAACCTCAAGGGCACGTTCCTGATGAGCCGAGCCGTGATCCCGCACATGCTGTCGCGCCGCAGCGGGCGGATCATCAACATGGCGTCGGTCTCGGGCAAGCGCGGCACGCCTCGGCGCGGCGCCTACACCGCGTCGAAGTTCGGCGTGATCGGGCTCACGCAGGTCCTGGCCCAGGAGCTCGCCGCGCACGGCATCACCGTGAACGCGATCTGTCCGGGTAGCGTCGACACGAGCCGGCGCGAATCGACCTCACGGCGTGAGCGCGCGCTCGCCGAAGGGGACCCGGGCGCGCCGGTGCTGGGCCTTCCGCCGACGGGCAGGGTCGCGCGTCCGGACGACATCGCGCGGCTCGCCTTGTTCTTCGCCTCCGAGCAGAGCGATCACATCACCGGCCAGGCGTGGAGCGTCGACGGCGGGGCCGTGATGCATTGAAGAATCCAATACATGATCGCCACGGGAGTGAGCGTTTTGGCTACTCGTTTGACCTCGTGACGTTCGGGAGTGATGAGCCGATGAAACCGTTCCGATTCGGGATCAATATCCGAGACGCGCAGTCGCGAGCCGAGTGGCAAGACAAAGCGCGCAAGGTCGAAGCGCTGGGCTACTCCGTGCTCCTGGTGCCCGACCACCTCGCCGCCATGCTGGCGACCATCCCGGCGGTGATGAGCGCCGCCGACGCGACGACACGCCTCCGTGTCGGCACGAACGTGGTCAACAACGATCTCCGCCATCCCGTGGTGCTCGCGCGAGAAGCGGCGACGATGGACCTCTTGACGGATGGACGGCTCGAGCTGGGGCTGGGCGCGGGTTACATGCGGGTCGAGTACGATCAGGTCGGGCTCCGCTTCGATCGAGGAGGCATCAGGGTCGAGCGGCTCGCCGAGTCGGTTCCGATCATCAAGGGCTTGCTCAGCGGGGCCGAGGTCAACTTCGCCGGCCAGCACTACCGCGTCACCGGCCACAAGATCCATCCTCTTCCCGTCCAGCGGCCGCATCCGCCGATCATCATCGGAGGCAATGGCCTTCGCCTCCTCACGCTGGCGGCGAGCGAGGCCGATACCGTGAATCTCACGGGCATCACGTTCACGCGAGGCGGCACGTCGCCCGACATGTCTGGATGGAAGATCGCGGGCGTCGACGAGCGTCTGCGGGTGGTACGGGACGCGGCCGGCCAGCGATTCAGTCGTCTCGAGCTGAGCGCGCAGATCCAGCGGGTGATCGTGACGGAGCACCGGCGTGAAGCGGCAGCGGAGCTCCACAAGAACTGGCAACAGCTCAGCGTCGAGGAGATCCTCGAGGCTCCGTACGTGTTGATCGGCACCGTGGACGAGATGGTGGAAGCCCTGCATGCGCGCCGCGAGCGCTGGGGGCTCTCCTACTTCGTCACCTTCGAGCCTTACATGGAAATCCTCGCCCCCGTCGTCGCGAGGCTCACCGGCAAATAGCGAGAGGGCCGCGAGCGCACATTGCGTGACCGGGGTCGCCACCCGAGGCGCTCGTTGTCGGAACACACCACGCCGTTGACTCCATCCAGAATCTCTTCCACCATCCTGTGGAGCGTGGCCGCCGTGAGCGCTGACAAGACCCTGAGCCAGCTGGACGTGTCGTCGTGGCGGCAAACGATCGCCGAGATGCACGCGTCCGGCCGCCAGGCCGTGCTCGCGATCACCGGCGGCGGCAGCGGGGCGATCGCCGAGCTGCTCCGCGTGCCCGGCGGATCGCGGCTCCTGCTCGAGGCGCTGGTTCCGTACGACGCGCGGGCGCTGGCGGCGTTCCTCGGCTTCGAGCCGGAGCAGGCCTGTAGCGCCGAAACGGCGGTGGCGATGGCGCAGCGCGCGCGCGAGCGGGCGGGGAAGCTCGCGCCGACCGGCGCCCAGCTCATCGGCCTCGGCGCGACGGCGGGGCTCGTCACCGATCGTCCGCGACAGGGCGAGCACCGCTTCCATATCGCGGTCGCCACCGGCGCCGGCACCGACCACTGCTCGATCGTGCTGGCCAAGGGGCGGCGAGATCGCCCGGCCGAGGAAGACCTCGTCGCGCGCGCTATCGTGCTGTGGCTCTCCCGCGCATGCGGCGTCGCCGCGCCTTCCCCGCGCAGCCTGCTGGACGCCGACGAGCGCTACGCGGAGGCCGTCGTGCAGACGGGTGATTCGATCGACCAGCTCCTGGCGGGCGGCCTCACGCGCGTGACGGCGTGGCCCGATGGCCAGCTGGTGCCCTCGGCTCCGGCCCCGAGCGTGGTGCTGCCCGGCTCGTTCAACCCCCTCCACGCCGGCCACCTTCTGCTCGCGCGAGTCGCGGAGGACATCCGACAGCAGCCGGTCGCCTTCGAGATCTCGGTGATCAACGTCGACAAGCCACCGCTCACCGCCGGCGAGGTGCGGAACCGGCTCGCGCAGTTCGCGTGGAAGGCGAGGGTCGAGCTCACGAGGGCGCCGACGTTTCTCGAGAAATCGCGTCTGTTTCCGGGCGCGACGTTCGTGATCGGCGCCGACACGGCCGAGCGCCTGGTGGCCAGGCGGTACTACGGCGACGACGAGGAGCGAATGGCCGCCGCGCTGCAAGAGATCGCCGATCGAGGAGGCTCTTTCCTCGTGGCCGTGCGGGCCGATGGCGCCGGGCGCGTGCGCTCGCTGGGCGACGTCGCCGTGCCTCAGCGGTTCGCGCACCTCTTCACGGCGATCCCGGAGAGCCGGTTCCGCCTCGACTCCTCGTCCTCGGACATCCGGGCCCGGCGACCGGCCGGGCCCTGATCAGGCAGGCAGCGGGGCCTTGCCGAGCACCAGGTCAGCACCCTTCTCCGCGATCATCATCACGCAGGCGTTGATGTTGCCGGAGACCAGGTCAGGCATGGCGGAGGCATCGACCGCGCGCAGCCCTTCGACACCACGGACGCGCAGCGCCGGATCCAGGACCGCGTCCTCACCGATTCCCATCGCGCAGGTGGCGCAGGGGTGGTGCGCCGTGATCGCCGTACGGCGCACGAACGCATCGATCTCCAAGTCGGTGCGGCAATCGGGACCGGGCGACGTCTCCCGGCCGCGGAGCCCGTCGAGCGCGTTGCGGCTCGCGATGTCCCGCCCGAGCTTCACCCCCTCGCGGATCGTGCGGACGTCGTGCTCGGTGGCCAGGAAGTTCTGCACGATGCGCACGGGCGCGCTCGGATCCGACGAGCGCAGCCGCACGACGCCGCGGCTCTCCGGATGGAGCATGACCGGACGTAGCCCGAAGCTGTCCTCGTAGGCTGGCGTGATGCCCGGGAACCACGGATGAGCCTGTGCCGGCGCCCCGCGGAACAGGAACTGGATATCCGGCACCGCCAGATCGCGGCGTGTCTTGAGGAAGGCATGCAGACGACTCGGAAGCACCGTCCCCGGACCCGTGCCGAGCCAATAGGCGCGCGCCATGTTGAGCGCCGCGCGATCCAGCCGCATCTCGGCGTGAAACGGCCCGCGGCCGCGCCGGGCGTGGTGGACGTCGACCGAAAGGTGATCCTGGAGATTTCGGCCGACGCCGGGCAGGTTCACCCTGGGCTCGATGCCGACTTCACGGAGATGCTCCGGCTCGCCGATGCCCGACAGCATGAGCAGCTGCGGCGTGTTGAACACGCCGCCGGCCAGCAGCACCTCGCGCGTGGCCGGCGCGCGGTGGAGCCGTCCGGCCTTGGCGTATTCGACGCCCGTCGCGCGCGATCCCTCGAGGATCACGCGCGTCGCGAGCGCGTTCGTCTCGACCGTCAGGTTGGGCCGCCGCGAGGCCGGCCGCAGGAACGCGACGGCGGCGCTGCAGCGCCGTCCGTTCCGGATCGTCCACTGGCTGCGGCCGAAGCCCTCCTGCTCCTTGCCGTTGTAGTCCTCCGTGAACGGCCAGTCGGCTTCTCGCGCCGCATCGAGCCAGGCGTCGAAGAGAGGATCTCGGTTGCGGGAATCGATGACCGAGAGGGGACCGCCTCCGCCCCGCCAGGCATTCTCGCCCTTCTCCCAGGTCTCGCACCGCTTGAAGTACGGGAGCACGTCGGCGTACGACCAGCCCGGACAACCGTTGTGCGCCCACCGGTCGTAGTCGCCGCGATGGCCGCGCACGTAGGCCATCACGTTGATCGAGGAGCTTCCGCCGAGCACTTTCCCGCGCATCGCCTCGATCCGGCGGCCGTCCAGCCGTGGCTCGGGCTCGGTATCGTAGCCCCAGTCGAACATCCGGTGCTCCCAGATCTTGCCGAGCCCGATCGGAACGTGGATCAGCGGATGGGTATCGCGGCCGCCGGCCTCCAGCAGCAGCACCCGTATGGCAGGATCGGCGGTGAGCCGGTAGGCGAGGACGCAGCCTGCCGATCCGGCGCCGACGATGACGTAGTCGTAGCCCGTTCGATCAGCCATCGCTACGCGCAACGAGCGATCGAAACCGGAGGATCGTGATGGCGACGTTCGAGACCTCTCCCGGCGTGCATCTGCACTACCTCGTCGACGACTTCACCGAGCCCTGGACGGAGCCCGCGACGATCCTCTTGCTGCACGGTAACGCGGAGAGCAGCCGGGCCTGGTACGCCTGGGTGCCCTTGCTGGCGCGACGCTTCCGCGTCGTGCGACCGGACATGCGCGGCTACGGGGCGTCGACGCCGATGCCGCGCGACTTCAAGTGGTCGCTCGATGTCGTCATCGACGACTACGTGCGCCTCATCGACTCGCTCGGCGTTCAGCGCGTGCATCTGGTGGGCGCGAAGATCGGCGGGATCATCGCTCGGGCCTTCGCCGCGCGTCGACCGGAACGGGTGACGACGCTCACCGTGATCGGCTCGCCGCCGCCGCTACGCAAGGGCGCCGAGGGGATCCCGGCGCTGACCGCAGAGTTCGAGACCAAGGGCGTCGAGCACTGGGCTCGACGCACGATGGCGGGACGTCTCGGAGAGCGGTTCCCGGCCGCGGGGGTCGAGTGGTGGATCAGATTCATGGGCCGCACACCGGTGTCGACGATCGTCGGCTTCAACGCCGCGATCAACTATTCCGACATCCGGGCCGACCTGCCCAGGATCGCCTGCCCGACGCTCGTGATCACCACCGATCAGAGCGGTCTGGCGTCGGTGGACGAGACCCGCGCGTGGCAGCAGACGATCCGGGACTCCGAGCTGCTGGTGATTCCCGGTAACTCCTTCCACGTCGCGGCGAGCGACGCGGAGCGCTGCGCGCGCGCGACGCTCGACTTCATCGACCGCCGCGGCGGCCCCTAGGCCCAGCACGCAAAGCCCCACGCGCTACCTGACCTCGACCAGCTCCAGCGCCTCGCGGCTCGGGCCCTCGATCATCACCGCGCGCGTGTCGCCGAGACGATAGGGCTCCTCGAGGAAGCGGATGCCCTCGCCGCGCAGCTTGCCGACCCACGCGTCGAGATCGCCGACGCTGAGCGCGATGTGATCGTAGAGGTGGCCGCGGGAGCTCGCGAGCGGCCGGTCGTCCTGACGCATGTAGCAGGGCAGCGCCACGTCGCCGAACACCACCGCGGCCGACGGGGCCCTGAACATCCCCTGGCGCTCGAGCGCCGGCCACGAGCGCTCGGGTCCGCGCGGCACCTGGCAGGTGGTCTCGGTCATGCCCGTCGGGCTGGTGCGTCCCGCGAACACGGGCGCGTTGAGATGCTTCCGGTACCAGAGCTGAGCGCAGAACGGATCGTCATGGAACATGTGCACGTGGTTGAAGCGCTCGGCCGGATGATTGCCGGCGTACTCGACCAGGGCGTCATCGGGTCCCTGCATGTAGCCGAACCCTCCGCTGCGCGCCGGCTGGATGCCGTTGGCCTTGGCCTCGGCGATCTGCGCCTTGGTCCGCCCGGGTACGCCGCCCGTACCAGGCCACGTGTCGCTGCTGATGAAGACCGAGCCGCCTTCATCGGTGGTGTAGAGCGGAAGCAGCTTGAGATGCGTCCGGCCCGTGTAACTGTCGAGGCTCTTTCGCGTGTCGGTGACGTGCCAGCCGAAATGCCAGATCGCGGTCTGCGGCGAGGTCGGTGGCGCGGCGGGGACCTTCGTGAAGAGGACCAGCACGTCGTTGGGCGCCGCCAGCGCGGGGAAGCCGCCCCAGCTCGTCTTCGCGCTCGTCGGGAAGTGCTCGATGTAGAACGCGACCGCCGCGTCCGGATCGACGGAGTTCAGGTGCAGGTGGTGGAAGCCCGGGGCCGGGAGCATGTCGGTCTCTCCTGTCGCGTGATGTGGACCCACTCCTCGAGCGCCCCGATTTAGCCAGCAAAGGGGGCGGCGATCAAGTCGGTCGTCCCCCGGGGACCGGCGCCCTCCGCCATTCCGCGCCTCGTCACATCGGAGTATCATCCCGAGGTAACGATTGCTCCGGAGGGTGCCCCATGTCGACCAACGGACAGAACGAGGCGCGGAAGATCCGCGCGAGCCTGAAGCACCCGATCATCGACGCGGACGGCCACTGGGCCGAGTTCGCGCCGCACATGCGCGAGGAGTTTCGCCGGATCGGGGGCGAGGCGGCGGTGGAGGCGCTGGCGATGGCGAGCGCGCGCATTCCCAACTCGCTCAACATGTCCGTGGCCGAGCGGCGTCGCCGCCGGATGGGGCAGGAGGCGTTCTGGTTCCTGCCGACCAAGAACACCCTGGATCGCGCGACCGCGATGATGCCGCGTCTGCTCTACGAGCGCCTGGACGACATCGGGCTCGACTTCTGCGTGATCTATCCGACGGCCGGGCTCG
>Ga0209055_1001675_pt1 | contig 14468 bp, 12 predicted proteins | sample GraSoiAngelo_110_FD_185875 | JGI IMG/M metagenome (GOLD analysis project Ga0209055, IMG submission 185875) | Grasslands soil microbial communities from the Angelo Coastal Reserve, California, USA - 14_0903_12_30cm (SPAdes) (version 2) | ecosystem: Environmental > Terrestrial > Soil > Grasslands ... | reverse complement strand
CAACCCTGACCTGCGCGACGCTCTGGCAACGAACGTCGCCGGCGTAGCGCACTTGCTCGATTTTATTCGCGCCTCCGACCACGCCGGCCTGCTGCACCTTTCGACGTGCTACGTAGTGGGCGCGCGCGACGGCCGCGTCAGCGAGGAGCTGCGCCCTGACTACACCCCGGCACACCTGAGCGACTTCGACGCCGAGCGGGAGCTGCAATCGCTTGAGGAGTTGGTGAAAAAGGTTGTCGAACGCTCCGAGAGCGCCGAGCTGACCGCGGCGTTGCGCCGCCAAGCCCTGGGCAGACACGCCGAGTCCAAGAACCTGCCGGGCCCCGAGATCGAAAACCTGATCCGCCGCAACCGGGCGCGCTGGCTCCGCAACCACCTGACAAAGGCAGGAACCCGGCGCGCACAACACCTGGGTTGGCCCAACACCTATACCTTTACCAAAAGTGTGGCCGAGTCGCTGATTGCCCGACGCGGCACAGACCTGCCGGTGGCGGTAGTCCGCCCGTCGATCGTGGAGACTTCGATTGCCAAACCCTTCCGTGGCTGGAACGAGGGCATCAATACCTCGGCGCCGCTTTCATACTTGCTCGGCACTTATTTCCGGCAACTGCCGACCAATCAACGCAAGTGCCTGGACGTGATCCCGGTGGACCTGGTGTGCCGCGGGCTGACCCTGATCGCCGCGGCAGTGGTGACGCGGCGCCACCGGCGGCTCTATCAACTGGCCACCTCTGCCAGCAACCCTTGCGACATGGGGCGCTCGATCGAGCTGACCAGCTTGGCCCATCGGAAGCACTACCGGGCGCAGCAGGGACTCGAGCATTGGCTGCGGGCGAAGTTTGAAACCATTCCAGTCTCGAAGAACCGCTACAACAAATTTTCCGTGCCGGCGCAGAAAGCGGTCGTGCAGGGCATCAATCGCGCGGCTTCGGCCCTGCAATTCAAGCTCGCGCCACTGGCCCGGCGGGAGCGCGACCTGGCGCGGCTGGAAAAACTGATCGAGCTCTACGAACCTTTCATCCTCCACAACGAGCACGTCTTCGAGGCGGAGAATGTCCAGTTGCTGTCCGAAACGCTGCCCCCTGAAGAAAAAGAAAGTTTCGGCTACCACCCCGGCACCATCGACTGGTGGGAGTACTGGATCAACATCCACATTCCGGCGCTGCGGAAGTGGTGCTATCCGCTGATCGAAGGGCGCCCGCTCGAGACCCGGCCGCCGCGCGCGTTCCAACTGCCCCGGGCGCCAGCGAAGGACGCAGCGGCAGCCGCCGCGGCAACCTCGAGCGGCGTGCCGCAAACCAAGGCCACATGGCCATCCTCGTAACCGGCGCGACCGGCTATATCGGCGCCCACATCGTGGCAGGGCTGCTCGAAGGCCACAGTGAGGCGCTCAACCTGCTGGTGCGCGCCAAAGACGCACGCGAGGCCGAGGTGCGCTTGTGGCGCGCGTTGCAGTTACACGTGGATTTCCCCCGATTCTATGGTTTTCTCGAGTCGCGCATCCACATCTATCGAGGCGACCTGACCGACAAGCGTTTTGGGCTTGCCGACCAGGATTACCGGCAACTGGCGCAGTCCACCGACTCAATCATTCACTGTGCCGCGTCGCTGAACCGTAGGTCAGAAAAGAGTTGTCTGAACGTCAACCTGCGCGGCACGCTCGAGGTTGTCCAGTTGGCCCTCCGGGCGCACGGCGCGCACGGCCTGCGCCGCTTCAGTCACGTCAGCACAGTGGCCGTGGCCGGGATGCGCAAAAACGAGGTGGTCACCGAGGACGCGGCTGTCGATTGGAACCGCTCGGACTACGACCCTTACGCGCGCACCAAGAAATTCTGCGAGCACATGATCCGCGAACTGCTGCCGGACGTGCCGCGCACCATTTTCCGCCCCAGCATTGTGCTGGGCGATAGCCGTCGTGCCGAGACCACACAATTCGACATGGTGCAAGCCTTTGTCTTCCTCGCCGGGCTGCCGGTGCTGCCGTTGCGCGCCGGCGACCAAATCGACATCGTGCCCGTGGATTACGTCGCCGATGCCATCGTGGCCCTGCACCAGAAGGAGAAGCCGGCGCACGAGATTTACCACCTCTCGTCCGGCACAGGTTCTCAGACGTATGAGGAGTTAACTGAGACTCTGGCCGCGGCACAGGGCAAACGCAGACCGCTCTTCCTGCCCAGCCTCGTGCGGCCTTTCAGCGCCGTGGTCAACTCGCTGGCGAACCGGCGCGGCAGGATCGGTCTCGGCGCGTCACTGTTGCAGGTGTTTTTGCCCTACCTGGTGTGGAACACCGTGTTTGACAATACGCGAGTGGCGACGGAATTGGGCCGTCGCCCCGCGCCATTCTCTCAGTACTGCTATCCGCTACTGAAATTCAGCCGCGAAACCCGCTTTACCTATCCCTATCAAGACTGGCCTGGCACTCCAGGAGAATCCGTCGCCGCCGGGGCGTCCATCGCGCAGGGGTCGAGCCGATGATGGACTTAATTCTCGAGGGGTGGGTCAGCGGCCTTATCGAGCTCACCAAGCTGGGCTGGATGCTCGGCGCGGGCCAGCCTTGGCAGCCAGGCGAGCCTCTGCGGCTGCTTTTCGCCGGCTACAACGGCACGCGAAACACCGGCTCAGACGTGCGCGTCGAGGAGATGCTGCGGCAAGTCCGGCGCGTTCTCGGCACCGCAAACCTCGCCCTGAGTGTGATGACGCAGAACTTCGCGTTCACCCGCGGCTATTTCGGCGATGCCACACAAGTTCATCTGCCCGACATTTTTCCGCCGTTCCTCTATCGCGAAGTGCGCAAGCACCACGGCGTGGTGGCGTGCGAAGGCTCGATGTTCAAAAGCAAGTTCGCCAACGCCTTGACGACGATGATGATCGGATCGTTGGGCATCGCGGCGGCCCAGAACAAACTTTCCATCGGCTACGGTGCTGAGGCCGGTGAGATGGATCCGCTGCTGGCCAAGATGGTGCGGCGCTACTGCGGTCAGTCGCTGGTGGTCGCGCGCAATGAGGAGTCCAGGGCGTTGCTCAGCGAACTGGGCGTGCCCACCGAACTGGGGACAGACACCGCCTGGACCTTTGAGCCGCACGGCCCCGAATACGGTCGCCAGGCGCTGCGCGCGGCTGGCTGGGATGAACGGACTCCCGTGTTGATCGTCTGCCCGATCAACCCGTTCTGGTGGCCGGTGAAGGCGTCGTTGGCAAAGTACGCCGCGCGCGCGTTGACTGGCGCCTACAAGGAGAGCCATTACCGCACGGTTTACTTCCACGCCTCTGGGCCAAGCGTGGATGCGGCCTACAACCGCTACCTCACTGCGATGGGCAACGCGGTGCACAGCTTCCGGAAAAAACACAGTGTGTTTGTGGTCCTGGTGGCCATGGAGCGGCTGGACGCCAGAGCGTGCCGGCAGATCGCCGCGCGCCTGGGAGGCGCGCCAGTATTTGCCTCCGATGATTACGACATGTACCAGCTCGTGAGCGTGCTGCGGTGCGGGCAAGCGATCGTGTCCTCGCGGTACCACGGGATTGTGACTTCGATGCCTGCACTGGTGCCCTCAGCCGGCGTAACCATGGACGAGCGCATCCGCAACCTGATGCACGAACGCGGCCATGCGCATCTGCTGCTAGCCGTGGACGACCCCGACTTGGAAGGGAAACTCCTCGGAGTGATGGAAAAACTGCAGCAGGAACGCGAGGAAGTGGCTCGGGGCATCGGCCGGACGGTAGTGAAAAACCTCAAGGCAATGGCTCGCATGGGCGTTTATCTCGAACAGTGCGTACAACGATGCTATCCGGAATTTCCCGCGCGTGGCGGCATGCATAGTTGGGAGGATTACTTGCCCCCGCTTAGCCCGAATCTGCGCAGGCTGGTGGAACCCTATGAAGGAGCCACGGAGGCACAGAGACACGAAGAAGAAAACGGAAAGAGAGAAAAAGTCGAAGAGTTGAAAAGCTAAAGACTCGAAGGAGCCATAGAGGCACGAGACACAGAGAATCTAAGGATACAAAGAGCTGCGCAGAGTTGAAGTGCTGAAGAATCCGGGGGTGGAGAAAAGCAGCAATCGCAGGAATTCCCTTTCCAGGAATCTGTGCCTGGCCTCAGTGGCAGATCCCACCGATGAATTTCTTGGACAACATTCTGGGACGGCTGCACCGGATGGGCGACCAGCCCGTGCTTCAGGAAGTACGAAACGGCCATCTGGCGGTCAAAATGGGGCAGGAGTTGTCCGAGTTGGTCACCACAGCGGCGAATTTCTTGCAGGAGGCTGGCATCAAGAAAGGCGAACGTTGCGCTTTACTGGCGCATAACAGCGTCCGCTGGGTGGCGCTAGATTTGGCTCTGATAGGCAGAGGGATTATCAGCGTCCCGCTCTACGCGCGGCAGGCGCCGAACGAATTGGTGGCTATGATGAAGGATTGCAAGCCGTCACTGCTCTGCTGCGGCGAGGAATCTCTGCGCGACGCCGTTACCCGGGCGTGGCCTGATGCTCCTCGGCGAGTGTTGTTCGACGAGATCTTCGCGCAGACCCGTAGAGATATTGGTTCCCCATTGCCGGTGGAGCTTTCCCCGAGCGACCCGGTCACGATCATCTACACTTCGGGCACCTCGGGCGAGGCCAAGGGTGTGATCCTAACCGTCGGCAATCTCAATCACATGCTGGCTTGCACCACCGCGCGGCTCGACTTGCTAATGCGTTCGCGGCAGGAGCCCGACCGGGTGTTCCACTATTTGCCGCTTTGTTTCGCCGGCTCGTGGATCCTACTGCTCACCAGTCTTTCCCGCTCCAGCGTGCTGACGCTTTCGACCGACCTCGCCAAGCTGGCGGACGAGATGCGCCTGGCCGATCCGCACTACTTCTTGAACGTCCCCACGGTGCTGGAAAGGATGCGCACCGGCGTCCGCGATCAATTGGCTAAGCGCGGCGGGCTAGCATTCAAGATATTTCAAAAGGGCGAAGCGGCTTGGCTGCGCCGGCAAGCAGGTGAAGCTCGCGGATCCGATGCGATTTGGCTGGGGCTGGCGAATCGAATCGTGTTTCCCGCGGTCCGCAGGAAGCTGGGCTCGAACCTGAAGGCGCTGATCTGCGGCTCGGCGCCGCTAGCCAAAGAGACGCAGCTTTTTTTCCAGATGCTGGGCGTGCCCGTGCTGCAGGTGTACGGGCTGACTGAAACCACGGCGATCTGTACGATGGACGATCCGCGGCGCGTCACCGCAGGCTGCGTTGGCCCCGCGATTGATGGCGTCGAGATGAGACTGGGCGAAGCCGAGGAGATCCTGGTGCGCGGCTCCAATATCTTCCCCGGCTATTGGAACCGGCCGGAGGAAACTGCCAGAGTCTTGCGCGATGGTTGGTTCCATACCGGTGACCAGGGCGAAGTGGATAGCGCGGGCAACTGGCGCATCATCGGCCGGCTGAAAAACTTGATTATTCTCAGTTCCGGCCACAATATCGCGCCCGAGCCGATCGAAGAGAAGCTGCTTCGGCAGCTTCCCGGATCGCACCAGATGGTCTTGGTGGGCAATGGACGAAACTCCCTCTCAGCGATTGTCACCGGTGAGGTTCCGAGCGAGCGGGTGCAGGCAGCGCTCGACGCTATAAACGGGCAACTGCCGCATTACAAGAAAATCCGCGCGTTTCACATCGAGCGCGAGCCGTTCACGATTGAAAGCGGGCTACTGACCGCCAACGGCAAACTCAAACGCGACGCTATCGCCGCCCGCTTTGCCTCGCAAATCGAAGAACTCTACCGCGAGAAGGTTACATGAAGAGTTTCAAGGGCAGGACGATTTCCTGGGAGCTCGCCGACGGCGTACTGGAGCTCGAGCTGCATCGCGAGCCGTGCAATGAAATCAGTTCAACGATGCTCGAAGAATTAGAGAAGTTTGCCGCGGCGCTCGAAGCCCTGACAAGCCACGCGAGCGCCGCGCCGGAAGGCCCAAGCGCATTGATCATTCACAGCGCCCGCAAAGAGGGATTCAGCGCCGGCGCCGACCTGCGCGAGCTCTACCATCGCTCGCAAGAGCTGGCCGCGAGCGCGCGGCTGGCCAGTGTGCGCAAATTCCTTGAGCGCATCCACCGGGTGATGAACACGATCGATGCATCGCCGCTCACCACAATTGCTGCGGTGCACGGCGTCTGCTTCGGCGGCGGCTTCGAGCTGGCGCTGGCCTGCGATCTGATTGTCGCCGACAAAATGACGCGATTCTGTTTTCCTGAGCTGCGCCTGGGGCTGATTCCCGGCTTCGGCGGCATTCCGCGGCTGAAGCGCGACCTGGGCAACGGAGTGGTGCGCGACCTGCTGCTGACCGGGCGCAGCATCAACGCCACCAAGGCCCTGGCTGTGGGCCTGGCCTGCCAGGTGGCGGCTGAAGGTGAGGCGCTGCGCGTGGCAAGGTCCACCGCCGCCCAGGTCAGGAAATTTGATCGCGCCACCAGCGCCGCTGCAAAGCAGTTCATCAAGCCGATTCCCCACAAGGAATTGCAGCGCGAGATCGAAATCTTTTGCGAGGTGTTCACCCGGCCGGCGGTGATGGAGGGCCTGCGCAAGTTCGTCGAAAGCACCGACGCGCTACCCTATCTGCCGTGAACGGTCGGTGTTATGCGAGCGGGCGGGCATCCCTCTGAGAGATTCCTCGCCCGCTGCGGTCGGCTCGGAATGACATCCTGACAGCGGTTGGATATGTCATGCGCCACGCGCCCGCAGAAAGAGATGCCTATGAGGACGCTTGAACAAACTACCGACGAAATTCTGAACCTGACGGCCACGCACTTCAAAGTGCCGCGGGCCGAGCTCGCCCCGAACGATGACTTCTTCAAGAAGCTGGGTATTGACAGCCTGCAAGCGCTCGAGCTGTTGACACGGCTGGAAAATCACTTCGGTATCGAATTGCCCGACTACGAGCTGCAAGGCGTGACTGATTTCCGTACACTCGCCAATCGCATACAATCCCGCCTCTGATGGAAATTGGTTGAAGCACAAAGAGAAAGCGCGTGAATGCAACGACTGGCGGCCAGAAGCTCGCCTACGCGTGCATTGGCTCCGACTCAACAGACCACAATGCTAGATCTGAAGAACTATGAGTCGCTGGGCGCGGCGCTGCGGGATGCACTGGAGCGCTGGGCGGACGAAACCTGCCTAATCGAAGCCGACCGCGACCGGGAAAAATGCCGGCTGACGTATCGTCAATTCAAGGAAGCGGCGCTGCCGCTGGCCAGCGCGCTGCAACAAGCGGGCTTCGCCGCGGGCGACCGCGCGGCCATCATCATGACGAATCAGTCGAAGTGGCTGATCTCTGCCTACGCCGTGTTTTATGCAGGCGGAGTGCTGGTGCCGCTCGACTACAAGCTCACGCCCGCAGAACATCTGGCGCTGCTGGCACACTCGAAAGCGCGTGTGCTGATCGTCGAATACCATCTCTGGCGAGCCATCACCCAGGGCGAGGGCTTCCCGGGCCTGAGGGCCGAAACGGTTCTGGTGACGGAGACACCCCCGAATGCGGAGTTCGCCGGCGCGTGCCGTTGGGAGGAATTCCGGAGCGAACGCGAGCCCGGCTTCGTCCCGCGCGCGAGGAGAGACTGGGCCGCTATCGTCTACTCCTCGGGCACCGGAGGGCGGCCCAAGGGTTGCGTGATGACGCATGAGAATTATCTCGAGCAGTGCATGGCGCTTACGTCGCTCTATCCTTTCTGGCCGGGTGTGCGCTACCTGAGCATTCTTCCGACCAACCATGCCATCGACTTCATGGTCGGTTTCATCGGGCCGTTTACTTGCGGCGCAGCCGTAGTGCATCTGCGCACGCTGCGTCCGGAATACATTCGTGAGGCGTTTTCGCGGTACAAGATCACCTACATGACCCTGGTGCCGCTGGTGCTGAAAAACTTGGAGAAGGGACTGCGGGCGCGCTTTGCCGAGCTGCCGCCGCACAAGCGAATCGTCTTCAAGACGCTAGTGGGGCTCAATCGCCTGCTTACGCACCGCCGGCCCAACCTGAAACTGAGCCGACGCCTGTTCGGCAAGGTGCATCAAGCCTTCGGCGGCGAGCTACGGGCGCTGTTTGTCGGCGGGGCGTTCACCGAGCCCGCGACGCTGCAATTTTTCTACGACCTGGGCATCCCCGTGGCCAACGCCTACGGCCTGACCGAGGCGGGGACGGCGGTCACGCTGAACGACTTCAACCCCTTCCGACCCGACACGGTGGGCAAACCGCTGCCGGGGATGGAAGTGCGCATCGTCAACCCCGACGCGGACGGTATCGGCGAGGTCGCGGTCCGCAGCAAGACGGTGATGGCGCACTACCTGGACGACCCGGAGATGACCGCGGAGACAATTGTGGACGGCTGGCTGATGACTGGCGATCTGGGCCGCATCGACGCGGCCGGCCATTTGCAACTGTTCGGCCGGAAGAAGAACATGATCGTCACCGAGGAAGGCAAAAACATCTATCCCGAGGACATTGAGACCGCTTTCGAAGGCCTGCCGGTGAAGGAGTTCTGCGTCTTTGCGGCCAACTATCTCTGGCCCCGGCGGACGATGGTTGGCGAGCAATTGGTGATCGCGCTGCGGCTCGAACCAGGCCAGGAATTCACCGAAGCTTTGCGCGCCGACCTGGCCAATCGCAACCGGCGCCTACTGAACTTCAAGCGCATCAGCGGCTACATTATCTGGGACCGGGATTTCCCGCGGACTGCCTCGCTGAAAATCAAGCGCACCATCCTGGCCGAAGAAATTGGGCGGCGCCTGGAGCGCGCAAGCGCCGTGGTCGCGCTGTGAGAGAGCGCTTCCTGGCCGTGGTGAACCCCGCCGCGGGCGGCGGGCGTTGCGGCCGGCTGGCTCCTGCGGCCATCGAGAAGCTGCGCGCGGCTGGGGTGCCGCTGGAGGTGATCGAGAGCCGCGGCCCGGGCCAAGCCACGCAGTTGGTGCGCGAGGCGCATGCGCGTGGCTATTGCAAGTTTCTCGCCGTAGGCGGCGACGGCACCGCCTACGAGATCGTCAACGGCCTGTTTCCCGGGGCCGCCGACGGCGAGCGCGCTGCCCTCGGTTTTCTTCCGCTCGGCACCGGCAACTCTTTCTTGCGCGACTTCACCGATCGCGGTGTGGAGCACGCGGCCACGGCCATCCTCGGAGGGCGAAGGCGCGCCTGCGACGTGCTGCGGCTCACACACAAAGACGGAGTTCTTCACTACATCAACCTGCTGAGCATCGGCTTTACCGCCGATGTTGCCGCCATCACCAACCGAAAATTCAAACGTCTGGGGGAGTTGGGATATCTGCTGGGTGTGCTGACGTGTCTGGCGCGACTGCGCCGCCGCGCGTTTCCGCTCCGCGCCAATGGCGAGGCGGAGTTTGACCGCCGGCGCTGCCTGTTCCTGAGCTTCAGCAACAGCAAATTTACCGGCGGTAAAATGATGATCGCGCCGATGGCGGATACGGCCGACGGCCTGGTGGAGTATGTCCGCTGGGGGCCGATTGGCCGCCTGGGACTGATCCGCAATCTGCACACGCTGTACGACGGCTCGCACCTGAATCACCCGCTGGCGTCGCGCCGCGGGGCCCGGCGGATTGAATTCGACCTGGAGGGCCCCGTGGACATCATGGTGGACGGTGAGGTGCTGACGCTGCATTGCCAACGGGTCGAGGTTTTGCCGGGCGCGCTGGACGTGGTGATATGACAGCAGCGGTTGGCAAGCGGACAAGACCCGGTACTTCAGCACGGTGCGAATGAGAAAGATTTACTTAGTTTTGCGTTCGTTGTTTCTGTGGATCGTCTGCGGGAGCTTCTTCTTCGTCGTCTGCAGCCTCCTGATTTTATTGGGCATCTTCATCGACCCGCGCAAGAACGATCGGCCGCAGCGATGGCTCTGCCGCAACCTTCTGCGGCTGGCCAGGGTGGGATTCGAGGTGCGGCGGTCGCCGGGATTTGATCCGCGGCGCACCAGCTTCTTTATCATCAACCACGTTAATCTGTTTGATCCCTTCGTGCTCTACTCGGCCATTCCGCAGTTTGTGCGGGGATGGGAGCTGGAGTCGCACTTCAGGATTCCCGTGTACGGCTGGATGATGAAGCGCTTCGGTAATGTGCCGGTGCCGGACCTGAGCAAGCCGTCTGACCTGAAGCGAATGTGGAAGCTCACCCAGGCAGCCCTCGACGATGGGGTCAGCCTGGTTGTGTTTCCCGAAGGAAGCCGCACGCGCAACGGCCGCGTGGGGCCGTTTAAGGACGGTGTCTTCCGCGTGGCGCAGCAATTGGGCTATCCCATTGTGCCGGTCAGCATTGTAGGTTCGTTCGAGTTCAACCGGAAGGATAGCTGGATGCTGCGGCCCTCGAGAATCGTCGTGCACCTACACGATACGATTGAGACCGCCGACCTGGGCAAAGACGATGTCGCCGCCCTGCGCGAGCGGGTGCGCTGGATCATCTCCCAACCGGTGGACGAGGCGATGGGCAGCCGCGAGTCAGGCTGAAGCTTCGGGGTTGAACACCTTCAATCCGCACGCAGTGGCCACACGGGCCAATCTTCGATCCACTACTCCGAATTCAAGAACGACGTCACCGGCAGCAAAATCAGGTGTAAGCAAGCACATGTCGCGAAGCCAAAGGGCGGCAGAAAGGTGTGCAGCATCGAGACCCTTGAGAGGATGATGCTCGACCAAGTCCGGAAGGGCAGCTAATGTCGCGGCGTTCATTTCCAAAACTTTCAAGGAATACAGCCAGTCGTGCACAAACGCTTTGCGCACCAGCTCGAAGTCGTTTGCCTTCAATTCGCGGGCCCGATATTTGCGGCCCAGGGCAGCATGAATCTCAGCATAGCTGAGCACTGAGGTGAAGATTCTCTCTCCAGAACGGAATCTTGTCTGGACCGCATCGCTGCCCCGCTCAGTGAAGTAACGTTTCGCAAGGACCGACGCATCCAGGTAGAGCATTATTTCCGGTCTGCAAGAATCAGCCGCGAGACCGGTTTCCCTTTTGCATGCACTGGCTTAACCCGCGCAAATGGACGCGTTCCCAAGCGCAGATGGCCTGCTGCCGCCAAATCTCTCAGTTTGTGGTCTAAGTCTTGGGGTTTCGGGGCCTCTTCCTCGGCCGGTACGAGTTTCGCGACAGGCTTCCCGCGATCGGTGACAAGAATTGTGTGGCCCTTTTCTACCAAGCTCAGATAGCGTCCCAGGCGGTTTTTCAACTCGCGGCTTCCGACTTTTCTCATGTAGCTACCTCTAAAGTCATTGTAGCCACATTGGACTCGGAAAGGCAATCAACAGCTTGTTGAAAAACCCTTCGCGATGTCATTCCGAGGAGCCAGGGGCGACGAAGAATCTGTTGTTTTCTTCGACTTTTGTGAAAAAGCAGATTCCTCGCTTCGCTCGGAATGACAACAAAAGCACTCTTTCAGCAACCTGTTAGAGGGTGAGGCGAATGCCCGGCAGCGTGCGCCCGGCGCGAGTCTCTTGCCAGGTGTAGACGATGCGGTGAATGACGGTGATGGTGGAAACCACGGCAATCACCCAAAGGACTGGAGCCATGCGGTTAAAGGTGCCGCCGATGATGAGCAGCACTAGGCGCTCAGGCCGCTCCATGAAGCCCACCTTGCAGGTAGGAATCAGCGACTCGGCGCGCGCCCGCGCGTAGCTGACCATCACCGACCCGGCCGTGGCCACCGCGGCCAGGATGACGTACGAGGCGCGCCCGTTGACGGCGTAATAGATCAGCAGGCCCATATACAGCGCCATGTCAGAGTAGCGGTCGAGCGTGGAGTCGTAGAAGGCCCCGAAAGCTGTAACGCGATTCTGGCGTCGCGCCACCTGCCCATCGAGGATGTCGAGGAACCCGGCAAGGAAGATTAGCGCCGCTGCATTGCCAAATCGCCCGCGGGCGAACATCACCGATGCCGAAAGATTCACCAGCAGGCCCAGAAACGTCAGCAGATTGGGGTTGATGCCCGTCGCCGCCAGGGCGGCAACAATCTTGTCCAGCAGCCAGCGGCTTCCCTCTCCAATCCGGCGTGTGAGCATAGAACCAGAGACTTCCAGCCTGATTCGCCAGGCCCGGCATCATACGACACCCCGCCCGATAGCCTCAAGCGCCGAGCGTGCTGCGCAGCTCGGTGGCGAAGGGGCAGAAGCACGCTGCCGGGCCAAAGCCCGGTTCCACACGCAATGTGCTAAATTCAGGAAATCGATTTGTCCTTCGGCGCAAATCACGGTACGGCACAGATGAAGAACAGTTCACTCAACGCGGTTTTCTCGACAGCATCGATGCGGCGGCGATACGAGGTCTGGTTCATCCGGCTGGGGCTGGCTGACGACGGCGGGGCGTGGTGGTTTCGCTATCTGCTGATGAATCTCGGCCGAGCGGCTCGTGGCGGCTGCCCGAATTACCCTGGCGCCGAGAACGAACTGCCTGTCCAGATCTGGGCCCACTGGTTTCCACGCGGCGCCGAACCCGCAGGCACAATCGGAGGAAGCGTGGCAGACGGGCTTCTCCTCAGCCGGCGAAGAGCTAGCCCGTTCCATTTCAAGATGGGCGACGAATACTGGAGCGGTGAGATCACCGAAGATTCCTGCTCAGGCCGGATAGTAGGCCCTTGGAAACATAAAGTTTCCTGGGATCTGCGCTATCGTTCGACTTTTGGGACAACGCTAAGCGATAAAGGGTGGATAGGCTTCTCCCGCACGCCGCACTCCGACGCTATCTTCTCCGGGGAGATCACGTTCAATGGCCAAACCTGGCGCGGCGATCCACTCGGCTATGGAATGCAGGGCCACAACTGCGGCTTCCGTCATCGCCACGATTGGACTTGGACGCATTGCATCGCGCTGTCGGCCGATGGCGGCTCGCCCACCAGTTTTGAAGCCTTGGAGTACGAGATGCCGCTGGGTTTGCGCTTCCGAAAGGCGGTGCTGTGGCACTGCGGGAAAGAGTACGCCTTCCCGAAGATGGAGCCGCTGCGCCGGAACCGCAGGGATATGCAATGGGCGTTCCGGTGCGAGAACCGCAAGGAGAACACCTCCCTCGTCGCGGTGATCGATGGCAGTGGAGTCTCCGCCCACCAGCTGGCGTACCTGAAGACGGATTGCTCGGGGAGCTTTGCGGTGGCCAACAACAGTTTCGCCAGTGCCACGCTCGAGTTCAACCGTCCCGGCCATCCTAGCGAGCAGATTCACACCGATGGGGGCGCGGTGCTGGAAATGGTCGGGGATCCCGGCTAGCCTGTCCCCAAGAGAACTTCTCCCTAACCTTGCTTAGCAGGTGCGGATAAGTGGCCCGATGGCGTGACGCCTACTGGCAGCCGCCGGTGCAGAACGTCAGGATTTGGTTAGAGCGCGTTCCGCGGAAGCGAGGCCGGCCGCCAAGCGTGACCCTGTTCGGGTCATCCGAGGCCAGGATAGCTCCCGTCTCGCCTGTCGAAATGATGTAAGCATGGACTGCAAGGCGGGCCGCGGGCGGAAGGCCGGGTCCAATGAATCCCGGGAACAGGTCGCGAATCCGGATGGCGACTTCCATGCCGTTGCCAGGGCCGCCGGTGGGCTGGGTTTCCGCCGCGGGGCCGCCGTTAGCCACTGTGGGTGCGAACCAGGCAATCTGAGCGGACAGCTCCTCCAGATCATTCAGCTTGGCCGGATTGATGTGATAGAAGCCGGTGGCGCTGCCAAAGGACGCCGCAGCGCGAGGGCCTCCGATTAGTCGGGAGCCGTCCTGCCGGACCAAGGTCTGGATTGTGGAGAGCTCGCCACCGCGGAATGACGCCAGAACGAAATCTGCGCCGAATCCGGGCGGAGCGGTGGTGTCCAGGCTGGAAATCAGACGCGTCGCAGGGCCACTATCGTCATTGAGCAGGCCGAAATTAGTTACGCCGGTTCCCGCGCCATAGTCCACATCGAGCCAAATCACCACGCCGTTTAGCCTGGCCGGATCTTCGGTGGCGTCGGCATTGCCCACCAAACCGATGTAGAGGAAATCGTTGTCGTTCTCCACCAGCAGGCGGTTTAGCGCGTTGCGCCCGGGATCGGTGGTGGTCACAGTCTGCGCCGCTTTCACCGCAGTTGAAGAGAAATCACTCAAGTTACCGTCCACAGTGTGTGTGCCCGCCGGCGGCCGTTGCAAGATGAAGACTTGCCTAAAACTCTTGAAGATCGGCGGGCGGACGGCCGCTTGCGAGAGAAAAGCGCGGAACTCGACAACGTGAAGTCCTTCGCGCAAGCCGGAGAGATCGATGTTGGCGAGCGAGAACGCGCCATTCGCGCCGTCGGTGTTGACGAAGCCGTCGGAGAGCCCCTCGGCGCTGCCGATAATCGGCGAGCGCCCGGCGAGGGCTACTCCGCCGCCATCGAGGCGCGCGACCGCGTTGCCTGCGGTGGAATCGCTGGTCAGACGAATGGTGATTGTGTTCCCCGTCACCACGGGCGCCTTGAATGTAGTGCCGGGTTCTGGATCGCGGACTTTGCCATCGGCAGTGGGGAAAGTCTGAAAGGGCAGG